>Ga0335078_10014966_pt1 | contig 11513 bp, 11 predicted proteins | sample Lox_Sample_32_FD_206711 | JGI IMG/M metagenome (GOLD analysis project Ga0335078, IMG submission 206711) | Soil microbial communities from Loxahatchee National Wildlife Refuge, Florida, United States - Lox_Sample_3.2 | ecosystem: Environmental > Terrestrial > Soil > Wetlands | place: USA...
TTTCAATACCGCCGCCACGTGCACGCCGCCCTTGTGCGCGAACGCGCTCTTGCCCACGAACGGCCGGTCGTTGGCGAGCGGCAGATTCGCCAGTTCCGCGATGAACCGGCACACCGACGTGAGACTCGCGAGCTTCTCAGGCCCCACCGTGGTGTGTCCCAGCTTGAGTTCCAGATTGGTGATGACCGATGCCAGGTTGGCGTTGCCGCAGCGTTCGCCATAGCCGTTCAGGCATCCCTGCACGTGCGTGGCGCCCGCTTCCACGGCGGCAATCGAGTTCGCCACCGCGAGATCGGAATCGTTGTGCGTGTGGATCCCGATCACGCCGTCGAAGCGCCTGCGCACTTCTGCCACCGCGTCCACCAGCCGGAAGGTGATCGTGCCTCCGTTGGTATCGCAGAGGCAGAGCACCGACGCGCCGGCCGAATGCGCCGCCCCCAGCGTCTTCAGAGCGTATTCCGGATTGGCCGCGTAGCCGTCGAAGAAATGCTCGGCGTCGTAGATCACTTCCTTGCCGTGATCGACGAGGTATTTCACCGTCTCGGAGATGAGCTTCAGGTTCTCGTCGAGCGAGATGCCGAGCGCCCGCGCCACGTGCAGGTCCCAAGTCTTGCCGAAGATCGAGACCGCCGGCGTTCCGGCCTCGACCAGCGCGCGTACGTTGCGATCCTCCTCCACAGCGTTGCGCGCGAAACGCGTCGAACCGAATGCCGTGAGCCGCGCATGTTTCAGTCCGAGGCCGGTGGCGGCGCTGAAAAACTCCCGGTCCTTGGGGTTCGAGCCGGGCCATCCACCCTCGATGTAGTCGATGCCGAATTCGTCCAGCTTCTGGGCAATGAGGATCTTGTCCTCCACCGAGAAGGAGACGGCCTCGCCCTGCGTACCGTCCCGGAGAGTGGTATCGAACGTCGAGATTTTCATAACCTTAATGTCCCGCTTCCTGCGGCACCCCTACTTCCTTCCTCTTTTTCAAAAACGTCATCATCTCGCGCAGCTCGCGGCCCACTTTTTCGATCGGCTGATTGCGCGCTTCTTCCCGCATCTTGAGAAAATTGTGCCGCCCGCTCTTGTTTTCCCCGATCCATTGCCGCGCGAACTCGCCGGATTGAATCTCCGACAAGATCTTCTTCATTTCCGCCCGCGTCTGTTCGTTCACGATGCGCGGACCGCGGGTGTAATCGCCGTATTCGGCGGTGTCCGAAACCGAATACCGCATGTACCCGAGCCCGCCTTCCTGAATCAGGTCGACAATCAGCTTGAGCTCGTGCAGGCACTCGAAATACGCGATTTCGGGGGCATATCCGGCAGCCACCAGCGTCTCGAAGCCGGCGCGGATCAGCTCGCTCGCGCCGCCGCACAATACCGCCTGCTCGCCGAACAGATCGCTCTCCGTCTCTTCGCGGAACGTGGTCTCGATCACGCCGGCCTTCAGGCACCCCAGCGCCAAAGCATACGCCAACGCGCGCTCCAGCGCCTCGCCGGTGGCATTTTGGTGTACCGCCACCAGTGCCGGCACGCCCACGCCTTCCGTGTACAGCTCGCGAACGCGGTGGCCGGGCGCTTTCGGGGCCACCATCGACACGTCCACGCCCGCCGGCGGCGCGATTTGCTGGAAGTGGATGTTGAAGCCGTGCGCGAACATCAGCGTCTTGCCCGGCAGCATGTGCGGCGCGATGGATTCGTTGTAAAGATCGGCCTGGATGTGGTCGGCCACCAAAATCATCACTACGCCGGCGGACTTCGCCGCGTCGGCGGTGGTCGCGACTTTCAGCCCGGCCGACTCCGCTTTCGCCCACGACTTGCTTCCGGGATAGAGACCTACCACGACATCGACGCCCGAATCGCGCAGATTCAACGCATGCGCGTGCCCCTGGCTGCCGTATCCGATAATGGCGACCGTCCGCCCATTCAAATAGTCCAGGTTGCCGTCTTTTTCGTAAAACCGTCTCGACATGTCTTCTCCAAAAGGAAAGGCGCCGCTTCCTGGCTCGCCAAAGCGCGAGTGCGGTTGCGGCTCAGTATCAGCTTCTGTTTGACTCCGGAACCAACTCCAGCCCCGCGCGCGTCGGCACCGGCGGCTGCAAGCGCAGCTTCTTGTTCTCCAGCGCGATCGCCAGCGGACCCGAGCGCGTGACGTCGATCTCTCCGTACGCGCGCATCACATCCACAAACTCGTTCAGCTTTTCGGGATCGCCCGTCGCTTCGATGGCGTACCCTTCGGTAGACGAATCCACCACTCGCCCGCCGAAGATCTCGGCCTCCTTGAGCACCGCCGTCCGCGATTCCAGCGGCGTGCGAATGCGCACCAGGATCAGTTCGCGCACTACCGAAGGCGCTTCCGTCAGGTCGGTCGCCTGCAATACGTTGATCAGGCGATTCATCTGCTTGATCACCTGCTGCCGCAACGTGTCGTCCACATCGACGACGATGGTCATGCGCGAAAGCGCCGGGTCGAGCGTGCGCGCCACCGTGAGGCTTTCAATGTTGTAGCCGCGTTGGCTCAGCAAGCCAGTGACGCGCATCAGCGCCCCCGGTTTATTTTCGAGAAGTAGGGAAATTACTTGCAGCATGAGAGCCTCACTTGACCGGAACAGCCACGGGTTGCGGCGGCCCCAGCACCATTTCCTGAATCGCGCCGCCCGCGGGCACCATCGGGTACACGCATTCAAAGGGCGTCACTTTCACGTTCAACAGATAGGGACCGGGCTCGCGCACGGCCTCTTCCAGCGCGCCCGCGAGCTCATACGGCTTGTCGATGGTCTTGCCCTTGAACCCGTACGAGCCCGCCAGTTTTTCGGCGTCGGGGAAGCAGTCCAGCGTCACCGCGCTCAGGCGATTGTTGTAGAACAGCTCCTGCCACTGCCGCACCATGCCGAGATATCCGTTGTTCATCACGACGATCTTGATGGGCAGCGCCTGGCTGGCGATGGTGCCGAGTTCGGGAATGGACATTTGAAAACCGCCGTCGCCCACCAGCGCGAACACCAGCTTGTCGGGACGCGCGAACTGCGCGCCCACCGCCGCCGGAAGCCCGAACCCCATCGACCCGAGTCCCCCCGAGTTGATCCACAGGCGCGGTTCGTTGAAGCGGACCAGTTGCGCCGCCCACATCTGGTGCTGCCCCACATCCGAGCAGATGATCGCCTCACCCTGCGAGAGCCGGTCGAGTTCCGCCATCAGATGCTGCGGCTTGATCTCGCTGTCGGAAGTGACCGGCTGGAGCGGGTGCTCCTCTTTCCAGGCGCGAATCTGCCGCCACCAGGCGCGCCGCGCCGCGGTGCGCGCTTCGTCGTCCGGAAGCGGATTTTCGACGATGAGTTTGTTCAGCTTCGCCAGCACGCGCTTCACGTCGCCCACGATGGGAACTTCCGGCGTGCGGATCTTGCCCACCTCCGCCGGGTCGATATCCACGTGAATCACCTTGGCGTGCGGCGCGAACGCCGCCAGGCGCCCGGTGACGCGGTCGTCGAAGCGAACGCCCAGCGCGATCAGCAGATCGCTGTTGGTCAACGCCAGGTTCGCCGCGTAGCTGCCGTGCATGCCGGGCATGCTGATGAAATTCGGGTGACTCGAGGGCAGCGTGCCGAGCCCCATCAGCGTGGTAACGGCGGGAACATCGGTCAGCTCGACCAGCTTCCGCAATTCCGCCGACGCTCCCGCCGCCACGATTCCTCCGCCCGAGTAAATCAACGGCCGGTGGGCTTCCTGAATCATCTGCGCCGCGCGCCGGATCTGCCCCGTGTGGCCTTCGGTGAAGACTTTGTATCCCGGCAGGTGAATCGACGTCACCGGCTGATAGTGTCCCTGTCCCGTGAGCACGTCTTTGGTCACGTCCACCAGCACCGGCCCCGGACGCCCGCTGGACGCGATGTAAAACGCTTCGTGGACGATCTGCGCCAGGTCCTCCAGCCGCTTCACCAGAAAATTGTGCTTGGTGCAGGGGCGCGTCAGGCCGAACGTGTCGGCTTCCTGGAAGGCGTCGCTGCCGATCAGCTTGCTCGACACCTGCCCGGTAAGAGCGACCACCGGGATCGAGTCCATCATGGCGTCCACCAGCCCCGTGGTCAGGTTCGTCGCGCCCGGCCCCGACGTGGCGCAGCAAACGCCCGTCTTTCCCGTGGCGCGCGCATACCCTTCGGCGGCGAAGGCGGCGTTCTGTTCGTGCCGCACCAGCACATGGCGCACGTGGTGCTCATACAGCGCGTCATAAAAAGGAAGCGTGACGCCGCCGGGATATCCGAACATGCAGTCCACGCCCTCGCGCACCAGGCATTCCAGAAGCATCTTGGCGCCGTTCATCAACGTTGACATGAGTTGTGCCTCAATTAAAAACGGTACATAACAAAAAAGGCCATCTGCGGGTCCGTTTCCCCCGCCGATGGCCTCGAAACCAGGTTCGTTTGGCCTTAAGCGGGGCCGGTAATGATAATACCTACGGGGATTACTACAGCGACAGCAAGCGAGGATGGTACGGCCCGAATTGCAAACGCGTGCGGCATGACGAAAACTAGCTTTGAGTGTATCTTACAAGTTTTCCAAATGCAAGTATGTCAACGGATAAATAATATTAATCCGGCGATTTGCGGTACGTCTTCGCGAAATGATTCCGGCTGTTCGTCACCGTAAATGTGCCGTCCGCGCGCGCCGCGATTTTGATCCAGTTCCCCTGGCATTTGTCTCCGCCGGCCATATTCGCGATGAATTTTTCCGGCGCATTGTGCGCAGTGTCGTTCTTCGTGGCGAGATGCAGTTGCCAAAGGTCGATGAGCCCGGGCGAATCGTGAATGGTCTGCCAGGCTTCCACCGAACCGCCGGTATCAGGGCCGTTATTCATCACCGCGACCAGGGGCGCCAGCGCCCATACCATCTGCGGCGAGCCCGATGTCTTCTTCCCGTGATGCGTGGTCATGTAGACGTCGGCTTGGCCGAGTTTGTTCACCGGGCATGCGAGGTCGTGCTCCTGGTTCCAGTAAAGATCGCCTAAATCCACTACGTGAAATGCTCCGTAGGCAATCCACATCCCGATCGAGTGCGCATTCTCGCCGGTATCGACGGCGATGGGTTTATAGCTGTCGCAGAGCGGGTTTGACCGTCCCGCCCCGGCCAGCGGCTTGTCGATCGCCTTTCCCGCCGCCGTCACCACCAGCGCCTGAATTCCATGGATCGGAATCGCCTCGCCGGCGTGCAGGATGAAGTGCTTCCCCACCGCGCGCACCAGTTCGTATCGCCGCACGAGATCCTGATTGTCTTTGGCCTCTTCGAAATTCGGCCCATGATCGAGAAAGTTGACGATCTTGATCTTGGCCGCCAGTTGCGGCACGCCCCCGGCGTGGTCCTTGTGATAATGCGTGATCACCAGGTAATCGATCTGCCGGATTCCGGCGTCGTGGGCGGCGGCCAGGATGCGGTCCGCGTCGCGATTGTGAAAGCCGTCATAGCCGGTATCCACCAGCATCGATTCGCCGGTTGGCGAGACATACAGCGTGGATTTCCCGCCCTCCACGTCGATGGCATAAATCTGGAAATCGGCCGCGGCGCCCAGGGAAGCGGTGGCCAAAAGCAGCGCGAGCGGGAGCGACAATCTCATAAAAAGGCGGTCAGTTGATTGTACCGGGCCGGAGTGTTGGTTCGGCAACAAAAAGACCAGCAACTTTTCGCCGCTTCGTTCGTTTAAAGAACATGCGATCCATCTGCCTTCTCTTATTCGCGGGTGCCCTCTTTGCCCAGACGGATGCCCGCCCGGCATTCGAAGCTGCCTTCGTCAAAGCCAATAACACCGGTAGCGGCAACAGTTCCACGAACGGCACCAGGGGCCAGATTGTCATGGTCAACCAGAGCCTGAAGCGCATCATCGAGCGCGCGTACAACGTCAAGTCGTTTCAGGTCAGCGGCCCGGACTGGATTGAGAACGTGCGCTTCGATATCACCGCCAAATACCCGGAGAACGCCAAGAATTCGGAGCGTCCCGCCATGCTGCGCTCCCTGTTGGAGGACCGCTTTAAGCTGGCTACCCACACGGAGACCAGGGAAATGCCGGGATACGCGCTGGTGGCCGCCAGGAACGGGCTGAAGATTAAGCCCGTCGAATCCTCAGGCGACGATGGCACCAGCAGCCACGATCACAACGGCGCCGTGACCCTGAAGGTGACGAGCATCGCGATGTCCGGGCTCGCCGACTACCTGGCCCGCCGCCTGGACGCGATCATGGTCGATCGCACCGGCGCTGCCGGCCACTACACGTTCGAACTGCACTGGAGTGTGGATGACACGAGTGGGGGCTCCGCTGCCCGCGGAGCCGCGGAATTCGCTGCTGTCCAGGATGCCATCGGAACACTCGGCCTGCGCCTGCAAGCCACAAAAGTCCCGGTCGAGGTCGTCGTGGTTGATCACGTGGAGCGGGTGCCCACGGAAAACTGAACGGGCGCTCCTACTGCCCCTTCTTTTCCTCGATGCCCAGTTCGGTCAGCACTTTGGGATTCGCCTCGTCCTGCGCCAGCAGATTGTGGCAGGCATTGCAATCCTGCGTGATCGAGTCGCCCCCTTTGGACGAGTGGGCGCCGTCGTGGCAGCGGAAGCACCCGGGGAAATCCTCGTGCCCGACGTTCATCGGATAGGACCCCCACGTGACTTTCATCTCCGGAAACACATTGCGATTCCACACCGCCAGCACGCCCTCCGCGGACTTGGTGACCTCCGCCTGCCGCTGCGCCCAAATGGCCGGATAGCTCTCCTGGTAGAACTTGAGGAATGCGGCCGGTATCTTCTCCGCCGCCTCGTCGCGCGAAACGTACGGCGCCTTTAGAATCTCCACGGCTTTTTTCTTGGCGAACGGCAAGGCCGCTGAAATGTCCCCGTTGTTCATCGCCTTGTCCACCCCGCGATCCGGCAGATCGAAGCTGTGCGCCGGGCGATTGTGGCAGTCCATGCAGTCCATCGTGCGCGGCGTGGGGTTAATACCCGTGGCCTTCGAACTGGCGTCGGCGTACTCGGTGACCTTGCCGTTGTTGTCGTATTCCACCCACGGAATGGTCTGCCGGTTTTCGTCGGAGCGGTACCGGATCGTCACCCCGGTACCCAGGTGCGTCGTGTGGATCCCGATCCCTTTGTTTCCGCCGCCGATCTTCATCAGGAGCACGGTCTTCGTCAGCGTGTTGGCCTCGTCCGCGGCGTATTTCGGGATCACCTTCAGCCGGTCCTCCGCGTATTTCTGCGGCCAGTGGCACTGCTCGCAGGTCTCGCGCGCGGGGCGCAGGTTATGGACCGGCGTCGGGATAGGCGTGGGATAAGTATGGAACGTCACCGCTACCACCTGCCCCACTCCCGAGAGCTTGCTCTTGACGAACCAGCCGGCGCCCGGACCGATGTGGCATTTCACGCACTCCACCCGCGAGTGCGGAGAATTTACGTACGCCGTAAACTCCGGCTGCATCACCGTGTGGCACGTTTGCCCGCAGAAAGTCACGCTATCCATGTAGTTGATCGCGCCGTAGGTAAGCTGGCTGGCGATGGCGATATTGAGCAGTGTTGTGGCGCCGAAGAAATAAGTCAGCTTGCGCAGCTCGAAATTGCCCCAGCTCAGCGACGGAAAGTCGGATGGATACACCCCGCTGCGGCCCTCGCGCCGGCGCTTCAACCAGATTCCGAGCGGAATCAGAATCAGGCCCACGAAGAATGGACCCGGCAGTGCGAGAAACACTAGAATCCCAATGTACGGGCTGGCGATTTCACCCTTGAGCGTAACCGGCAGCAGAAACAGCCAGAAAATAGTGGCGGTGGTGACGATCACCACACCCGACAGGCTGATCCAGTTGTTTGCCAGGTAAATCAGCGGGGACAACCATCCCCTCCTCCGGTTCTCGGCATTTCCAGTCGGCATGTTTCAGTCAGTCTCCCGCGCGGCATGAATCGGTTCATGCGGCTCACTCGAGTGCTCGGTCTTTTTGGAACTGTACCCAGTCAGAAAAGCCGTGTTCAAAGGATAAACATCAGGATCGAAGATGATCGAATAGAAATGCCAGACCAGAATCGCCAGCGTGGCCAGCAGCGCTTCGTAAAAGTGCACCGAAGTCGCCACGTCGAGCCAGCTCTTCGGCAGGAACTTCATGGCCAGATTATTGGCCCATAGCAGAAGTCCCGTGCACGCCATGACAATCGCCCCCCAGACGACCGCCCAGTATTCGGCTTTCTCCACGTAGCTGTGCGGCGACCGTGCCGGCGGTTCCGCGCCCAGCCCGATGCTGTAAGCGAACCCCGCGCTCGCCTCCCGCGCATCCTCCAGTCTCGGCAGCATTTCCTTCCAATGATCCCGTAATTTCCGGCTGACGATCAACGATACCAGATGCGTCACCGACACCGCGATGAAGATCACCGCCGCCACCCGGTGAATGATACTGCGCATCGAGTGCGTGCCTTCCAGAATCAGCAGCGGGCGCGCCCACCAGGTGTCGGGATATTTCAGCGCGAATCCGGTCCACACCAGCGTAATAAACGAAATCGCCAGCAGTGCATGCTGCACCCGTTCGAACGGGAGCATGCGCAACTCGCCTTGTCCGCCGGCCGCCGATGCCAGGGCCGCGCGCGCCGGCACCCGCTGTTGGAAGCGCAAGCGAATCAACTTCCGGATCCAGTCCCCGCCCTGGTGCATCAGCATCAGCCCAATGGTCACCGGGATCAGCACCAGGTAGAATTCCCGTACCCAACGCAACATCGCCGGCTCGGTCTTGCCCTCGGCTACGTGTACCTGGCTGATGGCAAACCGCGTTCCCGCGCCCGGATGGCACTGTCCGCAAGTCTTCGGCAGGTTCTTGGGATTAATCGTGGAGTTCGGATCGGACGACGGCAGGATGTTGTGAACGCCGTGGCAACTGGCGCAGTTCGCCACCGTTTGCGAACCCTCCTTCGCCGCCAGGCCGTGATAGGAGGAGTCGTAGCTCACCAGCCGGTCCGAAGGCAATCCGAACCTCTGCGTCAGACGCACGTTGCCATGACAGCTACCGCACGTATCCCGAATATGCGACGGGTTGACCGGCGAGGCCTCGCTCGTATGCTTGATGATTTTGTGTTCGCCGTGGCAGTCCGTGCAGAGCGGCGCCTGCGTGATCCCCGCCGCCAGCGCCTTGCCATGCACGCTTGCGCGGTATTGCTCCACCACGTCGCTATGGCACATTCCGCAGGTGTCAGGAACCGCTGTGCGGAAAGTCTGCGACTTGGGCGAAATCAGCTCATGCGCGCTCCCGTGACATAAAGCGCAATCAGGCGCGCTCTCGTTGCCCGCCTTGCGCGCCAGCCCGTGAACGCTTTGGTTGTAGTCCCCCGCCTGGTCCACATGGCAGGTTACGCATTGCGGTTTGGGGATATTGGCGGGGTGCGGATATTTCTCGTGCGAGTCGTGACACGTGTCGCAGGTGAGGTCCTTATGAGCGCTCTTCGCCAGCTTCTGCCCCTGATCGTGGCAGGAAGTGCACTCCGCAGCCGGCGCCGCATGATCGGCCGCATTACTTGTAGCGCCGGCTGCCCATGGCAACAAAGCAATTAAAACAGAACCGAGCCCTTGGCCGATCCTGATCAGTGCCCGGTTCGTCATCGGATTAAGCTCCCATGTTGCTGTTCTGAACCCAACTCTGCCAGACGTATATCCCGCCCAGGATCACGCCGTAGACCACCGTCACCACCGTCGCGATCTTGCCCCATTTATCAATGAGGTCGAGCTTCTGGGCCACCGCCGCTTGCTCGGCGGTCTTCTGGTCGGAACCCGGATCCGAAACGTGCAAGTTGTCGTCTTCCTTGCTGGATACCGTCTTGCGCCAGATGAAAAGCGCCAGCACCGCCAGCGCCATCAGAACCCAAAGAATTACAAACGGAATGAGACTCTTCATTGGTATTTACCTCCAGGCAATTCTCAAAATTGAAATCGGAGCGCGGACCGGTCCACAAAACCGCCGCCTCCCGTGACCCCCAAACCCTGTCTGTCGAACTTTTTGCCGGTTGCCTCTTCGATCGCCTCCACCACCAGCAACAGGTAGGCGTCCAACGCGCATCGCACCTCCTGACGCGTCTGGCACGATCCGTCGTGCGCCTGCTCGGCGCAGACCGAACAGACATTCCGGCGGATGGCATCGATATACGGCTGGATGTCGTCGCTCTTTACCGCATGGATGGCTTGCGCCACCTCCGGAAACAACCGAAACAACGCACAATCCACGGGAGCATCCAGGCCGCACTGGCCCTCCACCGTGCGTTCGGTGCAGACGCTGCAAATTCTGTTTCGGACAATCGACTCCAATTCTACTAAAGAGCGGTCCATGGGCGTATCTCCTTTTCGGAATTAAGGACAGTGCACGCCAACCACCAAGAACTCGGGCCACTAACCTATTGAATTTTGCAACGCTTTTAGCGGCGGGACCGCTTCGTTGGGGCTAATGGCGCAGGTCCGGAGGTCGAGGTGGGGGTTATTTCGCCTGCGTTGCCATGTATGGAAGGTTTCTCTACACGGAGGGCGGCTGCCATGATCGCCAGCAGCACGGTATTGATGGGATCTTCCTCAGATACTACTGAAACGATACCCGCTTCCCACGCCTGCGCCAGTTGAAAAGCCTGCGGTTCTCTACGGGCAATCAGCACCACTCGCCCGGGGTTGGGCAGGGGGAGGGGTAGCCGTGCGAATGCCTCTTCGTCCAGGACCATCACGCCTTGGCGCGAAAAGTCCGGTTGCTCGACCGCTTCCACATGCCACGCGCAACTGCGGGACAAAGCCTCCCGCACCGCGTTCGCGTACTGGTTATCGGCGATCGATAACTGGACGGATTGCATCATGAACGACTCCACGCCTCCACCTTTTCCCGCGCGCTTACTTCTTCGGCGTGTACCCGTCCAGCGTCTTCTTGTCCTTGTAGTACTTGCCGGCGTCCGTCAAGTTGCTGTTCATGACAGCCTTGTCGGCGGTGACCTTTTCGTGACAGAAAGTGCAAGCCTTCTTGGTGTTCTTCGAGTATTCGGCGGTGCCGTACGACGCCGTAGTGCAAAGCAGGAACCCACCTGCAAGAATTGCGGCGGGCAGAATCGTTTTCAGATTTAGATGGGACATAAGCCTCCGATTCCAGGGCAAGCAATTGCCTCTCCAAGCCGTTATCTCCAGCAGCGCAAGCGGATTAAGCCCTTGGATACCCGCAAATTGGGGGGCAATACCCCCCGGAAAAGCCGCACATTGCGCGAATTGCCCCAAACCAGCGCTTGTTATACTGTGGAACAAAGCCCCGATGTCTAAGCTCACCCCAGGCTGGCAGAAGACTAGCGTGTTGGAATCGGTGTTTGACCAGCTTTCCGACGCCCTGGTTCTCTATGACCCCGAGTTCCGCATTACCGGTGTCAACCGGTCGGCCGAAAAGCTCTTCGGCATGTCTTCCGAGGAAATGCTCGGCAGGCATTGCCAGGAGATCTTCAACTGCTCGGTCTGCGAACCCGGGTGCGGCATGTTGGTGGGCTTGAACCAGTCTCCGGGAGCGCCCCATTCCACC
>Ga0335078_10014967_pt1 | contig 11513 bp, 11 predicted proteins | sample Lox_Sample_32_FD_206711 | JGI IMG/M metagenome (GOLD analysis project Ga0335078, IMG submission 206711) | Soil microbial communities from Loxahatchee National Wildlife Refuge, Florida, United States - Lox_Sample_3.2 | ecosystem: Environmental > Terrestrial > Soil > Wetlands | place: USA...
TCAACATCAGTCCGAATGTGCTTCTCATTCGAATCGTGCCACCTCTACCGCGGGTTAGGGTCATATCCAAGCTCGTAATTATTGCCATCTCAGTACCCGTATATAAGTCGTCGAGATTAGGGGAATCGGAACCCTTCCCTGGCTCCTAAAAACTCCACGACCTAGATTCGCGAACGCAGGGACTCTCGAGCCTGTATCTTGACGGGAGGTCTGTTCAACCTCTACTCCACCATCAAAAGGCTGGAGCGGTCTATTGGAAACGGGCCTGAATACTGTCCGAGTCGCGGTCATGTCCCATAGAATTACATAGAAGTCATTATGCTGCAACGGGTGAGGCAAATGAAAAAGAGTGGAAATGAAAAAACAGCCCCGGAAGAGAAGCTGAATCTTGGCGCCGTCGATTACTACTTGACCAGTTCCCAGCTAGGGGCTGCGTTGACGGAAGGCTGGTTGAGAGAGAACCCGGAAGGGACGTACAAGGAGTATGACTATTCTGGTGTTCTCCTAAGCAACCACGTAATTGTAAGAGCGCCTCTCTTCTTTGAATGCACGATATGTGCCAAGCGAGAGCCATACTCTGAAAAAAAGGGGGACCTAGAAGCATGGAATTTTGGCATGGACTTGAACCTCGTCGAGGCTGATGACGATGGAGGGATCCGGAGTATCCACGTGCAGTGTGCGACAAGGGCAAAGCGAGGAAAGCACCACACCTAGGCCTCTCTAGATCTTCTGACCGGGCCTCTCCCATCGGGGTTGGCCCATTAACCAGGCCGTAGCATAGCCACGGAAACGGTGCTTTTGCGATTTCCAGTTCCATCTGGGCTTGGATTCTGAATGGAACAGGAGAAAACTTCCAAACGGGCTGGAATCGAGAGCTATTCGGGCCTTCTTCGCCTAGAGCCCTAATTCGTTGGGCTGGAGTGTGACAAGCCGACCAGCTCAGGGTGCAATAGACGAGCAGCCAATAGAACACCTGAGACGCCCGATTGTACAGCGACCTAATGAAAGCCGTGGTGAAGGGCAGTATTGATTGGCAAATTGATCGCGCCAGAGTCATACATACAATTTTGTGCAAATGGATGGATGGCTCTATAATCCCATAGCCTGCCCTTACGTATTAGGCGAAATGCATGATGACAGAAAGTCCGAAACGGAGATTTCAGCGGGCGAGGTCGGCCATCGGATTCTTCAGATGGTTTGACATCATCTGGATAGTCGCATGGGTGATCATCCTCGCGTTCCTCGGAAGCCTCGCGTCAGGCCTATACTCTGAGAGCTTCCTGAACGCTGGTAATATGATCACTGGCATCTTCGTCGCCTTGCTGATAATCGTGCCGGTGGTCAGGGCAACTCCCGCCATAATTAGGAAACAGCGGAAGTCTTCCGCCATGGCAGGAGTCAAGGGAGGGAGGAGTTAAGATGAACAGCGAAGAAACAAGATGGTACGACAAGCTGAAGCAAGTCATCTCTCGGAGTCAGATGGACGAGCTACTGGAGAAAAGGGAGGGGACTATAGGCACTTCCATGGGACGAAGAGACTTCCTGAAGTACTCGAGCATGGCGGGAGCGATGGTAGGCGCGCTTGCAATAAGCAACAGGGCTGGCGTCATCTCGACGAAAGACGTCCAAAGCCAGGTGAAAAAGCTGGCCGTATTGGGCGGCGGGATGGACGTCGTGAAGAGTTCGTCGGGCGTGACTTTGCCCGATCCTCTTGCCACTAGACAGGCCTATCTGCAATGGCTCGGAGTGAAGGAAGTCGACAACCCCACCTATGAGAGGTTCTTTACCAGCGACACATTGCCAGCGACCATATCATTTGATAGTCCAGACTACCCCAAGTACAATTCTGCCGGGACAACGCCCGAGACAATGGTCCCATACGCCACAAATCTCCTGGACACAAACGACCCCAATGACATTGCCGATGATATCTTCAAACTGTACCCATACAGGGCACAAAACCCAGCTACGATGGACACAGACTCGCGGATATGGTATCAATTCACACAAGCGATTGGAACAGCGAACAAACTAGCTTCGCCATCAGGAACTGCCATTCCTATCACTGCTACTTCCCCGAACCAAGTGACGGGCCTCGACCCAACACAGTGGTCATTCCTGATCAAGAAGTTCGGTACGTTCCTCGGGATAACAAACGTAGGGATCACCCAGGTGAAACCTAACATCCACATCAGCACAGACGGCTTGGCGAACGGATACTACATATCAAGTTCCTACGCAAACATTTACTATCCAAATGTCATCGTCCTGGGGGCGGCTCAACCTCAACAGTTCAACAAGATAGTCACCAACGCAACCCCTACTGGAGGAACGACATCCACCTTCAACGTGGGTGACTACTCAGAAATCATGTACGGGCTCCAAAGCGACTTGCTGAATCTCACAGCCCTGAAAATCACCAACTTCATCAACGGCATGGGTTACCACGCTATTCCGTGGCTGATCAGCAGCGGGACGTTCCAGGTCCCGTTGATGGTCGATGCTGGATTCGGTGAGGCGTCGCGATGCGCACGCACTCTGACCCCAGACTACGGCCACGACATCACTCCAGTCTCAATCAACACAGACATGCCACTGGCTTATGACAAGCCCATCGACTTCAACGCATACAACTTCTGCATGCGCTGCGAAATCTGCGCCGACGTCTGCCCATCCGGGAGCAGGCCTCATGGCCCGCCAGCAGGACCGCGAAACGGTCTGAACAGGCCGGGGATGAACTTCTGGTACGACGGAGCAAGCTGCAGGGCATACTGGGAGAGCGGCGCGAACGCTTGGGGGACCGGTTGCGGACTTTGCCTGGCCTACTGCCCGTGGTCAGAGCCACGCACCTGGTACCACGACCTCGCCAAGTGGGGTGCAATCAACCTGGGCAACACAGGCATAGACACATTGGTGTCTCTCTACAAGAGCGATCTCCCCAATAGAAGGGTGATGCGTTCTGACTACATATGGAGCACCGAGGTCGAAGGAGTTCCTTCCGGCCGGAAAGACGCTAACCTTCCGCCACCCTGGTAGAAAACCCAGGGTGGCGAAGGACCCGATTTTGCTTTTATCTACCCTGAATCGGTCCGCACCCCCAGGACGTCCAAAGGATGATTATCCTCGCCGAAGGATCGGGGGTAAGGACTTCCGCGTGAGTAGTCGGTGGCCTGAACGGGTGGATTCTTCGCGCCGGTGTTAGCAATGGGTGCTATTTCGCACGAATTCCTTTGATGGGGTAGGCGCCGCATCGCGTGCAGAACTCTGCACCTTCCTTAACATCGGCCCCGCATTCAGGGCATCGCAGGGAGGAGTGAGCGTCCTCTCCCGGGGGAGGGAACTTCCTGGAGTACATCTCGTAGTACACCAGCTGCTCTTTATCCCGGATGTTGACTCCATCACCGCGGATCTCCTTCTTCTTCCGGGCGAATTCTGAATCCTTCACTTTCTCGGAGAAGTACCCCGTAAGCGATGTCGTTCCAGATCCGAACTCTATGGGCGTCTTCACCCGCCAGGCGGCCTTCGCTCCAATGCTATCTTCGAATGCGACCCTGAGCAGGTATTTGCCGTACTTGGTCCCGTCCCTGACGCCGACCAGGCTCTCCGGTCCCAGTGCCTTTGCGAGCTTGACCACCTCCTTGTCCAGGAAGGGGATTTCCGCTTTCATACCGAGTGACTTGGCGAGAAGTATCGACGAGAACTGCATCACGTCCCACATATGGTGCAGCGCCTCCATCATCTTCTTAGGGGGCAGGTTGTAGATGAAGCTGTAACCCGCGAACAGCTCGTCCGCCGCATCGCCGGTCATCACTTCCTTGAACCCCGCCTTGGCGAGTTCCTTCATTCCCCTGTGGACTGCCGCGCTGTTCCTTACCTCCATAGGATCGAATGTTCCGAGGCTCTCGACCACGTCTTCTAGTGTCTCTTCGAGGGACACCCCGCCCTCAAGGTCAATTAGCCTCCAGGGGAGGCCGAGTCTCTTGGTCAGGCTTCTCGCGTAGGCGACATCCGGAGAATCCCCTAGGGTGAAATGCACAGTGTAGCACGTGAACTCTCTCCGCTCCCTGGCAAGGCACGCGATGATGCTGGTGTCTAGGCCCGCCGAAAGGAGCATGGAGTCGCCGAGGTTTCTGCGGACGGCACTCCTGACGCTTTCCCTGATTCGGTCGACCTCAGTACTGATGGTGGCCACGCCGGCGCCACTTCAATCAGGCGACCAATAGAACCTTGCGCCTATGTTCGAGGAGTCAGAAGGCAGTCATTCAAGGGTCTCAGTTTTAGTTCTCACAAGTGAGAATTCGGTAGGTGGTTTAAGTAAACAACTCCGGTCTCGAAACTCAGGCGTAGCGTAATGAAAGAGCTAAAGGACTTCTCCAGGCGGGACTTCTTGAAGCTAGCCGGATTAGGGGGCGTGGCTCTCGCAATCCCGGCCCTTGGTTCTGGTTTCAAGATCATCGGCGCAGAATCTGAGCCCTATCAAACGGCCATCAACGCCATGGGGACCACGGTGACCTTTCAGGTAGAGGGCGAGGTCAGCTCCCTCGCCGCCAGCCTCGCGGTGGAAAGGGCCGCCGAGGAGATACAGAGGCTGGAGACCCTCATGACACGCTTTCCGGGAGGGTCTGATGTCTACACCCTCAACAGCACTGGACACCTCGAGTCTCCCTCGTCGGATGTGCTCCAGGTGCTGCGCTCATCGACCACAAGTTCGGAGTTCAGCGGTGGAAGTTTCGACGTCACAGTCAAACCTGTACTCGACCTGCTCAATGCGTATCTCGCCGGGCAACCCTTCCCATCAGACGCCCAGTTCGAAGCTGCCAAGGGTCTCATCGGCTACGATGAGGTCGACATCGAAGACGATTTCGTCGCCCTCACGAAGCCCGGGGCGGGGATCACTCTCGACGGGATAGCAACGGGATACATCGTTGACGCGGCTGTCAACTCCCTGAGGTCAAGCGGCATCCGTTCAGCCCTCGTGAACGCAGGAGGCACCATCGGAACCATCGGATCGAGGGGGGACGGTTCGCCCTGGGAGGTCGGAATCAGCAACCCGCTCAATCCCATCAAGACGATGGTCACTTTGCATCTGAGGGATATGGCGGTAGCCACCTCTGGAGACTACGAGGACTTCTACACGGCAGACAAGACCTACTATCACATCATCGACCCGTTCACAGCGCGCTCTCCGCTCGTCTCGCATAGTGCCACTGTGATCGCACCGACTGCGATGCAGGCCGACCCGCTAGGGGTCACCTTGATGGTCGACCAGCCTTCCGAAGGCGTCAAGCTTGTCGAGTCTATACATGCAGACTGTCTGATCTACACTGACGGGGGCGGTATTTTCTCGACCAGCGGGATTGAAGAGATGACCTAGATGGCGAAGACCCCGCTGATACCCGGGACCAGGAGGACCGTCAAGTTCAGGTTGATCACGGTACTAGTCTTAGTCGGCCTCGTGGCGACCTACGCATCTTACAAGTCTGTGTCCAGCGCTGCATACGGTGACCAGGTCTACAGTATCCCCCAGTCGACGTTTCAGAGCATGGTGAACGGGTCAGGGGTGCAGTTCGTCCAGAGCACTACCAATGCTCCATACTATGTCGTGAAGGGGAACGGATCGGTCCTCGGGCTGATTTATCTGACCACCGACGTGGCGAGCCAGGCCAGCTATGGCTACAGCGGGCCCATAGGGGTCCTCGTATACGTTAACACCAGCGGGACTATTCAGTCAATACAGATGTGGCACAACCCGGACTCGTTCAGCTTCCTAATCACCCAGAGCTGGCTCGATGGGTTCGTCGGGAGGAGTGTCTTCGAGGCCATGACAATAGGGGTGGACGTGACCCCAATGTCTCACGCGACCTTCTCAAGCACCGGGATCACAGGCGGTGTCAGGGAAGGGGGAAGGACTGTTGTGGACTCCTACAACAGCATCGCGAGTGGTAGCAACGGCGGGTTTCTGGGAGCAGTCGTCTCGGTGTTCACTTCGATGGATCTCAAGACGCTGGTCCTGACCTTCGGCCTGATCGGGCTTTACATCGGAGCCGTGCTCGCATTCGTCCGGGACGACAGCCGCATCAAGTATGGCGTCTTCGCGGGAGCGATTGTAGTCATGGGGGTGTACGCGACCAGGATGATATCGATTTCCGACGTGAACACCTTCTTGACCCTGAGCCCTCCACCGATAACCGCGAATTTGCCCTGGTTCCTCCTCTATGGAGGGGCGATCGCGACCTCGGTCGTGTGGGGGAGGATATACTGCGGATACATCTGTCCCTATGGGGTCTTCACGGAAGTCATACACAAACTGTCGCCCGTCAAGAGGGTTATGCCCAAGAGGATTCACGACACGCTCGTGAACTTCAAGTACGTTAATGCCGCGATTGTGATTATCGGGGTCTTCATCGGGATATCGTTCCTGGACTATGAGCCCTTCGCCACGCTATTCCTATTCAGCGGGGACACCATAGCATGGATAGTCCTTGGGTCGCTCCTGGTCCTCTCCCTCTTCTACTACCGATTTTACTGCAGCTACGTCTGCCCGGTCGGGGTAGGGCTCGCTCTGGTCGGAAGGCTGAGGGTCAAGGAGATCAACCGATGGCCAGAATGTAACACCTGCAAGGTGTGCGAGACCCAGTGCTGCATGGAGGCCATACACGGACCGAAGATATCGACGGTCGAGTGCATGAACTGCCGCGGGTGCGAAGAGCAGTACTCAGACTTCTCGAAGTGCCCTCACTACGCCATGGAAAGGGCAGCACAGCGCCGCATGGCAGCACAGGTCTCGCCCGGCTAGGCTCGCTACCGCAGCCACCGTCCGCCCCTGCTTTCATTGATGAAAATCGGGTCATTCCTTTATATGCTGGATGGAATATCCATCCGGCGTGAGGACATCACAATCGGTGGCGATAATCACCGTCTTCACGGCCCTCGCCGTCGGTTCTGACTATGCGCTCGCCGGTATCCCCAACGTCAAGCTGGTCGACACTCTTGTGTTCTTGTCTGCCTACCTGTTCGGGTTCCGAATCGGTGCATCGGTCGGAATTCTGTCAGAGTTCGTCTGGGCATACGCTTCTCCCTGGGGCGCACCCGGCTTCGTAGCGCCCTTCTTGATAGCTGGAGAGGTGGTGTACGCGGTCGCCGGGGCGACCGCGGCCCGGTTCTGGTCCTCAGGATCCTTCGCCAACCCCGGAAAGGGTCTGGTCTTTGGGGGGCTCCTCGCAATCTGCGCTTTTCTGTGGGACTTGGAAACGAACTTCGCCACGGCACTGATTGCTTACTGGCCGGCGGTAACGTTCCCCAAGGTCATCACGACCGTGCTGGTCGGTGTGCCTTTCATGCTGTCGCACGAAGTGAGCGACTTCGCGCTCGGTCTGCTCCTTGTTCCGGTTGTGATATTCACAGTTCCGAAGCTCGCTGGGCAAAGGCTTGCGATGAGACCTGTTCTCGCAGAGGAAGAAAGATGACCAGCAGGAGCGCTTTCTACGGCGTCACCGTTGCAGCCGTTGCTCTGCTGTTGATTACAGCGACGGTCGCTGGTTACTATTACTTCCAAGACTCTAACGCGAGCTCCAACAACGCCCAGTTGACGTCGGAGCTCAACAACGCGAACGCTAACTACTCAAGCCTGGCTTCCAACTTCAACACCCTACTTTCGCGATACAACCAGTCAATCTATCTCCTGTCCAATTCGTTGGCGGTAATGAACACGAGCCTGCCCGCCTACCAGCAGGCAAGCGCCCAGCTTGCAGCACTGTGGGCAACCTACCAGAGCCTGACCCCTGCTCCAAAGGCTCTTCTTCATGACAGCGTTTACTTCGCATTCGGGAATGGAACCAGCAGGTGGTACAACGGGACGGCCATAAACGCCGGGTGGAATCTATACATCGAAACGGTTGTGCTCATGAAGGGCCAAGTCGCGGGGACATGGTACGCATCGCCAGCCAGTATTGGTTCCTCTGGACCTACAACAAGACCGCATCGTGGCAGGTGGCCCAGCTGGGTGCCGACGATGTCCTTGCAACCTCTGGTTCGCTGTACGCCTGGACCTACTGCGGTGCCGATGCCAACTTCAACCCGACCTGCACCCCGTGAAGTGGCAGGCTCTTATTCTCCAGCTCCATTAGGTTTCCAACTCCAGATGAAGAGCTCTGCTCTCCTTCGAACGGCTCGTTGCACAAACTCAACTGCAAGTGCGAGCATTTCTTGGCAACTCCTTTAGAGGACTTGCATGCAACATAACCACGACTTGTCTCGATGTCGTGGGGAGGTCGAATCAGGGAATCGGTGCCGCTGAAGCCTTGACCAATGTCTACCACATTACCTATTTCGAATACGGAAGAGTCGCGGAGACCTATTTCCGCGGCTGCAACTACGACTGCAAGGGGTGCTCAACCAAGTCCAGTGATTGGGATTTGCATCTGAAAGGAAACGTGAGGAGCTTCCCATCCGTGGCCGAGGTCCCTCTCCTCTCGCTGAGCGACTTCTCCGCGCTGATTGCCTCGACAGATGCGGAAATCGTGGTCCTTTCCGGCGGCGGCGAACCTACGATGGACAGGGAACTCCCCCTAGTCATCCGGCGGGTGAAGGATCTTGGAAAACAAGCCATACTCATCACAAACGGGCACTTGATAAATGAAGGACTTGCTTCCCGCTTGAACGGGGCGGGGCTCGACACAGTTTACGTGAGCATCAAAGCACTCGACGAAACCAAACACATGTTCTTCACTGGCCAGTCAAACCTGAATTGTCTGAGGAGCCTAGGGATTTTGAAGAAGACCAATATCGAATTGAGAGTCGGGACGATTCTAATCCCGGGTCTTGTCGATTGTTACGAAATCGAGAGGATCGCGAGATTCATAGAGGGAATCGACCCTTCGATTCCTCTGGGAATAGCTCCCTTCGCGCCCGTGCCCGCGTCTCCCTGGAGAAGGCCTACAAAGGCTGAAGTAGACGAGGCAGAGGATCACGCGAAGAGACACCTGCGAACAGTCTACAAGTATTACGGGGACGAGCCCATCCTAGGGACGGTAAGGGTGCTCTATCCTAGGATTTTCGAAGCGGGGAAAATTCCCGCTGCATAGTCGTGCCTCCCGTGCAAGCACTCGGATTCCCCGAAAATAGGATTGGGCAGCCGCTCTGGACGCTTCAAGACTTCCCTTTCCTGCATGCCTGGTCAATCCCGAGTCATGCCCAGATCTCCTCCTTCACTCCGTCGACCACATTAGCATATCGGGCCAAGTCAAAAAGTAACGGAGTGAGCCGATTAAAGAATCGGATGATCTCAGGGTTGGACCGGGAGTCTTGCCCCAAGTGCTCCATTTCACGCGCGGTTCTCTTGCAGAGAGCAGTGGCAAGGTAAAGCTGGCAGGCAAGTTCGTTCCCTCGTCGGATGAGGACCCCGCGCAGTTTCGGCAGGGTGACGCGCAACTCACGACTCTTGCGCTCGATCTCACTTGTGTGATTGCGGGTGGTTCTGGCTGAAGTATCGGCTCCTCTCGCTGAAGGATAGCTCGCTGCCAAATCAATTCCAGCGACAGTAAGGGTTCTTTGAACCTGCTTAAGGGCGTCTGTAATCACCAGGCAGGTTGACTTCGAGACCGCGACGCCTAGGCAGCTATTAAGTTCGTCTATATCGCCCAGCGCTTCGATGACTTTGGAGTCTTTCGGGACCCTTGTCGTCCCAAAAAGGCTGGTTTCCCCCCGGTCGCCTCTCCTGGTGTACACTCTTCTGTTTTGCGTTGCTTGTCACCATATAAGCAGAGAGCCGACTTGTAAAGCCAAGTCGCAATCCGCTCGGTCTCGACACATCTCTGCAATCAGATGATGTAGTACTCCGTCGTGTCCCTGAGCATGACGACTTCCACTGCTTCCTTAGCGTTGTGAAGACAAGTCTCTGCTTCCGCGAGCTTTTCTCTTGACAGCGTCAGAAGTTCCACCATGCTTGGATCCCCCTCACCCATCGAGCGCGAATCTTTGAGGGCCTTTTCGGCCCGCTCTAGGGCTTTGCGAAAGTCTACTACAAATTCAGACATCAGCGTGTTATAGGCTCTAAGATTGCCTAGAGCTATGTTGACGCACCGCTCGAAAGACTTGAAGGGCCTTTTCGATTTTTCGAGCTCAAGAAGGTCACCTCGCAACCTCCTCGTATACGCCCTGAGGCTCCTTCTCCCTTTTGAAATCTCCCCAACAATGAAGTCGAGAAGCGCTTCTTCGATTTTGATGATCTTCAAGGTTTCCCCAAAGTCACTTTTTACCCCTCTGCTCGTCACTTCTTTGTGGAAGACCCGCGCTCGTTCCTCTTCAAGCTGATACAGCCTCCCCCGCAAGTCCTGCAGACTCCTCAGCGCGGTTTCCAAGTCGGATGTCTTTGCGGCCATTCTTGTCTAACTGGTCTAATCGTGCAATTTGGCGTAGATTAAAAGACTTGGGACCACATCCTGATCCTCGCCGCGAAGAATTCTCTTATGCAAGCCTTATTATGCCATCTACAGACTTTTCTACGACAAGGTCGCGAAACCTCCGTTGGGCTACACCATGCCTATATTCGATTGGAAGACTCCGGCTTCGACGATTCCGACTAGGCGTGAGGGCAAATGCCGGGTGATACGGAGTCGGGTGAGCGCCGGTCGAACTATTGGCATGAATGGGGCTTTGGGGTACGACGAATGTTTTCACGTGAGAGGCACCAGGTACACCTATCTCCAAGAAAACGTCGGCGACAAGTGGGTAACATGGATGGATGATTCGCCCGGCGAATGGTACGGGCAGGCAGAGTTGGCACTGAGGGCCGAGGGACCGCGAGTACTGGTGGGCGGTCTAGGACTTGGTCTCTTGCAACATCATCTCCACAGAAGAGAGGATTTCGACGAGATTATGACGGTCGAGTTGAATAATGACAATATTAGACTGATAACCCCATTTTTGCCACCCGATTCTCGGATGCATTTCGTGAACGCAGACTTCTTCCAGCAGATACCTGCCTGGTCGAAGGAAGGAAAAGAATTCGACACGGTGATTGTGGATATCTGGGCAGGGCGGAAGGATGCTTGTAGGGACGTCTTCGGACGTGCTAGGAAACTGCTAGAGACTTACTACTCTAGCGCGCGTCAGCTTTATTGGCTCTTTCAGCGAGAGTTAGACGAAGAGGAAGTCTACATCGACAGAATTGAGCAAGCGACATGGTAGCTGCCGCGTCCCTGGTCCCCCTCTAAAGCGATACGCTGGCTGCTCTAATCCCACGCGATGTCTTCCGAAGATAACAGAGACAGAGTTAGCATGGATTGCGAGCCGATAGACTGCTCGGAACGGTCCCGATCGCCTCTCCGACCGAAAAGGAGAAAAAGCAAAGGTAGTGGCTCCCAATCGACTTGAAACCGTCGACATCGTTCGTGGGAAATAAGAACGTGGAGAAATTCATTGAAAAACGGCTGGAGACGGTGAAGAACATCATTGTGGTATTGAGCGGGAAAGGAGGGGTCGGGAAGTCCACCGTCACTGCCGCCTTGGCGACA
>Ga0335078_10014968_pt1 | contig 11513 bp, 9 predicted proteins | sample Lox_Sample_32_FD_206711 | JGI IMG/M metagenome (GOLD analysis project Ga0335078, IMG submission 206711) | Soil microbial communities from Loxahatchee National Wildlife Refuge, Florida, United States - Lox_Sample_3.2 | ecosystem: Environmental > Terrestrial > Soil > Wetlands | place: USA: Florida...
ACGCCTCAGGTGGCCGCGTTCAATCCGCCGGCTGGAACGATGGCTCTGCGCGGTCAGGTTCCCGACTGGAAGAATCCCAACGCCTGGTCGGGTGATGTCACCTTTGAACGCCAGTTGCCGGGCGGCCTGAGCGCTTCGGCGGCCTACGTCTTCAGCCGGGCTAACCACCTGCCGATCTTCAACGACGCGAATCTGGCGCCGGCGACCACGACGAAGACGTACGACATCCTGACTTCGTCGGGCTCCACCGCGCAAACATACACGGTTCCGTTCTACACGCAGCGCATCGATCCGACTACTGGCGTCGTCACGGTGGCCTATCCGATTGTCAACAGTTGGTACAACTCGATGGTGCTGACTCTGAAGCGCACGTTCAGTCACGGCATCGAGTTCACGGCCAACTACACGCTGAGCAAGGCGTGGGACGATGGCGAGGTGATGGGTGCGTTCGGCACGTTTGCCGGAAGCGACGTCGCCGTCGATCCCTACAACGTCAAGGCCGAATACGCGCCGAGCGATCTTGATCAGCGGCATCGCTTCGTCTTCTCGGGCGTGTGGATGCCCAGCTTCAAGGCATCGAGCCGCGCCATCGACTGGGTCGCCAACGGTTGGGCGCTTTCCTCCATCGTGACCCTGTCAACCGGTCAACCGGTGCAGGCGAATATCAGCGGAACACCGACCCCGCTCGACGGCGGTCTCACGGCCGGCGATTCCAGCAACGCCAGCGCGAACGCAGGCCGTGCCGGGTGGTTGCCCCGGAACCCGTATTACCTGCCAGATTACAAGGATTGGGACCTGCGCCTCAGCCGCGACTTCAGCATCCGCGAACGCACGAAGCTGACGCTGCTTGGAGAATTGTTCAACGTCACGAACAGTACCAACATCCTGAGCGTGAACACGACGGCCTTCACGTACGCTGCCGCGGGCTCGGGCGCCTGCACCGGACACACCAACGCCTGCATGGTGCCCAGTCCGACGTACCGGACGCCGACGGCCACCAGCAGCCTGATCTTTGGGCCGCGCCAGATGCAGATTTCGGGCAGGCTCACTTTCTAAGAGGCAAGCCTGCGCCGCCAAGGGGCGGCGCAGGCTTCAGCTCAGATTGGAGCCCAGATTAGCCCAGATTGGTGACGTACACCTCATTTCCTGATTTCGGTTTGCGGCCCGGTCTCTGTGGGCATACGGGCCGCCCCAGGGAAACCTCGAGGCGGCAAATAAATTCGGCGGATCCAACCGGCCGTCCAGTGTCGCCGGATTCGCGCAACCGGTCGAGGAAGGCGGCATCGCCGATCCCCAGTTCCAGCACCTCTGCCCACTTTGCCCCGGTGTAGTCGCCGCGCCATCGCGCCAGATCCAGGGTGACTGGCCCTTGTCGCCCATGTACATGCGCCCGCGCACTCGACCACGGCCACTCCAGCGCGTGCCGTACCATACCCGCTCGCACAGGATTCCGTTCGACGTAGCAGAGCGCATTCCACAAATGCGGATCGTCCAGTGGGCACGAGCGGTAGCGGCCTTGCCAAAGCTGGCCATTCTGTCCACGCTGGGTGTGCAACCAGCGCGAGTAATCGTGGTTAGTCAGCCGAAACGTCCAGGCCATGGAGACTGCAGTCTCCGGTTCGCACACGACGTGATAGTGGTTGCTCATCAGACAGTAGCCGAGGATGCACAGGTGGTATCTCTGGCTATATCTCTCCAGAAGTTGCAGGAAGACGCGCCGATCCAGGTCCGAAAAAAATACGTCCTCGCTGTGGTTTCCACGCTGGACCACGTGAACCGGGACGCCGGGAACGACCAACCGGGCGATGTGGGGCATAAACCGGATGTGCCGCGAAGAAGCAGCGCATCTCACCCGGAAATCCGGAAACGAGGTGTACGTCACTGTTTTGGACTACAATCTCTACTAGACCCCGGAGATTCCAGGGTACGCTCATGCACATCTCTGTCAAAGGCGAATACGCCTTGCACGCGCTCTTCGACCTCGCCCTGCAACGAACCCGCGAGCCCGTCAAGATCGCCGGCATCGCCAAACGCCAGAAGATCCCGCAGAAGTTCCTCGAACTGATTCTTGCCGGACTCAAACAGGGTGGCTTTGTCGAATCTCGCCGAGGCGCCGAGGGCGGGTACCTGCTCGCTCGTCCTCCTGAATCGATGACCGTCGGCGAAGTGATCCGTTTCATCGAAGGAACGCGCAACAGCAGCACCACGCCGAAGGGCGCCGGTGGCCGGCGCGACGACGACCCATTCGCGGATATGTGGCACCGCGTGGATGGCTGTATTGCCAGCGTCATCGATCGCACCACGTTTGCCGAACTCTGCCGCGCCTGGCAGGAAAAACAGGCGCGTTACATCCCCAACTGGGAGATCTAATGTTCTTCGAGGACAATTCGCTCAGCATCGGCCGGACCCCGCTGGTACGGCTGAATCGTGTCACCGACGGCGCGCCGGTTACCATGCTCGCCAAGATCGAAGGCCGCGGGCCCGGCTACTCGGTGAAAGATCGCATCGGCGCGGCCATGATCTGGGACGCCGAAAAGCGCGGCGTGCTTAAGCCGGGCAAGGAACTGATCGAACCCACCAGTGGTAACACCGGCATCGCACTGGCGTTCGTGGCAGCGGCCCGCGGTTATCCCATCACGCTCACCATGCCCGAAACCATGTCGGTGGAGCGGCGCAAGGTGCTCAAGGCGCTCGGAGCGAACCTGATCCTGACCGAGGGCGCCCAGGGAATGAAGGGGTCCATTACGAAAGCGGAAGAGATCCTCGCCGGCGATCCGGATCGCTATGTGCTGCTCCAGCAGTTCAAGAATCCAGCCAACCCGGAGATTCACGTCCGCACCACCGGTCCCGAAATCTGGCACGATACCGATGGCGGGATCGATGTTCTCGTCTCCGGCGTGGGCACCGGCGGCACCATCACCGGCGTCTCGCGTTACATCAAGAACGAAAAGAAGAAGCCGATTTTGTCCGTGGCTGTGGAGCCTTCGAACAGCCCCGTGATCACGCAGGCGAAGAACGGGGAACCGTTGAAGCCAGGGCCGCACAAGATTCAGGGCCTGGGCGCCGGATTCATCCCCGATACGCTCGATCTGGCGATGGTGGACCGCGTGGTGCAGGTGACCAACGAAGAATCGATCGAGATGGCCCGACGTCTTTCGCGGGAGGAGGGTATTCTCTCCGGCATCTCCTGTGGCGCCGCAGTGGCCGGCGCCGTGAGGGTCGCGCAGGAACCGGAGATGAAGGGCAAGCTGTTCGTGGTGGTCCTGCCCGATTCCGGCGAACGCTACCTCTCGAGCGCGCTGTTTGAGGGACTGTTCAGCGAGTAGGGCGAAAAAGCGGCGCGTGGTTTTTGCAGCGTTCGCCAAGTTTGCGGGCAGGTCCCTGCCGCTTTTACACAGTTTTACGGTTCCCTCGGCGGAACACCGTAACTTGCCTCTGCGTCATCGCGTTGTATAGTCAAATCCCCGTTACGGCGGCGGACGCTCACTACCCCTCTTCACCCGTTATGAGCGTCCGCCCTTTTCTTTGGGCCCCGCGCCCGGCTCTCGTACAATGAAAACAAGGAGATCCCCGGAATGGTTCGTGCTCTGCTTGCGGCTGCGGTGACCGCGTCTGCCCTGTGCCTTCCCGTTCAGGCGGCTGAGGTCGGCAAGCCCTCGCCTGAATTCGTCATTCACTTCAACGACGGCTCGCAAAGGCTGCTCAGTTCGTATCGCGGCAAGGTGGTCTGCATCGAGTTTCTACACACCACGTGCCCGCACTGCCAGCACGCGTCTGAGGTCTTCAGTCAGCTTTACACGGAGTATGGGGCGAAGGGATTTCAGCCGATCGGCGTCGCCTGGAACGACATGGCCAGCATGCTGGTGCCGGACTTCATTCGTGACTTCAAAGTGAATTATCCGGTCGGTTATGCGAATCGCGACGACGTGCTGAATTATCTCGGCTTCTCGATTATGGACCGCACCGTGGTGCCGCAGCTTGTGTGGATCGACCGCAAAGGCACTGTGCGCTCGCAGACGCCAGCCATCGGCGACGACACGTTGCTGCGCGAGCCGTACTGGCGCCAGATGATCGACACGCTGACGAAGGAGCCGGGCCCGGCCGCGTCGCACAAAGCCGCGACACATCACGCCGCGCACAAGACCGCGAACTCGACGCACGGCTGATCCCCGTAAACTCGCGAGGCTCCGCTCGCGCCATACAATGGGTTCGAGCGAGCAATGAACCGCAGGACCTTTCTCTTCGTGAGTGCGGCTGCGGCCGCGGTGACGGCGCGACTCGACGCCGCGGGCGCGCGGCTGCCCATCCGCAAAGCCGTCGAGTTCGACATGCTGCCGAAAGAGCTGAGCTTCAACGATCGGTTTCGGATGGCTCGTGAGGCAGGGTTCGAGGAGATCGAATGCCCCACCATGGCCGATCCGGGCGCCGCCGAGGAGGCGAAGAAAGCAGCCGAGACAACGGGGCTGCGGATTCATTCCGTGATGAATCAGTCGCACTGGCAGTATCCGCTCTCGTCCTCCGATCCCGAGGTGGTGGCGAAATGCGTGGAGGGGATGAAGACCAGCCTGCGAAACGCGCACTTCTGGGGCGCTGACACGGTGCTGCTGGTGCCGGCGGTGGTGAACGCAACGACAACATACCGCGATGCCTGGCTCCGTTCCCAGGAGCAGATTCGCCGGCTGCTGCCAATGGCTGAGGAATTGAAAGTAATCATCGGCATCGAGGAGGTCTGGAACAAGTTTCTGCTCAGTCCGCTCGAATTCGCCCGCTATATCGACGAATTCCGGAGCCCGTGGATTCGCGCTTACTTCGATGTCGGAAATGTCGTGATGTTTGGATATCCGCAGGATTGGATCCGCACGCTGGGCGCGCGAATCGTCAAACTGCACATCAAGGACTTCCGGTTCGAGAACGATGTGGTCAAGTGGGTGCCATTACGGGAGGGTTCGGTAGACTGGCCGGCAGTGCACCAGGCGCTGACCGACATCGGCTACCGCGGGTCGGCGACCACGGAGCTGCCGGGGGGAGACGAGGCGTATCTGCGTGAAGTGAGCCGCCGATTCGATATGATCCTCTCCGGTGCTTAAAGCAACTCGAATGGACGTCAATTCGGAGCGGGAGCGCCGCGCCGAAACCCTCCTGCTGATTGCAATTGCCGCAGCAGTGGCGCTCCTGCACGTGCTCACCAACGGTCGCTATGGATTTCATCGTGATGAGCTGCAGGTCCTGAGCGACGCCCGTCACCTGGACTGGGGATTCGTGGCCTATCCGCCGCTGAACCCGTTTATCGAGCGTATCAGCATGGCGTTGTTCGGCTTGTCCATGGTGGGGCTGCGCCTGGCCTCGGTAATCGCGCAGGCGCTTGCGATCTTCGTAACGGGGAGGATGGCGCGACCTGGGCGGTAGACGACTGGCTCAGCTTGCGGCGGCGCTGGGCGTGGCTCTTTCGCCGCTGCCGCTCTTTGAAGGGACGGAATTCCAGTACAGCAGCTTCGACTACCTGTGGTGGGTACTCATCGCGTGGTTCGTAATTCGCCTGCTCCGGACAGAGAACCCGCGCTGGTGGCTGGCCGTCGGAGCGGCAATGGGCGCCGGGCTGCAAACCAAGTACTCGATGGCGTTCTTCATTGCCGGTGTGCTGGGGGGAATGCTGCTGACGCCGGCGCGCCGCTATCTGGCGAGCCCATGGTTCTGGGGCGGCATGGCGCTGGCGATTGCGATCTTTCTGCCGAACCTGATCTGGCAGGTGCGGCACGATTTCATCTCATATCAGTTCCTCCAGCACATTCACGCGCGCGATGTGGGCGAAGGGCGCGCCGAGGGTTTCCTGCTCAACCAGTTCCTCATCTGCGCAACTCCCGCCGCGGTGTGGTTGTGGATTCCCGGCCTGGTGGCGTTCCTCCGCGGCCGGCGATACCGAATGCTCGCGTGGATGTACCTCATTCCGCTGGCGCTCTTCTGGGCCGGCAAAGGCCGCGATTATTACCTGGCGGCGGCGTACCCCATGCTGATCGCGATGGGCGCGGTGGTGTGTGCAGGCTGGCTTGCTTCGCTGCGCAGGGTGTGGCGGCTTGTCGTCGAAATCGCTTTCTTCGCCAACCTGGCAGTCTGCGGCGCGTACGCCTGCGCTCTTATCCTGCCGCTGGCATCGAGCGGCCCGCTCAGGGATTTCGCGCTCAGCCACAATGGCGATCTGCGCGAGGAGATCGGCTGGAACGAGCTGGTGCGGACGGTCGCGTCGATTCGCGACTCACTTCCGGCAGAGCAGCGCGAGCAGGCCGGTGTGCTGGTGGGGAACTATGGCGAACAGGGCGCCATCGAGATTTTCGGGCCGGCGTGGCATCTGCCCCCGCCGATCAGCCTGACCAATTCCGCGTGGCTGCGCGGATATCCGCAGCCACCGCCCACGACGCTTATCGTACTGGGCGTGTCGCAACAGGACGCTGCGCGAGCGCTCACGTCGTGCCGGGTGGCCGGGCACAACGGCAATTCTTACGGCATCCGGAACGAGGAGAGCGTATATCATCCGGACATTCTCGTTTGCGGCCCGCCGATCCTGCCGTGGCCGCAACTCTGGAAAAAATATCGGAACTTCGGGTGAAAACTGGTGACGTACACCCAATTACGGCAGCCAACCGCCCGTGTGCCGGCGTGGCTCGCTGGTGCCGAAATCAGGTGTACATCGCCAATTTCGCTACTCGATATCGATGTTGGCCGGCAGGCTCTTCGTGGAGCCGACGGTTACCTGAACAGGCTGCGGGCCTTTCCCGACTCCGTTCGGAATCGTGAAAGTAATCTCGACGACGCCGGCGGCCCACGACGGTTCGCCGATGGATGAAGGCGTCGCTGGCACGCCCCCAACGGTTAACGAGACTGCGGCCACGGGAGCGGAAGCGGTGGCGCTGTCCGGCCCCTCGCCATCCCCCACCGCCGGATTCAGCTTACCCGCGCCGGTGATGTAGATACTCACGGATTGTCCCACGCTCGCCGAGGCCCCGCCGATGGGACTCGCCGTGCCGCCGCCACCGGCCGAATAAGAGAAGATGCCCGGGGCGGTGGCCTGCACGGTGAAGTTCAGGGTCACATATGAATCGAGGTAGGCATTGCTCAACTGCATTTGAGCGGCGCCAATGGGGACCTCGTAAGGTATCTGCACGTTGACCTGGTTGGGCGAGATATAGAGAAGCGAGGCGGGCGCCGTCTCCCGCAACCCAGGTCCGTACGCGACCTGAGCGTTTACACCATCGCCCATAAGCTGGGGGAGCGGCAGTACCGTGGCCTGCTCCACGATGGTGCTAATTCCGGCCCCGTATACGCCGACAAGCATACCCGGCGCGAAGAGCGTGTCGTAGCTGGCCGCATTGCTCATAGTTGCAAGCGATAACGGCGTGAGCGGCCCGCTGAAAGCCATGGTCATCGTGGTGTTCCAGGCGGCGCCGCCGGCGTCCGTGCCCGAGAAATTGAACACCACGCTGGCAGGGCCGCTGGAAACGTCAAGATTCTGCAAGGTGATTTTGGCGGTGATGGACCCTTTCGCCGCAATGGCTGCGGTTCCAAACAGCGATGCGATCTGCGAGGAGTAATCCGTGCCGTTGATGGTCATTCCGGTCAGTGTTGTGGCGAAACCCGCCTCTTCGTTCAGCGTCAGCGTAAAGGTCCAGGAGTTGTCGCCGGTCTCATACACAGGGCTGCCCCCGGCGATGGAAGGAACCACAACCGACTGCGCCGGCGCGGCGCCGCTCCATGCCTGAACCAGGTTGTTTACGTCCACCGAACCGAGTCCCGTGGACGAGTCGTAACCGGTGGCCGCCGGCCAGCCCATGCTGCCATTGATGCAGCCGGGCGAAAGCGGCGCGCATTGCACCGCATTGGTTCCCGTGGTCACGTCGTGGAACGCGGTGGCGTAATTGGTCTGCGCCAGCGCGTACAGGGCCGGATTGATATTCCCGAGTCCGGCCTGTTTGATCACGCCCTGGGACAACAGATATTGATTCAGCAGCGCCACCACACCAGCCATGGTCGGCGCGGCACAGGAGGTTCCGCCGATAGCGCCCGGTCCGCTGTAGCCGGACCCGCTGTCGCTGCTGTAGAAGAACATGGGATCGAAGAAGTTAGACGAGTTGAACGCCAGGTCGGGAACATGGCGCATGCCATCGGCGGGTGCAAAGCCGTTCTGCCATGGCGGTTGCGTGAAATACACGCTGACGCCCCCGCCCGTCGCTGCGTACTGGTCTTCCACTCTGGTGTCATTCCAGACCGTCTCGGGGTTGTACTTAAGAGCCTTGCCTGCGCTCCAGTAGCCGACTCCCGGAAGAAATTGCGTCCCTCCCATTGCCGTAACCTCGGGGTAACTGGCGGGCGTGTCCACCGCCGGACCCGCCTCGGCCATGGGCGGGCTGCCCTCCGGGTTGAAATCGCCATCGCAATCGGCGGCGCCGGAGTCGCCGGCGGCGGCGAAAACGGTGATGCCTTCCGCGTTGGCCTTCTGATAAGTAGCGCGTTCGCCGTCCAGATCGATCAGATCGACGTTCTCACAGATTCCATAGCTGGTACTCAGGACCGAGCCGAGTACGTTGTCCACCGCGTACTGCGTTGAAGTGCCCACGTCCGTCGAATACACGAAAACGACGGTTGCGTCCTGAGCTACTCCCCCGGACCATTCCAAATCCAGATCGGATTCCGATTCGTCCCCCGGCACCACGCCGGGATCCGGACTGGAAGGCACGCGCACCTGGGTTAGATTCGCCGGACCGAGGCTGCTATAGGTACGAAAATTGGCGATGTCAGAAGCGTTAATGTCCGATTGACCCACCACCATGATCTTCTGGCCCGCGCCGGTGATGCCCGCGGTGTAGAGCGGGTTGATGTCGTATATCGTGGCGAAATCAGCCGGGCCGACCACCTGCTCCCGAGCCACGATCAAATGCGGGTCCACCGCTTTTGTGCGCGGTTTAAGGCGATAGTTGTTGAGCCCGCGAACCGCCGAGACCACGCTCGCCAGGGCTGCGGGAATCGAAATCGGGGTGGAGTTGGCGTACAGCGTCTTTCCGTTCGTGTTGTAGCTGTGGAGCTGGGTACCGAAGGCAGTCGCCACCTGCCTCGCGGTCCCGCTGAAGCTGATGTAGTCGCCGCCGCGCGCAACGTAGTCGACGGAAAAGCCCTGCGATTTGAGCCAGCCAGTGATGAGTCCGATGTCGTCTCTACTCGCGCCGAAGCGGTTGGCAAACTGTTCGGGAGTAAGCCAGCGGTGAAAATCCGGCGACTTCGAGTTCTGCTGCGCCTCCAAAAGCTGGCTCAGGTCCGTTTGTTGCGCGGACGAGGGCCTGAGTACCAGGCTCATCCCATAAATGCGCTTCGTGGGCGCGACGGCGCCGGCATCGTTCTGCGGGGTGGCGAACCTGGGAACTGGAGTCTTCAGCTCTACGCGCTGGTGATTGTCGACGCGGGAGAGAACGCGGTTTGGCGGCGCGGCCATCGCCGCCGCGGCGAATCCGAACATCACACAGAGAGCAGGACAGAAATACTTTCTTTTCATGGGGGCCTGATAGACGCGGGACGCGAACACTCATTTAGACGCGATTTCACGCCGCCCCGGTTGCGAGGAGTTGCGCAACCCCGCTAACAATTTCTTATTTTACCTGGCCCGGTGGTGGACCCACGAAGGCCACGTCAATTTGTAAAATTCCTGTCAGGATACTCCTTACCACACAGCGAATTGAAGCGGCGCCGTTTTGCCGGGGTTGTCCTTGTTCTGCGGAGACGGGGGTGGGGCGATCGTCGAAAACGCTCTGGCCAGCCTGGCCGACGCTACATAAGTGAGGGCCTCCGCCTGGATCGATTCGTCGCGGATTCGTTCCAGGTTCTCTTGCACGCGGTCGATGTTTGCGCCGACCAGCGGGGGCAGGGCGGTGCGCAGATCGAGGCCAGTCACGCTGACCAGCGCGCGTAGCGGGAAATACCATGTATCCACTTGCGTGTTGACCACTTCATACCAGTCGTCCGTGACGACCTCCCGCCAGGAGTCGTCCTCCATTGCGGCCAGGCGGTCGTGATCGCGGAATTCGACGTCGTTGTACGCCTCCACGGCGTCGGCGAGCAGCCGCCAGGGGTAGGTGGGGTCGCGTTCATCCACTTTGGCATTGACGTTGGCGCGAGCGGCCGCCAGCAGCAGCACCGGCCGGAGCTTCGCATCCGCATAAGGAGTGTCGCGCACGGCCAGGCCGACATCGCCACGCGAAAGCCACAGCAGCGCGCTCTTGGTGCAGGCGGAGAGATGATCGGTCGGATGGACCGGAGCCACGGCCTCGGCGAACGCGATCAGCTTGTCCAGCTTAGCGGCGAGCGCCGGATCGTTGATACCGGCGGCAAGTTCCCGCATGCGCCGGGTTTCCCGGGAAGGCCAGTGCCGCAGGATCATCTGCACACGCAGATCATCTTCGTCCGCCTGGGTGCCCGCATGGCGGAGATCGGCATTCTCCTTGCCGGACGGCGAGTCGGTGGCCACGATGGAGTCGAAACGCGGTGGCGTGACGTGCAGATTGCCGGCAAGTTGCTGAAGCACATTGGCAAACCCGGTTTCGGCATCCGGCGCGTACTGACGAGCCTGCGGCAACAGCGCCAGGGCGAGCGCGTAACGAAGCTTCGCGCGAGTGATGTCATCCGCGTTGGCGCCCGGAATGGCGAGAAGCTCGGCGCCCTGCTCGAGGTAAGCAACGATGGCATCCGTGGTGGCGTCGGGAAGGGAATCGACCAGTGTAAGTGCGATGGTGTCAGGGGGCAACAACAAACCAGCGCGGATGAGCGTATCGTCGCCCGGCCCGAACACGTAAGTGCCGAGAGTGGCATACTGCCCGGCGTCGAAATCCGGCTGGGTAGCCACCCATTCGAGGCGCGCTTCGAAGAGCTGGTCGGCGATATCGGTCTCGTCCTGTCCGCGCAGGCTGTTCAGGAAATCAATGAAGTCCTTGACGCCCGCGTCGTTAAGCCATTCGCAGGTCGCCTCCGTCGCCACGATGAGTGCGGACTCGAAATTACTGTCCAGCGACTGGCGGGCGTATTGCACATGGTACGAACCGTCCACTCGCGGCCCGCCCTGGCTCAGCCGTTTCGCCAGCCGGAGATCGCACGTTTGCGCGCGGCTGGTGATCTCCCAGCGGGCGATGGCCTTGTCCCTGTTCCCCGTCAGCGGCAGCGTGCCAACCAGCGCCATCGCTCTGTTGAAGAAGCTCTCCGCATAGCCGCGATCGAAGCGGCAGACGACCTGCCCGAGCTGAGCGAGGGACTGCGCACCGAGCCGGCGATCGGTGTAGTTCTCGAAGCGCTCGGCGAGCGCCGCGGCCTGATCGAGGGCCTGTTTGTGGCGGAGGGCGATAGGATCCGGTTTGTCGGGCTTGTCGGAATCCTGGGCGAGACAGGCCGGTGGCGCAGCGGCGATAAGAACCGCCAGCACGGACGCACACGTGCGCATTTACAGATATGACGCTGGCGCGGCGGTGGGCGTGCGCTCGGACCGC
>Ga0335078_10014969_pt1 | contig 11512 bp, 11 predicted proteins | sample Lox_Sample_32_FD_206711 | JGI IMG/M metagenome (GOLD analysis project Ga0335078, IMG submission 206711) | Soil microbial communities from Loxahatchee National Wildlife Refuge, Florida, United States - Lox_Sample_3.2 | ecosystem: Environmental > Terrestrial > Soil > Wetlands | place: USA...
CACCGCACCTCCCCGATGCTTGCTGCACGGTGCTCGCTGCACGGTGCTCGCTGCACGGTGCTCGCTACACGGGGGCGTACTCGCCCTCGGCGGCCTCGGTGGCCGGCACCAGCGGCGGCGGGCCGTCGCGTTGCAGCAGTTCCCACGCGCAGTCGACGATGTCCTGGGTGCCGAGCCCGTACTTCCTGAAGAGGAACGAGGCGGTGCGCGCCCCCTCGGCGAAGGTGTCACGAAGTCCGATGCGGCGCAGCGGGCGGCCGAGTCCGGCCTCGGCGATCGCCTCCGCCACGGCCGACCCGAGCCCGCCGATCACGCTGTGGTTCTCCGCGGTGATCACCGCGGCGGCACCGCGCACGGCCCGGGTCACGGTCTCGGTGTCCAGCGGCTTGATGACCGGCACGTTCAGCACGGAAACGCCGACGCCCGCGGCGCCGAGCGTCTCTGCCGCGCTGATGGCGGCGCTGAGCATCATGCCGCTCGCGATGAGGGCGAGGTCGCCGCCCTCGCTGAGCAACTGCGCCCTTGTCAGCGAGAACTCATGGCCGGCGCCGAACATCACCGGGACCTCGCCGCGCTTCAGCCGCAGGTAGACGGGCCCCGGCAGGTCCGCGACGGCCGGCAGCGCCGCGCGGACCTGCGTCGCGTCGGCCACGTCGACCACGGTCATGTTCGGGATGGCGCGCATCAGCGCGACGTCGTCGATCGCCTGGTGGCTTGGGCCGCCGGGACTTGACACGCCGGGCATGAACCCGACGATCCGCACCGGCAGCCTCGGGTAGGCCACGGAGTTGACGATCTGGTCGAGCGGCCGGCGCGTCGCGAAAACGCCGAAGGTGTGCACGAACGGCAGGAACCCGCGCCGCGCCAGGGCCCCGGCCATGCTGATCATGTTGGCCTCTGCCATGCCGCAGTGTATGAAGCGCCCGGGTATCTCCTCCTGGAACAGGTCGACCTCGGTCTGCCTGGTCAGGTCCCCGGTCAGGCACAGGATCTCCGGACGGTCGCGCGCCAGGCCGACGAGCGCGCGGCCGTACGGCTTAAGTACGGTCGGGTAGGGCTGCCTGTTGAGCGAGTTACCTGCCAAGCCGCGCCTCCAGTTCCCTGACGGCGGCCTCGGCGAGGTCGGCGGGCAGCCTGATGAAGTGGCCGTCTGTGCCCTCGGGCAGCACGGACAGGCCGTGCCTTGTCGACGTCCGCCCGATGATCACGGACGGCCGCGGGTCGGCGACGGCAGCGGTCAGCGCGGCGTCGAGCGCGGCGGTGTCATGCCCGTCGACGTCGAAGGCGGCCCAGCCGAAGCTCTCCCACTTGGCGGCGACCGGCTCCAGGGTGGTGATCGACGAGACGGGCCCGTCGACCTGCGAGTCGTTGGCGTCGAGCAGCACGGTGAGCGAGCTGAGCCGGTGGTGCGCGGCGAACATCGCCGCCTCCCAGACCTGCCCCTCCTCCAACTCGCCGTCGCTGACAAGCGCGAAGACCCGTGCACCGGAGCGGTCGTGCAGCCGGTCGGCGAGCGCGAGCCCGACGGCGCCGGACAGCCCCATGCCGAGCGACCCGCCGGTCAGGTCGACCGCCGGCGACCGTTCCGTCCCGATGGCCTCGAGCGCGGAGCCGTCCAGGCCGTAGCTCGCCAGCGACTCCTCGTCGAGCAGCCCCGCCTCCGGCGCCGCGGCGAACGCGGCGATGACGTAGTGCCCGGGCGACACGACCAGGCTGTCGCGGCCGGGATCGTAGTGCCCCGCGTACAGGGCGGCGAACAACTCGGCCGAGGAAAGCGCCTGGCCGAGGTAACCGAACCCGTGCGGCGCGACCATCCGCACCGCGCGCAGCCTGATCACGTCGGCGAACCGCGCCGCGGTACGCGCGTCCATGGCAGTCATGCGCGAAGCAGCCCTTCGTTATTCTGGCTTGGCCAAAATAGTGGCTAAGCCAGAATAGGCACGACGGCCGCGGCCGGTCAACGGGGCGTAGTGTTCAGCGGCCGGTCTCGATGTCGGCCGCCGCGAGCACGGCGCCGCACTGGTCGCAGGCGAGCACCCCGTGGAAGGCGCTGCCGCAGGCCCGGTGGACGATGCTGACCACCGGCCCCCGCTCCGAGCCAAGCCAGCGCTCTGACCACGCGATCGTGGTGGCGATCACCGGGAAGAAGGCCAGGCCCTTCGCGGTCAGCCGGTACTCGGCCCAGTCGGGCCGCGGTGCCCGGTGCACCTGCTCAAGTATGCCGTGCGCGCACAGCGAGCCGAGCCGGTCGGACAGCAGGCCGGGTGGCACCGCGAGCAGCGACTGGAAGTCGGTGAACCGCCGCACGCCAAGGAACGCCGCCCCGACAAGGGCCGACGACCAGCGGTTGCCGAAGACCGCCATCGTGTCCGGGTAGAAGCTGTGCTCTATCGCCGTGCGGCGCGAGTCGGAACGCCGGCGTGTGGTCGTCTCCGGCACCGACTCGCGCCACCCGCCGGACGGCCCCCAGGCCGCCTCGAGGTCGCGCGGCCCGGCAGGGGCGTGACAGTGCCCGCAGGTAAGCAGCGGCAGGAAGTCCAGCCCGCACGCCTTATGGTGCAGCGGCGGCGTGGCGTAGGCGTGCCGCGTCACCTGGGCGCGCTCCCAGCCCCAGATGGAGACCAGGATCGGCCAGGTTGACCGGCCGCGCTCGGTGAGCAGGTACTCCGCGCGGACCGGGTGCTGCTGGTACACCCGCTTCTCCAGCAGCCGCTCGCGTACCAGCGTGTCAAGCCGGCTGGTGAGCACCGCGTGCGAGATCGGCAGCGCGGCACGGAACTCGGAGTAGCGGGTGAGGCCCTGCAGCGTGAGCCGCAGCAGGAACAGCGACCACTCATCGCCGAGCAGCCCGAAGCCGCGGGCCATGGCGTTGGGCGCCGGCTGGCCCGCTGCTGCCGTGGGGACCTGCGCCGCCCCGTCTGCGGTGGTCACGCACAGCAGGATACGTCCGCGGGCCGCGTCGATTGAAGTAACTCTGTTTGTTGGAGTAACGGGGGCGGCAACTGAAGGTGCGCAGATGGAGGGGCCCGCAGGCGGCCCGAGCGCATGCGTCCCGGTGTGGCGTTAGCGTGCCCGGGGCAGCCCTGCGGCGTGCGCTGGGCCAGGACGCGGCCACCGCGGCACCAGGCGCCCCTCAGCGCGCGGTTTTACCGGTAAATTTCTGTCAGCGGGTAAACTTTTCACCCGATGTAAAGAAAAGGCGTCCTCGGCGTCTTTTGTTTTCCCGTTGTGAAATGTTTACCGGTAAATCCGGCGGCGCGGCCCGGCCAGCCCGGGGCCTCCAGTTCCGGCTTGTTCCGGTCTGGTTGCCGCCCGGCAGGGAACCCGGCACTTCAATCCCGGCAGCACCCAAATCCGGGCCTTAAGTACCCCCAATGATTCCGTACAGAGGTCGCTGGGCCTGGCTTCATGCGTCGCGAGATCGCAGCACGAGCGCACCGAGGAGGAGGGCGCCGGCCGTCCACAGGGCGACGACGCCGAGGCCCTGCCACGGGGTGAGCGGCAGGTTGCCCAGCCCGGTGGTGGCCTGGGCGTCCAGGCCGGCGGTCAGCGGGCCGATCTGCTGCAGGTGCCGGGCGAGTGGCGGGTTGGCGACGACGGCCGCGGCGAGCGGGAACAGGTAAAGCACGCCGAGCACCAGGCCGATGGCGGCCGCGGAGTCGCGTGCCGCGGCGGCGACCCCCAGGCTGAGCAGGGCGACGAGCGTCAGGTACAAGGCCGCGCCGACGGTGGCACGGAGGTCGGTGGCCGAGGTGAGGGACGCGTACCCGTGCGCGGGGGTGAAGCCGTGACCGGGCAGGATCAGCCGCCCGGCGAGCCCGGCGCCGGCCACCGCGAGCGCGGCGGCGATGAGGACCGGGCCGGTGAGCACCGCGGACTTGGCGAGCAGCCACGTCAGCCGCCGGGGCATCGCGGTCAGCGACAGCTTGACCAGCCCGGTGCTGTACTCGTTGCCGATGGCGAGCACGCCCGCGACGGCCATGACCGCCTGGGCCGGGTAGATTCCGGCGAAGCTGACGGCCGCGGGGTCGGTCCCGCACGCGGCCGACTGGCACCGGGCCGCGCCGGCCGCCGCCGCCCCGACGGCGACGGTCAGCGCGACGACCCCGGCGAGCAGCCACCACGGGCCGGCCACCGTGCGGAACTTGGTCCACTCGGCGCGCAGTGCCGCAACGGCGGCGTGGAGGGCCGAGGGGGCGGCTCGCAGGGCCGCGGCGGCGTGCCGGGCCTGGCCACGTCGATACCGCGGCGGAGCGACCCGGGCCGTGCGGCTCACGCGTCCCTCCGGCGCAGCAGGAAGTAGGCCAGCGCAAGCGCGGCGGCCGCCCACCCGCACTCGACCGCGAGCCCGGCCCACGGAGCGAGCGGGTAGTACCCTTCGCTCGGGTTGTAGACGGCGATGAGCTGCGGAAACCTGGGGAGCGCCTGCTGTACGGACAGGGCGGCGGCCGGGGTGAACAGCAGCGGCCACCGTGGCGCCTCGCCGTTCGCGCCCGCCAGCGGGCCGAGGGCGAACAGGTACGGGACGATCATCACCACGATCGCGGTGGTGATCGCCGGCGCGCTGCGCGCCGCGATGACGCCGATCGCGAGCGCGAGCACCGCGGCCGCGGCGAGCAGCGCCCCGGTGCCGACGGCCATCCGTGCCTCGGCGGGCAGCGAAACCGGCCATTCCAGGCTGCCGCCCCTGCGCAGCAGGTGCGTGCCGACGGCGAGCGCGAGGACGGCGGCGACCAGTCCGGCAGCGAAACCGACCGCGCCGGTCACGACGGCCTTGGCGGCGAGCAGCCGGCCCCGGCGGGGCGCGGCGGTCAGCGAGACCCGGATCAGCCCGCGCCGGTACTCGGCGGTGACGAACATCGCGGCCACCACGAGCAGCGGGATCAGCCCGAAGAACGTCCCGATCAGCGCCCGCTGCAGGGTCAGGCCACTTCCGCCGTACGCGTTACCCGCGGCGGGGGCGATGTCGCCGTAACCGGCCACGGTGAGCGTGCCTGCGCCCTGCCGGAGCGTGCCGTCCTGTCCCGGCCCGAACGCGGCGGAGCCGCCCACGGTGGTGCCCGTCCATCCGGTAGCGGGCCAGGAGAGCCCGATGTTGCGGAAGGTGCCCGTGGCCATGGCACCGAAATCGCCGTTGACCGAGGAGCCTGCGGCGAAGAGCCCAGCCTGAACGGTGCCGGTCAGCCCCGGCAGGTTCGCGGCGCCGACCAGCGTCCAGTGCGTGCCGTCGGCCGAGTCGTACCCGGTGACCGCGGTGCCGTCGCGGACCAGTCGCAGCCAGCGCGGCGCGGACACGCTGCCCGTCAGGCCGGGCGTGTCGTTGACGTAGTCCCATTGCATCCGCACGCCGTGGGACCCGGTGACCATCATCGCCGCGTACGCCGAGCCCTGCGACGTGTTCTCCTTGATGATGATCCCGGCCTTGGACCACGGCTGCAGGCCGGAGCCGATCTGCGGCTCGTCTAGCTCGCTGCCGGCCGGGGCGGCGGTAACCTGGCCGGTTAGCGACGCAACCTGCACGGTAATCGTGCCGTTCCCGGTCACCGGCTGGTGCGCGAAGTAGAACGCGTCGATGACCGGGACGCCGCCTGGCCCGATCGGCTGCGCCGCGCAGGCGGCCGCGCCGCCGGCCCCGCTTGAGGTGCTGCCCGTCCCGCTTGAGGTGCTGCCCGTCCCGCTTGAGGTGCCGCCGGCCCCGCTTGAGGTGCTGCCCGTCCCGCTAGACGTGCCGCCGGTCGCGCTGCACCCGCCGCTGACGTCAGCGCCGAGGAACGCGAAGGCGATGATCCCGGCGATCGTGACGAGTACCGCGATCACCCAGCCGCGCACGGTGCGGAACTTGGTCCACTCGGCATGCACCAGGTACCAGAAGCTCTCCCGCCCCTGGGTCGCCGGGGGGCGGTGCGGTGCCTCGGCTTGCGTCGTCATGAGTTCGCCTCCGCACGGTACTCGACGCTTTCCCTTGTCAGTTCCATGTAGGCCTGTTCGAGGGTGGCCCGGTGGGCGCTGACCTCGCTGAACGGGATCGCGTGGCCGGCCAGGATCGCCACCACTCGTTCCGATGAAAGGTTTGAGACGCGGAGCACGCCGGAACCAGTGGCGGCGACCTCGGCCCCGGCGGCTGCGAGCACCGTCATGGCGTCGGCCGGCGCGGTGGTGCGCAGCGTGACGCGGTCGCCCGAGGCGGCGGCGATGAGATCGGTCACGGAGGTGTCGGCGATCACCGTCCCGCGGCCGATGATGACCAGGTGGCCCGCCGTGTCTTCCAGTTCGGCCATCAGGTGGCTGGACACCAGGACCGCGCGGCCCTGTGCCGCAAGCGATCGCAGGAAACCCTTCATCCAGACGATGCCCTCGGGGTCCATGCCGTTGAACGGCTCGTCGAAGATCAGCACGGGCGGGTCGCCGAGCAGCGCGGCGGCGATGCCGAGCCGCTGCCGCATGCCGAGTGAGTACCCGCCGGCCCTGCGGCGGGCGGCGGACTCCAGGCCGGCCTGCGCGATTACCTCATCGACACGGGCGGACTTCAGTCCCTGGGAGTGGGCGAGCCACAGCAGGTGATTGCGAGCGCTGCGGCTTGGCTGCAGTGCGCCCGCATCAAGCAGCGACCCGACGTGGGTCAGCGGGTTCCGCAGCGAGCGGTACGGGCGGCCGCCGATGGTGGCGGTGCCCGCGTCGGGGGCGTCAAGGCCGACAATGATGCGCATGGTGGTCGACTTGCCTGCGCCGTTCGGCCCGACGAAGCCGGTCACCTGGCCGGGACGGACCGTGAACGTCATGCCGTCAAGCGCCTGCACCGGGCCGAACCGCTTGCGCAGTCCGTCAATCTCGATGGTCGCGTTCATGGCAAGAAGATGCCGCGGCCCGTGGGTGCGCCGCATCGGCCCGCGGGCACATCGCCGCGCCGCCACGGCCTGCCCGCGGTCGTATGCCCGCGGGGGGACGACCCGGCGCCGGCCGCGGGCTACGATCGCTGCGATGAGCATGACCCCGGCCGGCTGGAGGCGCCCATGATCATGTGGGGGGACCCGATACTCGGCTGCACCCTGCTGGTTTCCGCCCTCCTGCTGCGCCGCTTGCCGCTCGCGGCGCTCGCCGTGATCCTGGGCGGATCGGTGGGCAGCACGGCGCTGCGGCCGGTGCCTGCGCGCACCACCCTGGTCGTGGCCGCCGTCGTGCTCGCCTGCGGAGCGGGCCTTGAGGTCTGCTACATGGCGGCGACACGCACGCGCAGGGTCTCGGTCGCCGGCATAGGCATGGTCGTCGGCGTCAGTGTGCTGATTCCGTTCCTTAACGTGCCGTTTCCTGGCGGGCACTCGGATTACATCGCAGGGTCGGCCGTGCACCTTGTCACGATCGCCTTCCCACTTGCCGCGGTCCTTGCCTGGCTGATCGGTAACTCGATCCGGATGGCCCAGGCGCGGGCCGAGGCGCTGCGGGCCCAGGCGGCCACCCAGACCGTGCTTGCGGAGCGGCTGCGGATCGCCCGCGAACTGCACGACATCGTCGCGCACAGCATCGGCATCATCGCGATCCAGGCCGGCGCGGCCCACCGGGTCTTCGACACGAGTCCCGCCGAGGCGCGCGACGCCCTGGCCGCCATCGAGGCCACGAGCAGGGAGACGCTGTCCGGGCTGCGGCGCATGGTGACGGGGCTGCGGCGCGCCGACGAGGAGCCCGGGTCCGGGCAGCCGGCGCTTGGCCCGGCGCCCGGCCTGGCCGACCTCGGCCGGCTTGCCGCGCAGACCCTGGACGCGGGCGTGCGGGTCACGGTGGACTGGCGCGGCAGCCGGGAACCGCTCCCCGCGGACATCGACCTGTCGGCGTTCCGCATCATCCAGGAGGCGGTCACCAACGTCGTCCACCACGCGGGCGCCGGCGAGTGCCTGGTGGTGATCGAGCGCCAGGACGGGCAGCTGTCCATCGAGGTCACCGATGGCGGGCGCGGCGGCGATCCCGCCGCCGGGGCCGGCTACGGTATCACCGGCATGCGCGAGCGCGCCACGCTGCTCGGCGGCGAGTTGTCCGCCGGGCCGCGGGCCGGCGGCGGCTTCCGCGTCACCGCGCGGCTGCCGCTCCCCGCGCCCGCGCCGGCGGCGGCTCCCGCTCCGGCTCCGGCTCCGGCTCCCGCTCCGGCGCAGGACCCATGACCATCCGGGTCGTCCTGGCCGACGACCAGCCGCTGGTCCGTGCGGGCCTGCGGATGCTGATCGAGCAGACACCCGGCATCGACGTGGCCGGCGAGGCGGGGACCGGCGCCGAGGCGGTCAGGCTCGCCAGGTCCGCCGGCGCGGATGTCGTCGTGATGGACATCCGCATGCCGGGCATGGACGGCATCGAGGCGACCCAGCTCATCACCGCCGCCGGCGGGCACGCCCGGGTGCTCGTGCTGACGACGTTCGACGACGATGACTACGTCTACGGCGCGCTGCGGGCCGGGGCGAGCGGTTTCCTGGTCAAGGACATGGCGCTTGACGACATCCTGACCGCGATCCGCGTCGTCGCGGCCGGCGACGCGATGATCGCGCCCGGGGTGACCCGCCGCCTGATCGGGCGGTTCGCCAGCGAGCCGCGTGCCGGCTCCAAGCCCAGGGAACTGACCGGGATCACCGGCCGCGAGCGCGAGGTGCTGAAGCTGGTGGGCCTCGGCATGTCCAACGCGGAGATCGCCGCCGCCCTGTACATCACACCGGGCACCGCCAAGACGCACGTGGCCCGGCTGCTCGCCAAGCTCGGCGCCAGGGACCGGGTACAGCTCGTCATCACCGCCTACGAGGCAGGCCTGGTCTCGGCACCGCGCTGACCGCGGCCACGGCGCGGGGCGGGGCGGGGCGGGACCGCGGCTACGACGCGGGCCGGGGCCGGCCCACTAGCACGCATCATCCCTGACAGAGCAATTTTTCCGGAAGGGTTTTTGTGTTGAGAAGGATCGTTGGTGTGATAGCACCTACAACCCTTCATGATCATGAAACCGGGCTGCGGCGTTGTGGCCTTTGAGGACGGAATTCCACGACGAGGTCACCGGCGCCGACGGAACCATCGCGTTCTTCAGCCTCGACGGCGGCCTGCTGCTCGGCCTGTACGAACGGGCCAACCTCGCCAGGGACGCCGGCCTGCCGCCGGGGCCGCCCAGCTCCACCGAGTTCAGCCTGGGCATCCCCGCCGGATCACAGGCAGAAGTCGACCGGCTGCTCCGGCAGGCCGAAGCCGCCGGCGGCACGCTGACCGCGCCCGCGCACATGCGGCCGTTCGGCGTCTACTCCGGGTACTTCGCCGATCCCGACGGTCACCTGTTCGAGATCGCGTGGAACTCCAACGCGTAGCACCGGAGAGCCGGGTCAGGGCGCGGCTGCGGTTCTGGATGACCCGGCGGCCTGGATTATCTCGCTCAGCGCCGCGTAGCTTGCGCGCATGTCCACGGACTCATCGAGCAGCCACTGGAACTGCAGCCCGTCAAGCACGGCGATGAGCACGTTGGCCAGCGCTTCCGGGTCGATGCCTGGAGCGAGGGCGTGCTCCTGCTGCGCGTCGCGCAGGTTCTGCGTAAAGCAGGCGCGGACCTCGTCGTACCGGCGCACGAAGTACTCGTGCGCCGGGTGATCGACGGCCACGGCCTCGCCAAGCAGCATGGAGAACAGCGCCACGACCTGCCGGTCGGATTCGTTGTGCGCGACGAGCGTGGCCAGGCCGTCGATTAGCCCGATGCCCGGTGCGTCGGGCCCGGGCGAGGACATGCTCGAATCTGCCGAGTCGCGGCTGGCAAGCACCGCGAGCAGCACGGCGTTCTTGGAACGGTAGTGGTGCAGCAGACCGGGCTGGCTGAGCCCGGCCGCCTCGGCGATAGCGGCGAGCGACGTGCCACGGTAGCCCCGCTTGGCGAACAGCTCCCTGGCGGCGGCAAGGATCGCCGCCTTGCTCTCCTCGCCTCGGCTGCGGGTGACGTCGTAGGTCATCCGTGATTCCTGCCTCGAAGGTCTCCCCGGATTATCGCATGCATGCTCGCGGCCAGGGTGTGCTCTTGCTCTCGCCCCAAACTATTTCACGACCACGACTGAGCACCTTGACCGGATAGCGTGCGCTGACCCACAATACCGTCACCGACCGAGTGCTCGGTAGCTCGGTAGCGGACACTGCCGCCCGCTGCCGGAGGAAACAGCCGTTCTGCTAGGAGCGTGACCCGTGAAGCTCGGGGAACTCGGCCACCCCCTGGACAGCGCCGAGCAGAGCCTGTCAAGCAGGTACGGGGAGACCGTAGGCATCGTCCGCGTCAACCGGCAGGGAAGGTCCAGGGACGATGCGAGTCCCCTCAGCGAAGACGATTCCCTGGACGGCGTGATCGCGCACCTCCGCGGCATCGGCTGGTCGCTGCTCGTCATGTACTGGGACGGTGGCAGCCCGGACGCACGCAAGCTGGATGCACTGCCTGACAAGGTGGACGGGATCTTGATCGACGGGGGAGGCATTCCCGCCCCGCTACTCAAGCGCCTGGCCGCCAGGGTGCCTGTCGTCATGATCGAGGGAGCTCCGGACGGGCGCGGACATGACGTCGTGACCGCGGACGCCACCGTCGGCCAGCCGCGCCGCCTGCTCGGCAAGCGAGCATGCGCCCGCCTTATCGAGCGCATCGCGGCTCAAGGCTTGCCGATCTCGGCGGAACTGGTGCCTGGTGAGCTGGGGATCGGGGCCAGCTCCTACACCAGTTTGTCCACCCAGCCGCTGAGCTGGCGCAGGGTGCGAACCTCGGAGACCGAGTCGCAGTAGGGCCGGTACGCGGCGATCAGGGAATCGGCGGTGTCCCAGTCCGTGACGGGCTCGGGGTTGAGCCAGTGCACGGCACGGACCCGTCCGCGCAGCGCGCGCAGCAGGTCGGCGCGCCCTGCGCGGTAGTTGCCCCTGGCGTCACCGCAGATGATAAGGACGCAGTCGCGGGACAACCCGGCCGCCTGCTCGTCGGTGAACTGGCGAAGCACGGCACCGTAGTCGCTGTGCCCGTCGCGGCGCACCACCCCCGGGCGGGCGAGCAGCAGCCGGGTGTCGATCACTCCCGGGCTGGACTCGACGAGGTCGGTGACCTCGGCGACGCCGTCCGCGAATACGAACGAGCGGAGCCTGGGCAGTTCCGCGTGCAGCGCGTGCAACAGGGACAGCGAGAACTTCGCGAACTCGGCGACAGAGCCCGACACGTCGCAGAGCACGAGCAGCCTCGGGCGCGGACGTCGGCGCCTGCGCCAGGCCGGGTCGATGGGCACGCCGCCGGCGGAGACCGCGCGGCGCATGGTCCTTCGCACGTCGAGCTTGCCGGCCCGGTTCGGCCGGCGGCGGCGGCGGGCCGTTGCCGCCAGCCGCCTGGCGAGCGGCCGCACCATGGCGCGCATGGCGGCAAGCTCCGCCGGGCTCGCGGTGAGGAAGTCCCTGTCGAGCACCGATTCCCGCAGCTGGCGCAGCGACGTCTCGAATCCCCGCGACCCGGCGAGGCGGTCACGCAGCTGCGCGGCGATCTCTGCGCGCAGCT
>Ga0335078_10014970_pt1 | contig 11511 bp, 10 predicted proteins | sample Lox_Sample_32_FD_206711 | JGI IMG/M metagenome (GOLD analysis project Ga0335078, IMG submission 206711) | Soil microbial communities from Loxahatchee National Wildlife Refuge, Florida, United States - Lox_Sample_3.2 | ecosystem: Environmental > Terrestrial > Soil > Wetlands | place: USA...
CGGCGTGCCGAGCCGGCCCGAGATGCGGCCGTCGCCAGCGTCGTGCTGCGGGATGCGGACGACCTTGCCCGCCTCGTCGTACTCCCAGCCGTGGTAGCCGCAGACGAGCCGCCCGCCTCGACAGAAGCCGCGCGACAGGCGCGCTGCGCGGTGGCAGCAGCGATCGCTCGCCGCGGCCGGCCGGTCGGGCGCGGCCAGCCAGAGCACCAGATCCTCCCCCAAGAGGCGGAACGGCTTCGGCCCATCCGCGAGCGCGGTCACGGGCATCACTGGGTACCAGAAGCGGCGAAGGACAGGCTGTTGCGTCGCGAGCATGCTTACTCCTCTCGATGGACGCGATTGATTGAGCGCTCGTTTCTGCTATAGGAAAAGCATCGTTTTGAGCGCCTGACGCTGCCTTTTTGGCAGCAGAGAGGAGGCCCGCCCGAATGCTGCATTCGCGCCTTCTGCGCTACCTCGACGCGGTCGCCCGCTGCGGCTCGATCCGCAAGGCGGCGAGCCAGCTCAATGTCGCGTCCTCGGCCGTCAACCGGCAGATCCTGGCGCTTGAGGCCGAGCTTGGGACGCCGGTGTTCGAGCGCCTGCGCCGCCGGTTGCGGCTCACGGCGTCGGGTGAGCTGCTGATCGCACATGTGCGCCAGACCTTGAAGGAGCACGAGCGCGTGGTGACCCTCATGGACGATCTGAAAGGTCTCCGCCGCGGTGAGGTGAAGATTGCCGCCATGGGCGGTATTGCCTCTGCGGCCTTGCCGCCGATCCTTGCCTCCTTTCGCCGGCGCCGCCCCGGAGTGAAGCTCGTCGTCCGCATCCTGCCGGTCGCCGAGCTGATGGCGGCGGTGGCGGCAGAGGATGTCGATCTGGGTTTCGCGCTCGACCTGCCGGCGCATGCGGGGCTCCGGACCTTCGCGCTCGTCGAGCTGCCGCTCGGCGCGGTGGTGGCGACGCAACACGAGCTTGCCGCGCGCGCCTCGACCACGCTGAGCGATTGCGTGCTCTATCCGGTGATCCTGCCCGACAGCGGCGTGACCTTGCGGCGCCTCCTCGACGACGCGTTCCAGCACACCGCGATCGCGGTCGTGCCGGCGGTCGAGACCAACTCGATTGAGTTGATGGTGCGGCTTGCGGTCGCCGGGGTCGGGGTAACATTCCTGAACGCGCTCAACGTAGCGGCGGAGCGCGAGCGCGGAGAACTCGCCTTCGTACCGCTCCGCGACCGGTATTTGCGGCCGCAACGGCTCTCTCTCGTCGCGCCGGCGAAAGGCGGCCTCGAGTCGCTGCCCGGCTTGCTGGCCGAGGAATTCCGCACCGCCTTCGGCGCGATCGGCGGCCGCGAGCGCTGAGCTCACGCCGGCACCAGCGGAACGAGTACCGCGCTTGGCGTTGCGCCGCCATGGTGGACGCCGAACGTGATGATGCGCGCCTCGTCGAGGCTTGCTTCCTCAGGCCGGCGCCCGGTGCCGGGATTGACGGGATAGGCCGGAAAACAGGCCGCGGCGAGCGAGAGCCGCAGCGCTTCGCCCGGCGCGAGACAGGCCGCGGTCGCGCGCATCGGGACCAACACGGGCTCGCGCGGGGCTCCCGCCGGGAGATGACGATAGCCTTGTGTCAGCGTAAGCGCCGAGCCTGCCCGCGTGACGCGCGACAGCGTGCAAGAGACATCGATGCTCGGCACATCGGCGGCGAGCCACAGGCGTGCCGTCACGTTGCCAGCCAATCGCGTCTCGCTGGCGAATGGCTCGGTCGTGAATGTCAGAACGTCGCCCCGCGCATCGACCGCGGAGCGGTCGGCGGGGCCGGGCGGCGTGCCGAACGCGCCGCCCACCGCGGGCGCCGGGCGCCAAGGGTCGTGGACTAGGCGATCGACGCCTCCGTCCGCAGGCGCTTCGAACGCGAGCCGGCCCGAGCGCTCATCGATCGAAGCGAGGCCGTTTCCGGCGAGATAAAGCTCCGCCGCATGCGCGGGCCAGGCGGGAAAATCCCGCCATTCGTTCCGGCCCATCTCGAACAGCCGCACCGCCGGTTCGGCAAGGATGCCGGTATCGCGGCCTTTAAGCCAGTGGTCGAACCAGCGGAGATGAAGGTGATCGATGCCGCCTGCCGCTTCTGGCCCGAAATCGACGCCGGCAAGGCGGCGGCCCCAGGGCATGTGCGGCCAGGGGCCGACGACGAGCCGCGCTGGTACCGCCGCGCGCGCCGCATAATGCTTGAAGGCGGCGAGCGTGCCCGGGAGATGCGTATCGTACCACCCGCCGACGAACAGCATCGGCACCGCGACCTCATCGGCCTGCGCAGCAGGCGAGATCGAGCGCCAATAGGCGTGATCGTCGCGGCGCGCGAGCCAGGCGTGGTAATGCGTGTGGCGGCCGTGCCGCTCGATGAAGTCGGGCCGCGTCGCGCGCACGCCGGCCCAGGGCAGTCCGCGCGACGCGGCATAAAATGCTGCAAACGCATCGGCATCGCCGGCAAGCCGCGCGGTCTCTGCACCGATCTGCGTTGCCCAGCCGAGATTGGCCTGCAGGCAGAAGGCGTCGTTCTCGTAGGCCCAGTCGGCACGAAGGTCCCAGCCGATCATCGCCGGCGCCAGCGCCTTCAACGCGGATCCCGCGCGTGCGGCCGCCAGGAGCTGGGCCGTGCCCTGGTAGGAAAAGCCGTACATGCCCACGGCGCCGTTCGAGCCCGGGAGCGACGCCGCCCACGCCACCGCGTCGGCGCCATCGGTGGCTTCGTGCGCGAAGACCTGGAATTCGCCTTCGGAGCTGCCGCGTCCGCGCACGTCTTGGATGACGACGATGTAGCCGTGCGATGCATACCAGGCGGGATGCGCGTAGGTGACAGTTGAGGCAATGCGGCGGCCATAGGGCTGGCGCATCAGCAGGACGGGGAAGGGATTCGCCGAGGCAGGCCGCCAAATATCGGCATGGAGCCGCATGCCATCGCGCGTGCGCATGGCGGCCGTCTCGGGCGACGCGACCGCGAACGGTCCCGCCACCTCAGTTCTCGCGGCCGACCGCGCTCTCGTGCCACTTGTGCAGCAAGAGGTACTCGAGCGCGGAGAGACTGAAGAAGATGGCGATGCCCAGGAACGACAGCAGCATGAGCGCCGCGAACATGCGCGGGATGTTGAGCCGGTTTCCCGCTTCGATGATGCGCCAGGCAAGCCCGGTGCCGGTGCCGGAGCCGGCGACGAACTCGGCGACGACGGCGCCGATGAGCGCCAGTCCTCCCGAGATCTTCATCCCGCCGAGGAGATAGGGGAGCGCGCTCGGAAATTGCAGCTCCTTCAAGCGCTGCCAGCGCGTGGCGTGATAAAGGTCGAGTAGGTTCTGAAGGTTATGATCGACGCTCTTGAGGCCGAGCGTGGTGTTGGAGAGGATGGGGAAGAACGCGACGATCGTGGCGAGGATGAGAAGCGCCCGCTCAAGATGGTCGAGCCCCACCCAAATGAGCACGAGCGGCGCGATCGAAACGATGGGCGTCACTTGCAACACGACGGCATAGGGGAAGAGACTCACCTCAAAGAGCCGCGACTGGACGAAGACAATTGCGACCGCGACGCCGAGGACGAGCGCAATGAGGAAGGCCGAAAGCGTTACGCTCAAGGTCACCCAGAGCGATCCCATGAGGGACGGAAAATCGTCCCAGAAAGCCTCGGCTATGAGCGACGGCGCCGGCAATACGTATTTCGGGATCGCGAGATACCGCACCAGGAATTCCCACGTCGCCATCACCGCCAATCCGAGGATGATCGGAATGGCGATGCGCGCCCCAAGCGGCAGGGCCTGCGTCGCGGGCGTTACCTTGGTGCCGTTGGTCACGGCCATCAATGCTCCTCGTCGGCGCCGGCCATGGCGCGGCCAAGCGCGCCGGAGACGAGACGGCAGAAATCGTTGTAGGGGGTCGAGGTGCGGAACGCGTCGCCCCGCGGATAGGGTGCGCCGATTGCTAGGTCGTCGATGATGCGCCCCGGCCGCGCGCTCATCACCACGATGCGGTTCGAGAGATAGACCGATTCGAACACGCTGTGGGTGACGAAGATCACGGTCCAGCGCTGATCCTGCCACAGGCGGAGCAGGTCGTTGTTGAGGCGGAAACGGGTGATCTCGTCCAGTGCCGCGAACGGCTCGTCCATCAGCAGCACGCGCGGCTTCACCACGAGCGCGCGCGCGATCGACACCCGCATCTTCATCCCGCCCGAAAGCTCGCGCGGATAGGCGTGTGCGAAGCCCTGCAGCTTCACCATCGCGAGCGCTTCTTCGACGCGTGGCGCAGAAGCTCGGCGGCTGACGCCCGCCAGCTTCAGCGGCAGATAGACGTTATCGATGACTGTTGCCCAGGGCATCAGAGTCGGATCCTGGAACACAAATCCCAGGTCGCGTACCGGCTCGCCCCGCGCGTCGAGAGCCGATTGCGGCCAGTCGATGGCTCCGTCGCTCACGGCGCCGAGGCCCGCGATAAGGCGAAGCAAGGTTGACTTGCCGCAACCCGAGGGGCCGAGCAGGCTCACGAACTCGCCGTCCGCTACGGCAAGGTCCACATCGGTGAGCGCGAGTGTGCCGTTCTGGTAGGTCTTGCCGACCTTCCTGAGACGGATGAGCGCCTGTCGCGGCCGCTCAGGTGCCGCGGCAGCGATCAAGCGGGGGTAAACCTCGTCCATCGTCATGCACTTCGCCGAACCGGAACGAAACTGCGCATCTTTCCGGGATTGAGCAGACCATACGGATCCACTTCGCCCTTGAAGCCGAGCTGGTCGATGTCGGCACGCTTGTGACGCGTCCCGTCCTCGAGCGTGAACACGTGCGGATTGGCAATCGAAATGCCGCGCGCCTCGTGCAGCGCTAAGATTTCGCCGAGCCGCTCGGCGCTCCGGTAGCGGATGAGATGAAGGCCGCTGCAGGTGGTGCGCCCGGCGAAGCGGATGAATTCGAGATGCGGCATGAGCTCGTCGCCGAAAAGGGCGGTGATCTCCGCGACCGATTCCTCGAGCCGGTCGGCCGGATAGAGCGACTGGAGATAGGTTATCTGCCGGTCGAGCTTCAATGCGTGGAGCGTGGTGTGGTTCCAGGTACACTCGTAAAGGGGCCGCGCGCCCGGTCCCTCCGCCGTTGCCGCACAATAGGCGATGTCGCCGCCTTCCATCGCGACCAGCGTCTTGAACGAGGCAAGCGATGGTTCCGCGACCATGGCGATGAGGCAACTCTTCCCCGCCGGAAACTCGCTCTTGAAGTGTCGGAAATAGGCAGGAATGGGCCAGGCGAGCGGCGTCAGTAGTTTCTTGACGATGCCGTCGGCAAGCGCGGCGCGATGGCCGATCCGCACCGCGCTCGCGAAATCGTCGGTGGCGACGACGAGGTCGAGCCAAGGCCACATTGGCGCGAGCGGCATGTCGAGCGCGGTGATAATGCCCGTCGTGCCATAGGCATGATTGATGCTCAGCGCGTCACGGTCGCGCAGTTCGAGAATCCGCGGCTCGTCCTCGACGGTGACGACGCGCGCGCCAAGTACGTTGCCGATCTCGCGCAGATAGCCGAACGTGACCGAGCCGACGCCGCCCGAGCCGCCGGCGACGAAGCCGCCAACCGTCGCCGTGCGCTTGGTCGAAGGATGCATGCGCAATTCCCAGCCCGCCGGCCGGGTCGCGTCGTCGATATTGGACAGGATGGCGCCGGCACGCACCCGAATGCGGCCGGGCTCGACCGTCTCGATCGCGTCCAGGCTTGCCATGTCCAGAACGACGCCGCTCGCCAGAGGTACCGCTTGGCCGTAATTCCCGGTGCCGCCACCGCGAGGCGTGATCGGCACGCGATATTTTGCCGCCGCACGCGCGATGCGCACGATGTCCGCTTCGTCGCGCGGGCAAAGAACGAGGTCCGCGCTTTTCTCGCCGAGCGCGTCCTTTAAGACCGGACTGAACCAGAAGAAGTCGCGCGATTTGAGGCGCACGAGCGCGGGCTCGTCGATGACCGGCACATCGCCGACCGCGGCCCGGAAACGCGCAAGGTCATAGGTCGGTTCGGTCGCTGCGACCTCGGCCATGCTCATGCTGGTCTCGAAGCAAACTCCATACCAACCGAGCCGAAGCGCGAACGCCCAGTTCTGCCCCAAAATGGGCGGGCTCTGCCAAAAATTTAGGCGGCAGGCGATGATATGCCGTGCAATACGGACCAGTCCTCATCGTCGAGCGCCACAGTTTCGCCGCTGCGGATGAGTTCGGCGAAATCTTCGTTCGGCACCATCACGGTCATGCAATAGAGCCGCGTGGCGCCCGTATTCTCAATCTGGTGGGTCGTTCCCGGCGGCAGCAACAGACTGTCGCCTCGCTGGAACCGGACGGATCGGCCGCCGGCATGCGCGATGCCCTCGCCGGAAAGAACGTAGAACATCTCGTGCGCGCGCTCATGGACGTTGGGCGGCGTCCGCCCCCCGACATCGAAAATCTCGATGGCGAAGACGAAATTCGCTTGCTCGCCCGCAGGATCGAACACCAGGACAAGACGGTTGGTGTCGCCAGGCGAAATACGATAGGCGCGGTAGTCATCGCGCGACTTCGCAATCATGGCGCCAGCGCCGCCTCGACCGCCGCCGCCCCGGTCACGAAGCCGAAGCACTGCTTCACGTTGTAGAGGGTCGCCTCGCGGCAGAATTCGGGTGAAGTGGTGGCGGCACAGTCCTCCACAAGGATGCAGTCGTAGCCGAGAAAATTCGCGTCCTGCAGCGTGCACATCACGCACTGATCAAGATTGACGCCGCCGAACAGCACGGTGGCGATGCCAAGATTGCGCAGGATGCTGTCGAGCGGCGTGTCCCAGAACCCGCTCATGCGATACTTGTCGACACGGATATCGCCCGGCTCGGGGACGAGCTCGTCAACGATCGCGGCCGCCCAGCTGTCCTTCTCCAGCACCTTGGCGCCGCTCGCCGGCAGCGCGTCGCCGAGGCCGACGCCGCGCCCGGTCGGCTTGTAGACGTGCAGCAGCGAGGGACTCAAGTTGAGACGATCCGGCCGGTTGCCCCAATTGACCCAGATCACCGGCACCTGCGCACGGCGGAGGTGCGGCAGCAGCCGGTTGAGCGGCTCGATCGGCCGCCGCGCCGGCGCGATGTCGACACCGATATGGTCGAGCCAGCCGCCGGGCGCGCAGAAATCGTTCTGCATGTCGATCACGACAAGCGCGGTGCGGCGCAGATCGATCCTTAGCCGCTGCGGCTCGGCCACGATCTCGGCCACCGCTGGCGGCGACGGCCGACGGACAAGATCAGCCTCGTGCGCGCTGACGCGCCACGCGGTCTCCGGCCGCGCCCCGAGTGCGACGTCGGTCTCGGTCATCCTGCTGCACCTCTCCCCGCTGGCCAAATAGCAAGCGCCGTGCCAGCCGGGCTGGCATGCCCTTTGCTCCACTATGGGAAAGGCCAAGGAGGCGCGCCATGGCATGGCTACCGACCCCGCTCTGGGTCGAGATGACGACTGCCGATTTCGCCGCGCTCGACCTCGAGCGAACGATCGCGGTACTGCCCGTCGCCGCGGTCGAGCAGCACGGACCGCATCTTCCGGTGTGGGTCGATGCCTGCATCAACGAGGGCATCGTCGCCGAGGTGCTGCGGCGGCTTCCGGCCGATCTCCCCGTGACCTTCCTGCCGATGATGCCGGTGGGTAAATCGAACGAGCATATGGGGTTTCCCGGCACGCTCACCCTTTCGGCCGAGACCCTGATCCGACTCTGGACCGAACTCGGCGAAAGCGTCGCCCGCGCCGGCATCCGCCGTCTCGTCATACTCAACAGCCATGGCGGCCAGCCGCAGATCATGGACATCGTCGCCCGCGACCTGCGCGTGCGGCTCGGCATGTTCGTTGTGACCTTGAGCTATTGGGGTCTCGGCCGTGCACCCGGTCTCTTTCCCGAAAGCGAGCTGCGCCACGGAATTCATGGCGGCTCGGGCGAAACCTCGGTCATGCTTTATTTGCGGCCCGATTTGGTGCGCGATGCGGAGCGCCGCAATTTCGTGCCGGTCTCGGTCGAGATGGAGAGCGAGTACGCGCACCTGCGGCCCGAGGGCAGCGGCATCGGCTTCGGCTGGCAGACGCAGGACCTGCACCCGGCCGGCGCGTGCGGCAACGCGCTCGACGCCGACGCCGCGCGCGGCCGCATCATCGTCGAGTACGCCGCTTCGCGCTTCATCGACCTGCTGCGCGAGGTCGAGCGGTTTCCGCTGTCGCGTCTCAAGCCCGCGCCCAACGCCAAGGAGTGAGTCCATGCTCGCGACCAAGCAACCCGTGCTGCGCCGCTTCTGGTATCCGGTGATGCCGCTCGCCCGTCTCGGCGAAGAGCCCCATCCCTTCACGCTTCTCGGCATCGACATCGTGCTGTGGCGCGGCCCGGACGGCGAGATCGCGTGTCTCCGGGACCGCTGCTGCCACCGCACGGCAAAGCTATCGCTCGGCTTTCTCGACGAGGGCAGGCTTGTCTGCGGCTATCATGGCTGGACCTATCGGCCCGACGGCGTGTGTGTGCGGATTCCGCAGCGCGCGAATCCCGAGAATGTCTCGGAGAGCGTACGGGTTCCCGCATTTCGCGCCGCCGAGCGCTATGGCTATGTCTGGGTGGCGCTCGACGATCCGCTGACCGCCATCCCCGACTTTCCCGAGGCGGCCGATCGCAATTTCCGCAAGGTCGATCAGTTCTACGAGCCTTGGGCGATCGGCGCGCTCCGTCTCATGGAGAATTCGTTCGACGCCTCGCACATCGCCTTCGTGCACCGCAAGACATTCGGCAACATGGCGCGGGCGCGCACCGATGGACACCGCGACCTGCGCCAGAATGCGTGGGGCTTCGACACCGTGAACGACACCCCGGTGAAGGTGCGCGGCGATCTCGCGCACAAGGCCGTGCACATCGGAGAAGGCGAGACGGTGCGCCGGACGTACTCGACCTGGTACATGCCGTTCGTGCGCCGCTCCGCCATCCACTATCCGCACGGACTCGTCCACGTGATCGTGACCTGCGCCACGCCCATGACCGACGACAGTTCCATGATTCTGCAATGGGCGTACCGCAACGACAGCGAGGCGGAAGTCTCGAGTGCAGAAGTGATCGCGTTCGACCGCGCGATCACCCTCGAGGACAAGCGCATTCTCGAAGGTTGCCAGAGCGATGTGCCGCTCGCCGATTGCGACGGCGAGGAGATGCACATGAATACCGATTATCCTGGCGTCGTCATGCGCCGGAGGTTCGCGAGGCTCCTGGCCGACCATGGCGAAACGGAGCAGCGCCGCGCATGACGCATACGGCGGCCAAGAGCAGCGCCTTCGTACCGCATGATTTGAGCGCGCCGATTCGCGGCCGGGCGCAGGGGCCGTTGGCGGGTCTCACCGTCGCGGTGAAAGACATGTACGACATCGCGGGCGAGCGCGCCGGCGCCGGCAGTCCGGAATGGCTCGCGCAGCGGCCTCCCGCGGCGGCGACGGCGCGCGCCGTTGCGCGCCTTCTCGACGCCGGCGCGGACGTCGTCGGCAAGACGGTGTGCGATGAGTTCCTGTTCAGCCTCGTCGGCAGCAATGCGCATTACGGCACGCCGATCAATCCGCGCGCGCCTGGCCGCGTGCCGGGCGGCTCCTCGAGCGGCTCGGCGGCCGCGACGGCGGCTGGCGCCTGCGACATTGGCCTTGGCAGCGACACCGGCGGCTCGATCCGCGTGCCGGCGGCGTTCTGCGGCGTTTATGGCCTTCGCCCCACCCACGGCCGCATCGACGTGAGCGGTGCAATGGCCATGGCGCCGACCTTCGACACCGTCGGCTGCATGGCGGCAGCGCCTGGGCTTTTGCGGCTGGCGGGCGCGGTTCTGCTCGAGGGCGAAAGCGCGCGCGTGCCGGTGCGGCGGCTTCTCGTCGCCGAGGACTGCTTCGCACAAGCCGACGCCGAGGTGGCAACGGCCTTGCGTCATTTTCTGGAGCGCGCGTCGGCGCGGTTGCCGAAGAGCGAGGAGACGATCGTCGCGCCGATGGGATTTGACGAATGGCGCGAGGCGTTCCGCGTCATCCAAGGCCGCGAGCTGTGGGCGATTCACGGCGATTTCATGACGACGCACAGGCCGGCGCTCGGTCCCGGCATTCGCGAGCGCATGGAATTTGCCGCGACGGTGACCGCCGCGCAAGAGGAAACGGCGCGCACTTCGATGCACGAAGGGCGCGCCGTCATTCGGAAGCTTCTGCCGCCTCGCTCCGTGGTCGCGCTGCCGACCACGCCGTGCATTGCCCCTCTGATTCGCGCGACAGAGCGAGAGCTCGACAATTTCAGGAGGCGCGCGATGACCCTCACGTGCATCGCCGGGATTTCCGGACTGCCGCAAGTGACCATGCCGGTTGGCCGCGTGTCGGGATGCCCGGTCGGTGTTTCCTTCATCGGCTGGGCCGGCGGCGACGAAGCCCTCCTTGATTTCGCTGTCGGGCTCGCACCTTTTTGCTGCGAATAGGGAGGCACGGTCATGGCGTTTCTCGAGACCCTGGCTCTTCCGCAGGCGGGTCGCTATTGGCTGCGCCGCGCCCGCGTGCCCACCTGCTTTTTTGCAACACCGGCGCCCGGCGCGCTTCTCGACGCAGATGGCGCCGCGCTCGTCGACCTCCTCATCGATGGCGAGCGCGTCGGTGCGATCGAGGCCGCGGGAACGGACCTCGCGTCCGAACTGCCGGCGGCCGACCTTGCCGGCCGGCATGTCTGGCCCGCTCTCATCGACATGCATGCGCATATCGACAAGGGCCATGTCATTCCTCGCATCATCAATAGCGATGGCTCTTTTGCCGGTGCGCGCGATGCAACGACGGCGGATCGCTCGCGCCATTGGAGCGCCGAGGACGTCGAGCGACGCATGCGATTCGCACTGCGATGCGCTTACGCGCACGGCGTGACCGCGATCCGCACTCACATCGATTCCCACGAGGGTTCGGCGGCAACGAGCTGGGGGGTGTTCCGGGCGATGCGCGAGCGATGGGCAGACCGCATCGCCCTCCAGGCGGTGTCGCTCGTGCCGATCGACGCGTTTCGCACGCCCTATGCTGCGAAGCTCGCCGACCTCGTCGCGGACTCGGGCGGTGTGCTGGGCGGCGTCACGCGAGCGACCGGCGGCGTCCACAGCGCGCTTCTCGAGGACATCGACGATCTCCTCGACGCCGTTTTCCGGATCGCGGCCGACCGTGGCCTCGATGTCGATCTCCACGTCGACGAGTCAGGCGATCCCGAGGCCGCGGCGCTCCCGCGCGTCGCAAGGGCGATCCTGCGCAACAGGTTCAAGCACCATGTCGTCTGTGGCCATTGCTGCAGCCTGGCGCTTCAGCCCGAGGAACGCGTGCGCGAGACGCTTGCGCTGTGCGCTGAGGCCGGCGTCAGCGTCGTCACGTTGCCGACGGTCAATCTCTACCTCCAGGACCGCGTCGCCGGGCGGACGCCACGATGGCGCGGCGTCACCCTCATCAAGGAAATGCGACGCGCTGGCATCCCAGTCGCGGTCGGCGGGGACAACTGC
>Ga0335078_10014971_pt1 | contig 11511 bp, 4 predicted proteins | sample Lox_Sample_32_FD_206711 | JGI IMG/M metagenome (GOLD analysis project Ga0335078, IMG submission 206711) | Soil microbial communities from Loxahatchee National Wildlife Refuge, Florida, United States - Lox_Sample_3.2 | ecosystem: Environmental > Terrestrial > Soil > Wetlands | place: USA: Florida...
CAGGCCGAGCGGCGATGACGCGTACCCGGCAATCAAGTCGCGCAGGCTTTCGAACTCAAGCAAACGCGAACTGGTGTGGGCGACCGGACTCGGAACAAATGCCATGCAGTCTGATGTTACAACGGCGCGATCCCACAAAGGGGCGCGAGAGCGGAGTGCGAGGAGGCGGCCGCTTTCCTCGCTGCCTTGTGGGCGTCTATCTGTAGAGCAGGCCATTCCACTTTTGAGCGCTGGCGACTTTTAATTCGTTCTCGGAGCGGCGCGGACGAGACGAATCAGCGAAGAACGGTGTAAGCTGGCGCGACTGGGAGAAAGCCAACATGGCCGGATGTTTCAGAAGGGGGCGTTGAAAGAGGTATGGAGCGAATGAGCAAGTTTCGAACTAGTACACGGCTGCTGGCGGTGGGTCTGATGAGCGTGTGGCTGCTCCAGTCCGCTTTTGCGCAGAAGAAGGAAATTGTGTTTAGTGAGGACGAAAAGCCCATCGCCGATCAAATTCACGGGCTGAGGTCACTGGCCGATGATGTGCGGGCGGAGACGACAAAGAGTCTCGCAATCAAGATCCGCCAGTTGCCGGCGACAGAAAACAAGACGCGGCTGGCGATGGGTCTGGCGAATCTGTCGACTGAAGGCGATTTCGGACATGCCACACTCCAGGAAGTGGCGACGACGCTTGCGGAGACATTGACAGAGCGTCCGCTGCCATGGCCGAAGTCCGCTACGGCTGATGGAAAGGCAACTTCGGCGAACGATGGGGCGGGGCCCACACCGACAGAGCCTGCCAGTGAATACGTGGAGCTGGCATCGCTGGTGCGGTATGAGCACGTCGAGGCATCACTCGACAGCGAGCAATACCGCGCCGCGCTGGCGCGCCTGGAGGCCGATGACCGGAAACGCGAGCATGTGGAATTTGCGTTGAAAGACCTGACTGGTAAGACCTGGACTCTCTCCGATCTTCGCGGCAAGGTCGTAGTCGTCAATTTCTGGGCGACATGGTGTCCACCGTGCCGGAAGGAGATGCCGGATCTGGAAGCCCTTTACGAGCGATTTGGACCGCAGGGCCTGGTGATCCTTGGAATCTCAGATGAAGAGGCGACGAAGGTCGAACCGTTTATCCGCGACCGAAAAGTCACTTTTCCCGTTCTCCTCGATCCCGGACGCAAAGTGAATGAGATGTTTGCTGTCGAGGGAATTCCGAAGACCTTTGTCTACGATCGCGATGGCAAGTTGGTATCGGAGTCGATCGATATGAGGACCCAGAAGCAGTTCCTGGAAATGCTTTCCAAGGCAGGAATGGAATAGGGTGCGCTCACGGCGTGTTGCTGCCTGATCTCGGATGGAGAGCGGCGGGGAAAAGGGAAGTTCCCTGTTAGTTGTTGTCCTCGTTGCGCACCGTTGAGGCACAAAACACTCCTGCGTCAAACTGTTGACCTGCGCTGAAAGCCATGCCGCCTCTTCGCGGATGCGTCCGCGCCTACAAAATTTCATCGGGCCGTTGCCTTATCTACCAGATTGTGTATGAACGCCTAAGTGAGCCAGGTGTTCGCAATCTTAACCGTGAATTGCAGAATAAGACTCGTTCACGCGTCGTTGTACTTTCAAACCTGAAGATCCACTACTTGTCCCCGCGTCGCTCTCTGGAAGTAAGTACGGGCTAAATCCTGCATGAGTTGACTGGGATCGAAGTAAGGCGCTGCGGTTATAGGAAGAAGCGCTCAGCGACGGCTCCGGTTGGGATACCACAACAAACAGGATTTTGGTGTGGTACGCGATCTGGAGCGAGGAGGCGAGATGAAAAGAGGATTCTTTAGCCAGAAATTCCGAGTATTTACGGTTCTGATAGCCCTGAGTGTGACGAGCGAGTTTGCGCTCGGACAGGCCGACCTGGGAACAATTGCCGGGGTTGTAAAGGACGCGACCGGCGCAGTGGTTGCCGGCGCTAAGATTGTTGTAACAGAAACATCCACAAACACCGAGAGGTCGACAATGTCGAGTAATCTCGGGGAATATCGCGTACCAAACCTGAGGCCAGGAACTTATCAGATAGTGGTATCCAAATCAGGATTCCAGACTTACAAGGCTGCCGTAGAGGTTGCCGTCGGAGGCCATTCGACTCTGGACGCGCAGCTCGTGGTCGGGAGCGGGAATACCGTTGTCGAGGTAGTAGCTGGAGCTGCGACCGAGGTCAACACGCAGACGCAGGAGCTCTCGCAGTTGATTGACACGCAGCAACTGGCGCAACTTCCCAGCCTGACGCGGAACCCATACGATTTTGTCGCGATCTCCGGGAACGTAAGCAACGGCGACACCACCTCGAACGGTGGGTTGACCGCCAGTGGCGGTGGGGGCCAGGAAATCACGGGCCGCGGCGTGGGATACGCCATCAACGGACAACGCGAATCGGGCACCGAAGTTTTGCTCGACGGCGTGGAAAACGTCAGCGTATTCAGCGCGGTTGTCGGCGAGTACGTGCCGCTGGATGCGGTGCAGGAGTACAGCGTAGTTACGAACAACTTCTCTGCCGAATATGGCCGCGCATCGGGCGGGGTCGTCAATGTCACGACCAAACCAGGGACGAACGGCTGGCACGGCTCGGCGTGGGAGTTTAACCGTCTGTCGGCCTACACGGCGAATACCTTTAATAATGTTGCCAACGGACTGCCGAAAGGAATTTATACCCGGAATCAATTTGGTTTCCAGGCAGGGGGGCCACTGATCAAAAACAAGCTGTTCGCCTCCGAGAGTACCGAGTTCACACGAGTACGCAGCAATTCTGTACAGACCGAGGAGATCTTTGACCCGTCGTTCATTGCACTCCTGCCGGCAAATGCCCAGGCCTACTTCGCGCAATATGGCACAACCACGCTGGCGGGCACGCCGATCACAACCGCGGGCCAGTTAGACGCGGACGCGGAAGGAGGAGATCCGAACGGTTTTTCCGTGAACCCCATCAACGGCGTGACTGCCGTTGCCGCCGACCAGCCAGTCTTCGATCAGGTGAACTTCACCGCGCCATTCAATGCGGGAGGAGGTCAGCCGCAGAATACCTACACGTTGGTCGGGCGCGTCGATTACAACCTGAATGAAAAGACGCAAATGTTCTTTCGTCTCGGACGCGAGCGAGACGACTTTTTCGAAGGGACAGCCTTTTACAGCGCCTATCCGCAGTATGACGCCGGGACCCTTAACCAGAACCAGAGCTATCTGCTGTCAGTCAACCATACCTTCAATAGTAACCTGCTCAATAACACGAAGCTAAGTTTTGCGCGCCTGAGCAGCATCACGTCATACGATAAGTCGCTTACCTACACGCCCAGCCTGATGTTCGTAACGCCTGTCGACCCGATCAGCGGCGGCCTCATTCAGTTGCCCGGACTGGAAAATGTGGGGTCTCCGGGTTTAGGCGGGTTGCCATTCGGCGGACCGCAGAACACAATCCAACTGGAACACGATCTGTCATGGACCAGGGGCAGGCATAACATGAAGTTTGGAGGCCAGTTAACTTATATCCAGTTGAACGTCGGTTACGGCGCCTACATACAGGGGGTGGAACAACTCGGCGGGGACGGCCAGGACAGCATGGATGACCTGGTGAATGTTGCGGGCAATCCGCTGGGGAGCCAACTGGGCGGCAACGCGGGATTTACAGCTCGCGTCAACCCGCAAGGCGCGCTTCCTTGCCACACCGACACGGACGGCAACATAATTCCGACTTCAGCGTGCTCCGTTACGCCACCATTATCTACACCCAGCTCCGAACGAAGTTACCGCTATAATGACTGGGCCGTTTATGGGCAGGATAGCTTCAGGCTTACGCCGCGGCTCACGCTTAACTATGGTCTACGCTGGGAACACTACGGTGTTCAACATGACAACCACTCGGGCCTGGACTCCAACTTCTATTTCGGCTCGGGCTCGGGCATTGAAGAGCAAACGCGAAATGGCGGGGTGCAAATCGCGAGTCAAAGTTCGATTGGCCAATTCTGGAAACCGAGCTGGGGAACTTTCGCACCCCGGGTAGGCTTCGCCTATGATGTGTTCGGCGACGGCAAAAGCAGTCTTCGCGGCGGCTTCGGTATCAGTTATGAGAGAAATTTTGGGAACGTCACGTTCAACGCCAGCTTTAATCCCCCGGCGAGCGCAGTGCTTCAATCTACGTGCGCGGCTCGCGACCCCAACTGTCAATCGGTCGTGACGACGAGCGATCTCGGGCCTCTGGGCCAGCCCGGCCCCACGACCTATCTTCCTCCCGCGGACTTGCGGATGCCGGATCCGAACATTCGTACGGCACAAACACAGTTTTGGAGCCTGGCGCTGCAACGCGAAATCGCGCGGAATACTGTGGTCGAGCTGGGCTACAGTGGCGCGCACGGCATTCACCAGTACGATCTCAATAACATCAGCAACCTGGGATTTGGCCAACTGTATCTTGGGGACCCGGCGGTTGTCAGTCCGACCTGCAACCCTGGTCACGTTAGTATCAGTGGAATATGCCTTACGCGCGCAAACGATCAGTATGGCGCGATTAACATGCGGGGCAGTGGTGGAACCAGCAGCTACAATGGTCTAAACCTGAAATTCCAGACACAGAATCTGCGCAACACAGGTCTGAGCCTGGTCGCTAACTACACGTGGTCGCACTCGCTCGACGACATAAGTTCGACTTTTTCTGACAGCGTCCAGGGAGGTTCTGGAACGGGTTACGGGAGCCTCGGTTATACCGACGCATTCAACCCGAAGCTCGATTGGGGACCGTCGGATTTCGACGTACGGCACCGGCTGGTAATTTCGCCAATCTGGAACACTCCGTGGTTCAAGAGCGGGCGAGGCGCGGAGGCACAGGCGCTCGGCGGTTGGGCGTTGGTGGGGATCTTTACAGCGCGCACCGGTATTCCGTTCAACGTGTACGATGTGGACAACGAGGAATTTTATTACACGCTACCGCGGCTAACACCTTCGAGCCAGCCTGACTACCGTGTGAGCTCAAATCCGCAGGCCATCGGTCCGAACGTTTACGCGCTCCTGAGTGTGCCGGTGCCTGCCAGCTTTGCGCCCCTCAACCCGACTCTGGGCATTTCCGACTACGGGCCGTTTCCAGCCGGAATGGTTGGCCGAAACGCATTTCGGGGACCCGGAGCATGGAATCTCGACTCGGCGGTCGAGAAAAACTTCAAGATCAGCGAGCGCTTCGGCATGACCTTCAGAGCCGAGGGATTTAACATTTTCAACCATCACAATATGTACACACAGACAACCTTCCTGATTTATGCCGCGCCCACCACGACACCGCTCGAAGTTACCGGGTTTAAAGGCGGTCTGAATACGTTTGCGCTGGGTGGCAACAACGATGAACGGCGATTCGGTCAGTTCTCACTGCGGTTCTCTTTCTGATCCATGGTAATGAGACCAACCGATGACAGGGGCCCGGGGATATCCCGGGCCCTTGCCTTGTCCGCTGATCGCTGATCAGCGTATAAGCCTGAAAACCGCAAGGCAACCGCGACATCAGCCAGATGTCAAGTTATCAAACCTCGCCTTGAATTCCAGTATGAAAAACAGTGGACACGCAGCTCGCAGTTATTGAATTTTGGAGAAGTACTTGTCTGACTAGTGATGTCTTAGAAGGTTACAACAGTCCCGGGTCCTGATATTTTCCCGAATCTTTCGGCCTGCCTCCACTGTTTAACCCGGTTCTTATTCAATTCGTCCCTAACTCACAAGTTGCGGACTTTCGGGAGACAGAACTGCTAACAGAGCTGAGTGGCGACAAATCCATAGACATATCGCTTAGAAACAGAACCATTCGAGACTGTTTTGGGGGGAACGATGGACTCAGCTCTACACAACATTCGGACATACTTGCTGCTCACACTCGTTGTTCTCAGCTATTGCATCGGAACGCTGGCACAAGGTGGGTCGGGAGAATTGACCGGCCTGGTCACGGACCCGACTGGCGCAGTGATAACCGGTGCGCCCGTCAAGCTGACCAACACCTCGACCGGGGAAGTACGTACCGCCACCACGACCGCCGCCGGCACATATCGCTTTCCGGCGCTCCCAGTGGTTGGAACCTACACCCTGGAAATATCAGCGAAAGGGTTCAAGTCCTCGGTCGTGACGGACATCATCATGACGGTGGGCACAATCGTGACGCGGGACTTGAGACTGGAAGTCGGGCAGACCTCCGACCAAGTTACGGTCGAGGCCGGCGCCCAACTCGTGCAGACTGAGGACTCGTCGCTCTCGCAAAATGTCGACCGTCAGGTCTGGACGAACATGCCGCTGGAGACGCGCAGTTCGAATGATTTTCTCGCTTTGCTGCCGGGCTCAGAGCCGTCGATCGTGTCGCAGGTGGCTGATCGCGGTCCTGCGGTCAATGGTACCCGCCCCGGAAGCGGGAACTTTATGGTGGAGGGTTTTAATAACAACGATCAGAGCCTTGGGGGAGCGGGGACGAGCTATGGATCGGGTGGAGCGCTTACCACTATTTCGCCCGATGCCATTGAGGAGTATCGCGTCATAGATGGCACACCGGCCGCGGAATATGGCAGATCAGGCGGCTTTGTGACCGACACCGTACTCAAGAGCGGGACAAATCAATGGCACGGTTCGCTGTTCGAATACAACCGAATTCAAGCGCTGGCGGCGAATAGTTTCTTCTCGAATCTTGCCGGACAACAGGATCACCTCATCCGCAATCAATTTGGCGGATCGGTGGGCGGTCCAATCATCAAGGACAAGACCTTCTTCTATTTCACAGTTGAAGCTCATCGCCTGCGAACGAGTAATCCGGTCACCGCAAACACGATCACTACTGATTTCCTAAATTTTGTCGACACGGGCGCGTTTGAGACGTTCATGGAAAACGATCCCAACGGCATCTGCATGCAATTTACGGGCAGCTCGTGTCCAGGGGTGTTTGCCGGCAATGCGACCTTGGGGCCAACCTATAAAAGCATGGAAGATCAAGAGGGCCTTCCGCTCTGTTCGACCGGAGCAGGGAATTGCACCAACTTCTCGAATCTTAGCCAAGGGCTGTGGACTTCACCGGACGTCCTGGGCCTGCCCCTCCAAGTGACTTATCCGGTTCCTATCTTCGCGACGATCACGGTTCCGGGCGGGCAAACGCTGAATCAGATGAGATATGCGGCCAAGGTCGACCATAGGCTGACAACGAAAGACCAGATTACTGGTTCCTATCTATTCGACAATGCGACTGCCATCACGCCCTACGGTGGAAATAACGCGATGGGCCCGGCGCAATACTATCAGGACCGTGCACAACAAGCCGGCGTCAGCTGGCTACACACGTTCAGTCCAACGGTACTTAACCAGGCACGATTCTCATTTACCCGCAATGTGAGGAATTTCCCGGGCGACCCGAAAGTTGCAGGAATGCCCTCGGTGTTTTCCTTCTTCGACTCTCCAACCATCGGATACGGAAATAGCAACGTCTATCCACAATTCTTTACCACCAACGAATTCATCTGGAAGGACGATATCTCGATCACGAAGGGCAAGCACAATTTCAAGGCTGGCGCTGAGTTTTCGCGCACCCGCAATGGCAGCAGCTTTGAGTCCTCCAAATTCGGGTATGTCTATCCTGTGGATACAGAAGACATGGTTACCGATACCACCTTCACCAATAACTGGGAGAATTACTACTTTGGGGGACAATACTTTGGATCGATCGCGGAGGCAGGAGCATCCTTCGATCCAACGACTGGTACGCTGCCGAACTATTATCGTGGATACCGCTCGAACGATGTAGCAGCATATGTCCAGGATGATTGGCGAATTCATCCGCGCCTTACAGTGAACCTCGGTGTGCGCTGGGAGTATTTCGGCCCGCCGCATAATTTCCAGCCCAACATCGACTCCAACTTCTACACGGGAATTCCGGTCACGCCATTTCCGAATCCGGGGGACAACCCGTTCTTTCCGGTCGATAGCCCGTTCTATGCCGGAGTCGCCAGCGGAGCGTTCCAGGTTCGCAATCACGATCTGTGGAACAAGGACCTAGACAACTTTGGTCCGCGGATAGGCGTGTCCTATGATGCTCTGGGCAATCAAAAGCTAGTCGTACGAACGGGATTCGGCATCAACTACGATCGTATGTACAACAATGTTTTTGAGAACATCCGCTTCAACCCACCCTATTTTTCATTAGGCCTGTTAGCATCGCCGCTGTTCGGGTTCCCCGGTATCACACCGGCGCAAGGAGCGGCACTGTACACCAATCCGTTTGCGGGGACTTCCGTCTTCGTCGGGGCAGCGACACCTCCGTCCACTCGCGCAATGGACGAGAACCTCGTGACCGCATACTACGAGCAGGCACACTTGGGCTTTCAGTATGAAATCGCCAAGGATTTTGTTGTCGAGTCGAACTATGTGGGCACGTTCGGGCATAAGTTGGAGGCCATCCTAGGCATCGACACCTACAATGGCCGAACCGTTCCCGGAGTGGATCATAGTCTGGTGAATCCAAACTATGGTCGAATCAGTTGGCGTGATAACTGCTGTAGTTCGAATTACCATGCCTGGCAGACTACTCTGCGCAAGCGTTTTTCTGGCGGTCTCCAGTTCAACGCCAATTACACATATGCCAAAGCGATGGACGACGTGAGCGACGTGGGTTCGGCAAAAATCTCCGGGGCCGCTCATGGATATCCGATGGATGCCACGAACCCGATGGTGGACTACGGCCCGGCCGACTATGACGTTAGACACCGCGTAGTGACCAGCTTCGTGTACGACCTCCCGTTTGCGAAGTCGAACCGCTGGCTTGGTGGCTGGAACATTTCAGGAGTTGTGTCGTGGCAGACCGGAGCGGCCTTTTCTGTAATCGATGGGGCGGTCGACAGCAACCGCGACGGTGAATTCACAGACCGGTCTGGCTATATTGGTTCCGGCGGAATCACGAATGCGGTGATCCATAGTCACGAGCCATACCAGGGATATCTGGTCACAAGCGATTTCGCGCAGCCGAATACCTCGGCGCTGCCGTGCCCGGCGAGTGTGAATCTGGGCGAGTGGTGCGAGGGACCAACCGCCGGGCAGATGGAGCGCAATACGCTGAATGGTCCGGGCTTCTTCGATACGGACTTTGGAATAAAGAAGGGCTTCAAAATTACCGAGAAGTCAGCGCTGAAGTTTGAAGCGAACTTCTTTAACATTTTCAATCACCCAAACTTCCTGATCCCGGACAACAATCTAAACGACGTGACGTTCGGGCAGTCCCAATCGACATTCAGCAACCAACAGACTGGAGGGCCGCGCATTACGCAACTGGCACTACGATTCGAATTCTAGATAACTTGTTAAAACTCGCACCCAGGCCGGCCCGAGAGGCCGGCCGTTTTTCCGGCACAACGAATCCTGCCGCCGAGCCACAAATGTTCGTTCGCCAACAATAGCCCCGCCCGTTGCAGTCCCTTCTTACCAACAAAATGTTTCAGCTTCACCCTTCGGCGTTAGATGGGAAGGCAAGTCAGCCGAGTGGCCAGATTCGGACACTCCATTCCAATGTGGCGCGACGGTATGACACATTGCGGAAGTGTTGGGACCGCGCTTTGTCACAAGTGAACCTTCAAACGTTGTTGTCTGAGCCTCGTCTAAGAGTGTAGAGCCGTCATGCAGCTTGAAATGAAAACGACGTGCGAACGGTGCGGCGCCGTCCTCGAAGCGAATGGGGTGGCGCACATTTGTTCTTATGGGTGCACGTTCTGCGCAAACTGCGCCGGCGAGATGCGCGCGGTCTGCCCGAATTGTGGAGGGGAACTACTGCGCCGGCCGCGTCGTGCCGGGAGGCTGGAGCCCAGTGTCGACGGGTCGTCGCTTGAACGCATCAGGCTCAGTTCCTGGCGGCTCTGGGCGGCAAGCGTCGGCGCGTGGGCTGCGGTGTCGCTGATCGACACTACTTCAACGTATGAGGTGTATAAGGGAACGGGATCGCCAATCAGCCTGGCTCACGCTCTGGGTATAGCGTTTAGTCTGGATCTAACCTGCGCTCCGCTCACGCCGTTTGCGTTTATCCTGGCACTGCGTTTTCCCATCACAAAGGCGAATTGGCTGCGGATCGGGCTGCTGCACCTTTGTTTCGCCATGGCATTTGCCGTGGCGCATGTGGCGCTGATTGCATGCTCGCCCTACGGGCATTGGGACTGGAATGCGGGAAGATTTACATCTTTGATGTGGAACCTGCAGACGCAAGCGTTCCACCCCGATTGGTACGTTCTGCGGCGAATGCTCTACACTTACTTCCCCAGCGACATAACGAGTACCTATCTACCGATTGTGCTGATTGCGCTAGCCATTTCCTATTACGACCGGCTAAGAGACAGCGCTGTTCGGTCCGCAACACTCGAAATGGAACTAGCTAAGTCGCACCTGCAAGCTCTTAAGAGCCATTTGCAGCCGCACTTTCTGTTTAATACGCTTCACTCGATTTCGTCTCTGATGTTCACGGACGTATCGGCGGCTGACAAGATGATCAGCCGTCTCAGCGATCTCCTGAGAATGAATCTGGAGAATGGCGGGAGCCAGCTCACAACATTGAGCCGCGACTTGGAGTTTGTCGGAGGCTACTTAGAAATCGAAAAGATGCGCTTTGAAGAAAGATTGAATGTAGTCGTTGACGTGCAGCCCGAGACCCTGGATGCGCAAGTCCCGAGCCTGACGCTGCAACCGATGGTTGAGAACGCCGTGCGGCATGGCATCTCGCATGTGTGTAAGGGAGGCACGATCTGGATCATGGCGCAACGTGACGGCCATTCGCTGGACCTCCGCGTGAGAGATAATGGTCCGGGACTCACGGACTCGCCAAAAGCACTTCCGAAACCCGGGCTCGGCCTTAAGACAACGCGAGAGCGACTTAGTGCCCTGTATGCCAAGCAGCAAAGCCTGGAGATCTATAACCTGCCTGAGGGCGGCGTGGAAGCTCGGATCCAGATCCCCTTTCGCCTGGCGTCGAATGCCGCAATCGATACGGTAATTATGGACAGGCTGCTGACAAGCCAGGAGAAGAGTGTATGACGAACCTTAAGATAAGAACGCTAATTGCGGACGACGAGCGCCTGGCGCGAGAAAAACTTCGAATCCTTCTGGAGCCCGAGTTGGGGGTCGAGGTAGTGGCCGAGAGCCGCGATGTAAAGGAGACAGTTGCGGCCGTGCGGACTTTCAGGCCGGATCTGCTTTTGCTCGACATCCACATGCCCGATGCGGACGGCTTCCAGGCCTTGCGCGAGATTCCGCCTGATGTCATGCCCATGGTTGTTTTCAGTACCGCCTACGGTCAGTACGGAGTGAAAGCGTTCGAGGTTCATGCCACGGACTATCTCATGAAGCCATACGACAGGGAGCGGATCCACGATGCGATTGAACGAGTAAAAGCGGAGCTCAGAAAGAATCGTGAGCATGACCTTACTGGACACCTTCTGAAACTCATCTCAAGTTCGGGGACGCAACCAGAAGAAAAGACGCTGGTGCTTAAGAGTCAGGGCAGGTTCGTAT
>Ga0335078_10014973_pt1 | contig 11510 bp, 12 predicted proteins | sample Lox_Sample_32_FD_206711 | JGI IMG/M metagenome (GOLD analysis project Ga0335078, IMG submission 206711) | Soil microbial communities from Loxahatchee National Wildlife Refuge, Florida, United States - Lox_Sample_3.2 | ecosystem: Environmental > Terrestrial > Soil > Wetlands | place: USA...
ACATGGAGGTGGCCGGCATGGGCGGGATTGAACGAGCCGCCGAGGAGGCCCACGCGCCGCGGCGGCATGTGGCCGAGGCCAAGCCCCGAAGCTCTGTCGGTCAGGGGCGCACCTGGCCGCTGCCGCGGACAATATACTTGTAGGTCGTGAGCTGTTCCGCGCCCACCGGTCCGCGCGGCGGCAGGCGGTTGGTCGAGATGCCGATCTCGGCGCCCATGCCGAACTCGCCGCCATCGGCGAACTGGGTCGAGGCGTTGACCAGAACGATGGCGCTGTCGATCTCGGCGAGGAAACGCTCGGCCGCCGCGCTGTCCGTCGTGACGATGGCGTCGGTGTGGTGCGAGCCGTAACGGTTGATGTGCTGGATCGCGCCGCCCAAGCCATCGACCACGCGCACCGCGAGGATGGCGTCGAGATATTCCGTCGTCCAATCCGCCTCGGTCGCGGGCTTCGCCGCCGGATCGAGCGCGCGCACCGTATCGTCGCCCCTGATCTCGCATTGCCCCTTGTGCAGATCGGCGAGGATCGGCGGCAGGTGCGTCGCCGCGACCGCGCGATCGACGAGCAGCGTCTCGGCCGCGCCGCAAATGCCGGTGCGCCGCATCTTGGCGTTGAAGACGATGCGCCGCGCGGTTTCGAGCTCGGCCTTGCCATCGACATAGACGTGGCAGATGCCTTCGAGGTGGGCGATGACCGGGATGCGGCTTTCGCGCTCGACCCGCTCGATCAGCGAGCGGCCGCCGCGCGGCACGATCACGTCGATGAATTCCGTCATCGTCAGCATCTGGCCGACCGCGGCGCGGTCCTGCGTCGGCACGAGCTGCACCGCGTCCTCGGGCAGGCCGCTCGCGGCGATGGCGCGGCGCAAGGAGGCCGCGATCGCGGCCGAGGACTGAAAGCTCTCCGAGCCGCCGCGCAGGATGACGGCATTGCCGGCGCGCAGGCAAAGCCCGCCCGCGTCCGCCGTCACGTTGGGCCGCGCCTCATAGATGATGCCGATGACGCCCAGCGGGATGCGCACGCGGGAAATGTCGAGCCCGTTGGGCCGCGTCCAGCGCGCGAGCACGGTGCCGACGGGATCGGGCAGCGCCGCCACATCCTCGAGCCCCTGCGCCATCGCCGCGACCCGCTTGCCATCGAGGCGCAGGCGGTCGCGCATGGCCGCCGATAGCTCGTTTCCCGCCGCCGCCATGTCGCGCGCGTTGGCGGCGAGAATATCGCTCTCGTCCTGGCGCAGCGCCGCCGCCGCGGCCTTCAGCGCCGCGGTCTTGGCTGCGGGCGCCGCACGCGCGAGCGCCGCTGCCGCGGCGCGCGCCCGCGCGCCGAGCGCACGCATGTCGCGCTCAAGCTCCGATGATGCGGCGTTGCTCTGCACGGCCGCCGAGTTTAGGGGGTGATGGACCGGCGCGGCAATCGGCGGCAAACTGCGTCCCGCAATCGCGCGGGAGCATGACATGGCCCGGATCCTCTTCGGCAACGTGCAGATTTTCGACGGGACGGGTGCCGCGCCCTATGCCGGCGAGGCGCTGGTCGAGGGCAACCGCATCCGCGCCGTGCGCAAGGCGGGACAGCCGCCGATCGAGCGCGGCGGGGCCGAGCTCGTCGATGGCGGCGGCGCCACGCTCATGCCCGGCATGGTCGAATCGCACGCGCATCTGTCGTGGGCGTCCGCGGTCGATCGCATCATCACCGCGAAATCCCTGCCGCCCGAGGAGCATCTTCTCATCACCGCGCGGAATGCGCGGGTGACGCTCGACCATGGCTTCACCAGCGCCTATTCGGCGGGCTCGCTCGGCCGGCGCTTCGAGGTCGCGCTGCGCGACGAGATCGACGCCGGCTGGCTCCCGGGCCCGCGCCTCAAGGCGTCGTCGATGGAGCGCGCGCCGTCGCACTCCTACGGCATGCTCGAAGCGCACGACGAAGACCACGGCAACGGACCCGAGGCGATGCGCGCCTTCATCCGCTCGTGCGCCGAGACCGGACTCGATTCGGTGAAGCTGCTGCTCTCGAGCGACGACAATTTCGAGCCGAACGGCTCGCAGATCCTGCTCTACGACGAGGCCGAGGTCGCGGCCGCCGGCGAGGAAGCGCGGCGCGCCGGCATCTGGCTGGCCTGCCACGCGCAGGCCGCGGAGGCGGTGAAGCGCGCGGTGCGGCACGGCTTCCGCGCGCTTTATCATTGCAGCTATGCCGACGAGGAGGCGATCGACCTGCTCGAGGCGAAGAGGGACGAGCTATTCGTGGCGCCGGCGCTCGGACTCGCGTGGGCCGCGATCCATGCCGATCCGAGCTTCGCGGTGCCGGCGGCGAACGTCGCGCGCGGGCGCAAGATGATGGAGTTGCAGCGCGTCCTCGTGCCCGAGCTGCGCCGGCGCGGGGTGCGGGTGCTGCCGGGCGGCGATTACGGCTTCCCGCACAACCCGATCGGGCGAAATGCGCACGATCTCGAGCTGTTCGTCGATGAGCTTGGCTATACGCCGGCCGAGGCGCTGATGGCGGCGACGAAGTGGGGCGGCGAGCTGATGGGGATGGGCGGCGAGCTCGGCCTCGTGCGCGAGGGCTATCTCGCCGACCTGCTCCTGGTGAACGGCAACCCGTGCGCCGACGTGCGCATCCTTCAGGACCGCGACAATCTTTTGATGATCATGAAGGACGGCGCCTATCACAAGGCGCCGCCGCAGGGCGCGGCGCGGCGGATGGCGGCGGAGTGACTATTCCGTCACGCGCGTCAGCAGGTCCTGCAGCGCGCGCGAGGGATTGAGGAAGCGGAACGCCACCTCCTTGGTGCGCGCGTCGCGGCGCAAAAGCTCGGCCGAGAAGCGGAAACGGCCTTCGGAGCCGCGCACGACGAGGATGCCCGAGACGGTCGTGCCGACCGCGAGATTGGGATGCGCGTCATCGAGCAGCACGCCGTCCACCGACCAGTTCAGCGCGATATGATCGGCGCCGAGAAAGGTCAGCTTGATCTGATGCGCGCCAAAGCGCTTGCGGCCGCGCCGCTCGGCATGCGACGACGGCCCGGGAACCCCGGGCTTCAGCGGCGAGACATTGGTTTTCGAGCGTTCCGGTTCCATCGCAACGACCCTCGCACGACCAACGCCGGCAAGGATAGAAGCCCCTCCGTAAACGGATCGTTAGGGCCTAGCCCAGGACGAGATCGTCGCGGTGAATCATCTCGTCGCGGCCGCGATAGCCCAAAATTGTCTCAATTTCGCTGCTTTTGTGGCCGGCGATGAGGCGCGCGTCGGCACTCGAATAGGCCGAAAGGCCGCGCGCCAGCGCCTTGCCGTCGCGGCCCTTGACGAGGACGGCGTCGCCGCGCTCGAACTCGCCTTCGACCGCGGTGACCCCGGCCGGAAGCAGGCTCGTGCCGCGCGCCAAGGCGGCCGCCGCGCCGTCATCGACCGTGAGCGCGCCGACCGGATTGACCGCGCCGGCGATCCAGCGCTTGCGCGCGGTGCGCGGCTCGGACGCGGGGATGAACCAGGTCGCGCGCGCGCCCTGGTCGAGCGCCGCGAGCGGATGAAGACCGTCGCCCTTGGCGATCGCCATGCGGCAGCCGGCCGCCATCGCGATGCGCGCCGCCGAAAGCTTGGTCACCATGCCGCCGGAGCTGGCGCCAGGCGGCGCCTTGCCCGCCATCGCCTCGATCGCGGGCGTCAGGTCGCGCACTTCGGCGATGTGCGCGGCGTTGGCGTCGCGGCGCGGATCGGCGCTGTAGAGCCCGTCGATGTCGGACAGGAGCACGAGCGTGTCGGCCGAGATCATCTGCGCCACGCGCGCGGCGAGCCGGTCGTTGTCGCCGAAGCGCAGCTCGGCGGTCGCGACCGTGTCGTTCTCGTTGATCACCGGCACCGCGCCCAATGCGAGCAACTGCTCGAGCGTGGCGCGGGCGTTGAGGTGGCGCCGCCGCGCCTCGGTGTCGTCGGGCGTGAGCAGGATTTGCGCCACGCCGATGCCGTGCCGGCCCAAAGACTCGAGCCAGGCGTGCGCGAGGCGGATCTGGCCGGCGGCGGCGGCGGCCTGTTTTTCCTCGAGCCGCAACACGCGGTTGACGAGGCCCAGGTGCCGGCGCCCGACCGCGACCGCGCCCGAGGTGACGACCAGCACCTCCTGGCCGCGCGCGCGGCAGGCGGCGATGTCGGCGACGAGCGCATCGAGCCAGGCGCGGCGCAGATCGCCGGTCGCGTCATCGACCAGGAGCGCCGAGCCGATCTTGACGATGAGCCGCCGGGCGGAGGCGAGGGTCTCGGTCATGGCGCAGCCTGCGGTAATATAATACCGCAAATTGGGTTCGTTCCGCGATTTCGCCGCAGCGGCGAAATTGGCTTCGTTCCGTAATTTGGCCGCAAGCGGCTGGCGTCGCGGCGGAATTGGGCTGGTCCGGTCATCGGGGCACGCGCGGCCCTTCTAGCACATCGGCCCGGCGCGGGACAACGTAGAATGCGTACGAACGGCGGAATTTCGCGGCATCATCTAGCAACCACACCTATCATGTGACTCGGAGTCGAATTAGGGCCGGGACTGGGGTGAAATAATCTTGCCGGTTGCCGCGCCGTTCGCATTTCGAGTCCGACACTCGGACTTGCTGCAAGTAGTTGACGGCAAGTCGCGAGGGGCGTATAACCTCGGCCCGAAAGGAATGGGTAATGGCGCTTCGCGATTTGCGCCCGGAACTGAAGGAACGCAAGTCCGCGCTTCGCGAGGAGCGGGTTAAGCTTCAGGTGCGCCTTAGGGAAATCGACACGGAAGAATCGGCGCTCGATAGCCTTATCGCGGGCGAGGATCGCCGTTTCGGTGTTGAGCCTGAGCCAGAACCAGAACCAGAACTAGGGCCGCGAGTAGGCCCGGAAAGTCCCCGCCGGTTGCGAAACCTGTTCGAGAACTTGCGGTCCCCTCCCGCGTCGTCGGTGGTCGAGGCTTATGCGACCAGCCCAATGCGGCGCGCGGTCCTGACGGAGCTCGCCGACGGGAAGCCGCATAGCCACGACGAGATCACGAAGGCCATTGAGGAAAAAGGGACCGGAGCGGCGAAGGGCGGCTCGCTCGGTCGCAGTGTGCAGGGGACGCTTTTGAGCTTACGGTACCAGAAAGTCGTGCAGGCGGTTGGTGATGGCGTCTGGCAGCTTGCGCAATGAGAAACCCCGCCGAGTTACGGTCGGCGGGGTTTCGATGGTGGACACTGTGGAGGTATGGCTGAGCGGTCGAAAGCAGCGGTTTCCTAAACCGTAGGGGTCCTAAGCTTCACGGCGACCGGCCCCCGGGGGTTCGAATCCCTCTACCTCCGCCATCTCCCGGATCGGCTTCCACCCCGATCCACCGAATGCCGCCGTCCCCCTCCACAAGGGGCGGCGGCACTCGCCGTGTTTCTTTTATACCACAGCGGTATATAGGCTGTGAATCGCTAAACATCCTCAAGATTAAGCCTTTGGCACCCAATGACTTTTAGGGTTGCCAGTAGAAATGTCGCTGGGAAAGCGCCCCTGCTAAGCTTGCTAGCGATTGACGCGCGTGATTCCGGCATCCCGGCCTCAGTGAGCCGTTTCGCTAGCTCCTCATAGGTCACGTCAGCGCGCTTCAATTCGGCCTTGACTAGCCGCCTTGCGCGGTCCGCCCACTGGGCTTCCTCTTGCGTTGATTCGCGTGCCGTTTCCGACATTGAGATAGCATATCCGACATCTTTTTAACTGACAAGTGAGTAGTCGTGATAGCATGTACGACAACAAAGTCGCGTATACGACATTATGGCTCAACACTTTCTTCATTCCGCCGCCGCCAAGACGCTAAGGCCGCTGGGTGCAATCCCGACTCCCCAGCCCAATCCCCGGGACAACACTCACTAAATCCGCAGGTTGGTAAAAATTACTCTTAGGTGTGGTTGCTAGATGATGCCGGGATTTCGCGGCGGCGGGCGAATGGTGCACGATGCGCGGCAAAAGGGAGGGACCCATGGAATTCGCCATCGCGCTTGCGACCTATGCCGACAGCTGGAAGATCGTGCAGCGCGCCGAGGAGCTCGGCTATGACGCGGCCTCGTTCTTCGACACGCAGATGCTGAACGCCGACCCGTTCGTCGCCATGGCGGCGGCGGCGATGGCGACGAAGCGCATCAAGCTCGCGACCGGCGTGCTCATTCCCTCGAACCGCATCGCGCCCTCGGCGGCGAGCGCCCTGGGCTCGCTCAACGCGCTGGCGCCGGGGCGGATCGAGTTCGGCATCTCCACCGGCTTCACCGGGCGCCGCACCATGGGCCTCAAGCGCGTGAAGCAGGCCGACATGAAGGAATATATCCGCGTGGTGCAGGGTCTCCTGCGCGGCGAGACGCTCGAATGGGAGTTCGAGGGCAAGCGGCGCAAGATCCGCTTCCTCAATCCCGAGATCGGCGCGATCAATCTGAAGGACGAGATCCCGCTTTATATTTCCGCGACCGGTCCCCGCGCGCGCGCGCTGGTGGCGGAATTGGGCGCGGGCTGGATCTTTCCCTTGGGGCGCGCGGCCTCGGCGCTCGAGGCGATCGCCGACATGAAGGCGAAATGGCAGGCGGCGGGGCGCGACCTGCGCGATCTTCGCATCCACGGCGAGATCGGCGGCGCGGTGCTGCGCCCGGGCGAGGCCTACGATGCCGAGCGCGTCAAGGACGAGGCCGGGCCGACCGCGATCATGCTGCTGCACGATATCGTCGAGGAGGACATGCAGGACCGCGCGCCGACGGCGCTGTCGCCGGTCCTCGCCGCGCGGCTCGAACAATACCGCCGGCTGTACGAGCGCATGGAGCCCAAGGACGCGCGCTATCTCGCCAACCATGTCGGCCACCTGATGTTCCTGAAGCCCGAGGAGCGCGCGATCTGCGACGGCGAATTGATCCGCAATTTTTCCTGGACCGCGCCGAAGGACGAGCTGCGCGACCGCATCCGCGCGCTCAGGGATGCCGGCGTCGAGCGCGTCTCGGCGCAGATCCGCCACACCCATCCGCAGATGCTCGAGGAATGGTGGGAGGTGTTTCAGACCGTCTAGGACGGCCGCGTGGCGGGCCGCGCCGCGCCATGCCATGATCGCGCCCGCGGGCAACGAAGAATAAAGAGAAGGGAGACGGGCATGAGCGGGCGATACCTTGTCGCACTCGTAAGCGCCGTAGCGGCGTTGAGCCTCGCGGGGACGGCGGCGCGCGCGCAAAGCGCGGATCAGCTCTACGCCAAGGCGAAGGACGAGAAGAGCCTCGTCTTCTACAGCGGCGGGCCGGCCGAGCCCTATGAGCGCATGGCCAAGGATTTCGAGCAGCGCTATCCCGGCATCGCGGTCTCGGTGACGGGCGGGTTCTCGAACGTGCTCGACCGCAAGATCAACGATCAGCTCGCGGCGAAAAAACTCGACGTCGATATGGCCTTTCTCCAGACCGTGCAGGATTTCGTCGCCTGGAAGAAGGCAGGCGCGCTGCTCCCGTTCAAGCCCGAAGGCTACGACAAGATCGATCCGCGCTTTCGCGACAAGGACGGCGCCCTCACGCCGACGAGCGTCGTGTTCCTGAGCTATGCCTATAACACCAAGCTTCTCGCGCCGTCCGACGTTCCGAAATCGGCGCTCGATTTCCTGAAGCCGCGATTTGCCGGCAAGCTTGTAAGCGCCTATCCCGCCAACGACGATGCGACGCTTTACGTCTTCGACACGATCGTGCGGACATACGGTTGGGGCTACATGAAGAAGTACATGGCGCAAAAGCCGAACTTCATTCAGGGCCATCTCGACGTGCTGCGCAGCGTCGCCAACGGCAGCAACGAGGTCACGTTCGATTCAACCAGCTCGACCACCGGCGGGCTGATAAAGGCCGGGCAACCAATCGCGTTCGCGTTTCCCGCGCGCGACGCGATGGCGACCTTCTTCGTCACCGCCGGCATTTTCAAGGGCGCGCCGCACCCGAACGCCGCCAAGCTCTTCCTCGACTGGTACATGGCGAAAGAGCAGCAGAGCCGGACCGGGACCTTCTCGGCGCGCACCGATGTCGCGCCGCCGCCCGGGCTGAAGCCGCTTTCGGCCTACAAGATCGAGGCGGGCTACCGGCAATTCGTCACCGACCAGAAACGGCTCGCCGCCTTGCGCAAGCGGTTCGAGAGCTATACCGGCCCGGTGGTCAACAAGGGCGGCGTGCGCTGAGCCCCGGTCGCGTCGCGCGCGGCTCAGCCCGCGCGGAAGCGCGGGAAAAGCCGCTCGGCGTTGCTTGAATTGATGGCGGCGAGCGCCTCGGCGCCGAGCCCGAGTTGCTCCAGCAGATCGCGGTTCTGGGCGCAGCTGAAATACGGGAAGTCGCTGCCGAACATGACGTGCGACACGTCCACGAGCTTCAGGAGGGCGGCGATGCTCGCCGGCCACGCCCCGTTGGCGGTATCGAAATAAAGCCGCGCGAATTCACTCATCACGCCCTGGGGCGCGGTCGCCTTGAGCCGCGCCTCGACCGCCTTGGCATCGGCGTGGAGCTGCCCGCCGCTCATGAAATTGGCGATGCGGCCGGCGAGCGAAGGCAGGCTGCCGCCCGAATGCGCGAACATCCACCTGATGTCGCGGTATCGGGCGAAGGTGCCGTTGATGAGGAGGCTCGCCACGCACCGGCTCGTGTCGAACGGCACTTCGAGCATCGACGGCCCGCCGGCCGGGCGCAGCTCGGGCAGGATCTGGCCGCAGCACGCGGGCGTGGTCGGGTGGAAATAGACGAACGCCTTGCGCCGGTTGAGCTCGGCGAAGATCGGATCGAACATCGGATCGCCCGGCCACTTGTCGCCGTAGACGGTGGAAAGCCCGATGCCGTCCGCCTTGGCGACGTCGAGCGCATAGCCGATTTCCTTGAGGCTCGCCTCGACGTCGATCATGGCGAGCGGCGCGAAGAGCCCGAACACGCCCGGATGCTCGCGCGTGAGCCAGGCGCCGTATTCGTTGCATTCATGCGCGAGATCGGCCGCGCGCTTGGGCTCGCCGCCGAACCAGTTGCCAGGGATCGAGGCAAGCGACAGGATCGCCTTCTCGACGCCGCCCTTGGCCATGTCCTCGAGCGATTTCTCGGGCGTCCAGTCGCGGTTGCCGGGAAAGACAAAGCCGCCGATGCGGCCGGAGAAGCCCTTCTCGGTCTCCTTCCATCCGGGCGAAAAGAAATGATGGTGCGTGTCGATGCGCATGAAATCCTCCGGCCGTCGATCGTCCCATCATGCGCGCCGCCACGCCGCCGGGTAAAGGGCGCGGGTCGGATTGGTCCCTAGGCCGGAATTCGTTCGGCTTCGCGCGCGGCATGGACGGCGTCGCGCAGCGCCGCCATCGCTTCGCGCACGCCCGCGCCGGTGACCGCCGAAAGGGCAAGCACCTTGCCCTTGCTGGCGCGGCGGAGCTTGGCCTGCTTGGCGGCAAGCTCCTTCGCCGCGACCGCGTCCGCCTTGCTCAGCGCGACGATCTCGGGTTTTTGCGCAAGCCCGTGCCCGTGCGCGGCAAGCTCGGCGCGCACGGTGCGCCACGCCGCGACGACGTCCTCGCCGGTCGCATCGACGAGATGGAGCAGCACGGCGCAGCGCTCGACATGGGCGAGAAAGCGGTGGCCGAGGCCGGCGCCTTCGCTCGCGCCTTCGATGAGGCCGGGGAGATCGGCCAGCACGAACTCGGCGTCGTCCTGGCGCACGACGCCAAGCTGCGGGCGCAAGGTGGTGAAGGGATAATCCGCGATCTTCGGCCGGGCGCGCGAGACGACGGAGAGGAGCGTCGATTTCCCGGCGTTCGGCAGGCCCACGAGCCCGGCATCGGCGATGAGCTTGAGCCGCAGCCAGACCCAGCGCTCCTCGCCGGGCCAGCCGGGTAGCGCCTTGCGCGGCGCGCGGTTGGTCGAGCTTTTGTAGTGCGCGTTGCCGAAGCCGCCGTCGCCGCCCTTCAGCAGCACCTTGCGCTCGCCGGCGCGCGTCAAGTCGAGCAGCACCGTCTCCTTGTCCTCGTCGAGGATCTCGGTGCCTTGCGGCACGCGCAGCACGAGCGTCGCGCCGTCGCCGCCGCTGCGGTTGGCGCCCATGCCGTGATGGCCGTTCTCAGCGCGGAAATGCTGGCGGTAGCGGTAGTCGATGAGGGTGTTGAGGTTGGCGACGCTCTCGACCACGACGTCGCCGCCCTTGCCGCCATTGCCGCCGTCGGGCCCGCCCCAGGGGATGAATTTCTCGCGCCGGAACGCGACCGCGCCGGCGCCGCCGTCGCCGCTTTTCAGGTAGATCTTGGCTTCGTCGAGGAATTTCATGGGTGGGTCCCGCGGGCCGAGACCCGGCGGTCAGTCGGCGGCCGCGGGCGTCCCGGGCACGACCGAGATGAAGGTGCGGCCGCGCGTCGTGGTGTGGAATTCGACCGCGCCGGTCACGGTCGCATAGATCGTATGGTCGCGGCCCAGCCCGACATTGCGGCCAGGATGGAACTTGGTGCCGCGCTGGCGCACGATGATGTTGCCGGGCACGACGATCTCGCCGCCGAAGCGCTTCACGCCGAGGCGGCGGCCGGCGCTGTCGCGCCCGTTGCGGGAGGAGCCGCCCGCTTTCTTGTGCGCCATGAGCCCTCCTCAGCCGGCGTTGATGCCGGTGATGCGCAGCACCGTCAGATCCTGGCGGTGGCCGCGCTTGCGCCGGTAATTGTGGCGCCGCTTCTTCTTGAAGATGATGACCTTGTCCGCCTTCGACTGGGAGACGACCTCGGCCGTGACCGAGACGCCCGCGAGCGCGGGCTTGCCGGCGCGCAGCTCGGCGCCCTCGCCGCCCACCATGAGCACGTCGTCGAGCGTGACCGCGGCGCCCGGCTCAACCGCGAGCCGTTCGACCTCGATCATGTCGTCCTTCGCGACCCGGTATTGCTTACCGCCGGTGCGGATCACTGCGAACATGGGTTTGGCGCTCAAATTCGAACGGACGGGGAATGCCCGTCCGTATCGCGCGGGACTATAGCGCTGGAACCTTGCCTGTCAACCGGGCGGGGCGATATAAGCCCGTGGCCCCGGGGAGAGGTGCCGGAGTGGTCGATCGGGGCGGTCTCGAAAACCGTTGTGCCCTTTACTGGGTACCGAGGGTTCGAATCCCTCCCTCTCCGCCAGACCCATCGCTAAGGGATTGATGGGTAAGAAGTTCCCGTAGATTGTTGGTTTCTTGATGCGCCCTGGTGTACAAATGGGGTGTACAAGTGACCAATCTCATGCCGCAGCCGTGGAAGCATCCGAAGCTCGGGACGTACTACTTTCGCAAGGTGGTTCCTCCGCACTTGCGCGAGCCACTCGGACGATTGCTGAACAAGGCGAACGGTAGCCTCACAGAGCTTCGCATACCGCTCAGAACCAAGAGCGCCGCCGAAGCGAAGCTCAAGTATCCCGAAGCTGCTGCCGAGGCTGACGCGTGGTTTGCACGCGCAGCTGGTGGTGCCGTTCGTCTGACGCATCAGCAAGTGATTGCCCTCTGCGGTGTCTGGTACGGGCGTGAGCTTGCTGCGCGCGAACACGAACCCGGCGACGTGGACGAGCT
>Ga0335078_10014974_pt1 | contig 11509 bp, 12 predicted proteins | sample Lox_Sample_32_FD_206711 | JGI IMG/M metagenome (GOLD analysis project Ga0335078, IMG submission 206711) | Soil microbial communities from Loxahatchee National Wildlife Refuge, Florida, United States - Lox_Sample_3.2 | ecosystem: Environmental > Terrestrial > Soil > Wetlands | place: USA...
GACGTGTTTACCTGCACTCACTCGCCGCACGATTGCCTGACCAATCGATCCTGCCCCGATGACTACGATCACATCTGTCATTTCAACCCTCATTAGCTTAGTGTTGTTTGTGCTTTGCCCGAAATTCGTTCATTGCCTTGATGTCCAGAACCTGGTACCGAACGGAAGTGACCACAGAGTCCTCACTGTCGGCCGGCGTCAGGTTTAGATGAATGCTTACGCCGCAGTTCGACGGATAGGAGGTGACCGACGGCTTCATGAGCCCCTCGGTCGATTTCACAGCGCGCTCGCCCGGAGTTGTACTCGTCACTGGCCCAAAGCGCAACCACGGCTCACCCGACTCTGGCTTGCATTGAATGTTATCGGAGAGTGGCACGCCGGAGGCGTCGCTGAACCACCAGGTGTCGCCCTTGTTGATTTTGGCGGGCGTCCAGGTTTGCTTCGTGATGAGACCGCGCAGAATCGACACGGTTGGTTGCTGGCCTGGAGCTAGGAAAGGCAGTTGTCCCGGAGGCAATGCATGCACCACGGAAAACCCAGCGGCTTTGTCGTCGATAAACGTGAACACGTACGACTCCGCCTGAGTTTCGGCGACGAGGTAGTGCATATCCGGATAGTCGGAAGCCTGACTGACGTAGAAAGGTACGTTCGAGGAGAGTGCCGTTCTCACTTCGCTCTCGGACATGCCAACCGAAAGGTTCGCCAGCTTTACGTTCTGCGCCAGGAGTGCTTGAGCCAAAATGAACAGACCAGCGATCATGACTTGCGACTTGCACATCTTCATTGCGTAGGCTTTCCTTTGCCCCTGCGAGGGCGACTATCGGTGGGCAACTGATAGGGCGTGAAGGTCGTCCTTCACGCGCTGCGGTTCCTGTTCCAACGGCTGATTCGGCGTATCGCGTACCCCGTCGAATCCGTTCGCCGGATCCGGAGCGAGCGAGGCAAACAACTCATCCAGGTTCTTCTGTGCCGTTCCCCTGGTTGCTACCAGCTCAAAGGATTTCCGTAACGCGTGATCAGAAGTGAGGCTGCTCACCAGAACCTCCGCAATCTGGGTTCGTGCGATGACCCCGTCGCTGGAGTTTCCAGCTTTACGAGTGTCGCCTTGCAGGAACACCAGGTGGTGTTCGTCCGGCTTGTTGTAGTCGAACCAGCCTGGGCGAACGATGGTGTAGGGCAAACCGCTGAAGCGAACGAGCCGTTCGCCCCTGCGCTTCCAATCGTGAGATTCGGTGGAACGGTTATAAGAACTCGCTCTATTCGTCACACCGATCGCGGTCATCAGAGCGATACGGGCCTTTCGCGAACCGAGCGCCGCAAGAACGTTGCGAACGCCCCCATAATCGACAGTCTCTGAACCGGCCTTTCCCCCGCCATCCGACCCGTGCGTGAAGACGATACCGTCCACACCTTCGACCGCGTTGGCAAGAGTATCGGGACGTGTGAGATCACCAACAATGATCTCCGCCTTTGCCGGGAGACGGCGTCCCTTTTCAGGACTGCGTACGAGCGCCCGTACCGAATGGCCCTTACGGAGGGCTTCTTCGACGACGAGGCTGCCAATGCTACCGGTCGCGCCTACAACCAGAATCTTCATGAGATCTCCCTTTCATCCGGGCTCCTGTTGAATGCCGCTCACAACGCGGCGGCTTCGTCCACGCAACGCAACCCGTTCAGTGTTCGCGGATATCCGATAAATGGCAGCAACTGGGTAAGCACATCGATAAGCAGCAGCCGGTTGTTGCCTACCTTCAGGTTCGCTGCGACATGCCCCTTTACCTGCGGTTCGCATCCGCCAAGTGCGACAAGCATGCTGAAGGTGAGCAATTCACGTGTTCGTAGGTCAATGCCGGCACGGGAAACGTAATCGCCGAAACAATTGGCCGCAAGGAATCGATGAATATGCTGCTGATCCTCGGGCGCGGATAAGAGCAGCTTTTTGAGACCCTCTTCGCCGACAATCTGCTTCTGCACGGCCAGGCCATTTTCCGCCCGAGTCTCTGGCGTAGTTCTTGACTGCGCGGGCAGCGGTAGTCCCACGCCTTTCCCCTCCAGCACCTCGTTGGTCGCATGAAGGAAGTCAACAACCTTTGCGATCCCAATGTATGGAACAGCTTGATATACGATCTCCTTGACTTCAATCGGGGTGACACCGACTGTGAGCGCGGCTCCGAGCATGACGCGGTACTCCTGAACTGCCTGACTCGCGATGATCGCCGCGAGCTGAACCATCAGCCTCGTCCTTGGTTCAAGTTTGCTAAGCTGAAGTACCTCGTCGAATGCAAAATTGCCGAAGACTTCGACCAGTTCCGGGTCCGTTACCGCCAGCTTCGATTTGTAGCCAGGAAAGAGCTCATCGTGAACCTTTTGTGCCTGTGCATTTGGAGCCATTTGTCCGTCCTCATTCTCGAATTTGACTGGTTTATGGCTGGAGGAGAGCTTTAATTGCTCGCCGCTCATCCATGGCGCGATAGCCCTCGGCCACCTGGTTCAGCGGCAAAGTCAGATCGAATACTTTGCCGGGATTGATCTGCTGGCTCCAGACCAGTTCGATCAGCTTCGGCAAATAACGCCGGACGGGAGCTGGCCCGCCGTGAAGATGAACAAGCTTGAAGAACAATTGCTGTGCATCGAGCTGAGCTCCGTGCGGAACGCCAACATAGCCGATCGAGCCGCCGGGACGCGTGCAGTGGATCGCCTGCATCATGGATTCCTGTGTGCCAACACATTCAAGAACAGATTCGGCGCCAAAGCCTCCGGTCATTTCCTTGATCCGCGCCACTCCGTCATCTCCTCGCTCCGTCACAATGTCCGTCGCGCCGAACTCCACCGCGAGCTTTTGCCGTTTCTCATGCCGGCTCATGGCGATAATGCGCTCCGCTCCCATTTGTTTTGCAGAAAGCACACCCAGCAAACCAACGGCGCCATCGCCCACTACGACAACAGTCGATCCCGGCTTTACATGCGCGGCGTCTGCAGCGAACCAGCCTGTCCCGAGAACATCAGAGGTCGTGAGGAGGCTGGGAATGATCTCCTCCGGTGGCATGCCTGGCGTGGCCACAAGCGTGCCGTCTGCGAATGGAACCCGCGCATAGGGCGCCTGCGCCCCGGTCATAAAGGAGAGGTTTTGACATCCGGATTGGTAGCCTGTCCGGCAGATCGGGCAAGTGTTATCCGAGATACAAAACGAACCAACTACGAATTGGCCGTGCTTCACCGTTTTAACAGCGCTCCCAATCTCCTCGACAACGCCGCAGTATTCGTGCCCCATCGCCATCGGTTGCGAAATCGGCTGAATGCCGCGGTAGGGCCACAGGTCCGAGCCGCACACGCAGGTGGCGGAGATTCGGATGATGGCGTCTGTAGGCTCGATGATCTTAGGGGCCTCGCGTTCCTCGAATCGAACGTCACGCGGACCGTACAGAACAGTTCCTTGCATATGAATTCTCCCTGCAGCTAGCCCATCTCGTTGGGCGAGCCCCGGTTTTTTCTCAGCGATTGACTCGCTGCTGCAGATGCGCCGGGTACCGATCGCCCTGCACCGTGACTTGCGAAACCGCGTTGTTAATATCGCGGAGATCGTCGGCGGAGAGCTCGATGCTCGCTGCGCCAACGTTCTCCTCAAGCCGATGCACTTTCGTCGTGCCCGGAATCGGAACGATCCATGGCTTCTGGGCCAGCAACCAGGCAAGCGCGATCTGCGCATTCGTCGCACTCTTCTTGGATGCGATCCGTCCGAGCACATCGACCAGAGTCTGGTTGGCTTTGCGGTTTTCAGCCGTAAATCGCGGAACGATATTCCGAAAATCGGTACTGTCGAATGTCGTGTTCTCATTGATGGCGCCCGTCAGGAAGCCTTTGCCGAGAGGGCTGAACGGAACAAAACCAATTCCGAGTTCCTCAAGCGCCGGCAGTATCTCTTTTTCAGGTTCCCGCCACCAGAGCGAGTATTCGCTTTGCAGTGCCGTCACGGGTTGAACGGCGTGAGCCCGACGGATCGCCTCAACACCAGCCTCGGACATACCGAAGTGCTTTACTTTACCCTGCTGGATCAGGTCCTTGACTGTTCCGGCGACATCCTCGATCGGAACCTTTGGATCTACGCGGTGCTGGTAAAACAGATCGATGACGTCAGTCCTGAGCCGTGTCAGAGCCTCATCGGCAACTTGCCGAATGCGCTCCGGGCGGCTGTCTACGCCCTTATGCGAATCTCCGTCCTGGAAGCCGAACTTGGTCGCGATGACGACACTCTTGCGGAATGGCTCCAGCGCTTCGCCGACCACCTCTTCATTCAAAAATGGGCCGTAGGCCTCGGCGGTGTCGAAGAAGGTCACGCCCCGGTCGAATGCTGTCCGGATCAGTGTGATTGCCTGTTGCCGCTCGGTTGCGGGGCCATAACCGAAGCTCAGGCCCATGCATCCGAGGCCGAGAGCCGAGACTTCAAGACCACTCTTTCCAAGTTTTCGCTTCTGCATTGTTTCTCCTTTGCGAATCTGCTGAGAGGATTCGTTCTGTTGCTCTTCCTATGCGGGATTTGGCAGTAGCCCGGCGAGCATCGCTGCAATTACACCGCCATCGATTAGAAGGTCGCTGCCCGTCACGAAGCCCGCATCGGGTCCGAGCAGATACGAGGCGGCCACAGCAACCTCATCTGGCGATGCCATCCGCTTGGCCGGCGAGGCGTCGATCATCGCGCGATAGATGTCGCCAATCGGCGAGTTCAGCTCGTGCTGTGCGAGAGGTGTGGCGATGATGCCCGGACTGATGGAGTTCACACGCGCACCACGTTTGCCCCAACTGATCGCCGATGCCTGAACACGCAGATGGTTTGCGCGCTTCGAGACGATGTACGCCACCATGGAATTCGGAACCGCATCCGGGCCGAGGAACGGCTTGGCCAGGAGTTCATCCGCAGGCGCAAAAGCCAAATCATGTTCCTGGTCCGCAGGAAGTCCCGCCGACATATGCCCAGCCATACTCGAAACGATCAACCCCGCTCCTCCCGGAGCGATGACGCGCTCGAACTCCTCAAAAACGACGGCGCTGCCGTACAAGTCGACGGCAAGCACTCGATCCGGCGGAGCCATGTTGGGCGATACCCCGGCGGTATTGACGACGTTGACCACGCTTCCAAGCGCGGCCGCTGCATCAGCCAAGGCGCGCACGGATGCACGCGATGATACGTCGACCTTGAGCGATGTGACTTTGTAGCTGGCTGACTCAATCTCCTTCGCGGCGGATTCCAGCAGCTTCTCGTTGAAGTCTGCCAGGAGGATGTGCTTCCCGAAACCCTGACGGCGAGCGATAGCCATTCCAATCCCGCCAGCTCCGATGATTACGACTACTTCCTGCTTCATATACATTGCTCCTCGATGGAATGCGCCCCGCTTGGATTCATCGCATTTGGCTGACTTCCAAAAGTCATGCCGGCTGACGGCGTGCGTTGTGGGGAGACCTCGCCTCTTCCGACAACTCGATACTACGGAGAAGCGAGGTTCGAGCGGTATCACGATCCTGCGAACTTATTGCCTATTCCTCCGAATCGCCAAGTTTTTTGTACACGCAGCGCCGACCCAGCGGTACGCTGAAGATGGAGAACAAGAATGCAAATCAATGCGGCAAATAGAGCGGAAGAGCCTCACGGGGCCCAAACCGACCAAAGCGGCGACGGGTACGGAGCGATTGCCCTGCGGTCCGAGCTGGCCCGCAAGATCGCCGCCCATATTCAGGTGGAGGGTGACCAGGTCACTTCCGTTCCCGGCCTGGTCCTGTTTCGCCGGACCGCCCTAACCAGTTGCTACTCGGCCACCTACGAGCCCTCGATCATCGTCTACGGGCAGGGCCAGAAACACGTCAACATCGGCGGCGCAATGTATGTGTGTGATGAGTCCACGGTTCAGCTCACCTCGATCGACATGCCGGTCATCAGCCAGGTGACGCAGGCGAGCCAGGAGAAGCCGATCCTGGCCTTGATCCTCAAGCTCGATATGGCCTCGGTCCGCGAGATCTTGAGCCAGGAAGAGTTCCTGTCATCGGACGTCTGCGCCGGTACACGCGGCATGGCAATCAGCAAGTCCACGCCGGAGTTGCTCAGCTCCTGCATACGCCTGCTGGACCTACTTGACACTCCGCGCGACATACCCTTCCTCGCTGGCCTAATGCAACGAGAGATCGTCTATCGTCTGTTGCGATCATCTTTGGGCAAGCACCTGCGCGCCATCGCTACACTGGGCGAGCAGAGCAACCGCACAGCCAGAGCTGTCGTTTGGCTAAAAGAAAACTTCTCGAAGCCGCTACGGGTGGAAGAGCTCGCCGCCGTTGCCAAAATGAGCGTTTCGACGTTTCACCAACACTTCCGATCACTGACCCAGATGAGCCCGCTGCAATACCAAAAGCGCATGCGCCTACATGTGGCGCGTGTGCGCATGATGACCGAGGGCCTGGACGCGGCCAGCGCCGCGTTCGAGGTTGGCTATGAGAGCGCCACCCAGTTCAACCGCGAGTACCGCAGGCTATTCGGCCAGCCACCTATGCGCGACATCAAGGCGCGACAACTGGTCGAAGTCGAACAAAAATGAGTAGTGCTTGTTCTGGTTGACACTCAATGGAACTGGGCAGAGGTCTACAGGACAGAGGTCGAGGGTTTGATATGGGTTCGATAACGGTTCCCGATCGTACCTTACAGCGCCAAAAGAAGCCATCCGTGACGCTTGTTTTCTGTAAGTTACGACCTTCCTTTTCGCTGTCACGGCAGAGGTTCGCGGGTCTTTTGTTCGTGCGGGCGACCGGCGAGACGAAAAGATCGATAGCGAATCCTCCCGATTGCGAAAGAAGGACTAAACGATAATCACGGCGCGAGCATGAAGTCACCCAAGAATTCACCCAAAATTGAGACGGCAACACGTAGATACAGGTGCTTAGGCGGTATTCCGTGCGCGTTTACGTTGTTGAAAATACAGGTTATATGCAGATTGCCACGGAAGGGGTCGAACCGCTTGGGTTGGGGACCCAAAGAGGTCGGGCGTCTTCGCGGTTCGCCCCCAGAATTGCCTCCGGACAGCAACACTGTGTTTCATCTGAGAAATCCCGATTCTCAGAACTAATCACTCAAGACATGCCGTTTCAGGGCACGCACATTGCCATAAACCCGGATTCCATTCTCAATGAGTGACTCGTCCTGTTGTCATCATTCCAACTTTGTTCCAGGCTGTTCTGACATGCGGGTCATGTTACGCGTATCCCATGTCCCTCGCGAGATCTCACTTCTTACTGGACTCAAATCATTTTGGCGTCAAGAGTCTCTTAGCAGGCCACTCTGACCCAGAGTCATCCGCTACAGTCCACCGAGTGAGCGAAGAGTCGTGTCGGGTAATTGTGATACTCGGTATGTGACGAGGACGCTGGAACTCATAAAGCTGCACCTCAGGAATCATTGTCGGGTTGAGCTGTTGTCCGACAACTACTCCGCCTGGAGCAGGGCCCGCGTAGAAGATGTGCCATCGGGGAGAATTTGGAGTGCGGACTGCTGCAGCTTCAAACATCTCCCTTGCCTTGCGGGCCAACTCGTCCAGCTGGGCTTTGCTCTTCAGCCAGCCAGTTGACATGTCGGGGACAGAACATCGATAGACCGCACGGTCCTTACTAGTCGCATCCACGGTCGCTGAGGCGTCAACAGGAGCGGACAATTCAAAGAAGAAGAAAACTTCTGCCGAGGCTGAAACAGAACCGGCTGGCCCCGCGACCATGGGCGTCGTCAGCCCTTCTGAGTTCTTAGGCCAGATCCATGTCGCCTGGTCTCGGTGATATTGAAAGCTGCGGACATTGAGCCGGTTGGTCAGCAGATATCCGGCGTAGACACAAGCTGAAACGGGAGCAAGCGGAAAAACCGCGACGCGAGAGGCGACTGCATCGCTGTTTGCGATCAGGGCATGAATTTGTGTCTTCAGGTTCTCCTGTATCGAACTCCAGGGTTCGCGCGCAGCGGAGACGCTGATTTGGAGCACGCCTGCGTCCTGGTCCGGAGACAACGCCTCCGCGATCGTCGTTGGATCGAATGGAAAGTCGCCCTGCAGTCGCAACACATTCCAACGAAGATTGGTAAATCCCCGCTCGGGAAGCGCAGTGCGAACCCATGCCTCATGATTGGCTTTGATTTCGAGGAGACGTTCACGCGGATAGCTGAGTTTTAGTGTGTCCACCTTCCGGTGACAATTGCGGCAGAGAAGTATGAGGTTGTCATAACTGTCTCGGGCACGCATATCAAGTTCGAGATGCGCCCGCGGACCATCATTGCTCGATGCGGCTATGTGCCCCATTTCTCCTATCACGCAGACAGGGTCGTAATCATCTTCCGTCACGAAGAGTTCGACGCGGCAGTCGGCCATGGCGCAACGACCCGCCGCCCGCCCCCATAAGAGCTTCAATGTCTGGGGATCATAGTAGCGCGAACTCTTTGTTGCGCTAGGCTTCGCTTCGCCGATGGGATTCAGCTTCGGGGTGCGTCCCCTCGCCTTCCCAGCTTCCGGTTTGTCGCCAGACTTCATAGAACCTCAACCATTGCGATATCCATGGCATGATCGTATCTGCGATAAAGTTACCCGGCGTCCATTCCTCAGGTCGATGCACGCAAACATCCATCTGGCCATCGAAATATACATGCGGCAGTCGGACCTTGCCTTCTGCGAGTTCCAGTTTTGGGCTCACCACGGCGATTCGAGGACGACGTCCAAGTGTGTAGGAGACCTCGATGCGATAGGTGTCGCTTAGTGGATGCGGCCACCAATCTCCGGTCCAGATGACGCGGCCTCGCTTCAACGCGACAGCGAGGCCTGGAAACTTCGAGCGCATGCGGCCAATCTGTTGCGCCGGAGTAAGCTGGATGCGCCTTTGATGAAGCTCAGAGCGAGCCATGGTTCGTGTTGTGAATCATAGGGGCTACAGACGCCGCGACTGGAACAATCCGTCCCGTCGCCGCCACGCCCAACAAAGAATTGCTGCGATCCGCCTGCATCACTCTCGCTTCCCGCAGGATCGCTTCATCGATCACCTGGCCAAAGACGCCCTTTGCAAGCTTGCCCGGATTGACCTGTGTGGTGCAGACCGCACGCCAGGCCTCAGCAAATTTTCGGATTCCGTCGTTGAAAGCAAGATACGCTGCCGGGCAGGAGTCCCAGCGTTCGCTGAAATCCTCTTCCAAATGAACTGGGTTCAGCACCGACAGTCTCCTGCCCTGCGCGTGCGCCGCATCCAGCCGCCCGACAATTCCGTCCAGGACCTCGAGCAGAGCCGTTGATATGGATTGCTCCCCTGTGTACAAGTCGGCCGCCAGGGTCGTGAGAACGATCGAAATCGGGGGATAGTCGGAGTTCGCATAATGGATATCCCGCCACCGTTTGAGGAGTTGAACAACCAGTTGCAGCATGGTTTTTTCTTCCGTCGCCTGCAACGCAGGCAGCGGCTCGACGGTAGCTTCGGCAACGATCAACGCCTTGCGAGTGTCGCTGAACTTCACAATGATGCGGCGAGACGCGTTCTTGAACCACTCCGCATAAGCTATTGGATTGCTCGGCTTCCAGTTGCGGAGATCGCGATCTGGAACCTGAATGCAGGTGCCGCCGTTATGGTCGTCTCGGCACGCCGGGAGAATATCGAGCCAGAACTCATCTTTGTACTCGATGCGAATGCACCGATTCTTCTTCGTGACCATGCCTCCGTAAACGCCATGTTCACTAAAGAGCTTGAACATGTTATCGAGGAGAGACATCGGATTGACTTCGGCATGAGATACATCGATCTCGCAGACAAGATCCAGATCGTGCGGGGTGTCGATGGGCTTCACAGTCGTCCGAAGCCGCATCGAGCCTTGGGAATAGATGTCCGAATCCCAAAATCTAAATGGGCTGTTGGCGGCGCTGATTACCTTTGCTATCGAATGGTAGCGGTCCTCCGCCTTCTGGTGCTGCGTCGGAGAAAGTTGGAGGTTGTCACAGACATCAAAAAGCAATAGATCCAGCGCATCTGTACGGACTGCCAAATCGTTCATCGCCATTCCATCTCCTTGTGCGGATCTCTCGCTGTCTGCGCGTCCGCACTACTTCGTAATCAGCATTTGTTCTTCACTGCGATCCCGATGTGCCTCCCCAGACAATCTTGTCTTCTTTTTTTGCTGGCGCTTTCACAAACCTGCTTTATGATGCTGATGGGCATCACAGATAAGACGTATTGCATCAGAGACAATGTGTCTTATCTGTAAGACAGTGAATCACGGCCCTTGGCTCCCGTCAAGGGAATATTCGCTTTTGGAGGGCGGATGGGGCTAACGATCGACGATTTCGGTCGTTTAATGGCAAAAAAGAGGGGTAGTCGCGGCGTTCGCGCCGCTGCGCTGGATGCGGGCGTCAGCCCGGCTACTTTCTCACGGGTGGAGAACGGCCATATGCCGGATTTGCACACGTTTGCGAGTCTCTGTAAATGGCTCGACCGCGACCCTCGCGAGTTCCTGGGCATGGAGACAAGCGAAGCGCCCGAGAGACCCCGAGCGGTCGTTCACTTCAAGAAGAAGAAAACCGTGAGAATCGAGACCGCCAAAGCCCTTGGCGAACTTATCCTCGCCGCTCAAAGAGCCATCCTTGCAGCTGAAGATCTGGTCGGTCGGTGATCGGTGCGACGCGGGTTCAAAGCACAGGCGGAACGCAGCGCCGCCGCCGCTAGAGCAGCTCTGGGGTTACCCCCGAATGCGCCGATTGACCCCTGGGCTTATGCCGCGCATCTCGGCGTTCGGGTTCTGGAATTCGCCAAGCTTGGACTGCCTGCAAGAGAAACTTCCCAACTTACCGTGGTCGACGGCGACAGCTGGTCGGCAATGACGCTGCAGCAGGATGGAGTTTTCGCAATCGTACTCAACCCAGCCCACGCCATCACCCGGCGGCGCAATGACTTGATGCACGAACTCGCGCACGTTGAATTGGAGCATACGCCTGCACGCGTCGAAGTCTCGGAGACGGGCTTGTTGTTGCTCAGCGATTATTCGGATGAGCAGGAACAGGAGGCTGACTGGCTCGCCGCCGCCCTTCTATTGCCTCGCGATGGCCTCATACAGCTGCGTTCCGCACGTCGCTCCACACCGGAAATTGCAAATCTCTACGGCGTGAGCGAAGCCCTGTGCGAGTGGCGACTGCGCATGACAGGCGTTGATGTCCAGATGCGGAGAGCTTATCGATAAGGGAGACAAAGCTGAGCTTTGGATCGCACAGAGTATGAACAGCGTGAAGGCAGAGAAGGTCGATCGGTTTCGCACATCTTCGATTCGCCATGTTGCGAAAGAGATTTGACGCCCCAGTCGGGCTCTCAGAAGTGATCAGCCAAGCGGCAAAGGACGAGCTATGCAAACGGATGCGAATACAACGCTCAACCAGCAAAGCCATGCGGCCGCTCCGGCCGGCCAAGAGGATTCGCGACACGTGGTCCTCGCCGAGATGCGCTCAGCAGACGAACTGGCTAGCTTATCCGG
>Ga0335078_10014975_pt1 | contig 11509 bp, 9 predicted proteins | sample Lox_Sample_32_FD_206711 | JGI IMG/M metagenome (GOLD analysis project Ga0335078, IMG submission 206711) | Soil microbial communities from Loxahatchee National Wildlife Refuge, Florida, United States - Lox_Sample_3.2 | ecosystem: Environmental > Terrestrial > Soil > Wetlands | place: USA: Florida...
CCATCCTCCGGACTCGGACCCGGTTTGAGCTCCCGTTTCTTCGCCGACTACCCTTGGCTCTTTCGCCACTTGCCGCAAGCTCACCGCCTGCGACTGGTACGAACCACCTTCGGCCCCGCCGCAGGCTGGACGGTCAAGGAACGGATCGTTGGCCGGGTGCCGATGATGTTGGGATATACGGTGAAGCGCACCGAAGTTTGCAACGCTCAAGTCCTTCTGTCGCTCATTGGGCCAGATGGCTCGCACATAGAGCATAGGACCGACCATGTGATCGCCGCTACTGGCTATCGCGTCGACCTGCGTCGATTGACCTTCCTGAGCGAAGAGATTTGCTCGCAACTACGTTCGGTGGAACACGCTCCGCTGGTCTCGGAGGGCTTTGAGTCCTCCGTACCCGGGCTTTTCTTTGTCGGCGTCGCTGCCGCAACTACTTTCGGACCAGTTTTGCGATTTGCCTTTGGCGCTGACTTCACCGCCCGTCGAGTAACGAGTGCTCTCCAGCGCTCCGCCAGGAGTGGCGTGAAGCGTCCGGATTCCGTTTCGTTGCTGAGTCCGACCCGTCCTTTGTCCGATCCTTCCTCAGAGAGGACGATGGATTGATTCCGGCTCCTTTGGGTCGGTGGTCTTCCGCGATGGGCCTTCCGGAGCCATGGTGGCAGGGAACCCGGCGCGCTTTATTCCCCGTAGCGTTCAAAGGCAGAATAAAACTACCGCGCTGAAGCGGCGACATGAAGCCACGCAAGCTTGGTTTTGAAAACCGACCCGGGCTACATGGGGGCGCGTAGTTCGGATGCTGCTTCCTTCTGCGGCAGCGGGAACTTCCTGGCAGGATTGCCCAGCGCCAGAGTGTTGGGCGGAACGTCGCTGGTCACGACCGAACCGAATGCCACGACACTATTCTTGCCAATGGTGACGCCCGGCATTATCACCGACTGATATCCCAGCCAGACGTTGTCCTCAATCACGACCGGCCTGACTTCGTCGTCGGTAATCGGCGCTCCCGCTTGTCGCGCCACCGGATCTATGGGGTGGCCCGGAGCGTCAAGAATGCAGACACATCCTGCAATCAAGCATCCTTGCCCGATTGAGATCTGTTTGCTGACCGCGAAGATGGTCCCGTGACCGATCATGGTATTGGAGCCAATCGTGAGCTTCGGCCGGGCCGCATGGCGCGCCCCGAAATGAAAGCTGCACTTTCCATCGATGGTCACGTCATCTCCAATGATCAACTCACCGCGACCCTGCACCCAATGCAGGAATACGCCCGTGTGCAGGTTGCGGCCATAGCTCGTGCAATAGGCCTTGAAGAACGGCTCGCACACGAATACGCGAGCCAGGAAGTAATACACCGACCGAATTGCCACCACGACCCAAACCAGCGGCATCGCGAGAATGCGAGGGGCCGGCAAGCTGAAGTTGTTTACCCCTCGCCGGACGGAGCGAACCATCCGCGGGAACCAGTGATCCGAGGTGGCGAGGGTTTTGCGAATCATTCGGTTCGTTGTGCAGCCTCAGAGGATTGGATGGGAGCCCCTGCCTGATTACCGCGGCGCATTTTCTTGAAGCGCTCGCCGTATTGCGCGTCGTTCACGATTTCGATTTTCGCCGGAACCTTGTACGCCGCCAGGCGCGATGCGCAGAACTCACGCATGCGCCGGCGAAAGGCCGGCAGTTCTTCCGGTTCGAAGAGGTTGAAGCGCGCCGTCACCACTTGTCCGGTGATGGGATTCGGCATTGCGCTGACGGTCACGTCCTTCACATTAGGCATGTCGAGCAAAACATTTTCAACCTCGACCGGAAAGACCTTCTCGCCGCCGACGTTGATGAGTTCACTCTTGCGGCCCAGGATGCGCAAGAATTCGCCGTCAACTTCGACATTATCGCCAGTATCGAACCAGCCTTCCTGATCGAAGGGAGAAGGCGCATTGAGGTAGCCGAGCATCGCCGAGCGCGTGCGAATCCGCAGCGTGCTGTTCTCCACCTTGATCTCGACACCTTCGCCGCCAACCTTTACCCAGAGTGAGTCCGGGCTGCGCGACTTCGAGCGCAGGATGCCGAGTTCCGACAGTCCATAGGTCTGCAGCAAATCGACATTGGGCAGGATCTCATGTAGCCGCTCGAGCGTACGCGCGGGCATCACCTCGGTGCCGTAGGTGACGCGACGCAGCGATGACAGATCGTGACGCTTCCATGCCTCCGAGATGAGCAGCAGGTTGAGGAACGTGGGGGACGTGGGCAACAGCTCCACTCGGTGCCGCGCAATCGCCGCACAAATCCGCTCGGGATCGCGATTATCGACGGCGACGACGGTCCCCGCGTTGGAGAGAACGTAGAACAGCGTGTTGAGTCCGCCGATGTGGTCCAGCAGGAGCATGGTAAGCGTGATGAGGGAATTGCGACGCACCTGAAATTTCTCGAGCAGGCGGGCGAAGTTGTGAAGTGCGGCTTTACTCTTGCCGGTCGATCCGGAGGAAAACAGGACGAGGCCGGGATCGCCGGTCGCGATGAGCTTGTGGCTTAGCGGATTGTCGACCGCGCGATCATACGGAATGATCTCGAATCGGTCTCCTTCCGAGAAGCTGATCGCCGCCTGTACGTCAGCAATTGACTTGAATTCCTCGCGCTGCGCCGCGCTGCTGCCGGCGAGTGGAACCACAATGCAACCGGTATCGATCAGGGCCAGCAGTAGGGAAATGACTTCAGGCGAATAATCTCCCTCGATTGCCGCGACCGCCCCACGCGTTATGTTGGCGGCAGCGAGCCGCGACTTCCACACGTCAATATGTTCGCGCAGCCAGGCGTACGAGTAACTTCGCTCGCGCCAGACGATGAAGTCGCGCTCGCGAGCGTCGTCAAACACGCGGTGGAGCCAGTCGAGCGAATACATAAAGGACTAAGCTCCTCCCAGGTAGATGACCTGGCCCGTGATGCTGTCACTCTTGCGATCGATCAGAAACTGCAACACGTGGAAGACATCCGCAAAGCTGGACATGCGCCGGATGGGCAGGCGCGACACCAGCGAATCAATCGCAGGTTTCGGCACGTTGCGAATCAGCCCGGTGTCAATCGGTCCCGGCCCGATGGCGTTGACGGTGATGCCCAGCTCGGCAAACTCGCGGCTCATCACTCGAGTCAGCCCTTCGACCGCACTCTTCGACGCGACGTACGCAGCCTCGCCTTCCAGACTGAGCGGCACGGCCACCGTCGAGAGGTTTACGATGCGTCCCCATTTTCTCTGCCGCATCAGCTTAGCGCTTTCGCGCGAGACCAGAAACGTTCCGCGAACATTAACGCTCATAATGCGGTCGAGGGTGTCTACCGGCATCAGCAGACTGTGATTCATGCTGGCCACGCCGGCGTTGTTGAAGGTGACATCCAGGCGCTTGTGGTGGCGGCGAATGCTGGCCAGCAGCGCCTTCACCTGTGACTCGTCGGCAACGTCCGCTTGGAAGTGGCTGTAGCCTTCGGTGGCCCAATCGGCAAGCTGGCGGCTGCAGCCGACGACTTGGTATCCGGCAGCGACGAGTTGTTCCGCGACGTAGCGGCCGATTCCAGTGCGCGAGCCGGTGACCAGGGCGACAGGGTGTTCGCTCACGATCAGGCCCGGGAATGCTCGGCTGTGACCGCAAGGATGTAGTCGGCCAGCGAGGCGATGGTACGAAACGGACTGCGCTCCTGGGAGACACTGCGGTCATCGGCGAGGGAGATGGCGAGGTTGTAGGTGTCGTTGATCTGCTGCTCGGCGTCAAGCACGACGTTGACCAGTTTGAGCGAGTCGAGAAAGCCCTTTGCCCCGAACAGGTGGGTGGTCTCGTCGATCTTGTCGGGCGCCCCGGGAATTTCGCTGACGATCTGGCAGATCATATCCACCACGTCGCGGCGTTGCAGCGGGGACGTTGTTGAATGCTCATCCATCCGGGCCAGTTCCTTTTGACAGGGTTATTACGGACTTGCGAACTAATTGTATTCGTTCGCAGTCGTCAGCGATTATGCTTTGCTGGGTCTTGGAAAGACAATCTCTTTCTTACGGGGACGCACGGCATCAGCTGAGCCGGAGGGGCGCCGGGGTGCGGGTTGTGCCGCCGGCTGAAGCCGGCTCGGGGGGAAGTAACCGCCTGTCGGCACGACTAAAGTCGTGCCTTGTTACAAATCTGCGTCGAAGAACTTTTCAGCCGTCGCGGGCGTGTGTCGAACAACTTTTCAAATGCCGCAGCGTGTGTGGAGCAACTTTTCCAATGCACCGGCATGTCAAGTCGTGCCCGGATGCCTAGCGATCTATCCGGTTTACTTTCTCCGCTTTTTGTTCGCAGGACGCTGGGTGCTCTTCGTTGACGGCTTATTCGCCGCTGAGGTCTTCTTCACGGCGGCGGTTTTACCGGCATCCTGCTCGAATTCGTCGCTCTCGATGATGCTCAGGACCACGCCGTCGATGCGATTGTCGAGAGTTTTATACGGGCTGAGGCGGAAGCGATAGCGGCGGCTATCGTTCTTGTCCTGAACATCGTACTGCTTGCGATGGGCATCGCGGATGACATCCAGCATCACCTGCTCCAACCAGGGCAGGTCGAGATTGAACTTCAGCCGCGGGATGGGACGGCCGACGTCGGTATTCATCAAGCCCAACAGGGCAGCGGCGGGAGGCGTGAAGCGGCGCACGGTCAGGTCTCCGCCTACCATGACCATGGGCAAATCAACGTTGTTGAGCAGATTGTTGAGATCGTTGTTGAGCTGCGTCAGCAGGTCATTGCGATGCTGCATTTCCTCATTGACGGTATGCAGCTCCTCGTTGGCTGACTCCAACTCCTCCTTCGAGGTCTGCAGCTCTTCGTTGGTGCTCTGCAGCTCTTCGTTGCCCGACTGGATCTCTTCGTTGGCCGACTGCAGCTCCTCGTTGGTCGCCTCCTGCGACTCGATGATCGATTGCAAATATTCCTTGGTCGCATTCAATTCCTGGCGCAGCTGTGCCATCTGCTCGTCCCTGGTGGTCCGCTCCTGATCGGTCATCGGCCCCGTGGGAGCCGGGACGGTTATGATGTGCTCGATCTCCGGGGGCTGCGGCTCGAATACCACCAGGAAATTGTTTCCGCTGTGCGGCGCTGGACTGAAGGGCAGCACGCGAATGGTGATTACGTTGGATTTTCCATTTGTATCGATGTGTACGTTGGGCCGACGGCTTTCGGAGGTGCTCTTGCGCGCCTCATCAATGGCCTTTTGCAGTTCAAAGAGCAGTCCCGGCTTAGCCATCTTCAGCAGGTGGAGGCTCGCCTTGCCATGCGGCAACTCCAGGAACGAGCCGGTGCGTCCGCGGGTCTGCAGGATCTCCATCTGGTCGTTGACCACGACGGCTGGCGGTGCGTAGCTGGCCAGCAGGAGCCGGTCGGCTTCCCGTTGCAGTTCGATGGGAGCCTTCATCGCTTCCTGTTGCTTGTCAGGCGGCGCAGTTCCACCAGCCGTCTCCACAGCCGTATCATGGACGCCGACCGCAAACCCGAAGGTTACCGGTGTGGAGACCATCCTCCTGCGATAGATCTTCTGTTTTTTGTCGACCATATCGAATAGCTCGGATCCAGCGCCCAACAGGCCCTCGGTGCTGCCGATAATAAGGAAGCCGGTTGGGTTCAACGCGTAATGAAAAATCGGAATCACCTTCTTCTGTAACGACTGGCTGAGATAAATCATTACGTTGCGGCAACTGATCAGGTCGATGCGCGAAAAGGGCGGGTCGCTGAAGACGTTCTGGGTAGAAAAAATGCACATGTCGCGTATGGACTTGCTGATCTGATAGCCGGCGTCAACTTTATGGAAGAAGCGGCGCAGGCGAATGGGAGAGACGTCGGTGTCGATGCTCTCCTTGTAAATGCCGGCGCGGGCGCGCTGAATCGCGTTCTCGCTCAGGTCCGTGCCGAAGATCTGCACTGGAATTTCCGTCTTCTCGTCGCCCAGAAACTCCATCAGGGAGACCGCCAGCGAATAGGGTTCTTCGCCGGTCGAGCATCCGGGAACCCAGATGCGGATGGGATTCGTGGAACTCGTCCGCGCCTTCATGATGGCCGGATAGGCTTCGCTCTTCAGCGCCTCAAACACCTCCGGGTTGCGGAAGAAACCGGTGACGTTGATCAGCAGGTCCTGGTAAAGGGCACTCACCTCGCCGCGATCGCGATGCAGAATCGCTACATACTCGCTCAGCCTGTGCACGCGATTCAGCGCCATGCGCCGCTGAATACGCCGTCCGACCGTCGGCGGCTTGTACTCGGAAAAATCCACTCCCCTTGCCCGCCGCAGCAGGCGAAACACCTGAGCCATGTAGGCGTCGGCCGTGTCCTCGCCGTCCGCGCCCGGCTCCGGTAGAGTTCCCGCGACGTACGGATGTTGCCGGATGCGATCCAGTTCCTTGGCAATGCCGTCCGGCGTCAGAACGAAGTCAACATACCCGGCCGTGATGGCGCTGGCGGGCATGCCGTCGTACTTGGCCGAGTGCGGGTCCTGGGCAAACGTAATGCCGCCCTCGCCCTTGATTGCCGCCAGACCCAGCGTGCCGTCAGTCGCCGTTCCCGAGAGCACTACGCCGATGGCATTCCTGCCCTGGTCCGAGGCCAGGGATCGCAGGAAGATATCAATGGTGGTGTTAACCGTGTGCGGCTCCTTGCGGGTGGTCAGGTGCAACACCGCGCCCTGAATCGTCATGTCGCTGTTTGCCGGAATCACATACACGTGGTCCGGCTGCACCTTCATTCCGTTTTGCGCCTCAAGCACCGGAATGGTCGTAGTGCGCGCCAGGATTTGCGTGAACGCGCTCTCCCGCGATGGATCCAGATGCGGCACGAGAATTAAGGCCACGCCGGGATGTGGCGAGAGCGCCTTCAGGAACCCGGTGAAGGCTTCCAGTCCTCCCGCCGATGCGCCGATTCCCACGATTGGGAAACTGTCACTTTGATTGTTCGTCTTTGATTCCGCCGGCTTCTTCCTGGCAACTTGGCCCGGGGTTTTTCCGGAGGACTTCGCTCCATTCGACTTACGGGTTGAACGTGGAGGAGCCATTGAGAGCCTTATGAACTTTGACGATGTGAAATCTGACGTGTGCGACGAACGCCTGTAATTATGCGATCAAATTATACTCGCCGCCTTAAGTGACGGTGACGTGAATTGGCGCTCGACTTGCACCCGAGCGAAGCACAGAATCGCCGAACAGGCAGTTCCGTTGTCGATTGATCCTCCTCAGCCGCGCGCTTTCATTCGTCGGGAAATAAGGGTGGAAAAGCGCCTGTTACTTATGTCCACCTGCTCGACCTCCGGACTGGCGAAGATCGTTTCCAGCTGTGACACCACTCTTGAAGAATGGGGGGCATCCCATAACTGCAAAGGCGGCCACGCGAAATTCAGCAACGTTACGTCAGGGAAGAGAACGTACTCGAATGCGGCGATCTTGCATCTAAGTTAGTAGCCTGAAAAGCCGTCCCGACGCCCTTCGGCTGTTGATATGGCCCATCCGCAAGACAAACCGGCATCCCGAGTTGCGGAGCCAAACGCAGAGGAAACCGCTGTTCTACTTCGCCGCGCTGCGGAAGTCGCCAGAACCTCGAAGCTTCTCATCAATCAGACAGTAGAGCTCATGGCGCAAACCCGACAGTTATTGAAGAATCGGGAAACAGGATTGAAATAGCGTGTTTCCTGAGCGCTCAATTGGGTCAGTTCGCCTTCGTAACCCTTGGCGGATTTTCTTCGCTCACCATGCGGGCGCGAATGGCATGCCATTCGCCACACAGAAACCTGAGCCGTTCGATCTCGTGCTGCAGGGTCTCGCGCGTGACCTTCATCTGATCGCACAGGGATCTCACTTCGGCGTGGTAACGCCGCAACTCCTGCACGTAGGCAGTAAAGGTGGCATGGACCTCGCCGTTCTTCTTGCCTTGCCCGTCCGAGTTCCGGTGCGATCGGTATCGCCCGTTAAGAAGCCACGCCTCCAGGTCGCTGGGCCGAGCCATTACGATGCCGGAACGGCCGTTGGCGGGACGGATCACCGGGAGCCCGAGCGTCGCCTCCCAGCGCTGCACGGTGCGAACTCCCTTGCCCAAGAAGCTCGCGATCTCTTTCCAGGAAGTGAGAATTTCGAATCTGCGTTCCGATGGAGTCTGTGGCATAAGCAGCTCCTTTACTATCGCAACCGGCGCTATCTTGCCGCGAAACTGAGCACCGCCGCCGAGCTGGCAGACGAGGGCCGGTAAGCCCGTCTTCATCATAGTCCCAAACTCAGCCCGCACTGCAGGTTTCGATTCGATATCCTCCTTTCTGGCTGCCTGACCATCCCGAATTTGCACGTTTGGTCGGTAATCTCCGCTGCCGCCGCTAACATCTGACGCTGCAGAGGAGCACGGTAAGTTATGGCTCATCGCGATCTGGTCGTGATTGGCGCGTCGGCGGGCGGCTTGGAAGCGCTGCAGCGGTTGCTGGCGGCCTTGCCCTTCGACTTGAACGCCGCGGTTCTGGTGGTGCTGCACACCTCGAATCACGAAGGCAGCGTGCTGCCCAACATTCTGGGACGCGCCGGACCGCTACCCGCAATCCATCCCGCAGACGGCGCGACGATCCGCAAAGGGCACGTCTACATCGCGCCGCCCAATGTCCACATGATCGTCGCCGACGGCCATCTGCAGCTGATTGCCGGCCCGCGGGAAAACTTGCATCGTCCCGCCATCGATCCGCTGTTCCGTTCGGCGGCCGCGATCTATGGTCCGCGAGTGATTGCCGTGGTGCTGAGCGGCCTGCTGGACGACGGCACCTCCGGCTTGATGGTGGTGCGCGCCAGCGGCGGTGAGGCCATTGTGCAGGATCCTGACACCGCGACGTTCGCTTCTATGCCGAGAAACGCTCTCAAGCAGGTGCCCGATGCGCGTGTCCTGCCGCTGGAAAAGATCGCTGATGTGCTGGTGCGGCTGAGCCGCGAGAAGCTGCCCGCCGAAGCGCTCGCTGGGCACGTTTCGCCGCAGGCGGAGAAGGACATTAAGATTGCGGAGTTTGATATGTCGGAAATCGAGAATGAAGGGCGCAACGGTAACCCCTCGGAATTTGCCTGCCCCGATTGCGGCGGCGTGTTGTGGGAGATCGTCGAAAGCGGCTTCCTGCGGTATCGCTGCCGGGTGGGACACGCGTTCACCGCCAAGTATCTGGAGGCGGAGCAGCGGCACGCCATCGAGTCGGCACTGTGGGCCGCGCTGCGGGCGCTGGAGGAAAGCATCTCGCTGTCGAATCGGCTGGCCAAGCGGGCCGTCGACTGGAAGCAGAGCGCTCTTCAGGATCTTTATCAGGAACGAGTTGCCGCCAAAGAGAACCACGCCAGGATCCTGCGCGACTTTCTGTTGCAAGTGAACGCGCGCAGTGAGGAAGAAAGGCTCATCGACGAGGAGCAGGGAGCGGGCGAACCGGATCTGGAGGAGTCGGCGTGAGGAGAGCGGCGAGTTCCTGCCCGACGTGGGCGAATTAACCGTTTGGTTAGTTTTAGCTAACTGGCTAATTAGAAAACGGGTGGGAACTAGGGGGCGTTCGGGGTAGTTCCAGGCACTACCTGGTCCGGCCGGGTCCGCAAAGTCGCGTCGGGGACTAAGTCCTGAATCAGGTCGAGCAGATCTTTGGGGCTGCCGGCTCCCTTGATGAGCACGGCATCGACACTCTCGCGCACACTGTCGGGAATTTTGGGATCGCCGGTCAGCATGATCAGCGGCAAGGCAGGCCGCTCTTTGCGGATCTGGCGCGCCAGGTCTTCGCCGTTCGTCGCCTCGTCCAGATGATAAGCGATCAGGACGAGATCAACCGGGCCTTCACTGAGCGCCTTCACGCAGGCGCGTGAGTCGTTCACCGCGACAACCTTGCAGCCGAACTGCTCAAGCATCAGCTTGCGGACGAGCAGGTTCTCCGCCCGGTCGTCGACGCAGAGGATCGTCGGCTTCCTGGCCATTCCCTACCACCACCGAACATAGATGCGAAATCTTACACTAATCGTTGTTCGGTGGACCATCGAAAAGGTGCTGCATCGCTTCACCGGACCTGACGGCGAAAAGCCCTACGCCGGTCTCCCGAAACCGTACTTGCCGCCTTCCATGGTTGTGCCATAGAGATTCCCGCTGCCGTCGAAGTATTTAAGCTGTCGCCCAATGGCAGCAGCAATGCACAAGACTGCCAACAGCGACTCCAGCGGCTTACGACTGCCGGCCGGGGCTTGCGGTAGTTGAGATCGGTGCGACGACAGGCGCCGGCCGGTAGTCGATTCCTCGAATGTCCGGCCTTGACAACATACCAACTGGTCTATACCTTCAATCTTTGTGAAGCGCCCGACTCCAAAGGCGCCCGAAGCCACGCGGCGCAAAATCCTGGATGCCGCCTTTGCCGAGATTTACAAGAACGGCTTCCAGGGCGCCAGCTTGAATCACATCCTGGAGGTTGCCGGGCTCACCAAGGGCGCGTTCTTCTATCACTTCGCCGGCAAGCAGGAGTTGGGCTATGCCGTGGTCGAGGAGATGATCGCTCCTCTTCTCGAGCAGCGCTGGCTGGACGCGATCGAAGATTCCGACGATCCTCTCACCGACATCAAGCGCTCCTTCCGCCATTTCGTAAAGGCCTCCGTCAAAAGTAGAACCTTTCTCCTGGGATGTCCCCTGAACAACCTGGCCCAGGAGATGTCGCCGCTGGATGAAGGCTTTCGCAAACGTATCAACCATATCTACGCCAGGTGGCGCAGGCGCTACGCCGCCGCCCTGGCCGCGGGCATCAAGACTGGCAAGGTGAGGAAGGATATCGATCCCCAGCAGGTCGCGGCGCTGGTCATAGCCGCGCAAATGGGAATCTGGGGCACGGGCAAGAGCTCGCGCAACCCGCAGTTGATGACCCAGGCTGGCGAGGCCGTATGCGGCTATCTGGACAGCCTGCGGCCGTAAGGGGTTTGTCATAATGCTCTGCAAACCGACCAGTCGGTATAATATGAAATCTCCTGTTTTCCATACGTCACCCGAATAAATTCTTCCATATTACGGTGGAGTGTCACGCTCAACCGCCCGCCTCGAGCACTGCCGGACGCTTTACGGCCAATTTCGCAACGCCAGGAAATACGAGTTGGAGTTGATTGCGACCTGCCGTCTCTCCGACATACCGCCTGATCACGTCGGCGTGCTGATTCATCCCCAGAGCCCCCTTTCACCCTATAGCTGAGGTCGTCGACGGAAGCCTGCCTGCTCAACCCTCCTTGACCGATTATGCGGCCCGTCGATCCTCTATGCCCTCACGCACCGCGATGGCATCGAGCCGGAGCTGCGTTTCTCGGTCTGAGCCGATAACCAAGCAACGATAGACGAACCACTGCTCCTAAGGGTTTCGCCATGACCACTCACTTCAACCCAATTCAGGAGGAACTATGACTCAACGGCAGCTTTGGAAGGTAGCAAGTGTCGTACTTTTCGCATGCGCTTTAGCCAGCGCTCAAACCATCACCTCATTCAGCGCTCCGGGCGGGGGCACGGGCTTC
>Ga0335078_10014976_pt1 | contig 11509 bp, 7 predicted proteins | sample Lox_Sample_32_FD_206711 | JGI IMG/M metagenome (GOLD analysis project Ga0335078, IMG submission 206711) | Soil microbial communities from Loxahatchee National Wildlife Refuge, Florida, United States - Lox_Sample_3.2 | ecosystem: Environmental > Terrestrial > Soil > Wetlands | place: USA: Florida...
TGGGGCTACGGGGGAGGTGACCGGGTCGGGCGATGGGGTGCGCGCGGCGGGCAGGGGGCTCAATGGCGCGGCCGGGCCCGGCTCGGGGGCGCCGAGGGCAGCAGGCTGGGCCGGGGGCGACGTGGCCAGCGCGTGCGTGAGCCGAGGCGTGGTCACTGCGGGGCGGACGAGCAGACGGGTACAGAGGAGGACCGTCGTCAGGCCCATGGCGACGACGACGACCGAGCCGAGCAGTCCCCGCCTGCGCGCCTTGCGCGGAGGGGGGAGCAGAGGGTGCTGGAGGCGCAGCGTCGTCGCCAGGGGCGATGCGGGGGTGACGACGAGGGCCGTCGGTGTGTCGAGCGTCAGCCGCGGACGCGCCTGCGGGGTGAGCGTCGGCTCCGCTGCGTCGTCGACCGGCGGGATGCCGTGGTCGGTCGTCACGTCGGGGTCGATCGGGGACGTGCTGTCCATCCAGGACCGGGGTCCGGGGGGCGGAACGGGCGAATCGGTCCCGGGCCTGCGGGTGCGCCCCACGTCGTCGGCGAGCGAGGTCCGCGCCTCGGCGGGGTTCACGTACCAGCGCAGGGCGTCGAGCATGTCGCGCGCGCCGATGCGCTCGTCCGCGTCGGAGCGCAGCGCGCGTCCCAGGGCTTCGCAGACCGACGGCGGCAGGTCGGGCCGGATGCGCTCGATGGGCGGGATGCGCGGCTCGGCCATCGCCTGCAGGATCTCGAGCTCGGGGAGCGACTCGCGGTCGAAGGCGTGCCGGCCGGCCAGCAGCTCCCAGAGCAGAAGAGCCGCGCCGTAGACGTCGGCCCGCACGGTCACGGCGTCGCCCACGATCTGCTCCGGGGCCATGTACCCGTAGGTGCCGAGGAGCGTCCCGGAGGGTGTCGCCTCGGTGACGCCCGAGACCCGCGCGACGCCGAAGTCCCCCAGCTTGACGTCTCCGTGCCGGGAGACCAGGACGTTGCCCGGGCTCACGTCGCGGTGGATGACGGGGGAGAACTCGCCGGTCTCGGGGTGCCGCGCGCCGTGGGCCGCGGCGAGAGCGGCGAAGACCCGCGAGCCGACATACAGGGCGTCGGCGTCGCCGAAGCGCTCGCGGCGATCGCGCTTCGCGCGTACGAGCGTCTCGAGCGAGGCGCCGGGCACGTACTCGAGCACCAGCGTGGGAGCGTGGTCCAGGAGGACGAAGTCGTAGAGGCGAACGATCGACGAGTGAGACAGGCGCGCGTACGCGATGGCCTCCGCGGCCAGGCGGCGAAGCCACAGAGGGTCGTGCGCGTGGCGGTCCACCAGCCGCTTGAGGACGACGGTCCGCTGGAAGCCGTGCGGCCCATCGACCCGGGCGAGCAGGACCTCGCTTCGCTCGCGAAGGGCGATGCGGCGCACGATGCGATACGGTCCGAGGTCCGCCCCTTCGTCCATGCGCCGCCCCGTACGATGGGATCACGGACGGCGCGCGGCGGATCTGAATCGCGCCTGAATCGGCGTCAGCGGCCCGACACGCGAGAGATCGGGACGTCGGGGCGGAGCAGGTAGCCGCGGTCGTCCCGCAGCAGCAGATCGCGCAAGCCGAGCCGGCGGAGCGACGCGATCGCCGTGTAGACGCGCGTCGCTCCTGCCTTCGACAGCATCCGCTCGCCCGGCCAGCCCGCCGCGACGAGCGCATCGACGGACAGCGGCTCGCCGGGCGCCGTCTCGCGACGCTCCGCCAGCCTCGCGAGCAGCCGCTGGAGCGAGCGCCAGCGGGCGACGCTCGCCAGCTCGCCGCCGGGCAAGCGGAACCATCGACCGTGGGCGCACACGACCAGCGCGTCGGGGGGAGCTTCGGGGGGAGGGCCCTGCGGCGCCGGGACGATCGGCTCGGCGGTCTCGCGGCGGGTGGTGGCGGCCCGGAGCGCGCGGTCGAGCGCCCGGTGGGCGAGCCGTACGTCCGCAGCCCGTCGCACCTCGCCGCGCTCGCCTGGGGCCGGCTCGGTGAGCCGGGCGCGCGCGGCGTCGACGAGCATATCCGCGCGCGCCTCGTCACCCTCGTCGCGAGCCTCGCCCGCCAGCGCGAGCTCGAGGTGGCCGCGCCACAGCTGCAGCGCCGCCCGGGAGCGCGGCTCGTCGTTGCCCGTCAGGCACTCGGTCGCGTGCGCCAGCGCGGCTCGTGCGGACGCGATGCACCCGTCCCGTGCCTCCACCGCGGCGAGCGCGCCCAGGACCAGCGCCTCGGTCGGCCGATCGCGGCACTGGCGGAGCACGGTGAGCGCGCGCCCGTAGGTGGCCCGGGCGCCCTCGAAGTCGTCGACCTCGGCGAGGAGCATCCCCTGATAGCCGAGCAGCGCGCCCTCGGCGCGGCGGTTGCCGACCTCGCCGTGCATGGCGAGCGAGTGAGCGTAGAGCTCCCGCGCTTCGTCGATGCGCCCTTCCTCGTGCGCCACGGCGGCTCGCAGGCCGAGCACCTCGGCCTCGAGGCGACGGTTGCCGGCTTCGCGGCACAACGTCAGCGCGCGATCGCACTGCATGCGCGCCTCGGCGAGGCGTCCCGCGTCGTGGGCCACGACCGCGAGGTTGCCGGTGTTGGTGGCCTCCCACCGCAGGTCGCTGACTTCGCGGTGGACCGCGATGGCGCGCTCCAGCGTCGACCAGGCGACGTCGAGGCGCCCCTCGAGGGCCGAGACGCCCCCGAGCAGGCCGAGCGCACGCCCCTCTTCCCGGCGCTGGCCGGTCTCCCGGTCGATCGCGCACGCGCGATCGAGGAGCGCCTTGCCCTCGACGAGCTTGCCTTGCATGAGCGCGAGCGTCGCGACGTCTCGAAGGATGCGCCCGACGGCGGGGCGATCCCCGTGCCGCGTGGCCAGCTCCAGGGCTGCCTGCGCGTCGGAAGTCGCCTCGTTCACGTGCCCGAGAAGCCGGTGCGCGTCGGCCCGGGCTTGCAGCGCGCGCCCGCGGAGGCCATGGTCGCAGGTCGCCTCGCCTGCGGCCGCGAGCGCGGCGTCGAGCAAGCCGACCCGCAGCGTGCCGGGACCGACCGCCGCCAGGACGGGATCGAGCGCGAGCGCCGTGCCGAGGGCCAGCTCCGCGCCAGCGGCCCCACGCGACGACATGCGGCGGTGAGCCACGAGCAGGTTGTCGGTCTCGCGCACGAGCCACGCCATGGCCTCGCGCGAGCCCGCCGCGTCGTAGCGTTCCGCCCACGCGCCGCCGACCGCCGCGTAGTGGCGCGCATGGCGCAGGACCGCGTCGTCCCGCCCGCCGAGGTCGAGCAGCCGCTCTCGTGCGCGCTCGCGGAGGCTGCCGTACATCGAGAAGCGCAGCCGCCCCGGGTCGTCCGTCGACGTGGTCGCCGTCAGCAGCGAGCGATCGCGCAGCGCCTGCAGCGCCTCGAGGACCGTGTGCGCTCCCGCGTACGCCGAGAGATCGACCACCGCTTCCGCCGCGTCCAGATCGAAGCCGCCCGCGAAGACGGACGCCTGAGCCAGCGCGTGCTTCTGCCACGGCTCGAGCAGCTCCCACGAGGCGTCGATGGCCGCCCGCAGCGTGGCGTGGCGCGGATCGGGGTGCTGCCCGCTCGAGCCCAGCAGATCGAACCGCCGCGACTCCTGGTCCAGCAGCTGGGCCGGCGTCAGGACGCGGGTGCGCGCGGCGGCGAGCTCGATCGCGAGCGGCAGGCCGTCCAGGCGTCGGACCAGCTCGAGGATGTCTCGCGAGGTCCTCTCGTCCAGCACCAGATCGGCGGTTGCGCCGCGCGCGCGATCGACGAAGAGCCAGACGGCGTCCGGAGCTCCGCTCGAAGAGGTGGTCGCCAGAGGCGGCAGATCGAGCACCGCCTCGCCCTCGATCCCCACGCGCACGCGCGACGTCACGATCCAGCGCACGTCGGGTGCGGCGCCGAGCCATTCGGCGAGAGCGCGGCCGAGCGGGGCAACGCCTCCCTCGGCCGCGTCGAGCACGACGAGCGAGCGGCCCCGGCCCGCCAGCGCCGCGCCGATGGCGCTCTGGAGGGTCGCACCGCCACCGACCACCCCGAGCCCGAGGGTCCGTGCGACGGCGGAAGCGACGGCGTCGGCGTCGCTCGCCTCGGTGAGATCGACGCGCCAGACGCCGCCGGCCTTTCCGTACTCGTCGAGAAGCCCGAGGGCTAGCTCGGTGGCGAGTCGCGTCTTGCCGACGCCGGGCGGCCCGAGGACCGTGACCATGCGGTGCTCGACGACGAGCGTCCGCAGCTCGGACAGCTCCCTGCGACGGCCTACGAGGCGGGTCGGCGGATGCGTCAGGTTGGTCGCGCCAGAGCGTTCGCGCACGCCGGACTCGAGGCGCTCGGGGGCGGTGGCGGGCGCGGCGGCGAGGGACTCGCGTCGCTTCAGCATCGTGCCACAGGTCTAGCTCATCCTACGCGACGCGTCAGGCTGCGGCATCGCGAAGCCGGTCGACGTCTCGCAACCGTGGAAAGCGCCACGCCCAGAGCGCCACGACGAGCACCGTGCCGACGCCACCGAGCACGACCGACGGGACGGCGCCGAGCCACTGCGCGACGACGCCGGACTCGAACTCGCCGAGCTCGTTGCTCGCGCCGATGAAGACCATGTTGACGGCGCTCACCCGCCCACGCATCGCGTCCGGAGTCGCGAGCTGCACCAGGGCGGAGCGCACGACGACGCTCACCATGTCGGACGCACCGACCGCGACCAGCGCGACGAGCGACAGCGCGAAGCTGCGCGACAGACCGAAGACGATCGTTGCGAGGCCGAAGAGGGCGACGCAGGCGAGCATCTTGGCGCCGGCGCGCCTCTCGATGGGCCGCGTGGCCAGGAGCACGCCCGTCACGGCGGCCCCCGCCGCGGGCGCGCTGCGCAGGATCCCGAGCGCCCAGGGCCCGAGGTGCAGGATGTCCTGCGCGTAGATGGGGAGCAGCGCCGTGGCTCCGCCGAGCAGCACGGCGAAGAGGTCGAGCGAGATCGCGCCGAGGACCACCTGGTTGCGTCGCACGTACCGGACGCCGGCGAGCAGCGAGTCCAGCGTCGTCGCCGCGGCGCGGGGGCGCGGCGCGGGCGGCCGGATGAGCGCCATCGTCACGACCGCGCCGAGCGAGCAACCCGCGGAGGCCGCGTACACGGCGCCTGCCCCGCCCGAGGCCGCGTAGGTCAACCCGCCGAGCGTGGGCGCCAGCACCATCGTGGCCTGCCAGAACGACGAGCTCCACGCGACGGCGTTGCCGAAGACGTCCGCCGGCACCAGCGATGGAAGCATCGACTGGCTCGCGGGTCCCTGAAACGCGCGCGCCACGCCGACCCCTACCAGCACGGCGTAGATGGGGCCGACGTGGCCGGCGCGCGCGACGACGAACAGCGTGCCGCTCAGCGCGGCCATGGTGCCGAAGCACGCGATGAGGATGCGCCTCCGCTCGATCCGGTCCGCGACGTGGCCCGTGACCAGAGACAGCGCGAAGGCCGGGAGGAACTGCGCCAGCCCCACCCATGCCAGATCGAGCGCCCGCCCCGTGATGGAGTAGATCTGCCAGCCGATCGCCACGCTCTGCATCTGGGCGCCGAACACCGCGAGAACGCGGGTCGCCTGGAACAGGTTGAAGTCGCGGTGACGGAAGGCGGCCCACGCCGTGCCGCCCCTGTCCTCACTCGTTGGTGCGACGCTCACCCGCCGCACGATACGTCACGGGGGTGAAATTTGTTCGCTGCAGGGAACGAACAGAACCCCGTAAGCGTGAAAGAGAACGAGCGGCGCCGTGAGGGCGCGCGCGCGGATCGCTGATCCGCGCGGCACTCACACCTCACCCTGGCCCGCGACGACTCTTCCCGCGTTTCGGCCGCCGGCTCGCGCTGGCGGAACGGAGAACCTCCATGCGCAAGTCCATCCCTCTCCTGGCCCTCCTGTCGATCATCCTGTCGGCGCTCACCATCGGCTGCCTGCCGGAGACGCAAAGCGTGGCCTTCGAGCCGCGCTCGTACCCCTACGTGCCCGAGATGGGACCCGACCAGAACGTTCAGCTCCCGGCCCTCAATCAGCTCAGTCAGCGCTGATTGTAAGTTCACAACCTGGCTGACTTCCTTCACTTTTCAGGCTCGTTACCCCTTGTGAGATGCGCGCGCCTCCCGCACCGTCGTTGGCTGCGGGAGGTGCGCCATGCGGAACGGAGTCGTTCTGGGAGTGGTCGTGGGCTCCATGATCGGGTGCGGAGGAATCGGCCCCGGCGGATTGTTCGGACCTTCGTCCGGAGGCGAGCCCACCGGAGAGCCCGACAGCGGCGCGTCGTCGTCGAGCTCGGGTGGCTCGAGCTCCTCCGGCGCGGGGACGCTCGAAGCAGGTTCGGGCGGAGCGGTCGACTCCGCCGCGCCGATCCCGGAGGCAGGACCGATCGCGATGCCGGACGCGGGCTCGGCTTGCTACTCCGAGCCGTACGATCCGACCGCGAACATCGCCGACCTCGCCTCGACGTTCACGAGCGGCGACTGGTGGACCGCGTCTGTCACCACGATGCAGCGCCGGTATCCGACGGGGTACTTCGTGCTGAACGCCGAGCAGGGCGATCCGCAGCTGCCCCAGTTCGTAGATTCGTCGTCGTGGGCTGGCTTGATGTCGTCGCTCATGACGATGCTCGACGTCGAGACCTCGGGCTGGGACTTCAACAGCGCGACGGCCACGATGCATCCGTTCGTCATCACCGACTCGCTGCAGATCCAGGTTCAGGAGCTGACCACCTGGCAGCAGGGCGAGATCCTCCAGTACATCACCGACTCGTCGACCCAGACGTGGGACGAGGCCGAGCTCCAGGGACAGGAAGGGACGTACGACGGCATCTTCCTTCTGGACGACCTCGACTCGGCCTGCAACGGCCTGGCGGCAGCGACCGCGGTCGGAGACCAGATCACGTCTCCCATCTGGGCGCGGGACGACGAGGCGGCACACCTCTACTACCTCGAGCTCTTCCTGCGTGACGGTCGCCTGAACCACGCGAGCGCATACGCCGCCATCCAGGCGGACCCGATGTGGCAGAAGATCGTGCGGTACGAGTGGGCGCGCGGCTTCTTCTGGGATGGGCAGGCCCAGGCGAACCCCGACTTGCAGACGGCCGCCGCGCCGATCTGGGCTCACGTCGACGATCCCACGAACCTCGCCGAGATCCAGCAGTTCACCGGCGAGGCGCCTGCTGAGGTGGCGTGTCATCCTTGAAGAGAGACGTCGAGATCGTCACGACGTCCCTGGCGGGGCGCGCGAGGAGGCGCGTAGCATCGCGAGCATGAAGATCGCGGCCGGGTGCGTCGTTCGCATCGAGTACGAGATCCGGATCAAGGGCGGCGACGTCATCGAATCGTCCGCCAAGTCCGGCCCGCTGCAGTACACCCACGGGGAGGGCCGGCTGCTGCCGGCGCTCGAGAAGCGCCTGGAGGGACTGGCCGCCGGCGAGTCCCGCGAGGGCGAGATCCCGGCCGCGGAGGCCATCCCGCCGGAGGAAACCCTGCCGACGCGGGTCATCGCGCGCTCGGAGTTCGCGGGGCAAAAGGTCGAGGTGGGCTCGATGTTCGAGGCCCACACCGCCACCGGGAGTACGGTCGACCTGCGGATCATCGCGGTCGACGACAAGCACGTGACCGCACGCCTCCTGCCGCCGCTCGCGGGCAAGGACCTCGCGTTCAAGGTGCGGATCCTGCGCATCGAGGACCCCGTGAGCCACCTGGTGTCGGTCGTGCACAAGCCGCCCCCCCCGCTACCGGCCGAGGCGCTGAAGATCGAGCTCGAGCCGGCGGACGAGTGAGCGGTCGGCTGCACGCGCAGCGGGCACCGTCAGAACCACCGAGACAGGGACACGCCCGCGCCTCCGGGCCACGTGGTCGCGCCGACCAGCGTCGATTGGCCCGATGACCCGCTCGAGAGCAGCAGGTACGCGCCCACCCCGGTGACGGCGGCCCCTCCGATGAAGCCGATCGTGCTCAGCGTCGAGGCCGTCTTCCCCGCCGACGCGGCGTCGACTCCGGACGCGCGCTGACAGGCACCGTTCGGGCAGTCGCTCTTGAACGTGCTCGCGTCGCCCACTGCCATGATTCCCGTCACGGCGCCGAGGGCCAGACCCGCGACGCCCACGCCGCCCACGATCCAGCCCACGGTTCTCTTCGGGTCTCCGGACGAAGGCGCCTGCTCGGCGGGATGAAGGGCTTGCACGAACGCGGCCGGCATCGATGGCGCCTCGGGGGCCGGCGCAGCGGCGGCTGCGCCCACGTCCACGGTCACCTCCTTGGTCTCGCCCTCGGCCACGGTCACGCGGGAGGTCGTGGTCGCGCGCCCGGGCGCCGTGACCGTGAGCGAGAGCGTGCCGGGATCGACCGCCACGGGTACGCCGATCGCCGCCGCGCCGATCTCGACCTGGCCCCGCACGACGCGCGTGCCGGGCGGCGCTCCCGCCGGAAGGCGGACCACGAGGTGCGGGATCCGCCTCTCGAGCGCGGCGATGCGCTGCTGCGCGTAGGGGAGCCGGTCGTCGCCCTTCGCGAGCTGGTCCCTCGCCGCGACGAAATCGCTCCACGCGCTGGCCAGCGCGCCGAGGTGTTCCTCGCAGTCCGCCTGGTTGAGCAGCGTTCCCGCAGCGGGATCGAGCCGCTGGCTCTCGGCGAACTGCGCGCACGCCGACCTGTAGTCGCCTCGCTGCTCGGCGGCCTTCGCATCGCGGAAGAGCGACTCGGCCGCGGCCGGATCGTGGGTCTGCGCGAGAGCGGCCGTCGCGATCGACGCGAGGGCCAGAACCGTGGGGATGACGGCGAGTCGCATGTCTCAGTGCCTCCGATCCAGCAGGGACGACGTGGGAGTCGTGGAGGACGAAGTCGGGCGCGTCGGCGGCGGGTGCGTGACCGGAGGGGGTGCCGCGGATCGCAGCGCGACCGGTGGCGGCGCGCTGGCGTGCGTCGTCGGCGCGAGGGGGAGCTGGGAGACGTCGATCACCGCCGTGGCCGAGGCCGAGCCGGAAGGCGCCTCGGGCGCAAGCGCCGCCGTGGGCAGCGACGATCCGGCCGCCACCGTGCTCGCCGCCGGAGGCTCCGCGGACGCTGTCGTGGCCTGCGGCCGTTCGTCGGTCCGCCCGCGACCGAACGCCAGCAGGAGCACGAATGCCACCCCTACGACGCCACCGACGCCGATGCTGAGCACGAGGCGCCCCCGCGTCGTGGCGAGGAAGCCCACCGGCGCGTGGGGAGGCCGGTCGCTCACCGAGCTGGCCAGCACGGTCCCGCGCGGCACGGCGGGCGTCGCGTCCGTCCTCGCGGGCGGCGTCATCGGTGGCGCTCCGGGCGCCGGGAGCCGAGGAGCAAGCGCCTGGGCGGAGACTCGCTGCCGCGCGCCCTGCACGGCCTGGCGCATCGATGTCGCGTCGGGCCATCGGTCTCTCATCCCGAAGGCCAGGGCGCGATCGACGATGGCCGCGATCGGCGCGGGAGCCTCGGGCCACACGCTCGCGAGAGCCGGCGCCGGCTGCGCCATGGCGAGCAGGAGGGTCTCGTTGACCGTCTCGGCCTCGTGCACGCTGCGGCCCGTGAGCAGAGCGAACATCGTCGCCCCGACCGCCCACAGATCGCTCCGTGCGTCGACCAGCTCCCAGCGGCCGCGCGCCTGCTCCGGCGGCATGTACGAGGGCGTGCCCATCGCCGCGCCCGTCTGCGTTGCGTTCTTCGCTGCCTGTTCGTGCAGGCGCGCGATGCCGAAGTCGAGGAGCTTCTGCCCCCCGTCGCGACAGAGGTAGATGTTCTCCGGCTTGATGTCCCGGTGGATGATCCCCTTGGCGTGCGCCGCCGACAGGACGTCGAGCAGGGCGTCGGTGATGGCGAGCACGTCTTTCGGCGGGAGCCGGCCCTCGCGCGCGAGCCGCTTCTCGAGCGACTCCCCGTCGAGCAGCTCCATGACGAGGAAGACGAGGCCGTCGTTGGTGACGTCATCGTCCGTGACGCCGACGGCGCCCGGATGGTCGACCCGGTTGGCGAGGTAGCCCTCGCGAAGGAAGCGGTCGCGCACCTCCGGGATGGACGCCAGGTGCGGGTGCAGGACCTTGACTGCGACGCGCTTGCCGTTGCGGTGCGTGGCCGCATAGACGGCCGCCACGCCGCCCTCCCCGAGCTGCGCGTCGATGCGCCACTTCTCCTTGAGGACTACGCCGGTGAGGTCGCGCGCCATGGCGGGCTCACGGAGTCCGGGCGCACCGGAACCCGATGACGGGCGTGCGGACGGTGGGCGAGAACGCGTCGCGGTAGGAGGCGAGGACGTCCGCGGCCGAAAAGGCGGCGGCGCCGCCGCGGATGATGATGTCCGCGCCCCAGGGCAGGGCAGCGCAATCGGTGCAAGGAGTGACGTAGGTGGCCGAGTTGTCCAAGGTCCACTCGAGGACGTTGCCCGCCAGATCCGACTGGCCCCACTTGCCGTTGCCCAGCGGCTCGCTCCCCACCGCGTTCGGCCCAGAGTGACACGTGCTGTAGTTCGCGTCCGCGCAGCTGATGGCCGTCGAGCCGGGAGGGTAGGCTGGCGACCACGGGTAGGCTCTTTGATCGCTGCCGCCGGCCGCCGCGTAGTTCCACTCCGCCTCGCTGGGCAGGAAGCCACCGTCCCAGATGCAGAAGGCCCACGCCTCGTACCAGTCGACCTCCGTGATCGGCAGCGTCTCGCTCGCGTTGCTCCCGACCGACGCGGTCCAGCTCCCGCCCGTCAGGTTGGTGTTCCAGCCGCTCGGCGTGGTCGCGAGGAGGCCATTCCAGTTTCCCCAGCCGGTCTCGTAGCCGCCGCCGGTCGCGGCGAGCCCCATGCCGCCGTTCAGGTGCGTGTGCTTGCCCGAGCCGGCCGCCGGCCTCCAGCCGCCGTCCCACGCGGCGACGAACTGGCGGAAGCGACCGACAGTGACCTCGTACACGTCCAGGCTGAAGCCGCTCACCGTCGCCGGGTACGCGGTGCTGGTGTACCCGGACGACAGACCGTCGTAGCCGCGATCGAAGGTGCCGCCGGGCACCTCGTCGCTCGCACAGCACGTCCCGCTTCCGGTGCCGCCCGGGCACGTGCTCATCCCCGGTCCGCCGGGGGCGCAGCTCGGCGGTGGCGCGGTGACCGTGCAGCTGCCCTGGTTGCAGTAGGGGGTCGTCGTGCCGCACGCGACCGCGCTGCCCCACTGACCGCACGAGTCGCAGGTCTGCACAGAGCTGCCGACGCACTGGGTCGCGCCGGGCGCGCACACCGGCGCGGACGGGCACGAGCAGGCGTTCCACGCGCAGCTCGACGCGCACGTCTCCGTCCCGTACGTGTTGCAGGGCTGGGTCGAGCCGGACGAGCAGATTCCCTGGTTCGTGCACGTGCCGTCCTGCCAGGTGCCGCTCGCGCTGCAGGTCTGCTGGTCGAGGCCGCAGTTGCCGCAGGGCACGTCGTTGGTCTGGCCGAGCGTGCAGCCCGCATCGCCACCGCTGCCCGAGCCGGAGCTGCTGCCCGAGCCGGAGCCGCTGCCCGAGCCGGAGCCGCTGCCCGAGCCGGAGCTGCTGCCCGAGCCGGAGCCACTGCCCGA
>Ga0335078_10014978_pt1 | contig 11507 bp, 8 predicted proteins | sample Lox_Sample_32_FD_206711 | JGI IMG/M metagenome (GOLD analysis project Ga0335078, IMG submission 206711) | Soil microbial communities from Loxahatchee National Wildlife Refuge, Florida, United States - Lox_Sample_3.2 | ecosystem: Environmental > Terrestrial > Soil > Wetlands | place: USA: Florida...
AGATCATCTTCCAAGGCAAATCCTTCGGGGTGCGCCGCGATGAACTGATCGAGCCGACAGGAGTGCGCACGATGCGCGAAGTGGTCACGCATCCAGGATCGGTGGTCGTGCTGCCGGTGCTGGACGATGGGCGCATCGTGATGGTCCGGCAATACCGGCATGCGACGCGGCAATTCCTGTGGGAACTGGTGGCGGGGCGGATGGAAGCGGGGGAAAATCCGCGGCAGGGGGCGGCGAGAGAGTTGCAAGAGGAAACGGGCTACCGCGCGAAGCGGATCCGTGTGTTTATGAGTTTCTACCCCACGCCTGGATTCCTCGAGGAACGCATGTTCTTGCTACTCGCCGAGGGGCTGACGGCCGGGCCGGCCAGTCCGGAGGACGACGAAAAACTTGAGGTGAGGATGTACACCCCGGGAGAAATCGAGCGAATGATTCAGCGCGGAATTCTTCGCGACGGGAAGTCCATTGCGGGATTGCTGTACTACTTCAGGTTCGTGAAGAGGCCGAAGCGCGCGCAAAAGTAGTGGTTTGAATCGATTTTATAGCGGGGAGTTGCGTTATGAAATCCTTACACGCTGTGTAAGGAACTCTTGACTCGGCCTCCCTTTTTGATACACTCCGCGCATTCTCCTCGAAATCGGTTACGCCGATTCCGATCGGCGCAGCCCACGCGGGGAACTGTGTAACATATGTATCACCCTCAGGAGGACGCCTAGGTGAGAGGTACCGTGAAATGGTTCAACAACTCGAAGGGATACGGCTTCATCGGGCGCGATGACGGTCCGGACGTCTTCGTCCATTATTCGGCCATTATCGGTGATGGGTATCGCACGCTGCAGGAAGGTGATGCAGTGGAATTCGAGATTGTGCAAGGACCAAAAGGACCCCAGGCAGCGAACGTTCAGAAAGCTGTTTGAGCAACGCTGGACTCATACGGCCGGCAGGGCGCGCCCCTCTGCCGGCTTTTCTATTTTCCTCGGCAGGGCCCAGGCAGTGACACCTTGCGACTCACCCGGCTTATAATCCCCCCATGGACAACAAAGCCATTGCCAAGATCTTGCGGGAAACCGCGCATCTCCTGGAAATTGATGGGGCCATCATCGGGCGTTACCGCAGCTACGAAAAAGCCGCGGAGCTGATTGACAGCCTGCCGGAATCCATCGAGGCGCTGGTGCAGCAGCCGGAGAAGCTGGAAGAGCTTCCCGGCATCGGCGAGCGCATGGTGGAACATCTGAAGGAGATCGTCGAGACGGGCGACTACAGCCTGCGCAAGAAGCTGCTGAAGAAATATCCCGAGACGATTCTTGATCTTCTGGAGCTGCAATCGCTGGGGCCGAAGAAGGTGGCGCTGCTGTGGAAGACGTTCAAGGCCGGGACCGTGGCGGACGTAGAGAAAATCGCACGCGAAGGCAAGCTGCGCGATCTTGCGGGATTCGGAGAAAAGAGCGAGCAGAATATTCTGAAGGCCGTGGAAGTGTTCAAGAAGTCCGCGGGCCGCTTCACGATTAACGTTGCGGAAGACGCCGCGAGGGCGATCATTGCGCACATTGCGAAGACGGGAAAAGCAGTGGAGAGCGTGACGCCTGCGGGATCGTTGAGACGAGGCAAGGAGACGGTGGGTGATCTGGATCTTCTGGTGACGCTGGCGGAGGGGCACACATCGCAGAAGCAGGTGGACGCGCTGGCGAAGCACATTCTGGAATTTCCCGGCATCGAGCAAACGCTGGCGCACGGAGAGAATAAAGTCAGCTTTACGCTGGAAAATGCGCTCCAAGTGGACGTGCGTTTGCTGGAAAGAGAAAATTTTGGGGCTGCGCTGCTCTACTTCACGGGATCGAAGGAGCACAACGTGGCGTTGCGCGGGCGCGCCAACGATATGGGCCTTACGCTGAATGAATATGCGCTGGCGACGCTGAAGGGCGAAAGGCGCGTGGCGGGCCGCAGCGAGGAAGAAATCTACGCGAAACTTAAGCTGGACTACATTCCTCCGGAATTGCGCGAGAACACGGGAGAGATCGCCGCTGCAGAGCACCACAAATTGCCGCATCTGATTCGCCTGGAAGATATGAAGGGCGATTTGCAGATGCACACGACGGCGAGCGACGGGAAAAATTCGATTGAAGAGATGGCGCAGGCGGCACGCGCGCTAGGACACCATTACATTGCGATTACCGACCACTCGAAAGCAGTGACCGTGGCCAATGGTTTGGATGAAAAGCGCATGGCCGCGCACATCAAGAAGATTCATGCGGCGGACGGGAAGGACTTGGGTATTCGCGTGCTGGCAGGCGCGGAAGTGGACATTTTGAAGGACGGCTCGCTCGATTATTCGGACGAGCTGCTGGCCCAACTGGACGTGGTGGTTTGCTCGGTGCACTCGTACATGAATCTGGACCGGACGGCGATGACGGAGCGCATGCTGGCGGCGATCGAGAATCCTTATACGCAAATTATTGCGCATCCCACCGGAAGGCTCCTGCTGCGACGCGATCCCTTCGATTTCGACATGGAGAAAGTGCTGACCGCCTGCGCGAAGCATGGGGTGGCGATGGAGTGCAATTCGTATCCCGACCGGCTGGATTTGAAGGACGTGTATTTACGGATGTGCAAGGAACGGGGAGTGAAAGTGGTGATTTCTACGGATTCGCACAACACGGCGAACCTTTCGTTCATACGTTACGGAGTGACCATGGCGCGGCGAGGGTGGCTGGAAAAGGCCGACGTGGTGAATACCTTGCCGTTTGAAAAGTTTCTGGAGAGCCTCCGCCCGAAGCCACGGCCTGCGGGCAAAAAGCACGCCGCCAAGGCCAAGTAGGAAAGGCTCGCAAAGCCTAAGCCGATGTAGGGTTATGCCAGCAGAGCCAGGGGAACATTCTCGGAACCGGCCTCGTATCTAAGTCCAGAACGCCAGGAATCGAGGTTTACACCGATGAAATTAACATTGGACCGGGCCACTTTTCTGCGCATCTGTGCGGCGGGCGCGCTCTTTTTTGGGCTAGCGGTTGGAGGGGCCCATGCAAGCGACGAGCAATGGACCAGGACTTATGCGGTAACTGGACACCCACAAGTCAACGTAAACACAAATGATGGCGCTGTTCGGATCATTACCGGGGACACCAAGCAAGTGGTGTTTCGCGTGTACTTTAGCGGCTACACGCTGGACAAAGACCTGACCATCGAATCGCAACAGAACGGGAATACTCTGGAAATCACCGCCAAGATCCGCAATGGATTCCATTGGGGTTGGGGAGGGATTTCGCGAAATCTGCGGATTGAGGTGTACATGCCCAAGGACGCGGATTTGCAGGTGGACACGGGCGACGGCTCCGTGGAAACACAATATCTTGCGGGCAATTTGGGCGTTCACACCGGTGATGGGCACATTCGCGTGGATGGGGCCAAAGGGAGCATCCAATTGCGTACGGGAGACGGGAGCATCGAGGCTCAAGGCCTGGATGGGCGGGTGGAGGCCAGTTCGGGTGATGGGCACGTCAGCCTGACCGGGCGATTTGACTCCCTGGACGTGAAAACAGGAGACGGAAGCGTGAATGTGCGGGCGACCAGCGGATCGCAGATGGTCAGCGGCTGGAATATCCGCACGGGAGATGGGAGCGTGGATGTGAGCCTGCCGGGGGACTTGAAGGCCACGATTGATGCCAGTACGCATGACGGCCACATCAGCCTGGGGATTCCGGTGACGGTCGAAGGAACGTTCAGTACGTCGCAAATTCACGGCAAGATGAACGGCGGCGGGCAAGCACTGACGATTCAGACCGGGGATGGTTCGATCCGGCTGAATCCTGCCTGATCAGACTCGCTGGAGTCTGCGTCAGACCATGCAGAGCAGCGCGTGTTTTGGGATGGTAAATCGTCGGCTTGCGCGAGCGACCGATCTGGTTCTAGTACCTAGTGCAAAGGATGTCTGCTGGAGCAGACAGGTGTCCTATGCGGGAAACACAGATTCCCTCCGTTCAAAGCTAAATCACAGAGAAGACATCACTTAAGTTTGGCCGCTGGTTTGCGAATCATGAAGCCAAGAGAGGCTTCATGATTGTCTACGTTTTATTGCTTGCAGTGGTTGGCCTGGTGGGAGTTTCACTGGCGAGTTCCCTGCCCTCTTCGCGGTCGAGGCGGCCTGAAAAATCGCGCTGAACATTCCTTGTAACATTCCTTGTTTTGTTCGGCGTATTCGCACGGCAGAAGCGTCCGTCCACCCTGCTTTCTCCAGTAGATGATTCAGGTTGAAGATTTGCAACGGCTTATGTGTTTGGGCGATACTACGAGTTTGCTTGGGGACGGTTGCAAGCGGTTGTCGCTCACCTGAGTTCCGTTCAAACAAAACGCGGGCCGCAAAGCGACCGCCGATCGTAAAGGAGCTGCATGGAAAAGCCTGCAAAGATCGCACCGGCCAGGGGAAAGTTGGGAATTCTTACGCCGGGGATGGGCGCCGTCAGCACGACGTTCATGGCGGGGACGGAATTGGTGCGCAAGGGCAAGGCGCAGCCGGTGGGGTCGTTGACGCAATTGGGGACGATTCGGCTTGGAAAGCGAACAGACGGGCGGTCGCCGCTGATCAAGAAGTTCGTGCCGCTGGCGGACATGAAGGACATCGTGTTCGGCGGATGGGATATTTTCAAGGACAACGCGTATCAAGCGGCCGCGAAGGCAGGCGTGCTGAATCCGCAGCATTTGGGCGAGGTGAAGACGTTTCTTTCCGGGATCAAGCCGATGAAGGCGGCGTTCGATCGGGAATATGTGAAACGACTCGACGGCACGTACATCAAGAAGGGCAAGAACAAATACGAGCTGGCGCTGCAAATCAAGGAAGACATTGCGAACTTCAGGAAAACGAGCCGGGTATCGCGGCTGGTGATGTGCTGGTGCGGCTCGACGGAAGTTTTTCTTGCCCCGGGCGAGGTGCATTCGACACCGGAGAAGTTTGTCGAGGGGATGAAAAGCAATGATCCCGCGATCGCCCCTTCCATGCTTTACGCATGGGCGGCGGTGACGAGCGGAGTGCCGTTCGCGAATGGCGCGCCGAATTTGACGGTGGACATTCCCGCGATTCAGAAGCTGGCGCAGGAACACAACGTGGCGATCTGCGGAAAGGACTTCAAGACCGGGCAGACGCTGATGAAAACGATCCTTGCACCGGGATTCAAAGCGCGGATGCTGGGCCTCGAAGGATGGTATTCGACGAATATCTTGGGGAACCGCGACGGCGAAGTTTTGGACGATCCGGGTTCGTTCAAGACCAAGGAAGAGTCGAAGTTGGGCGCGCTGGAATATATTTTGCAGCCGCAGCTTTATCCGATGCTCTACGGAAAGGTTCACCACAAGGTGCGCATCAACTACTATCCGCCGCGCGGGGATAACAAAGAGGGCTGGGACAATATTGATATTTTCGGATGGCTCGGGTATCCGATGCAGATTAAGGTGGATTTTCTCTGCCGAGATTCGATTTTGGCGGCGCCGATCGTCCTGGATCTCGTGCTCTTCCTGGATCTGGCGCAGCGCGCAGGGTTCCGTGGGATTCAAGAGTGGCTGAGCTTCTATTTCAAGTCGCCGATGACGGGCCCGGGACTTTATCCGGAGCATGATCTGTTCATCCAGTCCATGAAGCTGAAAAACACGCTGCGTTGGATGATGGGCGAAGAACTGATCACGCACTTAGGGCAGGAATACTACGACTAGTCTGCCGTGACCTTTGGAAGCTGCCGCATGATGTGGTATCTTTTGCGTTTCCAGTGCGCGAGCTGAATCGCTCCTCACCGCGCAATACTTCAGAGAACAACCTCGGGGGAATCGTCCAATGAAGAGTACGTACAATGGCCTAGCCGTTCCGGCGGATGGCAAGGCCATCGGCTACAACGGGAGCGAATTGCAGGTGCCGGATACGCCGGTGATTCCTTTTATTGAAGGCGACGGAACGGGACGCGACATCTGGAAGGCTTCGCGGCGCGTTTTTGATGCCGCGGTGGAGCACGCCTACGGCGGGAAGAAGCGCGTGGCGTGGTTTGAAGTTTTTGCGGGCGAGAAAGCATTCAATACATTCCAGCAGTGGCTGCCGGATGAGACCGTTGAAGCGATTCGCGATTTTCGCGTGGCCATCAAGGGACCGCTGACGACCCCGGTGGGCGGAGGAATACGCTCGTTGAACGTGGCGCTGCGGCAGATTCTCGATCTCTATTCGTGCGAAAGGCCGGTGCGTTATTTCGCCGGAGTTCCTTCGCCGGTGACGCATCCCGAGAAGATGGACGTGTTTATTTTCCGCGAAAACACGGAAGACGTGTACATCGGGATCGAGTGGAAAGCGGGGACTCCGGAAGCGAAGAAGCTGTTGGAGTTCTTGAACAACGAGATGCTGAAAGATACGAAGAAGCAGATACGCTGGGATTCGGGAGTGGGCATCAAGCCGATTTCACCGACGGGGACGAAGCGGCTGGTGCGGCGGGCGATCAAGTACGCGCTGGCGCATGGACGGAAGAGCGTTACGCTGGTGCACAAAGGGAATATTCAGAAATTCACGGAAGGGGCGTTTCGGGACTGGGGATACGAGCTGGCGCGGGAAGAATTCCGCGCGGAGACGGTGACGGAGCGCGAGAGCTGGATTCTAGATAATTTGGACAAGAATCCCGGCCTGCGTGTGGAACAAAATGCAGCGATGATCGAGCCGGGACTTGAACGGGCGACCGAGGCGTTCAAGAAATCAATTTATGACGAGGTGAAACAGACGCTGGATTCGATTTACGCGACGCACGGCAAGGGGCAGTGGAAGAAGAAGCTGATGGTCAACGACCGCATTGCGGATTCGGTGTTCCAGCAGGTGCTGCTGCGCGCGGATGAATACAGCGTGCTGGCCACGCCGAATTTGAACGGCGACTACCTTTCGGATGCTTGCGCCGCGCAAGTGGGCGGGTTGGGCATGGCGCCGGGGTCGAACATTGGCGATGGATTCGGCATTTTCGAGGCGACGCACGGCACAGCGCCGAAATATGCGGACAAGGACGTGATCAATCCGAGCTCGGTGATGCTTTCCGGCGCGATGATGTTCGAGTTTTTGGGTTGGAACGAAGCGGCCAAGCTCATCGAAGACGGCATCGCGCGGACGATTCAGCAGAAACGCGTGACCTATGACCTGGAGCGGCTGATGCCGGGCGCGACCAAGGTTGGCACTTCGGCTTTTGCCACGGCGATCATCGAAAACATGAAAGGGATGGCGGCAGGAAGATAGCGTGGAAGCGCAATTTTTTAGGAGACTGGACCAATGCGGAAGAAAGTGACGGTAGTGGGAAGCGGATTTGTGGGATCCACGACGGCGCAACGGATTGTGGACAAGCAACTCGCGGATGTGATTTTGACGGACATACTGGACGGGCCGCCGGCGGGGAAAGCACTGGACATGTTGGAGTCCACGCCGATCACGCGGACGGACGCCAGCGCGCTGGGGATTTCCACGGCAAACGGCGATTATTCGGCAACAGCGGGCAGCGACATCGTGGTGATCACGGCCGGATTTCCGCGGAAGCCGGGGATGAGCCGCGATGATCTGCTGAAGGCCAACTACGACGTGGTGAAGGCGGTCGTCGAGCAGATTGCCAAGCATTCGCCGAACTGCATCATTATCGTCGTAACGAATCCGCTGGACGCGATGGCGCAGGCGGCGTTCAAGGTGAGCGGCTTTCCGAAGAACCGGGTACTGGGAATGGCGGGAGTGCTGGACTCCGCGCGGATGAGCGCGTTCGTGGCCATGGAATGCAAGGTGAGCGTGGAGAATGTGCATTCGTTCGTATTGGGTGGACACGGCGACGATATGGTGCCGTTGCCAAGGTATTCAACGGTGGCGGGAATTCCGTTGCCGGATTTGCTCCCCAAAGAACGCATTGACGCGATCGTGGAACGCACGCGCAAAGGGGGCGCGGAGATCGTGAATTTGCTGAAGACGGGATCTGCGTACTACGCACCGTCGGCGGCAGCAGTGGAAATGGTGGAAGCGATTCTGAAGGACAAGAAGAAGATCCTGCCGTGCGCGGCGTATCTGGAAGGCGAATACGGAATCAAGGGGCTTTTTGTCGGCGTTCCGGCGAAACTCGGCGCCAAGGGGATCGAGGAGATTATTCAGATCAAGCTATCTCCGGAGGAAAACACCGCGTTGCAGAAATCCGCGAATTCCGTGCGCGAGCTTGTGAACGTCCTGGGAATCTAGTCCAGCACAATACAACGCCAGGAGCGCCTAGCACCGAGAGCAAAGAATTTACCCTGCCGAGAAATCCTCTAATCGAGATACTTCCAATGCTTCCAGGAGGTTTGCAGGCTCTGCTTTGGCTTGCGGCAGAGGTAGATTGTGAGATTGGATTCCTCCGGAAGCGCGTGAGGCGGGCTGATCGTCTCCATCGGGGTGACTTCGTCAAAGGCCTGCTTGAGGCGATTTGCCGAAAAGCCAATGGCGATGACGACGTCGCCCGAATAGCCGCGCGGGCCCCAATAGCCGTATTGATTGTGGCCGCTGATGGCGTGCGGCAGGCCGTAGCGGGCGCCAAAATAATCCACGGCTCCCGCTTCGCCGTAGTTGTATGCAAGGATCGCGGCTTGCTTGCGATCCTCGGGGGAAAGCTGGCCGTAAACGCGGGCAATGGCGCTGACCTGATGACGCCATCCAAACATGTCGCCGAAAAGTTGAGGCAGATCGGCTTCGGGGACATTTTCGACATGGACGGCTTTCACATCCCAGAAAGCGCAATAGCGGACGGCCGCGTGAACGGGAAGAATCGGCATCGCCAAGGGCGCGGCAATCGCCGCGCCGATCACGAGCGGGACAATGATGGCTGATCTCAACCAAGCGCCCGTGCGCGGCAGCAGGCGCAGCTCAACCCAGACCGCGCCACCGGCAAGCAGCATGACGTAAGCGGGTGCAAGGTAATAGATTTTTCCGTGGAGCAGAATCATTTCCAGCAAAACAACGAGATAAGCCCAGCCGAGAACCGCAAACTTCTTTCCTACGCGATCGGCGAGGAAAAACCACAGTCCGGCGATCCAGATCGGCGCGGCGAGAGGATGCGTCAGAAGCGCCTGTTGCGCGATGAATTCCCACGCGGGCACGACGGCATACTTTGTTCCGATGACGGTGTGGAGCAGGGCGATCGTTGGCCAACCATGATGCATTTCCCAAAGAAAATTCGGCAGGAAGAGCAACATGGCGATTGAGGCGCCGGCCCAGGTCCAGAAGCTGGCGAATTGGCGCCGCGCGGGCGTGAGCAGCAGGCCGACGGTCAAGCCCGTGCCGAAAAATAGCATGGAGTGCTTGTTGAGAATCCCCAGGCCAGCCACGAGCCCGAAGAGCAGCCAAAGCCGCTGATCACCGCCGTTGAGGATCCGAAGGACGATCGCAGCGCAGGCCATCCAAAACACGGGCTCGAACGCGTTCATGGAAAGAAAGTTGTCGAAGGTGAGATAGATTGGCGCGAGAAGTACGGTGAGCGCGGCAAGTGTCTGGGCGAATTTGCCACCGCCGACTTCACGGGCAATCCATCCGCCGAGAAAGATTTTAGCGGCGGAGGAGAGCGCGGGAAGAAAACGCAGAGCGAAGAGCGAATTACCGAGAAGCGCGCGGCTCACGCGCGCGGCGACGGCAACCAAGGGAGCGTGATCCACGTAACCCCAGGCGAGATGCTCGCCGCAGGCGGCGTAGTAGAGTTCGTCACGGAAGTAGCCGTAGCCACTGTTGAAGAGGAAATGAAAGAGGGTGCCGAAAACGGCGAGGCCATAAACCCAACGACTCAACGGAATCCGTGAAGCCGGCGATTGCGTTTGAGCCACGGCGCTGTCGTTCACGGCTTGAGACACGACACCTTCATGGTGCGGCTCGACATACGAAGAACTCCTCCTTTCTTCTAGCCTCGTGCGTTGTCGTTTGGACCATCTTCTATTGGCCGCTCACGATGGATGCCGTCTTGATGTAGTCGAGCTTGGGCCAGCCCTGCTTGAGATATTTGTCGCCAAGCTTTTCGAGGCTGTCCTGATTCGGAGCGTCCGCGTCGCCGTAGCCTTCGTACATCATTTCGACGACGTTCATGCCCATGCCGTCCACAACGCCGAAGGGAGCAAAGCCTGAAGCGTCTAGCCGGGAATTGTCTTTCAGATTGATGAACACCTGTGTCGTACGACTGTTGGGCTGACTTGTCGCAGCAAAGGTAATGTAACCGCGCTTGTTGCTCTGGACCACGGGATCATCCTTGATCTCAGTGTTCTTCCATGCCGCTGAGACTTCTGGATGGGCGCTGATGCCGAACTGAACGACGAAGCCGGGAGCCACGCGAAAGAAAGCGGCGTTGTCGTAAAAATGATGTTTGACGAGATTATAGAAGCGGTCGGCGCCGAGCGGAGCCCAGGCGCGCGTGACCGTGAGCGTGAAATCGCCGCGCGTGGTTTCGAATTTGACGTGATAGATGTCAGGAGCTTTCTCAGTGAGCCGGGAAGGACGCAGAAGAGCATGATCGAAGGCTCCCGGAGGCGGCGCTGGTTCGCTTTTTGCGGCAGGAGCCTCCGTTTTCGCCGGAGCGGGAGTTTCTGCAGGGGCGGGCGCCGGGGTTTCGGTTTTTGCCGGCGGGGGTGCCGGAGTTTCCGAGGGTTGTTCCTTTGGTTTGCAGCCGCACAACAGTAAGCCCACTACCACTAAACTAACGCTCAATTTCTCAAGTTTCATGGTCCTCTCCCGAGTAGCATCTTGAACTTGTCTGGCTAGATCTGCTTCCCTGCGTTCATCTCGCGGCTCACGCGTTCGACTTCGGTCATCACGCGCAGCGTATTTTCGCCGAGGATTTTTTGCACGTCGCTTTCGGAATAGCCTTTCTTCAGCAGCGCATCGGTGATTTTCGGCAGCATCGAAGCGTCTTCCATGCCGTAGGGCATGTTGGCGCCGTCGAAATCGGAGCCGAGTCCGACGTGATCAACGCCACCGACTTTCACGGCATGATCAATGTGCTCGATGATTTTGGTCCAGTCCACTTTGGGGAACTTGCCATCAGCGACGTATTCGCGGGTGATTTTGTCACCTTCAATCAGCTGACAGCCCTCGTTGTCGCCGCAGCGCTTCTGCACTTCGGCGGCAATCGCTTCGTTGTATTCCGGATGGGCTCTTTCGGCGTCGCGAAATTCCTGGCTGAGAAACCCGACGTGATAATTGATCTGAATGACTCCGCCGTGCGCGGCGAGATCGCGAATCATTTGGTCGGTCATATCGCGAGGTGCATCGCACAGGGCGCGGCAGGAAGAATGGCTGGCGATCATGGGAGCTTTGCTCACGGCCAGGGCATCGTAAAAAGTTTTGTCGCTGACGTGGGAGATATCCACGATGACGCCAGCGCGGTTCATTTCGCGGACGACATCCTTGCCGAAGTCGGAGAGGCCATTGTGCGCAGGTTTGTCAGTGGATGAGTCAGCCCACTCGTCGTTTACGCTGTGCGTCAGGGTCATGTAGCGAACGCCGAGCGCAGCGTACATGCGCAGAA
>Ga0335078_10014979_pt1 | contig 11507 bp, 9 predicted proteins | sample Lox_Sample_32_FD_206711 | JGI IMG/M metagenome (GOLD analysis project Ga0335078, IMG submission 206711) | Soil microbial communities from Loxahatchee National Wildlife Refuge, Florida, United States - Lox_Sample_3.2 | ecosystem: Environmental > Terrestrial > Soil > Wetlands | place: USA: Florida...
GAAATCACAAATCGCCAATTACCCGGTGCCGTTGCGGGAAAACCGCGACAAGTAATGTGTGTCGAACTTGCCCGCCCGGAAGTCGGGGTCAGCCATGATCTTCTGATGGAGAGAGACAGAAGTTGCAATGCCCTCGATGATGAACATGTCGAGTGCGCGGGCCATGCGACTGATCGCTTCCGCGCGATCTGATCCCTGCACCACGAGCTTGGCGATTAGCGAATCGTAATAGGGCGGTATCACGGCTTCGGCATAGGCGGCGGTATCGAGCCGGACGCCGAGCCCGCCGGGGACGTTGAATCCTACGATTTTGCCGGCCGAGGGCGCGAAGGTCTCGGGATTCTCCGCGCAGATGCGGCACTCCATGGCGTGGCCGCGGAGGTTCACGGTCTCGGTTGACATGTCCAGGGGCTGGCCGGCGGCGATCTCAATCTGCTTCTTAACCAAGTCAATGCCCGTCACCATCTCGGTGACCGGATGCTCCACCTGGATGCGTGCATTCGTCTCGAGGAAGTAGAGATTGCGACGCTCGTCCATGATGAATTCGACCGTGCCGGCGTTGGTGTAACCGGTCTGCCTCATCGCCTCCACCACCCGGTGTCCCAACTCGCGACGCACCTCGGCGCTGATCTGGGTTGAAGGAGACTCCTCGAGCAGCTTCTGGTGGCGCCGCTGAATGGTGCACTCGCGCTCGCCCAGGTGAATCACTTTACCGTGGTGATCGGCCAGAACCTGAAACTCGATATGCCTGGGGGCGGCGATGTACTTCTCCAGGTACACGTCCGGAGTGCCGAAGGCGGCCTTGGCTTCCTGCTGCGCGGTCTCCAGCGCGTGCGGAAGTTCCTCTTCCGAGGCTACTACGCGCATCCCTCGTCCGCCGCCACCCTCGGCGGCCTTCACCATAACGGGATAGCCGATTTTCTGCGCCGCTTCCAGTGCCTGGGCGCCGCTGGAAAGCACGCCCGAGCCAGGAAGAATCGGCAGTCCGAGTTCCGCCATCTTCTTGCGCGCGGCGTCTTTATTGCCCATCAGGCGCATCGCTTCCGGACGGGGTCCAATGAAGGTGAGGTGGGAGGCCTCGCAGACCTCGGCAAAGTGGCAGTTTTCAGAGAGAAATCCGTACCCGGGGTGGATGGCGTCCGCATTCGTGATTTCGGCGGCGGAAATGATGCTGGCAATGTTGAGGTAGCTCTCCGAGCTGCGCGCCGGCCCGATGCACACCGCCTGATCGGCAAAGCGGACGTGGAGGGACTGCTGGTCGGCCTCGGAGTAGACGGCCACCGTCTCGATTCCGAGTTCCTTGCAGGCGCAAATCACGCGCAGCGCAATCTCCCCGCGATTGGCGATGAGAATCTTTTTGAACATCGTTTTGACGGGCACTATTGGGAGCGCAGGCATCTGGCTCCCAGTCGTCAGTCCTCAGTCATCAGCTCTCAGTGACCCGGACTGAAGTCTGACGATTGCAACTGACAGACTGAAAACCAGCGAGCGGCACGACCATGCCGCCTCCGGCGTGTCACGTCACTTCTTATGCGACGGCTTGATGGCGAACAGGGACTGGCCGTACTCCACCGGCTGCCCGCCTTCGACGTAGATCCGGGTGACCTCGCCGTTCACTTCAGACTCGATTTCGTTCATCAATTTCATGGCTTCGATGATACACAGCACCTGTCCGACGTGCACCTCGTCACCCGGCTTTACGAAAGGCTCGGCATTGGGCGACGGGCTGCGGTAGAAGGTCCCCACGATCGGCGATTTGATGATGTAGAGTCCTTCGGTGGAATCGGAAGAGGGCGGCTCAGATGAAGGCCCCTTCTCCCCGGGGCCAGGCGCCGCCACGGCGCCGTTGCCGGGTGCGGTGGGCAGCACGGCCGCTCCGGCAGCAAGTGTCACCGGTAGGACAGCTTGAGCCGAACCAGGCATTGCGGCTTGGGAATCTCCGCGCCGCATGCGGATGCGAAGCCCGTCGCGCTCCATCTCGAATTCAGTGAGTTGGCGGTCGACGACGAGATCAACGAGCTTCTCGATATCCTTCAAACTCCAGCCTTGTCCCCGGTCTCCGGCACCCTGGCGAGTTTTCTCCAGCATCCCCTCTAATCTCCGAATCAGTCGTCAGTTCTCAGTGATCTCAGTGATCAGTTCTCAGCAGATCCCACGGACGAGGGACTGAGGACTGAAAACGATGCGCACAACGATCTAACAGCGGGTCAGCCTGTAAACCACGACTCCCGGGAGGCCGGTGTTAGGATCTCCGGCTCATGTTCGCTGACCAAAACCGTGTCCTCAATACGGACGCCCCCATAACCCTCGAGGTACACTCCCGGCTCGACCGTGACCACCGACCCGGCCGGCATCAACGCCTTCTCCCCCCGTCCCAGGCGCGGTCTTTCGTGCACATCGAGGCCGACGCCGTGACCCGTGCTGTGCGTGAAATAATCAGCGAGCTTGCGGCTGGCCAGGGACTGGCGAGCCACCGTGTCAACCTCGTCTCCCGACATTCCGGCCCGAAGGCGATGCACGGTTTGCCGCTGAGCCTCAGCCACCGACTCGTACAACTCACGCGCGCGACGCGTGGGCACACCGAGATAAACGGTGCGCGTCATGTCGGCGGCGTACCCGGCGAGTATAGCACCGAGATCGAGGATCACCAACTCATCCCGCCGCAGCCGCCGGGACGAAGCCCGCGCGTGAGGCCAGGCGCCGCGCGGGCCCGAGGCTACAATGGTATCGAAGGCGGGACCCTGGGCTCCGCGGCGCTTCATGCGATACTCGATTTCGGCCGCCAGGTCGCATTCTCGCGCGCCCGGCTGCACCAGCGGCAGCACCTCGCGAAAGACCTCCGCCGTCACCCGGCCGGCCGCGCGGATGCGTTCGATTTCCCACCGATCTTTCACCATGCGCAACTCGTCGAGCAGGAATCCAACGGGACGCCAGCGCACGGCAGCACGTTTCTGGGTAGCCCGGACTTCACGACGGAGACGGGTCAGTTCGGCACAGCTCAGATGCTCGTCCTGATAACCTACCGTTCCTGGATAACGGCGGGCGATCCAGCGCGCCACGGTTCGGCCGAGGGACTCGCGAGTCTCGACCACCGTGACACCCTGGCCTTGTTCGCGCGCCTGCAAGGTGTAACGGGGATCGACCCAGAGACGAGCTTGGTGAGCGCCCAACAGCAAGAGCCCCGCACTGCCTCGAAAGCCGCTGAGATAGTAGACGTCAACGGGCTTGCTCACCAGAAGAAGCCGCACGGCCAGCGGCTCGAAACTCTCCCAGAGCCGTTGGCGGCGATCCCGGAAAACGGCAGGCGGTATTTCGGAGATCATTCGTCCGTAGCCAGCGGTCCGTCGTCCGTTGTCCTTGGATCGTGGTTCCTTGTTAGTGGTTCGTTGTTCGTGCATCGTGAGCCTTGCCCAATGCTTGTTCTTAGGCGGAAACCAGGTCTCAGGGCCCCGAGCGACGATCGACCAACGACCGACCGGCGCAAAGTGACAACGGACCACGGACAACGGACCGAAAAAGTAAAGGCCGCCCTTCTCGGGCGGCCTTCCTAGTCCGCGAGAACGATTTACCAGAGCTCTTCAACCAAATCTACATCTTCGACGCAGCCTCGGTCACGGAGGTGATGGTAAGCGCGTCGCCCTTCACGCTTCCGCTGACCTTTACTTCTTTGCCTTCGAAGCCCTTCAGCTTGTCTTGATCATCAGTGGTGTAGACTTTGCTGCCGGCCACGACAACCAACTTCGCGCCGCCGTCTTCGCACTTCTTGACGCAAGCCGCGGCGTCAGCGCTGGCCTTGTTGTGCTTGGCGCCGCACATTGAGTCGCTGACGACCCCCGTGATCGTTTTGGCCCACGAGAGACAGCCAAAAACCAGCATTGCTGCCACCAGCATCATAAGCTTCTTGCTCATTGAGGATCCCTCCATGTTGGATTGGTTGACCGATTTCGAATCCTTAACCCGAATCTGCCCGCCCCTGCCTTCAGGTCAAAAGCTGAGTTGCAGCTTGAGACATCGCCAGCAACTCCAGTACGGAGCCTAGCACATTATGAAAAGTCCGTTCAAATAAAACTGCCTGGCTTCGGCTTGCGAGCACGCGAGAGCCGGAGACTCCGGGGACGTGCGCTCGGCGGTGCAACAAGGCGTAGCGGGCCAGTCCGCTTCCAGAAGCCTCGTATTTCCGCTCGAACTTGTTGGACTCTCCGCGGATTCTTGCAACTATCCCGATAGAAATCACGTCGTAGAACTGTAGAGGCGTGGTCGCTTCGTCCCGGCCAAGCGCCTCTGGAGTGGTCGTTGGTCTCTGAGCAACGATCAGATCGAGTCTGCGAACAGGAGACTTCGCGTGAAACAGGTCCGTCTGCTTCTTCCCATGATGCTGCTGTTGGGCTCGGCTTCGCTGCTGCCTGCGCAGGGCGCGTTCGATGTCGCGGTTGGCTTTGGCACTGCCCATGACAAGGCCACCGGCGCCGGCATCGACGTCAATACACTGAACGGGTGCACGCCTTCATCGACCGATCTGACTTGTGAAGCCACCCCCAGCCTGGGACGCCTGCTGATGGGCTTTTCGGCGGACGGTATGCTCAATAAACATATCGGCATCGGAGGCGAATTTGACTTTCAGCCGGCCAAGGGCGACTACGGCCCGCTCCAGTACCGCCAGCTCTTTTACGATTTTGACGGAATCTACGCGCCGGTCAATCAGAAGAGGGTCCAGCTGCGACTTCTGGGTGGAATTGGCGGAACTCGATCGGGATTCTCGTATTCGCAGACGGGTTGTATCGGCACTGCTGTTTGCACAACGCAAACGCTGCCCGTCGGGAATTCCAGCCACTTTCAGGTGCACCTGGGAGCCGGCGTGCAGATTTACTTGACGGACCACATTTTCCTCCGGCCGCAATTCGACTTTCACCAGGCGCCGGGCTTCACGCACCAGTTTGGCACCGACCACGTCTTCGGGGGCATGGTTTGGATCGGGTATAACTTCGGGGAGATGTAAGGACCGTCGGCGCGCATCCCGGGCTAGTTTCGGCGGCCCGACGGCTTTGTGGTTCCCGCCTTTGGCCTCGTCGTCTTCTGGGCCTTCCGCTTGGAAATTTCTGCCTTAGCCTCCGCCAGCTCAGCCAGTGCCGGCTTACGTTGACGCTTTTTCGGTTGCTTCGGTTTGTGGGGCCGTCGCTTGGGCGGCTTTGATGGCGTGGGCGGGCTTATGGCAGCGCCACCGCTCGTCAACAGGTGGGTGTTGAGGTCAAGGGTGAAGCTATCCTGGACCGAGGCAAACCCGCCGGATCCAAGTGCAAGAAACTCGCAGGCGAGGGAAGTGGCGTTGACGGTCAGACGAAGAAACCCCCATTGAGTATCGTTATAGGCCTCAAGCGTAAGTGGGTTCCCGCTGGCGTCCGTGCCTGTCACCGGCGGCGTCGGCGCGACCCCTCCCTTGCCGGTAATGAACTTCGAGAGATTGAAGTAACCGCCCGTCCCCGCCACCACGAACGGAACCTGGTGGTTCTGCACCACGCGTGTATAGCGCTCATAGAGATGAGAATGGCCGGAAAGCACCATATCCGGAAGGATGCCCGCCTGCGTGCACGCGTTATCGATGTCCGCGAGCATGGCCGGATTCGGCGTGTGCTGACTGCTGCCGGTGAAGGCGGGGTGGTGCACCGCGATGATCAATGCTCGCGCGTCGCCCTGGCTGCGCTGGGCGACGGCCACAGCTAATTGCTGCTCGAGAAACGTCAACTGATCCGTTCCCGCCGCGCCGCCGCTGATCTGTCCTTGAGTTGTGCCTTCGGCGGTGTTCGAGTAAAGGCCGATGATTTTGACGAAGGGCGCGTCCAGGGTGAAATAGACTCCCGGCTGGGTCATGGTGGTTCGCGACACGCCCGCGGCGATCGGCGCATGCGTGGGTTGCTGAGTGCAGAAATTCGAATAAAAGGGCTGCAGCGAGTAAGGCACGGCCTCGCCCGAATACAAGACCCCGTCGTGATTCCCAGGGATGGCGAAGATCGGCGCGTTGTAATTGCGGTAGGGGTCGTAGAACTGATCGTAGTAGTACTTTTCCTGACCGAAGTAATACACGACGTCGCCGAGGTTATAAAAAAAGGCCGGCAGGCCGGTTTGCCAGGATTTGCCCGCCAGATCTGCGGTTATTGCGTCGGCCACGGCGAACTGATGGGAGGGGTTCTTTACTCCGCCCGTATCGCCCACCGCGTGGAATACGATGCTTCCCGAGTTCTGTATCTGTGCCACCGCAGAGGCGCCCAATACATGGTCGAGCGATAGCACAGGCGGATTGAGCCAGGGCGCCGGAATCGGTTCGGGAACGGGGGTCGTACGGATCCCGGAATCCGCGAAAACGTCCTGAGGATTGAAGGTGTCGTAGTTATCCGGCGTCGGCGTTGGATCGGCAAAAACGAATCCGCTGGCGGCCATTCTTTTGCCCTCCCGCAGTGCTCACATAACGACCGAGCACATCCGCCATTCTAACCGGAAAATGTAACGCGGTTGTTACGGCCGCGTCCGGAGCCGGGCGGCGGCCAGGTGGCGACCCGTATTCGCGCTGGGTGCGTGGGACGAAAGCGGACGCCAGCGAGGCGCATTGCGGATGGCGCGCGCCCCAGGGTCTGGCAATCTTCTTGAATCGGCCAGCGCCCAGACGAGCGCGTGAGTGTTTCCCGACCCGTATCGATTGCCGTCTTAAAGGGACGCGGAACTCGAGGTGGTATCGCACAACTCAGAACTACTGGCGCGGGTGGGAGATGGCGGCACAAGGACGGCCCTGCGATCACAAGGATTAGCTAACTCTTTGGGCCCAAGTTGCCGATGGATTCCTCAGTGGGGATCACCCCACCAGGAGCCATACCATGCTCAGAACTCGCGAGTTGACGGTGTTGCTGGCAGGTCTCGTACTGGCGGTAGGCGCGTCGGGATTTCCAAACCCATCGGGCCGGTTGCAAGCGTCGCAAGAACCGGTTTGGGATGCAGGAGCTCAGGAAGAAGTAAGCGGCACGTGGCAGGGACGGATCGACGTTCTGGTCGAGGACGATTTCCAGGCGGGAACCAGCCGGCGGCGGCTCTTCTTGCATACTCCGGACGAGACCTTGGAATTGCAAGCGGCCGAAGGTGCCGCTCTGCGGGCGGGCCAACTGGTTGAGGTGGCCGGTCGAGCCTCCGGCAAACGATTAATGGTGTCCCAGGCGAAGGCGCTTTCTACCCAGTCCACAGTGTCGTCGTGCACCGCCACCGGTCAGCAGAGGGCGGTCGTGATTCTGGCTTCGTTTCCCAGCAAGGCGCTGCTTTCCTCAGTGACTCCGGCATTGGTGCGCGCAAGCTTCTTCGGGGCCGGGCGGACGTTGAACGGGTTCCTGGTCGAATCCTCCTTCGGCCACGCCTCGATCACCGGCGATGTTCTAGGTCCCTACGTGCTCGACGCTGATTATTTTGACCAGCCGCTGGCGGTGCGCGATGCGGCGCTGCGCGCGGCTGCGCCCCACGCCAATCTCGCCCAGTACAATCGCATCTTTGTGGTGGCGCCGCAAGGCCAGACCGGCATGGATTCAGGCGGCATGGCGCTGCTCGGCTGCGGGCAGATTTCGTCACCGCAGGGCGAGCTGAACGCCTCGTCGATCTGGATGGGAGCCGAGAGCATGGTGTCGCAAAATGCTATCGTCGATATCGCTTCCCATGAACTCGGCCACGGCTTCGGCCTGGAGCACGCGCGCTTCGCCGATTATGGGGCCGATCCCCTGGGCCCTGCGGGACAAGTGGCCGCGCCCTGGGACGGGATTCATGAATACGGCGATTCCTTCTCGAGTATGGGCCGGAAGTCGGCCCAATGGAGTGCGCCCCAGAAGGCGTTATTGGGCTGGCTGCAATCCGGCACCAACATTAAGACCACAACCACGGCCGGGACTTTTAGCCTCCCGCCGTACGAGTCGTCGGGAAGCGGCCAGGTGCTCAAAGTAAGCCGCGGAACGGGAGGCAGCGACTGGCTCTGGCTGGAATACCGGCGGCCCGTGGGAACGTTCGATGCCACCCTGCCTTCGACCGCCTTCACCGGTGTGCTGGTGCACTATACCGATCCTGCCCTGACGGCAACCCTGCCCGGAGTGAACCCGGCAACCTACACCAATCTGGTGGATTTCCATCCCACCCCGCCCTACGCAAACGACCCTCTCCTGCACGCGGGACAGACCTGGCATGATCCCTACGGCTCCCTGAGCCTTAAGGTGAACTCGGCCACAGCGTCCGCGCTGAGCGTGACCGTTTCGTACGCGGCGGCACCCACCTGCCCGAGTTCGGCAGGCGCCGCCCAATCGTTTTCGAGCGCCGGCGGAGCGGGCGCCTTCACGGTGACCGCGCCGAAAACCTGCTCCTGGAAAGCCGGCACTTCCGCTTCTTGGATCAGCGTCGGGTCCGCCGGCTCGGGAACCGGCAATGGCAGTGTGAAATTCACAATCGGACAAAATACCAACGTCTCACCGCGATGGGCCAAGGTCACGGTGGGCGGAGCCTTCGTGACGGTCACCCAGGCCGGCTCCTCCAGCGGATGGATGACCATCAGCCCGGAAGCGGAATCGTTCTCCGCGGCGGGCGGCACCGGGGAGATCTCGGTCGCAACCAGCTCGGCGGACCTCTCGTGGTCAATGGGATGGACCGCCCCCTGGATCACCGACGTTGAGTGCTCCTGTTTTCTCGACGAGGGCCCCGCGACCGTCCGCTACATCGTGGCCATCAATACTGGGCCGGAACGGACCGCCGCCATCAACTTCGGCAGCCAGTCGTTTACCATAAGCCAGGCGGCTGGCGCGGGAACGCCCAGCATCGCCTTTACCCAGCTTGCGCCGCAGGACGCGCCTACCGCCCGCCTGGGCCAGGCGATGGCGCCATTCGGACATTCCGGACAGGCCATCCTTTATGGCGGCGCCTGGGACGGCAACTTCGCCGCCGGGACTTGGCTTTGGGACGGATCAAACTGGAACCCTCTGAACCCAGCGAGCAACCCCGGGTTGGTAGCCTATCACGCTATGGCGTACGACGACGCGCACGGGAAGATTGTGCTGTTCGGCGGCGTGGATGGCACCACTTATGAATTTCGCAACCAGACGTGGGTATGGGACGGGCAGAACTGGCAGCAAATGCAGCCCAAGGCAAGCCCTCCCGCGCGCTACGGCCATGCGATGGCGTACGACGCCGTTCTTAAGAAGATCGTACTGTTTGGCGGGTACGGAGAAAACGGCGATCTCAACGACACCTGGACTTGGGATGGCGCCAGTTGGACGGAAGTTAACGGTTCGGTGAGTCCCATGGCACGCTCGGGGCACGCCATGGCTTTTGACGCCAAGCATGGAGAGCTGGTGCTCTTCGGAGGCTTTCACAGCGAAGGACCGCCGACCTGGTTTTCGGACACCTGGCTATGGGACGCAAACGGGTGGCATCTGGCGCCCTCGGGCACTCCACCGGCAGCCCGCTCCGGTCACCTGCTGGCGTATCATCCGGCCCTGCAGTCCGTGGTCATGATCGGCGGCGCCGGAGGCAAAGACGTCACGGACACCACTTGGAACTATGACTTTCGCCGGGAAACCTGGACCTGGAACGGCTCCTCGTGGACCCAACAATTCCCGCAGAATCAGCCTGGGGCTGCCTATACTGTGGTGGCTGCCTATGATGACACCCGGCAGGCTTTGACGGTCCACGTTGGGGATGACCTCACTTGCGCGTCGCGAGGCCCGAAGACTCTCCATCTGGTCGGACCGGCCGCTGGCACCTCCTCGCAGCATTGAGGTGCGCCGCGACGGCCGGCTGGCGCAGCCCCTTCTTTTTCGGGTCTGCGCCCGTCGAACGGTGCCCCTTCCAGTGCGACGGTTAGGCCTTGTCCGGCCGCTCGTAAGGCGCCTCGGGATCGACTGCCCTGCGAATCAAGGCGACCACCGCCCGCATACGGGCGCTTGAAAGCGGCCGAGGCTGACGGCGCAGGAGACGGCTCTTCGCAAGGGTAGTGATGAAGTGCGCTTTGAGGTATGACGGTCCCGGAAGACCGGTTTCGCCGGATTCCAGGCGGATCGAGGTAGGTCCTTCAATACCACTGCTTCCAAATGGGACAATAAGGACAGAATCGACGCGATCGCTGGCGTTCCGGGCGTCAAGTGACACGATCAGACCCAGTGGCGGATCGGCGGGTCGCCGAGGTTCGCGGTCCAGATCTCTCCTCGTCTTGGCCCGGGACTAGTCGCCAAAATCAGCCTCACCGGCCATCTGTGCGACGACGGCATCGAGGCGCGATTCTTCCTTGGCAACAACTCCTTCGAGCGCCTGGAAGTAAGCAGCCGTGTCCTGTTCCAGACGGCTGCGTTGTTCTGCGCGCTTCGCTCGCAGGACCACCTGGTCAATGGCTTCCGCCACGTTCTTGACACGCCCGATTTTCACAAGACGATGGAGATAACGATGAGTTTCGGGATCCACTGTCGTTGAGAGCTTGAGTCGACGAGCTGTTCTTGGCATGAGAAAGCCCTTAGCGTCATCCTTGTTGGAAGACAGTTTAGCGGATGGAGTATCCGACAGTCAATTCTGGCTAGGGCCGGCGCAGGTGGGAATAGGCACAGCCCCGAGAGGCCAGAAACTTGGACAGGGCGCCAGGAAGTTGGTTGTCGATGAGAAGTTTGGTTGTGGGTCACTTTGAAATTCCCCGGCATTTTGTTGCCTGTCATTCCCGCGCAGGCGGGAATCCACAAAGGAGAGAGGCGCTCTACCGTCTGGATTCCCGCCTGCGCGGGAATGACAGGCGGGAAGGCGCCGAGAGAAATTGAAAGTGACCTACTACCAGAGATATCACACGCTCGCGAGGACCACGTGATCGGCTTGGCGCGCGGCGTACTCAATCGCCGCAAGAATGTCTTCCTTCTCCAAGAAGGGATAATCAGCCAGGATCTCTTCGTATGATGCCCCCGCCGCAAGGAGGTCCAGAACGTCGGAGACTCGTATGCGAAAGCCGCGGATAGACGGGCGTCCGCCACATTTTCCTTCCTCGACGGTGATCCTCTTCAAGCGTTCGATAGCCATTGGGCTCGAGTTAAATGCTGTCCCCCGGAGGATTGCAACCCTTGCCACAGTCGCGACAGTCGCGGTGGGCTGGCGTCATCCGGCGTCTGGTTAGATAGTCGCAGGGGGAGCTACTCTCCAGCGGCGGCCAGGAACTTGGCTTCTAGCGTGGGAGAGACAAAGAACCGAGCCTTGGCCCGGAGCGCTTGAATCTCGGGCTTTACAGCGGAAATCTCGCCGCTTTGCTTTGCGACGCAATAGGACGCCCAACACTCCGGTTACGGAAAGGCCGGCCTGGACGGCGAGCTGACGGCCTTCCTGCTCATCAATTAGGACGATGTCGGCCTTCAGCTCGGCGGCGAGCGCGATGGCTTCGGCTTCCCCGCGATCAAGATGCAGCAGCAGGACGTTAAACAGGTGCGTCGCCGGGGCAGAACGGACTTTTATCCAGGCGTCGCGGAAGGCATTCT
>Ga0335078_10014980_pt1 | contig 11506 bp, 7 predicted proteins | sample Lox_Sample_32_FD_206711 | JGI IMG/M metagenome (GOLD analysis project Ga0335078, IMG submission 206711) | Soil microbial communities from Loxahatchee National Wildlife Refuge, Florida, United States - Lox_Sample_3.2 | ecosystem: Environmental > Terrestrial > Soil > Wetlands | place: USA: Florida...
TCGATTACGTGGTTCTCGACACGCCGCCGGCCCTCGGCATCCTCACCGTCAACGCCATGGTCGCGGCCACTCATCTCCTCGTGCCCATTCAGGCTGCCTACTTCGCCATCGAAGGCACCGACGATCTGCTGGAAACCTATTCCCGCATCCGTTCGCGCCCCAATCCCGACCTGAAAATCGTCGGCGTGCTGATCACTCTTTACGACAAGCGCACCAACATTTCCCGCGACACGCACGAGCAGATTCGCGCCGTCTTCGGCAACACGCTGTTCCGCACCAAGATCACCAAAAACGTGCGCCTCGAGGAAAGTCCCGCTTACAAGGAAACCATTCTCTCCTACGCGCCCAAATCGCCGGGCGCCGTCGAGTACCGCAAACTCGCTCTGGAGGTCATCGATCGTGTCGAAACGAATCGGTCTGCCCGTCACGCTGAAGATGCGGCATGACGCCCACTACGTAGAGTCGCTCACCGCCTACTCGAGCGCCTCCATCGGGCGCATGCTCCCGCTCGAAAAGGTGCAGCCCAATCCCGAGCAGCCCCGCAAAACACTCGGCGACCTCCGCGAGCTCACCGAATCCATCCGCGAAAAAGGAGTGCTCGAGCCCCTCCTCGTCCGCTTCAATCCCCGCGAGAATCTCTACTTCATCATCTCCGGCGAGCGCCGCTTCCACGCCGCCCGCGCCGCCGGCTTGCGCGAAGTCCCCTGCATCGAAAAAGTTGCCGACGACGCCGAATCGCTTGAAATCGCCCTGATTGAAAATCTCCAGCGGAAGGACCTGACGCCGTTTGAAGAAGCGGAGGGACTGGCCCGCCTGGCCCAGCAGTTCGACCTCACTCACGACGAAATCGCCCGCAAAATCGGCCGCTCCCGCGTCGGCGTCACGGAAACGCTCACCCTCTGCGCCATCACGCCGTCCGTGCGCAAGAAGTGCCTCGAGCGCGGCTTCCTCTCCAAATCCCTGCTGCTCCAGATTGCCCGCCAGCCCAACGAGAAAAAGATGCTCGAAATGGTGGACCGCATCGCGCGCGGCGGCCTGACCCGCGATGAAGCCCGCGCCGAGCGCCGCGCCGATTCCGCCGCTCCCCCGCGCCCGCGCCCCTTCCGCTTCCGCTTCGAGCCGGAGACGAAAGCCTTCCGCCTCCACATCGAATTCCAGAAAAGCCAGATCTCCAAGGCCGAACTCGTTCTCGCTCTCCGCGCCGCTCTCAGCGAAATCGAAAAGGCTCTCGAGGCCGAATCCGAATCCGCCGCCTGAGTGGCGCGGTCACTCCTGGCCGCGTGCTTTTGCCCGGCTCTTGCTGCGCCCCAAACGCACCTGCGCCCCGGCAGTTTCACTGAGCCATTTTCCCGTAGAAGGAAATCCCTGTGGCCGGCCCGCAGGCAGCTAGCGCCAGCCCTTCATCGTTCCGCAGTCTTCCGCTCTTTCCAGTCTCTCTCGCCGCTCATTACTTCCCTCAGTTGATCCGCGAAACTGCCACGCCATAAGGGCCGTTTCCGGCGGGGAAGGGCGAGCCCGCGATCTCCGTCAGGTCGCCGGTCGTGGGATCCACGCTGAAGGCGGTGACGGCGCCGCAACTGGCGTCGGCCACGTACAAGAATCGTCCCGTTGCGTCCAGCGTATCGTCATTGACGCCCGCGAAGCAATCCCCGGCAACGACAGAGAAAGGTGAGTTCGGGGTCAGCGTCGGCACTCCCGTCATGGCATTGAGGCTGAAAACGGAGACGGCGTCGCAACCGTTGTCGGCCACGAATAGGAATTGCCCCGAGGGACTCACCGAGACCCCGTACGGCTCCGAGTCGCACTGCTCGTCGTCCTCGCCTATGGTAATGTCGAACGGCGAACCGGCAATCGGCGTCAGCGCTCCGGTCCCCGCATTCACGCTATAAACGGAAAGAGTGCTTGACCCGTGGTTGGTCACGTACAGGAACTGCCCGGAGGGCACGACCACAAGTGCAAAGGGCTGTATGTTTGAGTCCGGCGTTTCCTGGTCGCTGAAGGGCGATCCCGACATCAGCGTCAGCGCCCCCGTGGTCGCGTTGATGGTGAAGCCCGAGATGTCCCCGGTCAGATGGTTGGACACGTACAGGAATCTCCCGGACGGATCCACGGTCAGTTGCTGCGGGCCGGGCTCCGACTCTTCTCCTTCTGCCGGGATGGTGAACGGCGATCCGGCAATCGCCGTCAGCCCTCCAGTGCTCGTGTTGATTGCATACCCGGATACGCTGTTGCTCTGCCGGTCGGCCGTGTACAGGAACTTCCCCGAGGGATGCAGTGCGATTCCCCTCGGACCGCTGCCCCCGGCGAAGGGCGAGCCGGGAAGTTGTGACAGCGCGCCCGTGGTGGGATCGATGCTGTAGCCGGAGACTCCGCTTCCGGCGGTCTCCGTTGTGCCCCCGTTGGCCACATACAGGTACTTCCCCAGAAGCTCCACCACCGCATCACGCGGCCCCGTTGGGCCGGCGAATGCCGATCCAGGAACCGTCGCGAGTGCTCCGGTGCTGTTATCCACGGTGTAGGCGGAAATGTCGTTGGAGTTCTGGTTCCCGGCATAGGCAAACCGCGGCACGTCGCTCACCACCGTCTCCGGAACGCAGCAACTCCCCACAATGATTCCGGCGGCAATCACCAGACCTGCGGCGAGCACCGCTCCATAGGTTCGTCTCATCGTTCCACCCCGTTGAGAGAAGAATTCCCCGGCTGAACCGCACGATTGGCGAATCACTCGGTCAGCCCACTGCATCGATTTATACCATCGTGCCCGCCCCGGGTGAACACCATCATTCCCGGTGCGTGCACTCTCTGCAACGGCGGGTCTGCTTTCGGCGGTCCTTTCGCGGCTTTGCCCGGCTTTTCGCCCCTCGCGCTTCCTCAGCCCGCTCGCCGGCAGGTATCTGTTTCCCGTCTTTCTTTCCCGCTCGCCCTCTGTCACTTGCCGCGAGCCACTATACTTTCCCCATGCGCCTCGAGGTCACTTCCGACGAAATGTTCCTGGCCTTGGTCAGCATGATTCAGGTCACGCGCCCGGCCCTGCTCCGTCCCGCCGGCGACGGATTCGACGTGGACATCTCTCCGCTGCTCTCGCAAAAAGATCTGACCGATGACGAACGCCTGGTCCTCCGCCTCTACGGCGTCCTTTCCGCGGGCGCGGATAATCCCCGTTTCGCCTTCGACCTGGACCTCTCGGAAAGCGAGCGCCTGTCTCGCGCATTGGACCTGGTGGAATCCTCCCGCCAGTGGCCCCGGGACGCGGTCGCGCTCAGCCGCAAACTGCGCGCCGCCCTCCGCTGATTCGCTTCGCGCTACGGCTCGCGCACTGCTTTCACCAGATTTCGAGGATGATCCACGTCGCATCCGGAAAGCACTCCCACGTGGTAGGCGAAAAGTTGCAGGGGCGCCACCTCGGCCAGCGGCAGCAGCAGTTCCGGCAGGGCAGGAACAAACACGGCCGCGTCACCAAGCCCTGCCGCTTCCGCGTCTCCTTCCGCTGCGATCACCACGGTTCGTCCGCCGTGTTGTTTCACGTATCGCAGCACGTTCAGCGTCTTCTCGTGGCGCCGCACGGAAGCCGCGTCCCTGCTGTCGTGGGTGGCCAGCGCCACCACCAGCGTTTTCTCGCTCACCAGCGCGTTGGGGCCGTGCAGCAGTTCCCCCGCGGGAAATCCCTCGGCGGGGGAGTACGAAATTTCCTTCAACTTCAGCGCGCCTTCCCGCGCGATCGCGTAATGCACTCCTCGCCCGATGAACAGAAAAGATCCGGCCTGATGGAATCGCCGTGCCGCCTCCAGCGCGGCCCCATCCCACGCTTCCAGCGCTCCCTCCACGAGACCGGGTACTCGTTTCAGCTCCGCCCAGCGCTCCCCCACCGCCTCCGCGCTCAGCCGCCCTTTCATCCGCGCCAGCAACAGCGCGAACAAATGCAGCACGCACAATTGCGTGGTGAAACTTTTCGTCGCCGGCACGGCCTGCTCCGGCTTCGCGCGCGTCACCAGGGCAGCGCCCGCCTCCCGCGCCACAGTCGAGTCCGCCACATTCGTCAGCCCCAGCGTGTCCGCTCCCCGGTGCCGCGCCTCCCGCAGCGCCGCCAGGGCATCCGTGGTTTCTCCGGACTGGCTGATCACCATCACCACCGTGCCCGCTGCGGTTCCTGTGGCCCGGTCGCAGTATTCGCTCGCGTACTCTACGTCCACGGCCACGCCGGAAAGCTCTTCGATCATGATTTCGCCGGCCAGCCCGGCGTTTCGGCTGGACCCGCTCGCCGCCAGGATCAGTTTCTCGCACCGCCGCAGCGCGGGCTCCACTGGCCCGAGCGCCGCGGCCACCGCGGACTCCCCGGGGGTGGCGCCCTCCAACGTCGCGGCGAGCGCGCGCGGCTGCTCGTAAATTTCCCGGAGCATGACGTGCGGAAAATCCTGGCGCGGGGCCGCACGCGCGTGCGGCGGAAAGTGCCGGGGATCGCTCATTTCGTGTCCAATTTTACGCGCCCCGACGCCCCCACGCTTCCGGGTACCGTGCATCCCAGCCTGGGCAGGGGATCATCAATGTGCGGCGGGCTGGCGCGGCCCTCCGGATCCTTTGGGAAGGCCGTGTCCCGCGTCCCAATCGCTTGCGGCGCTCTTAGAAGTTCAGCTTCGCCGCGATCTGCATGATTCGCGGATCGCGCGTGGACGTCACCTTGTCGAACAAGGTGGAAATGAAGCTGGTCGATGCGCAGCAGATGGGGTTCGTGTGGTTGAACGTGTTGAACGTCTCCCAGCGCAACTGCCCGTTCAAACGCTCCGTGAACCGGAAGTTCTTGTACAGCGACAGGTCCGTCCGCCAGAAGCCTGGCGCGCGGATGGCTCCCGGCCGCTCTGTGGTCTCTGTGAGTTGCGTCGCGCCGGGCACGGCGAATGCCGATGGGTTAAACCATTCGGAGTATTTGTGCGGTGCGCCGTCGTTCGGGTTGCTCACCTGGTTCGGACGGCAGCCCAGCGGCGAAGCGCTCAGCAGGCATCCCGATCCCGTCGGATCGTTGCAGCTCGCTCCCGTTCCCATCGCGCACCCGCCGTTGCTCAGCGTCGCCGTCAGCGGCAGCCCGGTCTGCCAGGTCTGGATCCCCGCAAATTGCCACCCGTCCAGAATGTATTTCGCCGCGCCGTGGAGATTTTGTGCGTACGGAATATTCCACACGAAGTTGGCCGTCACCACGTTCCGCCGGTCGGCCACCGTCGGCCCGTAGTTGCTCGCAAAGTCCCCGGTCACCTGGGGCAGGTAGGCGCCACCCGTGCTCCGGTCGGCCGGGTCGGTCGTCAATCCGTGCGACCAGGTCCAGGCCACGTTGAAAAACGTGTTGCGCGAAAAGCGCTTCTGCAACTGCGTCTGTAGCGAGTGGTAGTTCGAGGTGAACAGGTCCACGAAGAACAGTCCGGGCCCGTACCCCACGTACGGCCGCAGCACGGCCAGCTGGTTCGAGACCGTGCTTCCATTGATCGGCGGCGTGATCACCACATGGTCCGCCATGGAGGGATTCGGTCCCGCCGTGCATGGCGTGGCCGCTGTGCACTTCAGGTACGAGTCCACCGGCGCCTGGTTCAGGTCCTCGAACCCCGGCAGATGGATTCCGTTGCTCCCGTAGTAGCCCACGTCCAGCAGCCAGTCCCCCGGAAACTCATGCTGGATGTCGAAGCTCCACTGCTGCGAGTAAGGCGACATGTAATCGATCGGCATGCGCGACTGGATCGTGAACGGCGCGGTCGACGACACCGTGGTCGTCGCTCCCGTCGGTGCGGAAAGCGTGCTGTTGTTGATGCTCAGGTTCGTCAGGAAGCCCTGGCTCAATCCCACGTTCAGTTCCGGGTTCCCGAATTCCAGCCCGTTGTCGTAGAAGATCCCATAGCCCAGCCGGATGGAGGTGTGCCCGTGCCCGAAGGGATCCCAGGCCACCCCGATTCGTGGCGCCACCGCCCCATCGAATTCCCTCCCTACCTTGCTCCCGAAGGGCGACTTCATGCCCATGAATCCGTGGTAGTTCGGCGGGTTCGCGAAGATCAGCCCGTTCAGTGGATTGTAGTTGGGGTTGCACGCGCTGCTCGTCGGTATCCCGTTCACCAGCGTCACGTCGATATTCCCGTTGGCAGTGATGCAGGGCGCTTCGGCCGGATTGTAGAATGCCGGATCGAAATTCACCAGCCGGCTCGAGCCGTTCGTTCCGCTCGCGTCCGTCGGCTCGCGGAAGAACGAGTGCCGCATCCCGTAGGTGATCACCAGGTTGTTCCGCCACCGCCAGGTATCCTGCACGTAGTATTCAAACTGGTTGTCGAAGATGTTCGCCGTCACGTCCAGCGAGGCCTGCGCGAATGAGGTGTCCTGCCCCAGCAGGAAGTTGGCGAACGACTGCTCGAACGAGAAGGGGCAAGTGCCCCCCGCCGCCGCCGTCCCTGTGCACACCGGCCCGCCCATGAACATCGTCGTCGCCGTGGGCGCGTTGATGGCAGTGAACGAATAGGACCCGTTGTTGCTCCCCGTGAGCTGGTTCTCATGCTTGTTGTAGTGGTAAAAGATCGCTCCGAATTTGATGGTGTGCTTCCCCAGCGTCTTCGAGACGTTTCCGTACACCGTGTGGTTCACGTTGAAGTCGTTGTACGGCCCGAAGTCGGATATCCCCGTCCCTCCCGTCAGGCTGATCGTCGGCACCCGTCCCAGAAAATTCTCAAACGGCAGCACTCCGGTCAGCGCCGCCTCTACGTCCGGCGATTGCGAGAAGTTCTCCGCGCCGATCACATGGCTCTTTATGGCCCCGAACGAATACCGGTAGCCCGCGTCAATCAGCAGCGTCGGTGTGGGCACGTACGTTCCAGCCACGCTGTATTGATGCCCCGGCGAATTCGTGGACGTGGTGGCGATGCCGTTCACCGGCATGCTCGTGAACAGTCCGCCCGCTTCGATCGTCGGGTTCGTGTCGTGCAGGTATTTTCCGTTGATGGTCAGCTTCGGCCCGAACACCTGGTCGATTTTCACCATGTCTTCCCGGAAATTGAACAGGTTGGCCAGCGTGGCGATGTCGGTAAACGGGCTGCTCGCCGTCGCCGAGTTCGCGGTCGGGAACTTCGAGAAAATGTCCTTCACGTACGCCGAGGCGATGGGGTCGATGGTGCCGGCGCCCAGCGACGTGCCGTATGCGGTGCAGGGTCCCGCGGCCCCGTTCACGTTTGCCCATTGCGTGCATACCACGTGGTTGAACTGTCCGTTCAGCATTGAGGCGTAGGGTACCAGTGCCGTCGGATTGCTGTAGGTCACGATTCGCCGCGCTTCTTCCGACACGAAGAAGAACGTTTTGTTCCTCTGCTCGTATACTTTCGGGATCCACACCGGGCCGCCGATCGTTCCCCCGAAGTCGTTGTAGCGGAGGATCGGGCGCGGAACCACAGGGTTCGCCGCGTTGTTGAAGTAGCTGTTCGCGTTCAGGATGTTGTTGCGGAAAAATTCGTACAGTCCGCCGTGGAACGTGCTGGTCCCGGAGCGCGTGATCACATTGATTTGCGCCCCTCCGGTCCGCCCCGAGTCCGCGTCGTACACCCCGCGCACCACCCGGAATTCGCTGATTGCGTCGATGCTCGGGTACGACAGCAGCGTCAGGTTCGACCCGCGGTCCACGTTGTCCGCTCCGTCCACCTGCCAGTTGTTCTCCTCGCGCCGGTTCCCGTTGATCTGGAACGTCACCAGGTTCGTCCCCAGCGGCGCCGTGGCCCCTGGAAAGATCTGGTCCGCGTTTCCGGAATCGGAGGCGCCAGGCACCAGCAGCACCAGTTGGGCATAGTTGCGGCTGTTGAGCGAAAGCTCTCTCAACTGCGTGCCGGAAATCACTCCGGTCGCTGTCGCGCTTTCCGTGTCCACCACGAGCGCGTTCGATTCCACCTTCACGCTCTCCGTCACTGCTCCGACTTCAAGAGTCAGATTTACCGACAGCCGGTCGTCCACGTTCAGCACGATTCCGGTCCGTATGGCCTTCTTGAACCCCGTCATCTCCGCTGCCACGGAATAGTGTCCGACTGGCAGAAACGGAGCGACGTACTGCCCGTGATCGTTGGTGGTCGCCGTCCGCAGCACGGCGGATTGATCCGTATTCGTGATGGTGATTTTCACGTTGGGCACCACATTCCCGTTCGCGTCATACACCGCGCCGGATATGGACCCTGTGACTACCTGAGCGGAAACTGCGGAAGCTGCGAGCAGAATTACTACGAAAACAAACGCACACTTTCCTGGCGCGCTAGTCATTCCTCCACCCCCTGGTGGCGCCCTTATACGCTTCTGTGTGCCCTGCGTAAATACAATTCTTCACTGCGCCGAAAAAATCGGCCTCTTTCGGCTCCGCCTTCTTGCGTCGCGCGCAACTGCCATCCGGCCGTCCCCTTCGCCGGATGGGTCTTGGCAGGATTCCGGCGGCGAGTTCAACCCCGCGGAGCATCGGCCCCGTCTGCGCGCCTCTGGTCCTGAGTACCATTGACGCCGGCGCCCCCCTGCGGCATAACCTGCGCTACCTGGCTCGTCGCATGGGATCGGTGAACGAGCCGCCCGCCTCCCGAATTCCGGTCCGGCGAAAATCTCAACATGAGTTGCCCTGGGTCGGGGGATATCCGCCTGCGCTTCGGGTCCACCGCGGGTAAGCAAACCCGCACGCCGCAGCGATGCCTTCCGGCCGGTGCAACGGGGGGAAGGATAGCTATGCCAGAAAGGACTGAAGTGAGGTGTGAGGCCGGACGAGCCATCGTTCCGAACGGCCGTAGGTTGCTGTTTTCACTGTTGTTGCTGTCGCTTTCGTTCGCCGCCGCGGTAACTTCCGAAAGCCAGACGCGGGCACAGGACCCGGGAGTTCGCGCGGGTTCTGTTTCTGCGGGCTCTCCCATCCCCGGCCTCAGCGCCGCCCAGGCCACGGCGTTTGCGGACGGAATGAGCCGGTTCGTCTCCGTGGATTCAGTCAGCGGGACCATCGCCGGCGAGTCGGACGGGGGCCTCGGTCCCCGGTTCAACTCCACTAGCTGCGGCAGTTGCCATTCGCAGCCCGCCACTGGGGGGACCAGCCCCAGCACAACCGCCTACCCGTTCGTCGGGCCCAATCCACAGGTCGCTGCCGCCTCGCTCGACGGCGCGGACAACGTCCTCCCCTATTTCGTCACTCCCAACGGGCCGGTGCGCGAAGCCCGCTTCGTCAACTACCTCACCTCTTCCGGCAAGGTGTCCAGCGTGCCCGATGGCGGCGTTCACGACGTCTTCACCATCGCCGGCCGCTCCGACGCCACCAACGCGCCCGGCGTCACGGGTGCTTCCCAGACCTGCTCCCTGCCTCAGCCCAACTTCAACCAGATGCGCCAGCTCAACAACATCATCTTTCGCATCCCCACTCCGGTGTTCGGCGCGGGCATGATCGAAAACATTCCCGACGACGTGATTCTCGCCAACATGAACTCCAACGCTTCCGCCAACTCGCAGCTCGGCATCTCCGGCCAGCCCAACCGCTCCGGCAACGACGGCACCATCACGCGCTTCGGCTGGAAGGCCCAGAACAAATCGCTCGAGGTGTTTGCCGGTGAGGCCTACAACGTGGAAATGGGCGTCACCAACGAGATGTTCCAGAACGAACGCGCCAGCCCGGGCGAAGTATTGCCCCGCTCCTGTATTTTCAACGGCACTCCGGAAGATTCGACGAACTTCGACCAGAACTCCCCCAGCGACATTGTGGCCTTCGCCGTCTTCATGCGCTTCCTGGATCAGCCCGCGCCGTCCCCGAACACTCCGGGCGGCTCCCAGTCCATCGCCAATGGGCGCAACCTGTTCGTCAACGTGGTGCAGTGCGCCGCATGCCACACTCCGCAATTGCCCACCGGGCCGTCAGCGCTCACTCCCGGGCTCAACCAGGTGAGCGCGCATCTGTTCTCTGACCTGTTGCTGCATCACATGGGCACCGGACTCGCCGACGGAATCTCTCAGGGCGCCGCCGGTCCCGACCAGTTCCGCACCGCTCCTCTCTGGGGACTGGGCCAGCGCGTCTTCTTCCTCCATGACGGCAGGACTTCCGATCTGCTTCAGGCTATCCAGCAGCACTCCAGCACCGGCTCGGAAGCCAACGCCGTGATCAAACGATTCAACCAACTCACTCAGAGCCAGCAGCAGGATCTGCTGAATTTCCTGCGCTCGCTCTGATCGTTCACCCGCTGCATGGGGGCACGGCAGAGCACGCCGTGCCCCTTTCATCTTCCTTAGTCCGCCAGTACGGCTTCCCCGGCGCCCGCCGTGTCCCTTCCTCCCCGCGTTCTCGGTGAATCCTCCGCGTCCCTGACTATCTGCTTCCCAGCGTCATTCCCGGAGGTTGCAACGCGCGCGAGTCCCCGGCATCCTAATCACGCGAGCGTGCGATGACCTACGACCTCATCTGCGTCGGCGCGGGACCCACAGGCCTGGCCTGCGCCATCGAAGCTACGCGCGCCGGAATGAAGGCGCTCGTGCTCGACAAAGGCTGCCTCTGCAACTCCCTGCTGCACTACCCCTCCAACATGCTGTTTTTCACCACCGCCGAAAAAATGGAAATCGGCGACCTGCCCATGGCCATCTCCGGCGACAAGCCCACGCGCACCGAAGCGTTGAAGTATTACCGCAAAGCCGCCGGGCATTTCGGGCTGGAGGTCCGCCAATACGAGGCCGTGCAGGATCTCTCGCCCAGCGACGGCCACTTCCGGGTGCGCACGCGGCGCCCAAACGGCATCGCGGACGAGCACCGTTCCACGCGCATCGTCATTGCCACAGGCTACTACGACATCCCCAAACTCATGGGCATCCCCGGCGAGGATTTGCCCCACGTCTCGCACTACTACACGGAGCCGCATTCCTACTGGCAGCGCGACGTGGTGGTGATCGGGGCAGGGAACTCGGCGGCGGAGGCGGCGCTCGATCTGTTCCGCGCAGGCGCCCGCGTGGCGCTCGTGCATCGCGGCGCGAAAGTGAGCCGCCGGATTAAATACTGGGTGCTTCCCGATATCGAAAACCGCATCGCCGCCGGCGAAATCCAGGCGCATTTCAATTCCGTGGTGGAGCGCATCGAGCCGGGCCACGTGGCCATTCGCTCGTCAGGCGTGGGCCACATTCTTCCCGCCGACGCGGTCTTCGCGCTCACGGGCTACCAGCCCGATTTCGGATTCCTCGAACGGCAGGGAATCCAGCTCGACCCCGGAACGCAAAAACCCGCCGTCAATCCCGACACCCTCGAAACGAATGTGCAGGGGCTGTACGTGGCCGGAGTGGTTGTGGGCGGGCAGCACACCAGCGAAATCTTCATCGAAAACGGCCGCTTCCACGGCAAACAGATTGTCAGTTCGTTTGCGCGATGACGCGCGTCCGCGCTTCAAAGGGACCGCCTGCGGGAACCGCGGAAACAGGGCTGCGCGCTAACGCGAGGCCCTCGGACCGGCCGCAATCACTTCGGTCCCACTCCGCACGGCAGGACCGCCGTTTGTCCACCACGGCCCGGGTG
>Ga0335078_10014981_pt1 | contig 11505 bp, 7 predicted proteins | sample Lox_Sample_32_FD_206711 | JGI IMG/M metagenome (GOLD analysis project Ga0335078, IMG submission 206711) | Soil microbial communities from Loxahatchee National Wildlife Refuge, Florida, United States - Lox_Sample_3.2 | ecosystem: Environmental > Terrestrial > Soil > Wetlands | place: USA: Florida...
TTGCATTTTGACGGCGCCGGGAAATTGCTTGGTCGCTACAAACCGCACGATTCCGTGAAGCATGGTTTTAACGATCTGGTCGTGCGCAAGAACGGCGAGGTCATCACGACGGATAGCCTGGCCAGCATGGTCCTGCGATTCGATCCGGCAAACGAGTCGTTCGCGGCTCTCGCGGTGCACCGCCAGTTGTTTTATCCGAACGGGATTGCGCTTGCGGATGACGATCGCACTCTTTATGTGGCCGATTCCTTGGGTGTAGTCCGTGTTGATCTCGCTAGCAGCGCCAGCCGTGACGTGGATCCCGGCGCGCGCAGCACGCTAGCTGGCATTGACGGGCTCTATTGGCACAAAGGTAGCTTGGTCGCCGTACAGAATGGCATTGGATCGCCGCGAGTCGTCGCTTTTCGCTTGTCGAACGACGGGCTGCACGTCACAAAAACTACGGTACTGGAAAACCGTACCAATTTCACAGTTCTACCCACTACCGGAGCGATTCGCGGCGACGAATTCTATTTCATCGCGAACAGCCAAATCGACAACCTGAACGACGACAAAGTCATGGACGTCACCCGACTTGAGCCGATTCGCATCGCCGTGGTAAAGCTGCCCTAAAGAGGGCGCGCCAAGTGGCTTCGCCGAAATAGGCTGTTTGCCAGAGCCGCATCCGGCTGTATCATGGCTGCTTGGCAAAGAAAAGACGGAGACAGGCTATGCGCAAGGCGCGTTTATTTTTTGGCGGAATCATTCTTGTTCTGGGAGCTGCCGCCCTGGTACTGCTTCCCCAGCAGGCCAGCTCGCAGGGCGCTGGGAACGCAGCGCAAAGCCCCAACGCCGAGCCAGTCCCGGCGTTTCACAACGCGCCGCCCACCGGACCTTTGCCCGACACACTGAGCCCTTCTCTGTTTCAGGACGCGCTGGCTCAGAACGCGTACACACTTGCAGCGCGTGTTAAGAAGGTGCTGTATCAGCAGCCGTGCTATTGCCACTGCGACCGCAGCCAGGGCCATGGAAGCTTACTGGATTGCTTCACTGGCCATCACGCGGCCGTCTGCGGCACCTGTGAACGCGAAGCTTTCTACTCCTACGAGCAGACCCAGAAGGGCAAAACTCCCGCGCAAATTCGGGAAGGCATCGAGCGTGGCGATTGGGAAAAAATGGACGTCACGAAATACCAGACTCTGCTCCCGCAAAAGTAAGTTCAGCGACGTTTGGGTGATCGCACACCGCCGCTCAGTCAGCGGCTCCCTGGAGCACCTGCCATCCTACTGATATCGCGTCTCATGATCTGCTAAGCTCTTCCGCCATGCCGCCCCAAGCGTTTGGTCGCATCCCGTTTCTGTTCTGTCTGTTTTTCGTTCTGAGCGCGCCGGTCGCGGTGCAGCCGGCCGCGGCGAAATGGAAATATTTCCGCTCGGGAAACGCCGCGGACAGCACGGTTGTGCCACGAACCGGCTTCGCGCTCATGGGTGGGGGAGATCAGGATCCGGCTCTCAAATGGCTGTGCGAACGCGCCAATGGCGGCGATTTTCTGATTCTGCGCGCCAATACCGAAGACGACTACGCGCAAAAGGTGGATGAAGAGATTCGCGCTCTGTGTCCATTGAATTCCGCGGCCACGATCGTTTTTTCCGAACGCGAAGACTCCGACGATCCAAAGCTCATTGAGCATATTCGCCACGCCCAGGCGATCTATATCGCCGGCGGCGATCAATCTAACTACGTGCGCTTCTGGCAGGACACTCCGGTCGAAGACGCACTCAATCAGCAAATCGCTGGGGGCAAACCGATCGGCGGGTCGAGCGCCGGTCTCGCCGTTCTGGGGGAATTTTCTTTCTCGTCGATGATTGACACGATTCACTCGCCCGAAGCGCTCGCCGATCCTTATGGCAACAAGGTGACGCTCTCTCGCGATTTTCTGCGTATCCCACTCTTGGCCCACACGATCACCGATACGCACTTCGTCAACCGCGATCGTTTGGGTCGCCTGGTCGTATTTCTCGCGCGCATTTTGCAGGATGGCTGGGCGGTGCAGGTGCGCGCCGTTGCTGTGGACGAAGGAGCTGCCGTTCTTCTCGAGGCGGATGGCCGAAGCAAGGTGATTGGAGGCCCTGCCTACTTCCTTGAGGCGAAAAAGCTACCGGAAACTTGCCGGCGCCATACTCCGCTCAGCATCAGTGGAATTACCGTGCACCGCGTGCCTCCCGGCGGATCTTTTAACGTGACGGATTGGAAAGGCGCAGGAGGAGATGACTATCAGCTGGCATCCGTGAAGGGGCAAATCCAAGCCGAAGGCTCAACTCACGGAATTTATTAGCTGCTTGCTTAGCAACTCGACAGCATTAGAAGTGGAAGACCACCCCGCCCATTAGCACGAAGTTATTCTGGCTTTGGCTGAAAAAGGTTGTGCGTACCCAGTCGCCTTCCAGCCGCCCGGAAAAACGCGGATTAAACCGATAATCAGCGCCGCCGCCTAACTCAATGTCGAACGCATTCCTGCTCGCATCCGCCGTTTGCGGCTGCTCGTGCGCGCCCCCGAAGATGGCATGCGCCCAGGGTTCCCATCTCTTTTCGCGCCAAGCAATCTTCGGCCCTACACCATAGGTCAGCAGCTTCACATGTTCGTTGTCCAGAATCGTAGGCGCAAACCCGGTCGTCACCGTGCCTTCGATTCCGAACCAGTCGTTCGTAAAGTAAGTCACGCCCGTCTTCAAGCCTACGGCACTCGCGTTGAATCGCGAGGAACGGAAGCGGATCCAATCTGCGCCGATCGCCAACTGCCAGCGAAAATCGTCACGCCCGCCATACAAGAATTTCGGAGTGGGCGCTGGGTCCGGAGCCGCATACGTCGCCTCGCTGTCGCTGGTGGGCGGGACCGAACTGGTCGCAACAGCCGGCGCCGTCGCGTTTACGGGCGCCGCAAGCAAAGTCAGTGTTTTCGTGGGTGCCGCGGTAAATTCCGGCGCGACGTTGCGGCTAGCCGAGTTAGTGTCTGGCGGCGTCGCGTCTTGCGCCCCCGCGGCACACGCCGTCCCAAGCAACAAAAATGCAACACTAAGTTGCCTTTTCATGATTCTCCCCTCAGAGGTATAACCCCACGCCTGGATCGGCCACCCTGTTACGGTAAACAACACTACGGGCGTTTGTCTACGTTCTTTCGTGGTTCTGTGCAATGAAAAGAACAGGCAGTGCTCGCGTAGGACCACTCCGCGAGTGAATCGGCCGGCTAGCGGCCGTGCCTCAAGTAGTCGTCGGTTTTGTTCAGCCAATCTTCGCGCGGCGGATTGAACACGTCGAGGTCGACGGTATCTTCGAGTGCCCAAGCTTCGTGTGGCATGTGGGGGGGGATGCACAGCACTTCTCCCGCTCCCACTACCACTTCTTTGCCGTCAATTGAAAACTTCAGCGCGCCTTCCAAAATGTATGTCACCTGTTCGTTGTGGTGGTGATGCATCGGCACGTGCGCACCTTTCTTGAGCAGCACGCGCGCCAGCATGATCTTCTCGCCCACGACCATCTCGCGCTCGATCAAGGGGTTCAAATTCTCGCGGTGCACATCTTTCCAGGGAGTAAACTTGAATTCCGCTTTGCCGCTCATCATTGCGCTCCATATAGTTTTGCTGCGTTATCGTGCAGATACATTCGCGCCAGTTCCAGCGCTTTCTGCTCATTGAACGCGCCTTCGGAAACTAGTTCTGCCAGTGCTGCCGCAATTGCCGTCCGCGCCGAACGCGCGGCCAGCCAGAATGTCTCCTCCGCTCCCACCGCATCGTTGAACGGAAACGCGTCCGAGCCGAACATCATCCGGTCCGGAAACAGCGAAATCCACTGCTTCAGAATCCGCTTCAGCTCCGAGGGATACACGTAATAGCCCATCAACGACGAATCCGTGTACACATTCTTTGCCGCCGTCATCCAGATCATGTCCAGCGTGTACGGATACCCGCCGTGGATGAGCACGAACTTCACTTTGCTGTAGCGTGGGTCGCGGACGACATTTTCCAGGTTCAGCGGATTGCCGTTGCGCATGCTGAAGTAATCGCCAATACCTACCGCGCTGTGAAAGTGCATGGGGAGGTTTCGCTTCCCCGCTTCATCCACCAGCACGCGGAAAACATAATCTTGAAATATCCGGTACTCGTCTGCGCTCGGAACTCCTCCAGCGTGATACTTCGCGTAAATTTCTTCAGCTGTCTCTCGCGGCGGATCGCTGAAATACAGCGACCGAAAGTACGCCGCTTCGAACTTCATGGCCACGCCGCCTTTTTTCTGGTTGTCTTCGACGGTGCGCCGCACAAAATCCTCGTAGCCCGCCAAATCCGCCGGCAGCCCGCTCACATTTTCCTGCTTCATATATCGCCGCAGCACCTTTTCCTGCAGTGGAATGTACACGCCCATGTCGCCGTTCCTCGCTGCCTGCGCGCGGTTGTCAAACGGGAACATCACCGAATCCATGAAAAACACCCAGTGGAAACGCTTCGGATCCAGATACGGCGCCAGCGCCACACGATTTGCCAGGCAAGTTTCAATATTGAGTTTGTCCAGGATGCTGTCCCAGTACGCAGTGCTGCCGCTGGCTTCGGCGGCCTTCTTTTTGTCAATCAACCACTTCGCATGCTCCGGCTTGAAGTCGGCGTACGGATAACCGAATAACGCCTTCGCTGCCGCTACGAATTCCGGATTGTCATCGCGCAGCCGCAGCACGGAACTTTCGTCGGGCGGTGCAGCCATCGCGTCCATGTCCGAGTCATCGGGGAATGTGGCGTGCGAATGATTGTCGTAGATTGGAATTTTTTCAATCTGCTTTAACAGGCGGTCGTAAATCTGCGGCACATCTGTGCCCGCCAGCGGCTTCGCTTGTGCCGCTGCGCGCGACGCTCCGCACAACATCGTTACGCTGCACAGCGCCACGCTTACCAGTGGCCGTCTCCATCCTCTCGCACCGCGTCTCATCGTGATATCTCCCGAAGCCCTCTGCTCGCGCGCTATCGCGCTACCGCCGCGCTCCACCTGACCGACACCTGCTGGATGCGTTCCAGCGCCTCCTGCAGCAAACTCGTCGCGCTTACCAGCGAAAACCGCAGATAGTGCTTCCCGTTTACGCCAAACGCCGCACCCGCAATCCCAGCGACACCCGCATCTTCCAATAACAGCTTCTGTATCTCTTCGGCACTCAGCCCAGTGTCCTCAATATTCACCCACGCGTAAAACGCCCCGCCCGGCGTCTGGCACCGGAAGCCCGGTGTGCGGTTCAGTCCGTCCACAAACAGATCCCGTCGCTTCCGGTATTCCGCCACCATCCCGTCCACGGCATTCGTGGCATCCTTCAGCGCTTCGATTGCCGCCACTTGGGAAAACTCCGCCGTGCACGTGAAGGTGTTCAGCACCACGAGGTCCATCGCATCAATCACGTGTTTGGGCGCCACGGCGTATCCCATCCGCCAGCCGGTCATCGCAAAACTTTTCGAAAATCCGTCAATGATGATCGTCCGCTCGGCCATGCCCGGCAAGGACCAGATAGACTCGTACTCACCACCGAACAAAATCCGCGCATAAATCTCATCCGCCACAATCCATAGGTCGTGCTCTTGTGCCAACTCCGCGATTTGGCGCAGCGTCTCTGCGCTGAATACGGTGCCTGTCGGATTGTTCGGCGAATTAAAAATCAAGACGGTCGTTCGCGGCGTAATCTTGCGCCGCATTTCGTCGAGATCCGGCTGAAATGAGTTCTGTTCCAGAAGCGCAAACGGCACCGGCTTCGCGCCCAGCCCGCGCGCGAGCGAAGGATAAATCGGAAACCCCGGATCGGGGTACAACACTTCGTCGCCCGGCTCGATCAGCGCCATCATCGCCATTGCCAGGGCCATCTTGCAGCCCGGCGCGACAATGACGTTCTCTGGCGACGCCTCGACTCGCCGCGTCCGCCGCAAATATTCCGCGATCGCTTCGCGCAGCGGCGGGATCCCGCGCGTCGAGACGTAGCGGTCGCGCCCCGCAGCCACAGCTTCCTGCACCGCCTTCACTACCGGCGTGGCCGGATGGAAATCCGGCTCACCCAACTCCAGATGAATGATCGAACGCCCGGCGCGCTCCAACTCCTTCGCGCGAGTGAACACCGCCAGCGCTCCTTCTCCCGTCAACTCCGCGATCCGCGATGCAATCCGTGCCATAACCAGTCCCTTCAGGTTCTCCGGCGACCCGACGAAATGCCGCACGATGTTACCACGCGTCGAGCCAGCGCCGTTCTGGTGGCTCTCTTTGAACCTCCGCTTTTTTCTGCGCTGGCTGCTCCGTATTCGCAATCTCAACGCAAAAACAAAACGGGGCGCTCGGCAATGAGCGCCCCGTAGCACAACGAACTGCTTCAGGGTGGTACGGCTAGAAAGCGTATCGCAGCGAGAACTGAATCAGCCGCGGCGTCCCCACCGTACTGGTGATTTTCCCAAACGGGCTGTTCGCCAATCCAATGCTCTCCACGTCGGTGATCGACGGGTTCGCAAAGTTCGCGTGATTCCACAGGTTGAAGAAGTCCGTCGTGAACCGCAAGCTTTGCCGCTCAGTCAACTTGAAGTTTTTAATTAAGGAGAAGTCCCAGTTTTGCTGGCCCGGGCCGCGGAACGTGTTTCGTCCCAGATTGCCAAATCCCGTGGTGCAGAAGTTGGCGTTGGGGAAAACCGTGGGGTCCGGCTGGTTTGGATCGCATTGCCCGGGATAGAGCAACGGCGCGGTCGTGAACGCCGCCGGGTTCAGGTACCCATCGATTCGCGTCCCGATTCCGCCGGTGCTATACCCGTTGGACATTTTTGCTCCAGCAGCGAGGCTGGCACTCTCGACGCCGGGCGCAGATCCCAAGCCGAGAAATGCGCTGCCAGCTCCCGAATCGAGAACCGAGAACGGCAAGCCGGACTGGAACAGCGTGATTCCGCTAATCGTCCAGCCGCTGAGCAGGGCTCCTTTCGCTCCGGTCTCGCCCTTCGCAAAGGGCAGGTCGTAGCGGTAACTCACCGCTAGCCGATGCGTGCGGTCGAAGTCGGACAAGCCGCGCGAGTCGACCAGCGTCGCTTCGTCGTTAAACGCGGAGTTAAAAGCGGTGTTGCCCGTCGAAGTGGCGTCAGTCGACCGCGCGAATGTGTACGCAGCCTGGAAATAGCCGGCGTTCCACCTGCGGGAGACGGTGGTCTGCAGCGAATTGTAGTGTGAGTAGGCATCGTTGGCGAACAACTGGAACCCGCTGTACCCGTTAATGCCCTGCGCTAGCGAACGGGCCTGCGCATTGTCGAACGTATTCGCTGTGATGGACTGGCCGTCAACCACGACGGGATTCGCCGGCGTCGCGTTCTGCGATTCCAGAGCATCCCGGGTCTCGCGCAGGTGCACGGCGTGGGTTCCCACGTATCCGACTTCCAGCACCCACTGCTTGCCCAAAGCGCGTTGAACAGTCAGGTTCCACTGCTGCGTGCTCGGCACCACGAAATGCCGCGGCACCGCGAGTCCGAAGATACCTTCTGTTTGCAGCGGTCCCGGGCAGGCCGCTCCACTCGCCGGACCATAGATCGCAGACTGCGTTGTATCATTGCCCGGGAAACCCTGAAACACGTCCAGACATGGAACGAAATTGGGATCGAGGGTTCCCGCTTTCGGCAAAGCGTTCGGATTGGGATTGGGGCAACCAGGCCCCGGAGTCGCGGAGAAGAACGTCCCGAGGCATCCGGGCGCTCCGCCGCCGAAGGTCACCGGCAGAAATGGCGTCTGGAACGACATTTGATCCGCCGTTCCGACGTCTTCTCTCACGTAATAGATCCCGTAGCCCGCGCGGATGGTCGTGTTGTGATGCCCGAATAGATCGTAGGCCAGGCCGATGCGCGGCCCAATTCCGGTCGAATAGTTGTTGTTGAATGTCGTGTCGTTCGCGCTGCCCGTCAAACCCGCCAGACCGAGCTTGTTCACGCACGACGGATAAATGAACGGAAAGTCTCCCGCATTTGCCAACGAAGGATCCAAGTTCCCGATGTGGCACAAATCATCGTGGAATGCGCCAAAGATTTCTGTGCGCAGTCCCAGATTTAAGGTTAGATCCTGGCGAATCTTCCAGTCGTCCTGGGCGAACACCGCGTAGTTGTTCGAGCGATATTCATGGTTCGAAAGTCCGCCGCCGCCAAAACTGAACTCGGGGGTGCCGAGCAGGAAGTTCTGAAAGTCCGTGTTGCCGTCGGGCGTGTTTGTGAAAAAGAGCTCGCCGTTGAACACCTGCGGAAAATTCTTGTCCAGCCCGACGTGGGTAAACTCGCCTCCGAACCGGAACACGTGCCGGCCCTTTACCCAGCTCACCGTGTCCACGAAGTCTAAATTGTTTTGGTTTTGCGACTGGTTGGCGAACGGCGCGGGGCCGATTTCGAATCCGGAACTGGCAAACACAAATTTGTAGATAGACTGCGTGACGTTGTTCGTCGGTCGATCGATGCCCAGATCGGTCGCGGTTACCGGATTGATGTTGGCCAGCACGTCGTTGATGTGCACAAATCCGAAGCGAAACTCATTCACGAGCGTGGGGGAGAACAAGTGCGTCTCGGTGACGTTCAGGAAGCGCGCCTTCACTGGCGTGTCAAAGGGCAAATTCAGCGCCGTCGAGCTCACACTACTCGCCAGCGTGCTCCCCAGTGATTCCGGCAAGTCGCCGCCACCGAACGGCAAGAATGATTCGGAATTCGAGAAAAAGAATCGTGCCGAGATCTTGTCCTGGCCGGAGCGGAATTCGCGGTCCCAATTCGTCGTGAACTGGTCATCGCTGTAGCGGCCTGGCGTGCTGATGGCGAATGCTCCGGTACCTGGCGCTCCGCTCGGAATCAGAAAGCCGTTCGAGCCGCCGCCAAACTGGTTGCTCTGAAAATTCAGCAGCGCCAGCGCCACCGGATCGATCGGTGTCGTGGTGTTCCCGAAAAACGCCTGCGAAATCGAAGCCGCTGAGCGGTCCGCCGGCAGCGTCGGAATCGTCGTGCTGATGAATGTGCCCGGGGAGTCGCCGCTTCGTTGCCGGGTTCCCTGATAGTTCAGAAAGAAGAAGCCCAGTTTGTCCTTATAAACCGGACCGCCCAAACTGCCGCCGAAAATATTTTGCTTGATATCCGGCCGGTCCAGTCCGGCGCGGTTCAGAAAAAAATCGTTCGCGTCGAGCACGCTGTTCCGGAAAAATTCATACGCGTCACCATGGAATTCCCGCGTGCCCGACTTGAGGATCGCATTGACGTTGCCTCCGCCGTCGCGCCCCTGGCTGGCGTCGTACAAAGACGTCTGCACCTTGAATTCCTGGATGACGTCCGGGTTCGGCAGTGGCACATACGTGGCCTGCGCCACGTTGTAGTCCGTGGCGCTGATGCCCTCAATCAGAAAATTGTTGTTATCTTCACGCTGCCCGTTCACGAACAGCTTCACGCTGCCGCGCCCTAACTGCGAGGCGCTGTTCAAATCGCTTTGTGCCCCTGTGGACAGCGTGAGTAGTTGCTGGTAGTTCTGCGTCGCCAACGGCAACTCGCGCACGGTTTCGGTTCCTAGCGATTGCCCGGTCGTTGCATTAGTCGTCTCGACCGCGGTGACTTGCGCCGTGATCTGCACCGTTTCTGCCACCGCACCCGGCTTCAGCGTCACCGTCACGCTGGTCGTTTCCGTTACGCGCACTTCTATGTTTGTCGCTTTGGCTTCCGCAAATCCCGACTTATTCACTACCACCGTGTAATTCCCCGGCGGCAGCAGTGGCACTGCGAAAATCCCTTCGGGTCCGGACGTAACCTTGCGTGCTACCGATTCCGTACGGGAATCAATGACCTGCACTTCGGCGGACGCAATCGCTCCACCGCTCGAATCCACTACCGTCCCGCTGATGGCTCCGGTCGCGCCGCCCTGCCCGTACGCGGCCGCTCCCAAGCCTAGCCCAATCAGCAACACCACCAGCACTGCGAACACTTTCTGTACGCCCCACATCTGACACCCCCAAGTTTTTCTCAAGCTTCAATCATTTTTCTGTCAGACCAACACAACCCAAGCCACACGTCTGCCTCATTGCTTTGCGGACCCCTCGCGATCCTGCGCAAAAATTCGTCCCTTCGAAACTAGCTATTCATCGCAAACGTGTCAACCATCGAATCCCTGGTTTGTTTTGGATGCGTCATATCGGAGGATGTCTCATGGATCGGCAGCGCTGCTGTCGCGAATGAATTGCTTGACCGGCCTTCTCCGCCGCGGGATTATGCTCTCAGCGTGGCGGCCCGCCGTAACTGGCGCCCGGCCCAACCCGTCTAATGATTTGAGAGTCCCCGATCGGGGGTGCCCCATGCAATCGCGCGTTATACTTCGCGCCGCTGTGCGTTTGGTGCTGTTGACCTTTTTCGCCGGCGTACCCCCTGTCCTGCCTGACTCCAGTCACGCCCGCGTTATCCGCCTAACGCTCGTGCAGGGCGATGTACGCTTCACTCGCGAAGCCCACGGCGATCCCCTGGCGGACTCCAAAGCTGTCTGGGAAACGGCTCAGGCCAACCTTCCGATTCGCCAGGGCTACGTAATAGCCACTGATACTGGCCGCGCCGAAGTGGAATTTGAAAATGGGGCCATGGCTTTTCTCAATGAGAATACGGTCCTCGATTTCTACGATCTCTCGCTCAATGACGGCGCACGCACGACACGCCTCGTCCTCCGTCAGGGCTCGGCTTCCTTTTATGTTAATCCCGCAAGCGACGACTATTTCAGCGTGACCGGCGGTGATTTCACCGTCGAGGCCAGCACCAAAACTGCCTTCCGGATGAATGATTACGACGATGGCAGCAACGTCAACGTCCTCTCGGGTCGGCTGATCGCTGTCCACAACGACGAAAAAACGCAGCTGGCCAAAGGCCAGTCGCTCGCCATGAAAGCGGGCGAAACCGCCATCGCCATCGACCGCCTCGCCGACGAAGACGATTTCGATCATTGGGTTTCGGGCCGGATTGACACTGTTTCCAACGCGACGGCGGCTTCTATGCAATACACCACGGCTGGCTCTTATGTGCCCGGCTTTGCGGACCTCTCGCTTTACGGCAACTGGTTTTCGTGCGGTGGCTACGGTTTTGGTTGGCAGCCCTTTGGGGCCGGCTTGGGTTGGTCGCCATTCAGTTCCGGCAATTGGTTTTGGGATCCTGGCTTTGGGTGGACCTTCGCGAGTCTCGCCCCGTGGGGATGGGCTCCCTATCACTACGGCGGTTGGCTCTTTGACGCTGGTTGTGGCGGCTGGTTCTATTCTCCGCCGCTCTTTTTCAACAACTACGGACGTGGCGTTCCTCCCGGCCGGCGTATTCCCCCGCGCGTGAATCCGCCGCACCCTCTCTATCGCGCGTCCACTGCTGTCTTCGTTCGTCAGAACGGCCAGCTTGGCATCGTCCCGATGCACCCGCTCGATAAGCCGGGCAAACCGCCGCTCAATTTCGAACATGGAGTATTTTCCACACAGGGTAGTGAAAAGCTCAGTACGTCGCTACAAACCGC
>Ga0335078_10014982_pt1 | contig 11505 bp, 12 predicted proteins | sample Lox_Sample_32_FD_206711 | JGI IMG/M metagenome (GOLD analysis project Ga0335078, IMG submission 206711) | Soil microbial communities from Loxahatchee National Wildlife Refuge, Florida, United States - Lox_Sample_3.2 | ecosystem: Environmental > Terrestrial > Soil > Wetlands | place: USA...
GCGGCCGGGTCTCCCCGCTGGTGAGCGAAGAAGACCTGGCACGGCTCATGGTGGGCCGGGAAATGGCCGTGGAACATTTCTACGAGCCCCGTCCCCTGGGAGGCACGGTTCTGGCTGCCGAGCACCTCTCCAGCGACCGCTTCTTCCGCGACGTGAGCTTCGAGCTGCGCCGGGGGGAGATCCTGGGTTTCACGGGCCTCGTGGGGGACGGACGCACTGAGCTTTTCGAGTGCATCTTCGGCTCCCGCAGGAAGACCGGCGGCCGCGTCGTGGTGGAGGGCACGCCGAGAAGCCTTACGCACCCGGAGAAAGCGCTTGCTGCCGGCATCGGCCTGGCCCCCAAGAACAGGAAGGAGAACGCCCTCATCAAGGACTTTTCCGTGCGCTCCAACGCCACCATTGCTCGGCTGCGGGCGTTCCTCCGCGGACCGTTCATCGACTCGCGGCGGGAATCGCTGCGGACGCAGGAGCACGTCAAGAACCTCAACATCAAAGTCTCCGACATCAACCTGCCCATCACCTCGCTGAGCGGGGGAAACCAGCAGAAGGTGGTGCTCGCCAAGTGGATCGAGGCAGGATCCCGGATCATGATCCTTGACAACCCAACGCAGGGGATCGACGTCGGCGCCAAGGCCGAGATCTATCACCTCATCATGAGCATGGCGCGGGAAGGCAAGTCGATTGTCATCCTCTCCTCGGAGATTCCCGAGGTCCTGAAGGTGTGCGACAGGGTGGCCGTGATGTACCATGGGGAGCTCGTGGGGATCCTGGACCGGGACAGTGCGACCGAGGAAAACGTGATGATGTATGCAACGGGCGCGAAACGAAGGCCGGACGCCCCCCAGCAGGAAAGGTCCCACGCATGAGCGTACAGACGACGTATCAGAGCATCCGCAGGCACCCCGTGGCGGGGCCGGTGGTGAGGTTCATCGCGGAGAACAGCGCAATCGTCGCCCTCGTGGCCATGGTGCTGATTGCCACCATCCTTGCCGGCGACAACTTCATGAGCCAGACGAACATCATCAACATCCTCCGCACGGTATCCATCATCGGGATCATCTCTCTCGGGATGACCCTCATCATCATTTCCGGCGGCATCGACCTCTCCGTGGGCTCCGCGCTCGTGCTGATGGGAGCGGGCGGCATCTGGGTCCTGAATGAAACCCACAGCATCATCCTCTCCCTCCTCACGACACTGGCCGGCGGCCTCGCCATTGGCGCGATCAATGGCACCATCATCACGCGGGGACGCGTCACTCCGTTCATCGCCACCCTGGGAGTCATGGCCACGTGTCGATCCCTGGCCCTGTACCTCCTGAACGGCGGCGGCATCAGCGCCACCGTGCCGAGGTACGAGGCCATCTCCAACGGGGACCTCTTCGGGATCTCCTACCCGGTGTTCTATTTCGTCATTCTGACGGCGCTCGTGTACGTGTTTTCCCAGAAGACGCCCCTGGGCCGCTACATCTATGCGGTCGGGTCGAACGAGAAGGCAACCCACCTGTCCGCCATCAACGTCAACAGGGTCAAGGTGCTCACGTACATGATCGGCGGTGCCATGGTTGCAGGGGCCGCCATCATCGAGACCTCCCGGTTGAACTCCGTTTCCGCGGCCAGCTCGGGCACCGGTTACGAGCTGGATGCCATTGCCGCGGTCATCATAGGCGGGACGCGGATGAGCGGCGGCAAGGGGAGCGTGATCGGCACCTTTTTCGGCGTATTGATCCTCGGAATCCTCAACAACATGCTCACCCTCCTCGGGGTGTCGCCCTTTGTGACGGGGACGGTGAAGGGAATCATCATCATCGTGTCCGTTCTCGTGCAGCGCAAGGAATAGGGTCGGGAGGCGCCATGGAAGCGTGGAAGCGCAGGCTTCGGATGGGAATGGTGGGCGGGGGACAGGGAGCGTTCATCGGCTGGGTGCACAGGATGGCCGCCAACCTCGACGGGCAGATCGATTTCACGGCCGGCTGTTTTTCCCGGGATCCCGAGAACACCAAGGTTACCGCGCGTCAGCTCTATGTCAGCGCTTCGCGCGCCTACGCGACCTGGCAGGAGATGGTGGACAAAGAGTCCCGGCTTCCCGCTGACGAGCGGATCGACTTCGTCTCCATCGTCACGCAGAACGTGTCCCACTTCGATATCGCGAAGGCGTTCCTCGAGCGCGGCTTTCACGTGGTCATGGACAAACCCATGACGTACAACCTGGAGCAGGCCGAAGAGCTCGTGAAGATCGTTGAGAAGACCGGGCTGGTGTTCTGCCTGACCCACAACTATACCGGCCACCCGCTGGTGCGCCATGCCCGCGGACTCTTCCGATCCGGCGAGATGGGGAGGGTTCGCAGGGTTTTCGTGGAATACCTGCAGGACTTCCTGATGGCTCCGGTGGAAAAGGAAGGAAACAAGCAGGCCGTGTGGCGCACGGACCCGAAGCAGGCGGGCCTGGTGGGAACGATGGGAGACGCCGGGACGCATTGTGAGAATCTATTGTCGTACATCACCGGTGAGAGGATCACCGAGGTATGCGCTGATTTCACCACATTCCTTCCCGACCGGGTGCTGGAAGAGGATGCGGGTGTGCTTTTCCGTCTTTCCGGCGGAGGCAGGGGCACCATGACCATCAGCCAGGTGGCCACGGGAGAGGAGAACGGCCTCACCATCAGGATCTATGCGGAAAAAGGCGCAATTCTCTGGGCCCAGGAGAACCCGAACTACCTGCATATCTACCGCTACAACGAGCCACGGCAGACAATCAGCCGCGGGCACAAGGAGTATCTCTCGGATCTGGCCACGGGGAGCACGAGGGTTCCCACCGGCCATCCCGAAGGATATCTGGAAGCGTTTGCCAACATCTACTGCGGCGCGGCAGCGGCCATACGAAGTCATCTGGACAGAAAGCCGATGAAGACAGAGGAGTACAACTTCCCCACCGTCTACGATGGACTCTGCGGGATGAGGTTCGTCCTGAAGGCGGGAGAATCGGCGAAGCTCGGCTCTGCCTGGGTGAAGGTGCAGGGACCCCAAGGGCTGGCGTCGGCGGACAAGTCTCACGGAGAGCCGTCAACGGAAGCGTAGGATGAAGGCGCTCGCTATCAGGCCGGCGCCGGACTTCGGACGCCTGCAGAAAGTGCTCTTGCGGCAGGTCCCGGACCGGATCCCGTTTTTCGAGATCTTCTCAAACATCGAGGCGTTGGTCATGCGGCGCATCGGGGATCCCGAGTTGCCGCAGGAGCGCAGTCTTCCCGCGCCAGAAGACGCAGGGAGTCGGGATTTTCTGCGGCATGTCCGCCACCAATACTGGCTTGGCTATGACTATGCATCCGTCAGGGAGTCCATGACCGGTTTCGTGTTCCAGCAGAAGCAGAAACCGACGGCCCTCACTGCGCAGGGGGACCGGCCCTATATGACGCAGGAGCTGAAGACAATCGCCGACCGTGCCGACTTCGAACGCTATCCCTGGCCGAACATGAAATCCGTCGACTACTCGCCGCTGCAGTATGCGCCCCGGGTTCTTCCCGACGGCATGCGGGTCATCGGCGACAGCCCGGGAGTGTTCGAGAACGTCATGTGGCTCCTGGGATACGAGGGCATTTCCTACCTGATCTTCGATGATCCGCAGCTGATAGAAGACGTCTTCCAGGAAGTGGGGAAGAGAGTGCTGGAGTACTTCCGCGCGCTCGCCTCTTTCGACTGCGTCGGGGCCCTGCGCTATGGGGATGACCTGGGCTTCAAGACACAGCTGCTTCTGCGCCCGGATGACTTTCGCCGTTTCGTGCTGCCGTGGCATCACCGGATCGTGGAGATCGCCCATGAGCAAGGGAAGCCGATCATCCTGCACTCCTGCGGCAACCTGAGGGAAATCATCGAGGACATCATCTCCACAGGCTGGGACGCGCGCCATTCCTTTGAAGACGTCATCCAACCTGTGTGGGAAGCAAAGGCCCGCTACGGGAGCCGGATCGCCCACCTGGGCGGCTTCGATATGGTAAAGCTTCCCTCTATGACGGAGGAACAGGTGCGGGAGCACACGCGGCTTCTCTTCGAGCGCTGTGCGCCGGGCGGTGGATGGGCGCTGGGGTCCGGCAACTCGATCCCGGAGTACGTGCCCGTAGGCAACTTCATCGCGATGCTCGAAGAAGGCGAGCGACTCAGGCGATCGTGACGGTGCGGTCGGCCGGTGGGCCGACACGTGTGTCCGGACTCGCGAAAAGGGAGGACAGCATGCGTATCGGAGTCTTCACTGTTCTTTTCCAGGATCTCCCGTTCGAGCAGGCCCTGGATAAGATCAAGGCCGTGGGGATCTCCGCGGTCGAGATCGGGACTGGGGGCTACCCCGGCAGCCATCATTGCCCGGTAGAGGAACTTCTGGAAAGCAAGGGAAAGCGGGAGGAGTACCTGGCCGCAGTGGCCTCGCGCGGACTCCTGATCAGCGCTTTCAGCTGCCACTCTGAGCCTTTGTCCCCGGACGCGAAGCTCGCAAATGAATCGGATGAGATTTTCCGCAAGACGGTGAAGCTCGCCGCGCTCCTGAAAGTGCCAGTGGTCAACGTGGTATCGGGCCTTCCTGCCGGGTGCCCGGGTGACAAATCCCCCAGCTGGGTAACCTGCCCCTGGCCTCCGCACAATCTGGCCATGCTCGACTATCAATGGAACAAAGTGGCCATCCCGTACTGGAAGGGTGCGGGCAAGTTCGCCCAGGACAACGGGGTGAAGATAGCCATGGAGATGCACCCCGGTTTTCTTGTCTACAACGTGGAAACGATGTTGAAGCTCCGTCAGGCCGTTGGGCCGGTCCTCGGTTGCAATCTGGACCCAAGCCATCTGTTCTGGAACGGCGTGGACCTGCCGGCAGCCATCCGCGGGCTCGGAGCCTGCATCTTTCATGTGCACGGCAAAGACTGCGCGGTGGACCGGATCAACGTATCCGTGAACGGCTGCAACGACGGCAAGCCGTACGACAGGATCTCAGAGCGTGCATGGACATTCCGCAGCATCGGCTACGGGCACGATGCAAAGACGTGGAAGGACATCATGAGCGCGCTCCGCATGGTCGGCTACGACTACGTCGTTTCCATCGAGCATGAAGACGCCATGATGTCCCGGGACGAGGGCTTGGCAAAGGGCGTTGCCCTTCTGAAGGAAGCGCTGATGAGCGAGAAGCCCGGCGAGATGTACTGGGCCTGAGGCTTTTGCTTCGGCGTCGAGGAGGAACAGGATGCGTGAGCTGAAGATATCAGTCGGCCTGTGGTACATGGGGGCGACGGGGGACCGCTTCGTGAAGGCGGGGTACCGGCCCGACAGGACCGTGGAGGAGCGCCTGGAAGCAGCCGGGAAGATCCCCGGCGTGGGCGGCCTCGAGATGCATTACCCCACTGAGATCAACGACGCGAACTTCAAGCACATGAAGAAGCGCGCGGCGGATCTCAACCTGCGATTCGTCATGGTCACCCCGCACCTGTGGATCGACCCGGTCTACAAGTTCGGTCAGTTCAGCAATCCTGACAAGGCGCTGCGCCGTCGCGCGGTCGACTTCGCCAAGAAGGTGAGTGACATCTGCGCGGAGCTGGATGTCTGCCAGATGTGCTACTGGCCCGCGCAGGACGGCTATGATTACCCGTTCCAGGTGGATTTCCCGCGACGGTGGGACGCCCTCGCGGAGGGTCTTGCGGAGTGGGCGGACCACAACCCCGCGCAGCGCATTGTCGTGGAATACAAAGCCTACGATCCTCGAGCCCACATCCTGCTTCCCAACGTGGGGCAGACCGTGACGCTCCTCAACGAGATCAATCGTGCGAACCTCGGCATCAACATCGAGACGGGGCATGCGCTGATCATGAACGAGAACCTTGCGGAGACCTTTGCCTTCGCCATGCGCTACAAGAAGCTCTTCCATACGCACTGGAACGACAATTCGAAGATGTACGACGATGACGGTATGGTGGGCATGGTGAACCTCTGGGAAACGGTGGAGTTGTTGTTCTGGCTGGACGAGCTTGGATATGACGGTTGGTTCGGTCTGGACCTGTTCCCCTTCCGCGAGATGCCCGAAGACGCGGTGGCGCAGAGCATTGCCAACATCCGCATGTGCTATGAGATGCTGGACCGTGTGGACAGGAACGAGCTGCGCGGGTGCTTCCAGAGCTCGGACGCCATCCATATCGCCGCTCTGATGCGGAAGATGCTGGGCGGATCGGGGAAGTAAGATAGTCCCAATCGCCCCGGATGGATCTTTCCGCGCTCCTGTCGCGTTTATTTTTACAGGTTAAAGCCCGGGTCACTATCCTTGCTGATTCGGGCTCTATTTCGCGCGGACGGTGTCACTTCTTGTCATTTCCGCTTTGCGGCTGAATGGATCTGACAACGAGAAGCGGCTGGTGAGTTCGATGCAACACGCCCGCAGCAACGCTACCGTAAAAAAAAGCAGGCAATCCGGTTCTTCCATGACTTGCTATCGCGACGAGGTCGACTTTCTCCTGGGCGGCCAAGTCCACGATCGTCGCCACAACTGGACCGAGCAAAACGTGCACATGCGCCTCGATCCCTTTCCTTTGCAGACTCGCTTGAATTGTTTTGAGGTAATCCCGGGCCTCTTCCAGAAGCAGGTCGATTGCTTCTTGGTTCAAAGGGCCGACCGTATCAGTTACAGCTATTGTTGTCGGGACGAGCTCGACGACCTGGAGCAGGAGAACTTGCGACTGGTCGTAACATCGAGCCAGATCTATGACGCCCTCGAGGATTGTTTCAGCGCGTGTCGACCCATCCAAGGGCACTAAGATTTTCTTGAACATCTTTGACTCCTTCCTCAACCGGCTATCGACAGTCTCCGCGGGTCACCACTTCCCGGCGTGGGCACCCCCGTCCACGTGCAATACTTCTCCCGTCACCTGGCCGGCTTCGCTCAGATAGACGATCGCGTCCACGATGTCTTTCACCTGGACAATCTGCCCCATGGGCTGTCGCGCCGTAAGCAGCTCCTTCGGGTCATCCTTGTGCATGGGAGTATCGACGACGCCCGGCGCGACGGCGTTCACCCGTATGCCCTCTCTCGCATATTCAATCGCCAGGCCCCGTGTGACGGCCTCCAAGCCGCCCTTGGTGAGCATCGCGACCGTCGCGTTTACCCCGGCCATCGGGTGATCAACCATCGTCGAGGTGATATTCACGATGCTTCCGCCGGTCCTCTGGGCCAGCATCTGCCTGATCGCGAGCTGGCTGATAAAAAAGAAGCCTTCGATGTTGACGGAGACGAGGGATCGCAGATCCTCGATCGTGTAATCCGTGAAATGCTTCGAAATGAGTATGCCGGCGTTATTGACGAGGGCGTCGATCGATCCGAAATTGTCCCTGGCCGCTTCGGCGATCTTCGCCGCCGTTGCAGCTTCGGCAATGCTCCCGTCCACCAACGCGAGCCTGTCCGACACACTGAAGGCACCCGAGCTGGTGATGGCTCGCGAATTCGCCACCACGTTGTAGCCGCGATCCAGAAAGGCTCTTACGAGACTTGCTCCGATGCCCTGGGACGCGCCGGTCACGATTGCTGTTTTCCGCGTGCTTACCATTTCAGATTGGCAGCATGAACCTCGGCCCTGAGAGATTCGCTGCTCTCCGACGTTCAAGGTACTGCGGGCACCCAGGCAAGTAAATACAAGTCCCTGGCAGTTCGATCCCTGTCAAAGCCAATGGTGGCAAACGGCACGCGGAATCGGAACGCGACCGGTTGACAGCAATCGTGGTGAGAGCTTCTTCTTGTGTCGCTAGACCGTAGATTCCCGCCAGCGGGTCGGAGTCGCATCCTGAAGCCATCGCTTTTCGCAGGTTGTGGCCACAGTTGCTATTTTTCTTTCTTTGCGTCGGTTCCCATGTCCTGGGGAGCTTCAGGACCCTCAGGTCATGAGGATGCAGCCGAGGCTCTACCAACCCCGGCCGCTTCAACCCTTTTGGAACTAGTCCATAACCTGGAAAAGCCGATACTCGATCCAAGCTGCCTTTGGTCCCAGTCGAGCCTCCCCGACGGTAACTATGTTGTTCAGCCATGCGTAATGCGGATCGCCGGTCTCGAAAACGGGAGTCGCAACCCAATAGATCTGACCGTAGTCAAGGAGCTCGCCTTGCCCTATTTTTGCTCCCGCCGCTGCTGTCATCACCTGAACTCCTTGATAGCGCATGTAGATGTTTGCTCCGTCCTCTGTCTGAAAAGTGGCGCGAACATCCATGCGCCCCACGCCGTCAGGAGTCGTAAGAAACCAATCGACCGGACCAGGGACAACCTTCCCACGCAGTTTTGGTCCGTCGAAGGTGCCGCCGCTTACAACGTAGAGAACCCTATGGCCGGTGGTTGTTTGCCCTATGTCAATAGGCTGAACGAAATCTGCGCGGAAAGTCATCAGGTATTCGAGCCGTAGTTTTGACTTGGGCGCTTGGTCTTGTCCCCACATTTGGGCGTTGAAAAGAATCAGAAATAAACCGAACAATACCCAAGACGTTCTCCTAATTCTCATTTCTGTCTCCTTTTCCTGCCGGGCGATCTCGTTTCAGCCCTCCACCCTTGTCTTGGTTTTCCAGGCAGAACTGACTGTCACGGAGGGGCAGCGATTGGAGCCAGCCCAGCTCTGGCTCGCTGCCCCTCGACGGCAGTTTTCACGAAATCCTCAAAGAGGATTCTTCAAGGTCAGGTTCCAGTCTTCCCGGCAGACCAATCTCCCAGTGCTCTCCGGCCAACCTCTGGGATGCTCGTTGACAAAGTCACAAGTCCCTTCCATGCCAGCGAACTTGCCAGTAGCCCCTATGAGCTTGCCCTTGCCCCCATCCGCACCGGAAGGCGAGTCCCAAATCTCCCACATCATTGTGTCACCGTCTTTGTCTCCATACACTCCATATCCATGGAAATGCCATCCGGTGTCCTTGTTGAAGTAAACGATGATAGAGAAATGAGTTGACATATTGTTGAACGCAGGCTGGTTATTGACTTCCAGTCCGAGTTGCTCCCCAACCAACACGATATGGTCCTTGTCAACGGGCATGGTTTTCAGCGCGGTGGAAGCGTAGTTTATGCCCTTGAACGTCAAGTGAGTTTGAGCAAAGACTTGCCCTCCTGCCAAAAGAGCCACCAACAGGCAGAGCGGGATCATCAGTTTTCGATTCATATCCCCTCCTGCAAAGGTTAAAAGTCCGTTACATCCATACCGACCATCGACCGGGAATCACTTTGGCTTTTGCAGCAAGCTCCTTTCCTGGACATAGTTTAAACTGAGCAGGAGAGCTTTTGCATACGTAAAGACTACGTATTTTTCTTGACACTTCCGGGCCAGGGAAGGAAATCATGGAGTCTTTAGCAAAGTCAGGCACAACGCATCGGCTTGGAGGCAGGGCGTTGGACTACGGAAAGGTGCCGTGGCTGAAGGTGCACGAATATCTCCTGAAAGTGGAATCGTGCCGAACCCTCTTCGAATTCTTGCACACCGCAAGCGCAGAAATAAGCGACCTTATCCCCTTTGATTTCACAGGACTCCACAGCACCGCCGAGGCAAGAGTTCTTGTTTCGATTGGGCTCAGCGACACCTGGATAGCGTCATACAACGAATATTATAGAACGAGGCAACCCGGCTCCCCGACCCTGGATAGTGAACGTTGGGATTTTGGATACTTGCTCTCTACTCCTATCGTGGAGTGGCGGAAATACCAGAATCTGGATGTTCAAGAGTCTTGCCCACCCTTTTCCAAGGCACCAGATAAGCCTTTCAGTCCAAAGAACGCGACTCAGTCCCGGTTTCACTGAATCGGACGTGGCAACCTTGGACGTCATAAATGAGCATATCAATAACTTGTACAGGCACCTGACGCTGAAAAGCGACCCGCCTGATCCCCTTCTTTCGCTTCGGGGGATAGCTGACCGGTCCCGTTCTCTGACTCAACGTGAGGCGAATACTTGCTCTCTCATAATACGCAGGCTTGACACCGCTGAGATTGCCACTTGTCTCTTCATCAGCCGCCGGACTGTGGAGAAGCACATCGAGAACATATTCGAGAAGCTCGACGTGGGGTCTCGGGAACAGCTACGATGGCGGCTTGGGGTGACACCACCTATGGGAATCCGGCAGCCGCAATAACGGAGAAGGTTTCTCACGTGTCAACGGCAGATGAAAATTGCGCACATTCAACGAGCTCGACAGAAGGACGAGGAGGCGCTGATGCTGGCGATCGCGCAGCGGATCGAGTAGACCAACACCGGACCTCGGCGTCAATCGTTGGGGCACAGGAGCCCTCGTGAACACTGGGTTCCGCTATTCCTAGAGGACCAGGTTTCGACTGGTGCACTGTTCGGGGCAGGAAGCGCGTGTGCATCGCAGGCATCCCCGCACCTTCTCAAGAGAGGCGTCGATCTCCCCTCTGATGCCTTTCAGTGCGGAGATCTGCTCGTCGATTTTTTCCCTTTGCATCGTCAGGAGTTCGACCGTGTTCTCGACCCTGACTCGCCGAGTTGAACCGTCAGAAATCGTGCCGAGACACTCCTTGATCTGGTCGATGCTGAGACCGAGGATCTTCAGACGTCGGACAAAAAGAAGGCGGTTGACATCCCGCTCCGTGTACAGACGTATCCCTCCCGAGGTGGCGCTCGCCGCGGTGAGCAGCCCTTTTTCCTCGTAGAAGCGGATCGTTCGTATTGTCACCCCCGCCCGCCGTGCCACCTCCCCGATCTGGAGATGGGTCGCGACCGTTGGATCTCCCCTGCCGACTGGCACCCTGCCACCGTATCGTCACGGCAGCTTCGTGTCAAGTATTACGTTACGTCTTGACAATAACGTAACGTCATAATAGCGTGGCATTACACACCGACGAAGGAGGCTTTCATGACAAAGCTGAACGAAGAGGCCAAGAAGGCAATCGCCGAGATGCGCCCGGCCGTTGTGGCAACCGCCGCGAAAAGCGGGCAGCCCGATGTCTCAGCAAAGGGGTCGCTTCGCGTCCTTGACGACGAGAGCGTCGCGTTTGCCATCGTTGCATCTCCCCGGACCGAGGCCAACATCCGGGAGAATCCCGTCGTCTGCGTCCTTTGCCTCGACGCCGCGCACCGCCATGGCTGTCGAATCTGGGGTGCGGCGGAGCTTGTCACTTCGGGAACACTGTTCGACGAGTTCAAACGGGAGCTGGGGGCGCGCTCAATGACCGTGAAAAGCGTCGTGAGGGTGAAGGTGGAAGAGGTCGAGCTTTCGTGAGCGGCGAAAAGCCCATGGCTGACGATCGCGCTCGTCTCCTGGTGCACGCCTTTCTCGCGTCCTTGCCACATGGAGCGAGACCGTTCACGGCGAGCGAGTATGGTTTGCCCGTGCATGCGGCCTACCTCGGCGAGAGGGATGCCGACCTTACGGCGCTCGCTGCAAAGATTGAGTCTGGCTTCGGGCCTGATGCCAAACCCATCCTCGACCCGTTGCTTATATGTGCCGAGGCCCTCGAGTCGGTGCAGCCTGACCGCGAACGTTTCTTTATCCCCGATAGCAAGCTGCAGGA
>Ga0335078_10014983_pt1 | contig 11505 bp, 6 predicted proteins | sample Lox_Sample_32_FD_206711 | JGI IMG/M metagenome (GOLD analysis project Ga0335078, IMG submission 206711) | Soil microbial communities from Loxahatchee National Wildlife Refuge, Florida, United States - Lox_Sample_3.2 | ecosystem: Environmental > Terrestrial > Soil > Wetlands | place: USA: Florida...
GGCTCAGCGGCCCGGATCCGGCCCGTGCTGGGCTGGAGCGGGCCCACCGGGATCACATCGTCACGGTCGGGAACGATCACGGTCAGGCCGGTGCCCTGCGCGTTCACCGCCTGCACGCCGGGTTCGCCGGCCCCGAGCAGGCGGGCCGCCGGAGCGCCGTCGCACAGGTCGGCCACGACCACCCGCAACCCGCGCTGTGCACACGATACGGCCAGCGCTACCAGGCAGGCCGCCGGGACGTGCACGTCGTCGACCGGGATAACGGCCAGGTTCGCGGGGCCGTGCGGGCTGGACGGCACCGCGGTGTCCAGGTACGCGGCGACCCGCTTGAAGCTCATGCTCTCGGCCGCCGCCGGCCCTCCCCGCCCGCGGCCGCGCTGCACGGCACCGACACTGAGCCTGACCGGGGCGCCCAGGGCCCGCGCGACGTCATCACGCTGGCGGAGCTTGTCGGAAACGAGCGCGCCGACGATGACGATGCCCATGCCCACGGCCAGGCCGCCGAGGAGCCCGAACAGGGTGTATTCAATGAGCCGCTTGAGCCGCGAGTGCGGCGGCAGCGCGCCGCCCGGATCGAGCACCTTACTGTCGTGTACGACGCCATAGTTGGTGATCTGGCTGCTGACCTGGTTCTGGGTGTTGGATTGCTGAATCGTGGTCAGCGCGCCGGTCGCCTGGTCGGCCTGAATACGCAGGCTCCGGAGTTCGGCTTGCTGCGCGGGTGACGTAGGCTCCCCCTGTACCTGGCTGATCTTCGCCTCGATCGAGTTGACCTGCTGCTGGGCCTGATTGATCTGGTCTTGAAGCGTTCTCACCACGAGGTTCTGCGCGGCATCAACCAGGTTCGTCCGGAAGCCGAGGAATGCCGTAGCCAGGGCGTTGGCCCGCCGTACCGCCTCGGTGGCCGACGGCGCGCTGACCGTGATGACGAGCACCCGGTCGGTGGGGGCGGTGACCGTGTACGAGGCCTGGAAGCTGCTGACGGCCTCCCGTAGCCCCAGTTGGGTCAGGGCCTGTCCGGCCACCGCACGGCTCTCCGCAATGGACTGCTCGTTGAGTATGGGTGCGCCGGAGGCCTCGCCGGGTGCGGCCTGCGGCGTGAGCAGGAGCGACGTCGACGCCTGATAGGTGGCATGAGACTTCATCGCCAGACCGATTCCGAGCAGCATCCCCAGCACGGCGAAGATGACCCAGAACCGTCGCCTGCGTCGCAGGGTCGCCTTGATGAACGCGAGGTTCGTGACCCCGGTACCCCGATCGGCGGCGCGATCGTCACCGTATGCGTACTCGTCTGTGCCCAGGAGCTCAAACAGGTGATCACCGTCGTACATAACGAGCATCCCCTACGATCGTGTCTTCGTTGTCTCGTCACCATGGCCTCCCGGCCAGGCGTGTCGGCATGTTCATCTGGGTTGGCCGCGCCAGCTGGGGAAGGCGGCCGGTGGTGGGGTCGGCCGGGTCCGGATCCGCGACGAGGATACCGGCTAGGCGGCGGTCGTCGGCGGCGGCGCTGGCCGCCATCCGGGCCAGCTGCTCGGCGGTGGCCGCGCCCGCCGAGACCCCGAGAACCATGGCGTCCGTGCGTATCAGGTGGCCCAGCTGCGGGGTCTGGCCGTCCACGACGGCGACGACGACGGTCAGCACCGCGTCCGGCGGCTGGTCCGGGTGGTCGCCCTCGGCGGAGATGACCTGCAATCGGCCCGATCGTCTCGCCGATGGCGAGGCCGCGGCCCGCAGCGCCGCCACCATCTTGGTGTCCGGCGTCTCCGTGTCCGGCCGGGGGCCGATGACCAGCGCCGTCGGGATGCCCAGGGAAGCGGCGAAGGCCGCGAGGTGCGGGCCGAGGGCCAGCGCCCGCTGGTCGAAGGAAAACGACAGGACGCTGAGGGACGAACGGGCACCGCTGTCCGGCGCGATCTCGGCCAGCCCCAGGTCGCTGAGGGCACTGCGCAGGCGGAACGCGTCGGCGGCGCTGGGTTCATAGTCGTCGAGGAGCCGGCTCCAGCGGGCGCCACCGGTCGGGTGGCGGACGGAGACGGAGGCCAGGACGGGTACGCCGATCGCGTCGGCTATCAGGTCGCGCTGGCGTAGTCGCCGGTCGCTGCGGCCGATCGCCAGCACTACGACGGATCCGATCAGGGCCCCCAGCAGGGCGCCGAGAATTCCGGTGGAGAGCAGGCGGACGAGCAGCCGCGTGTCCGTGGCGTTCGTCGCATGCTGCATGATCTGCGCCGGCGCCTGGCCGTTCGGCGCATTCGGGGAGTCAACGTAGGCGACGAAGCTGTCCGCCAGCGCGTTTGCCATCTCCTCGGCCTGGGTGGCGGATCCGGCCTGGGCGGTGATCGAGAGGAGGTTCGTGGTCAGGCCGGTGACCTCGATATGGCTGCGCAGGGCGTGCGCGGACATGGCCGGCTTGATGCCGGGCAGTGCCCCCTCCAGAACGGGGTTGCTGTCCGCGATCAGGATCTGCGCCCCCGTATTACTGATGGTCGCGGGCAGCACGACCAGCGCGGTGGCGGCGTGCATCGGCGGGTTGAGCGCGGTCAGCGCGGCACCTGCCGCAAAGCCCAGGGCGGCGGCGACCCCGACGGTGGCCAGCCGCCGCCGCAGGATCTGCAGGGAAATCCTCAGATCCAGCGGCTCGCTCGTCATCTGGTCTCCATCTGATCCCCTGGGCTCTCCGTGGCCAGCGGATTGGCTGCATACCGGGTAATGGCGGGTGCGTACAGGAAACGATCTGCGGTGGTACCGACGTCAAGGAATTCTAGCCGCGTCATGAGGGGTACATCGGGCGCGGAACGTCCCTGGCCGAGGAGCGTGACCGCCGGAACGCGACGCCCCAGGCCGTTGGAGTACCACCCGAGGATGGGACCGGTCTCGCCCCGGTGCAGGCTCCACCGCAGGAGCTGAGGCAATTCCAGCCGTGCGCTGCCGCAGGTGGACGCGCGAGACCACCGCAGGACCGCGCATGTGTCGTACATCTCCGCCTCGACATCCGGGCCGAGGTGGAAGGCGAGACGGATATCGTGCTGCCCGCCGAGGATCTCGTCGACGATGTCGACGGTGCGGCAGGCCCGGTCCAGCCGGACCGTGCGGCGGTGCCGGGCTGGCGGCTGAAGGGCCAGGTAGCCGTCGTGTTCCGCGGTCCATTCGACGGCGTCGCCGATGTCCTGGACATCAATTTCCCTGGCGTTGGCGTGACGCAGCCACAGGAAGGGACCGCCTTCGCTGGACTGGTTCTGACCATCGAACTCGACGGTGTTGTGGGCGATCGTGGAACGGAAATAGGAGCGCCATTCGGGCTCGCCGTGGTAGCAGTAGGTGCCCGGATCCGCGAGGACATCAACGCCGCCGTACCGTACCTCGACGGACAGCGCGTCGGCGTGGGCATGGGCCGCGATGCTGAGATACCCGTGCGGGCCCCCGTCGCAACGGCACCAGATCTCTGGCTCCCGGTCACCCGTCGTGCGCAGCACGGTCGTCCCGGCATCCGGGAATTGCCACGGCCGCTGCGCGGGCCTGCCGGTGACTTCACGGGCTGCCCCGGGCATGGCGCCGATGATCGTGCTGCTCGCGTCCGCCGATACGCGTGGCCACCAGTCGAGCCGGCCGAACAACGCGCCCCCCAGTGCCAGCAGGGACGGCCAGCGGTTGGCCACGGGCGCGTCGAGCAGCAGGGCCCGTCCCTCGTCGCCGTCACCCTGGCGGGGCGGGCGCAGTCGCTCGTCGAGCAGCGCTGCGCCACTGTCGACCATCGCGCACAGCCGCTGCCAGGCGACCGTGCTCAGCGGGTGCCCGGCCGCCTCGGCCTCGATCGCGGCCAGCAGGCCGAGTTCCGCGACGAAACACTGGTAGTCCGTGGCGAGCTCGCGGCCGATACCTGACGGGAAGGTGTTGCGGACAAGCTCGCGCTCGAGAAGCCGGGCGGACGCCAGGCGCCAGCGGTCACTGTCCGCGAACCAGGGGAAGGCGCAGCTGGCCACCAGTTGCCCGGCCGCCTCGGCGATGACGTGGTTGTTGGCCGACGAGCCTCTGCTCCTGAAGGCCGACAGGTACTGCTGATGCCAGCGGATCTGGCGGACCACGAGCTCGTCGTTCTCGAAGATGCCGGCGACCTCGGGCCATTCATTCAGCAGCCGCCTGATCCAGGTCAAGCTGATCAGGCGGATGCCGATCTCGATGCCGCTCGTCCAGTGCACACCAGACAGGAACGGGTTCTCCGTCGCCCAGGAGCGCAGCTGGTCGGCCAGCCGTCGTGCGTACGCCTCGTCGCGGCTGAGGAACCAGGCCGTGGCCAGCAACGTCAGGTGCTGCAGGCGAGAGATTTCCCAGATCTGCTTGACGTTCCCGGTCTGTGCCTCCGAGCGGTGGTTGATGCGGAACGCGTAGCGGTCAGCGGGGGCGCGGCGCTGGGTCACCGGGTCGCGGAACCAGTCAGGTTGCACCATGTCGGTCCGGACGACGCCCAGCACCTCCCACTCGCCCTGCAGCAGCTGGTCCGCGGCCGCCAGCACGGCCGCGGCGGCCTCGGCCGGCACCAGCTTGCCGGTCTGGGGCGGCAGGACGGCGGTGAACCGCCGCTCGCCGGTGGGTACGGCTACGCCGGCGTCAACCTGCCCGCGACGCACCTGCCGGCCCGACCATGCCGCCTGGAGCGCATGGTCGTGGGCGCGCCAGGCGACCTCGGCCGGCGACATCCGGGCCAGCCTGCGTGCGTACCAGCCGAGCCGCGCGCTCACACCCGCTCCGGTTCCCCGCTCGACAGGCTCCTACCCACGGCCAGGGTCGCCCGGGTCGTGGCGACCAGGGAGTCGAGCGAAATGGGCATCGCGCCGCCGGTCCGTACGGCCTCGACGAAGCGGGCGACCTGCTGCTGCTGGCCCTTGTCCTGGCTACCGCGCGATCGCGTGGTGTTCTTGCGTCGTCCGGCCCAGACCGTGGCCTGCTTGAAGTTGTCGAGCCGGGCGCTCCGGCCGCCGGCCGCGGCGTCCAGGGTCTCCTTCGGGTAGCGGGCATTTCCGCCTGTGACATACGTGATGGTTCCGGTGGAGCCGTTCTGGAACCGGACCGTGGCCTGCAGGTCGTCGTGCTCCGGGCCGGGTACCGCGTAGACCTCGCGCGGGAGACTGTCGGCCCACCAGCCGAGCGTGTCGATGAAGTGGCCGCCTTCACCGGTGAAACGCGAGCCCTCGAGTTCCTCGTTGCGGTACCAGCTGTCGTCACCGAGCTGGCCGGCGTTCACCAGGTAACGGGCCACCGAGCTAGCGCCCGGCTGGCCGAAGAGCGACCTGAGCTGCGTCAGCATGGGCGCGAACCGGCGGTTGAAGCCCACCATGAGCCGGTCGTTGCCGGTGCTGGCCACGACGTCGATGATCCGCTGCACCTCATCGTCGGTCAGCGCCAGCGGCTTTTCCACGAAGACCGCCTTCCCCGTCTCCAGGGCCCGGCAGACCAGGTCGGCGTGGGTGTGATGGCGCGTCACGATGAAGATCGCGTCCAGCGACTCGTCGTCGAGCACGGCCTGGGCCGTGGTCGAGGCGGTCGTGAAGCCGAACCGGCGCTGCGCGTTGACCGCGGATAGCGAGCGCGTGGTCGCCACGTGGGCCAGGCGGACGGTATCGAGCCGGGCCAGGTGCGGAAGCAGCATCGATGAGGCGTAGTTCCCCGCCCCGATGAACCCGATTACCATCTCCTTCCCCGCAGTACCGCGCGGGGTGGAGCGAGTCGCCGGGACCAGGCGGCTCGCGGCCGGCGGCTGGCTGTCTTGCGGCTCGGCGGGATATTCGAGCAGGACCCCGACGGCTGACAGCGAGCCGGCCGCCAGATCGCTGTAGACCGAGGTCGCGCGGTCCAGCGGGAAGATGCCGGAGACGAGCGACTCCACTTCGATGTCCGTGCGAGCGATGAGGTCGAGGAAGCACTCCAGGTTGCGCCGTTCGGTCCAGCGCACGTAGCCCGCCGGGTAATCGATGCCCTCGAGCTCGTAACGGTCGTCGTACCGGCCCGGTCCGTAGGAGCGCGAGAAGCGGACGTCCAGTTCCTTGTCGTAGTAAGCGTTCCAGGGCAGATCCAGCCGGGTCTTGCCGATATCCACCACCCGGGCCCGGTCCCGGGCCAGCCTGGCCGCGACCTCCACCGGCCCGTTGGACGATCCGCCCGCGGCCAGGAGTATGTGGTCGGCCCCGCGCCCGTCGGTGATCTCGGCGAGCGCCTGCTCTACGGCGTCCACGCCTTCCGGGGTTGGAGCCGCGCAGGCCAGCGCGCCAGCCTTCTCCGCCAGCCTGCAGCGGTCCTCGATCGTGTCCAGCCCGACCACCCGGACCCCGGCGGCGATCAGCAGGCGGACGACGAGCTGACCGACGAGCCCGAGGCCGATGACGCACGCGGCGTCGCCCAGCTGGACCTCGGCCCGCCTTACGCCCTGCATGGCGATCGCCCCAACGGTGGCGAAGGCGGCATGCTCGGGCGAGACGCCCTGGGGCACGGGGACGCACAGGTTGACCGGGATCCAGTTGTACTCGGCGTGCAAGGCGTACTCATTGCCCGCGGCGGCGACAAGCTGGCCGACCTGGAACTCCTCCTTGTAGGTCGTGACCGCGCCCTGCTGCGCAACCGAGTCCAGCACCTTGCGCACCTGATCCGGGCGCGCCCGCGCCTTGCCGACCATGGACATCTTGGCCTCGGTCATCTTCATCACCTCCGTACCGGTGGAGATGAGCGAGAAGAGCGACCGGACCAGGACGCCGCCCGGACGGCACACCGGGGCCGGAACGTCGAGGACGGTCAGTTCCCCGGACTTGTAGTTCTGCGCTATCTGCTTCATCGTGTCCTCGGGTCGACTGGGCGATCGGCGTGCGCCGCCGGTACTCGTGTCACTGTGTTCGCTGCTGCCAGGCCGTGATGCCGCACCGCTCAGCCTCCGGTTCGTTCGAGGGCCTTGCCGTCGCCGAGGAGCCGCCGGTAGACATCGAGATAGGCGCGCTCCTGGTGGCCCCAGGCCAGCTCCTGCTCGACCCGGGCCCGCCCGAGCTTGCCCAGCAGGGAGCGCCGGGGCTCGTCGTCCATGAGCCTGACGATCGCCGCGGCATAGTCGCGCACGTCATTGGGCTCGGCGTACTCCGCGGCATCTCCGGCCGAAACGCGGGTCTCGTGCAGGTCGAACGCGACAACGGGAAGCTCAAAGGCCATGTATTCCATCGTCTTGTTCATGGTGGACACGTCGTTGAGCGGGTTCTTCGGATCCGGCGACAGACCCAGGTCCGCGGTGGACATGATCCGGGCGACGAGTTCGTCAGGCACCCGGCCGGTGAACTCCACATGTCCCGCGAGCCCCAGCTGATCCCGCAGTGCGACCAGGTCATCGAAACAGTCACCCGAGCCGATCAGCGTGAAGGCAATGTCGTCGCGATGGAATTCGTGCACCACGATGGCGGCCGCCCGGACGATGATATCGACACCATCCTGCGGCCCCATGACGCCGATGTAGGCCGCCAGGTACCGCCGGCCGCGCCGCAGCTCCGGCTCCGCCGGGCCGCGTCGCAGCCGTTGCGGATCCGGGCCGGTGCGGACGACCGTGACGTCGGCCGGCGACTTGCCGCTGCGGTTGACCGCAATGCTCTGATAGGAGCCGTTAGTGGAGATCACCTGGTCCGCGGTGCGGTGAGTTCTGCGCTCCAGGGCCCGCAACGCCCGATAGGGCAGTTTCGGGCCGTCGGGAAAACGGGACTCGTACAGCTCGGGGCACAGGTCGTGGTGATCGAACACGAACCGGGTCCCGTCGAGGAGGCGGAGCGCCTGAGCGATCGGCCAGAATATGTCGGGCGGGTTGCACGCCTGGAAGATCGCGAACCGTCCGGATCGTCGTGCCTTGAACGACAGCCAGGCCGTCGCGGCGAACGAGTATCCGTATTCCATGATGAACCCGAGCTTGCTGCCGCCGGGCGCGTACGGCCGGTACTTGTACAGCTGCACCGAGTCGACCAGCTGATAAGCCGGGTCCCCTTTGCCCTTGGGACACACGACCGCGACCTCGTAGCCGTCCGCGACGAGGGCCTGGCACTCGAGCCACACTCGCCGGTCGAAGGGCACCGGAAGGTTCTGGACGATGATGAGGACGCGGCTCACCAGCCGGTCCCCTCACAGCTGATGACCAACGCGGCCGGCGCTGCACCCTTCATCACATCTACTCGCTTCTGTGTCCGTTGCGTACCTTGCTCGGGCATGTGTCCATAAGAGTCCCGGGCCGACAGCGGTGATACGGCAAGTGCCGGACGGGGCTAGGCGGTGTTAGCCGGTCGTCGCGGGGTGGTATCACGCCCGGCCGTGGAAGATCCCGTGATATGACGGGCCGGGCCGGCCGCCCGGCAGTTGCTCAGGATCTGGTGGGAGTGGCCGCATGAAGGTACTCGTCGCAGGTGATCGCGGCTACATCGGAGTCGTCCTGGTGCCGTTTCTGCGTGCGGCCGGGCACCAGGTCGACGGGCTGGACCTCGGCCTGTACGAGGGGTGCGATTTCGGCCCGGGCCCGGGAGATGCCGGCCCGCGCCCGGCCCGCGATATCAGGGATGCCGCCGCGACCCAGCTGGCCGGCTACGACGCGGTCATCTGCCTGGCCGCGCTGTCCAATGACCCGCTGGGTGACCTTAATCCGGCGGCGACATACTCGGTGAACCTGGACGGGACGCTACGCCTGGCCCGGGCGGCCGGGCAGGCCGCCGTGACGCGGTTCCTGTTCGCGTCGTCGTGCAGCCTGTACGGCGCGGCCGGCTCGGCCGCCGTGGCGGAAGACGCGGACCTGTTCCCGGTCACCCCGTACGGGGCGGCCAAGGTGGCGGCCGAGCGTGAGCTGTCGCTGCTGGCCGGCGACGCGTTCAGCCCGACCTGCCTGCGGATCGCCACCGCCTATGGCGTCTCGCCGCGGCTGCGGCTTGACATCGTAGTGAATAACCTCACCGCGATAGCGGTGACCGCCGGGCAGGTCCACCTGGAAAGTGACGGGTCGTCGTGGCGCCCGCTGGTACACGTGCAAGACATCTGCCGGGCGTTCCTGGCCGCGCTGGAGGCTCCGCGCGAGCTCGTGCATGACCAGGCCTTCAACGTCGGCCGGGCCCAGGACAACGTTCAGATCCGCGACCTGGCCGAGCTGGTCCGCGGCGCCGTGCCCGGTTCCGCGGTCTCTTTCGCCGACGGCGCCGAACCCGATATACGCAACTACCGGGTGGATTTCTCGAAGCTCAACGACACTTTCCCCGACCTTGACCTGCGCTGGCAGGTACGGGATGGGATCGATGAGCTCGCGCGTGCCTACACTGAGCACGGGATGACGTACGACGACTTCAACTCATCGCGGTTCGTGCGGCTCCGGCGGATCCGTGACCTGCTGTCCGCCGGCCTGCTCGACGACATGCTGCGCCGGGAGGCCACGGGATACCTCTCGGCCGCGGCCGCCGAGACCGCGCCAGACGGCAGCTGACGTAGTTGCCCGGCTCCGGTTGAGCTCAAACAGATAGTGACGGTCAGAATCGTGTTCGATCGGATACGCCAGCGAGCGGGGGCCCTGCTCCCGAGGCGATTGACGGCGATGCCCTGGCAGCTGGCCAGCCAGGCCGGCCGCCGCCTCGGCTGGGGTGTCGCGGATCAAGCGGTGTCGAGTATCACCAACTTCGCGGTCAACATCTACATCGCCCGCGAGCTCGGGGCCGTCCAGTACGGCGCCTTCGGCCTCGCGTACGTCACCTACGGGTTCGCGCTCAACGCGTCGCGCGGCCTGGCCACCGACCCGCTGCTGGTCAGGTTCAGCGGCATGAACCTTCCGATCTGGCGTCGTGCCGTCAGGAGCTGCACCGGCACGGCCGCGGTCGTCGGCCTGGTAATGGGAGCCTGCGCGCTGGTCGCGGCGCTGGCGCTGAACGGCACGACCAGGCTGGCCTTCATCGCACTGGGACTGACCCTGCCCGGGCTGTTGCTCCAGGACAGCTGGCGATTCGCGTTCTTCGCGCTGGGGCGCGGCAGCCAGGCGTTCCTCAACGACGTGTTCTGGGCGGTCGCGATGATCCCCGCCCTGATATTCCTGAAGCTAACCGGCCATGCGGACGTGTTCTGGTTCGTCTTCGCGTGGGGTGCGGCGGCCACGCTGGCGGCGGCCATCGGACCGCTCCAGGCCCGGGTCGTGCCGGGGCTGTCGCGGGCGGCGGGGTGGCTGTCGCGGCAGCGTGACCTCGGGCCGCGTTACCTCGCGGAAGGCACCTCCAACAGCGGCGCGGTGCAGTTGCGCACCTATGGCCTGGGATTCATCCTGGGCCTGGCCGCGCTGGGCTACCTGCAGGCGGCCAATACGCTGATGGGCCCGCTCCAGATCCTGATCTACGGCATGGGGCTGGTCGCGCTGCCTGAGGCCGCCCGGATCCTGCGCAACGCGCCCCGGCACATGCCGGTGTTCTGCGGAGCGCTTAGCGCCGGGCTCGTCCTGCTCGGATTCGCCTGGGGAGTCGCGCTGCTGGTGGCACTGCCGAGAGGGCTAGGGGAGGCGCTGCTGAAATCCTTGTGGCGGCCGGCTTACCCGCTGGTGTGGCCGACCACGCTGTACTTCATGGGCTGGTGCGCCAGTGTCGGCGCGGGCACGTGGCTGCATGCGCTGGCCGCCGCCCGGCGCAGCCTGCGTGCGGCGGTGGTCAACTCAGCCGGCCTGCTCGCGTTCTCTCTGGCGGGGGCGTTCGTGGCAGGAACGCGCGGGTCCGTCTACGGTGCCGCGGTCGGGACCTGGATCGGCGCGCTGTACGCCTGGTGGCAGGTACGCGGGGGGGTACGGGAGTACGCCGCCGACGGGAGCCAGGAGGGGAAGGGTCACGGAGCGGCTGAACCGAAAGTAAGCGCCCAGGCCGGGGCCGGCTGACGAGTATGGCTGAGGCCCGGGTTATGTATCAACGCGGGGCTCAGCGCGCTCATGTTGATGCTGGCTGACGTCGACCACATGCGCCGCAGCGAGACCCTCGCCGTCGGCAAGCCGCCCGAGCCGGCGTTTCCCCGGGAAGCCATATCATGGGGCGCGTCCCGACTCCGGACGGGGTGAGGTGTCGGAGATTCAGGTGGAGGCCAGATGAGCGAGCAGGCGCTGAACCTGCGAAGGTCCGTCAATACCGTGCGGCGGCACAAGTTCCTCGTCGGCAGCGCGACCGCGCTGGGCCTCCTCCTCGGCGGTGCTTATTCCGTGCAGCACCCGCCGATGCTCACGAGCACCGCGATGGTCGTGCTCCCGGCCGCGGTCCAGAGCGCGGGGGCAGCCACCGGCCCTGGCGCAGGCGCGGGAGCTACCAATGGCGGTCCCGATCCCTACATGGCGACCCAGATCGTGATCGCGGGCAGCGACCCAGTGCTCTCTGGCGCGCTGCCTGGAGTAAAGCCCGCCATGTCGCTTCAGACGCTGCGCACCAAGATCGGCATCACGAGCCCGGCCACCGGCATCCTCGCGATCAGCGCCAAGGGCCGGACCGCCGCGCAGGCCGAGGC
>Ga0335078_10014984_pt1 | contig 11504 bp, 10 predicted proteins | sample Lox_Sample_32_FD_206711 | JGI IMG/M metagenome (GOLD analysis project Ga0335078, IMG submission 206711) | Soil microbial communities from Loxahatchee National Wildlife Refuge, Florida, United States - Lox_Sample_3.2 | ecosystem: Environmental > Terrestrial > Soil > Wetlands | place: USA...
CGCCAGGTATTTGTAGAGCGGCTGCTGCAACGCCACGGCCACCGCGCGCGCCGCGGCCATGGACACCGCCAGAATCGCATTTGCACCCAGCCGCGACTTTGTCGGCGTGCCATCAAGAGCAATCATCTTGTGGTCTAGCCCGCGCTGATCCGCGGCATCCATACCGGCCACCGCTTTCGCGATCTCCCCGTTGACGTTGCCTACCGCTTTTAGTGTGCCTTTGCCCAGGTATTGGGACTTGTCCCCGTCGCGCAGCTCCAGCGCTTCGTGTTCTCCTGTGGAGGCCCCGGAAGGCACCGCCGCTCGGCCCGCGGCTCCTCCTTCGAGCACCACGTCAGCCTCGACGGTGGGATTTCCCCGCGAATCCAGAATCTGCCGGGCGTGTACGCGAGCGATTTTTGTGGACATAGCTGCTTTCTCCTCAGCGGAAGTGAATTGGAGATTGTAGCAGACGCAGCTCAAAGCAAAGGCTCAGGAAGGTACCGGTGGCCGCCTCGGTACTCAAAAGGACCAAGCCGCAATCGCAGCACGCGCCGAATTTCGATGGCCCGGCTCAGCCCCCGCGCAGGACGTCCTTCAATTCATTGCAGTCCCCAACTTCGTGGTCGGGCTTTAGTTCCTGGCACTTCTTGGCATCTCCGTACCCATAGCGCACCCAGCCGCTCGCCAGCCCGGCGGCCTTGGCGAACTGAATATCCGTTTCGCTGTCCCCTATCACGACTGTCGCTGCTTTCGGTATGTCCGCAAACTGGGGCGCAATATATCGCGTAAACAGCTTTGGGTCCGGCTTGGAGCAGTCGATATCTTCCGCGCTCAAGGTCAAATCGAAAAACGCCCATATCTTGAGCCGCTCCAGGATTTGGTTCAGACCTTTGCGCCCCTTGTTACTGACCAGCACGCTCTTGATGCCCAGCGCCGGTTGTTGTTCCAGCAACTTTGCGGCCCCATCAAAAAGCCTGACCGACGCCACACCTTTCGTTTCGTGCTCGTCCCGGTAGAGTGTGACAATCTCCGCCAACTGCGCCGCGGGGACCTTGCGTTTTGTGAGCATACTCACCGATTCTTCCAGCGTCAGACCTATGGTGGTCCGCACCTCCTCCCGCGAGGGCGCTTGATAGCCGAACGCCATCAGTGCCGCGCCCATGCATTCGGTGATTGCCTGGAGCGAGGAGACCAGCGTGCCGTCAAAGTCGAATATAGCCAGCTGATATTTCATCGCAGCGTTCTTGCCCGGTAGTTCGCGGCCAGGCGTCCTAGGTGCTTTCCGGCTCTTCGATCAGCGATTCTTGCCGCACTACCACGACAATGCCCGAATCCGTCACGTGGAATCGCCGCCGGTCCGCTTCCATGTCGTAGCCGATTTCCGTGCGTTCCGGCAAACTCACGTGGCGGTCAATGATGGCCCGCCGGATTCGCGAGTGCCGGCCGATGTTCACGTGGTTGTAGATAATCGAATCTGCCACTTCGCAATAGCTGTTCACACGCACGTCGTTCCCGATGACGCAGCGCTGGACGCGCCCGCCCGAAATCACCGAGCCGCCCGCCACGATCGAATCCAGCGCCACGCCCATGCGCTCGGGATCCGCGAAAACGAACTTCGCCGGCGGGTACTGGTGCTGCCACGTGCGCAGCGGCCAGTTCCGGTCGTACAAATTGAATACCGGCGAGACGCTCACCAGGTCCATGTTCGCTTCGTAGTACGCGTCCAGCGTTCCCACGTCTCGCCAGTACAGCGCATCTTTCTGGTTTTCGTCCACAAAGTTGTAAGCGAATACGCGATGTTTGGAGATGATGCGCGGAAGGATGTCCTTGCCAAAGTCGTGGCTCGATTTCGGATCTTCGGAGTCCGCCAGCAGAATGGGAATCATCAGCTGCGTGTTGAAGATGTAAATTCCCATGGACGCATTGCAATGCCCTTGGTGGTGCGGCGACTCCTTGGGCTCCGCCGGTTTCTCTTCGAACCCGATAATCCGCCAGTCCTTGTCCACTTCGATCACGCCGAATTGCCGGGCCGCCTGCGGCACCGGAATCTGAATCGTGGCCACCGTCACCTCGGCTGCCGAGTCCACGTGCTGCTTGAGCATCTTGGCGTAATTCATTTTGTAGATTTGGTCGCCTGAGAGAATAAACGCATACTTCGACCGCTCGCTGCCGATTGAATAGATGTTCTGGTACACCGCGTCCGCCGTGCCCTGGTACCACTCCTTCGAAACACGCATCTGCGGCGGGAGCACCTCAATGTAATCGCCCAGGCCCGCCAGCGGCGACCACCCCGCGCGGATGTGCCGGTTCAGGCTCAGCGCCTTGTATTGCGTCACGACAAACACGCGCCGCATATCGGAGTTGATGCAGTTGGACAGGGTGATGTCGATGATGCGGTAGAGGGCTCCGAACGGTACGGCGGGTTTGGCGCGGTCCCGCGTCAGCGGCCACAGCCGCTCGCCCTGGCCTCCGGCTAACAGCACTGCAATGGCATCGCGCATCGCCGACATTCGCTGGCCTCCGGGCGCTGCTCTTCAAAAGCGGGCTCATTCTAACAGCATCGCCACGGCAAATGGCAAGCCTGCGGAATCCGGAAATCCTACTCAGCGTGCGGCCGCCGCCCTCCCGAGCGCGCTGCAAACATTACCGCAAAAATACCTCCGTAACTACAGGGTTATGCAGCCTTGCCCAGCCTGCGCCCGGCCCTTCTCTTTGTAAAGATTCCTTGACTTCCCTACCCTCCTTTGATTACAAGAGGCCAGCTACCTCTTCAGGGTGACTCCTAAAAACGGTCAATGGTGCACGGCACAACAAGTTTTTCATGCAGTATGCTTTGCCCGGCTCTGTGCCCGCTGCTGCCAGCAAGTTGCGAGTGGTATGCGTGACCACCACGTGGTCCGCATGTGATAATGATCAGGGGCGGTGTTCGAATCCAGCTGTGGACATCGCATGTTGCCAATCCGAACCGGATTGGGGGTGAACGACAAGTGGCCGAAGTCATTATCCAAGAGAGTGAATCTCTGGAAAATGCCCTGCGCCGTTTTAAGCGCAAGGTGCAACAGGAAGACATCATCAAGGAAATCAAGAAGCATAGCTTCTACATGAAGCCTGGCGAGAAGCGCCGGGCCAAGGAAGCGCTTTCGCGGAAGCGACTGCGCAAAAAGCAGCGGCGGGAAGCTGATTAACTTTCCCGTCGCCGCTCAGCGCCGCACTTCCGTGATTTAGGCCCTGGTTAGTCAGTGACGTTGGGTTTCTGTTGCAGCTCGCAGTTGCAGGCCCAAGGGACCCCAGCCCGGCATCCCCGGACTATCGGTTTCCCCCAATCGCATTTGGCCCTCCTTGCGAAATGCCCCTTCCCCGCGCTGACTTACGGGCGGGGGGAGAGCGGCTCATGGAATACCATGACAGAGTCCTGAAATGTGCGGAGTGCGGTGCTGAGTTTGTTTTTACTGCCGGCGAACAGATGTTTTTCGCCGACAAAGGTTTTAAGAACGAGCCGAAGCGTTGCAAGTCCTGCAAGGCCAAGCGCGCCGAAGGTGGCGGAGGCGGCTCTTCGCCCATGCGCTCGGAAACCAAGACCACCTGTTCCCAGTGCGGCAAGGAAACCACTGTTCCCTTCCGACCCACCCAGGGACGCCCGGTCTTCTGTCGCGAGTGCTTCCAACAGCGCCGGGCTCTCGGCGCTGCCTGACCCTCGCCGACTTCAAGCCCGAACCGTTTCCGTTTTTCCTTAAACGATCCGTGGCTTACGCCGGGACAGGCTCTGTGTCTGTCCCAGTTCTTTTTCTGCACCCGCGGCGGAAAAAGTCAGATCCGCCGCTGCTCTCGTTCTGGACCAGCCTCGCCCCAAATCCCACTCCGCGTCCTTGTACCAAAACTGTCCCCGCGGTCAGGTGACTTGCTTCTCGCCTCGCCGTAACCTCTCGCGCACAGTTACCCAGCCTTACGCTTGGCTTTCTCGACCGGCCAGCCCTGCACGTTCCCTTCTCCGAGCGTTCTGTTTGTTCTGGCATGAACCGGTTGCTCGGCGTGTGTCCGCCCTGGACGCTCAGCCCCCGTTGCCGACGGCGTCGCCCTCCGGCTTGCCCCAAAAGGAGAGAGATATGTCTGCACCTCGGTTTGCACGCCCGTTCTCGAAGTCGAAGTTTCTTCGCTTTCGTAACATTGTCGTCTGCACGGCCTTCTTGCTCTCCGTTTCCTTTGCCGCTGTCACTTTTGCTCAATTCACTCCCAAGGATCCCGGCGTTCGCGCCGGTTCCGTGGACTCCGGCAGTCCTCTGGCCTCCGTTGCGCAAACTCCCGGCCAAGGCGATTTCTTTGCCGACGGCCTCGCCCGCTTCCAGGAAGTCGAGGAGGTGCAGGGCGGCACAAACAACGGCCTCGGCCCGCGCTTCAACAGCAACCAATGCTCTAGTTGCCACTCCCAGCCCGCGGTCGGCGGCACCAGTCCCAGCGCTACGGTGTTCCCCTTCGTCGGCCCTAATCCGGAAGTGCAGTTCGCCAATACGCACAACGTGCTTCCGTCTTTCATCAGTATGGATGGGCCCGTCCGCGAAGCTCGTTTCAAGTTCTTCCTGAACGCGAACGGCTCTCCTAGCAACACACCCGATGGCGGCGTTCACGATCTCTTCGTCATCTCCGGCCGCTCCGACGCTGGCAATTGCTCCATCAAGCAGCCGGATTTCGCGCACAATCTCGCTGTGAACAACGTCATCTTCCGCATTCCCACTCCCACCTTCGGGGGCGGTTTGCTCGAAAACATCTCCGAGGAAACCATCTACGCCAACATGAACGCCAACCTTCGCTTCAAGCAGGCCCTTGGCATCTCCGGTCATCCCAATCGTGACGGCAACGATGGCATGATTTCCCGCTTCGGCTGGAAGGCTCAGAACAAGTCCCTCGAGATGTTCGCTGGCGAGGCCTACAACGTCGAAATGGGCGTCACTAATGAACTCTTCCAGAATGAGCGCGCCAGCCCCGACGAAGCTCTTGCCGGTGGTCTGCCCGCCAACTGCAAAACCAATCCCACTCCTGAGGATGCCACCAATGTAAATGTGACCCAGTACACTGCCGTCCCCAGTGACATCATTCAATTTGCGATGTTTATGCGTCTTCTCGCGCCCCCAACTCCTTCCACCACCTCGCCCGGCGGCGCACAATCCATCGCCAACGGCAGAAACAACTTTCTACTTACCGGCTGCGCTGCCTGCCACACTCCGGCGCTTCAGACCTCCACCTCTAATGTCACTCCCGGCCTCAGCCATGTCACCGCCAACCTCTTCTCGGACCTGCTCGTCCATCACATGGGCGCCAATCTCGCCGACGGCGTCTCGCAGGGCTCGGCCGGTCCCGACGAATTCCGCACCGCGCCGCTCTGGGGCCTCGGCCAGCGCATCTTCTTTCTCCACGACGGCCGCACTTCTGATCTTCTCGATGCCATCAAGGAGCACGCCAGCTCTGGCTCGGAGGCCAACAGCGTCATTCACAACTTCAGCCATCTGACTCCGCAGCAGCAGCAGGATCTGCTGAATTTTCTGCGCTCGCTCTGATATCAATGCAGCACAGGCACTCCTGCGTGTGCTCTTCCATCGCAACCCCGCGGGACAGGCAGCCCTCACCTGTCCCACAATCGATTCTGCCGACACGGGTCCACTCATGCCGGCGGACCGATTGTCTCTTAGTGGCTTCTTCTTACGGAAAATTCAGTGCAGCGTTGTTGATTGGGAACTCCATGGTGATAGCCCGCGCGCTACGCTCCGTGCTGCCGGTATTGTCGGGCAAGCCGTCTTTCAGGTCCGAAATCTGGCCGTCCGCCACCGCCAGCACTTCTGTTCCGTAGCCATAATAGTTGGCGTTGGAATTTTTGTCGCCGTGGAACAGCCGTCCGTCGGGGCCCAGCTGCATCCAGTCAATGGCGAACCGCTGCGGGATCCGCTCTTGGCCGTCCACCGCGTTCAGCGAACGGCGATGATCTTCGGCGCCCAAAGCATTGAAGGCTACCCAACCCGGCCCGTGCAGGGGCGCATTCAGAACGGGAGCCAGTTGCTGAACGACGTTCACCGCAGGTCCATCGAACGTCGTCTCATAATTAGCCTTGTTCTTGCGGGCCACAGAAAAAGAGAACCGGTGCCGAAGCTCCGCTGGGGGGCGCATCCCGACTTCCAGCGTCAGATCGAAGAAGATGAGGACGGCATGGCCCTCACCGATCGTCTGCGTGCCTGTGTTTTCCGAAGGTGATTCCGCCGAGGAAAGCTCCTCGACCGGGATGACCATCTTCTCAAGCGTCTTGCCGCGATAGCTGGCCAATGCCTTTGGTTCTGCGCCGAGCACCTCGATGTCCGTCAGCTCAATCGCCAATGGAGCATAGTTGGTGAGGTGGAGCTCATACAGAAGATGCGCTCGGCCATCGGCCATCACGGGTTGTGGCGGAGGACCGGCGACGATGTCCACTGGAAAGCCGGAATGCGTTTGGGCTTGCGCCATTCCGCAAAGCGCCACGAAGCCGACGAGGAGCGCGAAGCATTTGTGAAACACGTCAGTCATCTCCCTTGGGATGGAGACATTGCGGCCGTCCGAGATATTCCAAGTATTTTGTTTGACCGGCGTTTTTTTTCACCTTTCGCCAGTAGCTGGTCGCAAGGCCCGCTTGCCGCAACTCCAGGCAGCTCTGAGGCCTCTTTCTGCACGTATATTTTTCCTTCCTGCCGGGGTATGATACGCGCTTAGCAGTCCCCAGTTAGACTAGCCCGTCCGGAGGGCCTCCTCATGGCTCACCGCTTCACCATCGGTGTCGAGGAAGAATTCCAGATTATTGACCCTTCCACGTGCGAACTCCGCTCGCACGTCACGCAACTCGTCTCCGCCGCTTCTCCCGCGATCCTCGATCAAGTCAAACACGAGATGCATCAGTCCATCGTGGAAACCGGCACCAAAATCTGCGAGAACGTCGGCGAACTGCGCATCGAGATGCGCCGCACCCGCGGTGAACTGGTCGCCGCGGCCGAGCGCGCCGGCTTGCAAGTCGCCGCCGCCGGCACCCATCCCTTCTCCAGTTGGATTGATCAGGTCATCTCCCCCGGCGAACGCTACGAGCACATCGTCGAAGAACTCCAGCAACTCGCCCGCTCGCTGCTCATTTTCGGCATGCACGTGCACGTCGCCATGCCCGACAAGCAAACCACCATCGACATGATGAACATGGTGCGCTACTTCCTGCCGCACCTGCTGGCGCTCTCCACCAGCTCGCCCTTCTGGATGGGCCGCAACACCGGACTGAAATCCTTCCGCACTACGGTCTTCCGCCGCTTCCCCCGCACCGGCATTCCCGAGCAGTTCGAATCCTGGAGCGCCTACGAGAACTTCGTCAATCTCCTCGTCAAACTCAATTGCATCGACAACGGCAAAAAAATCTGGTGGGACGTCCGGCCGCATCCGATGTTCGGCACCCTCGAGTTCCGCATGTTCGACGTCACCACCAAAGTCGAGGAAGCCGTCTCCATCGCCGCTCTGACTCAGGCCATCGTCGTCAAGCTGCACCGCCTCTACACCCGCAACCAGAGCTACCGTCTCTATCGTCGCGCGCTCATCGAAGAAAACAAATGGCGCGCCGCCCGCTACGGTATCGAGGGCAAGCTCATTGATTTCGGCAAGGAAGCCGAGGTGCCCATGCGCGATCTGGCCATCGAGTTGCTCGAATTCGTGGACGATGTCCTGGACGATCTCGGCAGCCGCAGCGCCGTCGAATACGTTCACACCATTCTCAAGGACGGCACCAGCGCCGAGCGCCAGCTGCGCGTCTATCAGCAGACTAGCGATCTGAAAGCCGTCGTCAGGCATATCGTCGCGGAAACGCGCGGCGGCGGCGTCAGCGAATCTCGCGCTTCCTCGGCACACGCAATTAATTAGCGGCTTCCAGGGCAAAGTTCGATCTCTGGAGCACCTGCAGGTCAGGAGCAGCATCATGAAAAAAGTTGGCCTTCTCTGCGGCCGGGAGTACAGCTTTCCCCCGGCGTTCATCGTGCGCGTCAACGAACTCGGCAAAAAAGATGGCGTGGCCGCGGAATTTGCGAAGCTCGGCGGTACGCGTATGGGCGAGCCTTCCGGCTACGCGGTCATCGTGGACCGCATCTCCCACGAAGTCGAATACTATCGTGGCTATCTCAAGCACGCCGTCCTGCAAGGCGCCTACGTCATCAACAATCCTTTTTGGTGGACCGCCGACGACAAATACTTTAACTACGCTGTCGCTTCCAAGCTCGACGTCGCCATTCCCAAGACCGTTCTGCTCCCGCAAAAGGGCTATCCCTCCGATGTCGACATCACCTCCGAATCGCTTCACAACCTTAGCTATCCCATGGACTGGGACGGCCTCCTCGATTACGTTGGCCGCCCGGCCATCCTCAAACCCTTCTCCGGCGGCGGCTGGAAGCACGTCTACAAGGTCCACAACCGCGAAGAACTCCTCGCCGCCTACGATAAGACTTCTCCCTATTGCATGACCCTTCAGGAATTCGTGGACTTCAACCAGTACGTCCGCTGCTTCACCTTCGGCAAAACCGACATCACTCCTGTCCACTACGACCCCAAAGAACGCAAGTACCACGTGGACCACAACTACTTGTCTTCCGAACTCGGCGCGCGCATCGTCCGGGACGCGCAGACCATCAATCAGGCCCTCGGCTACGAAATGAATACCATCGAGTTCGCCGTCAAGAACGGTATCCCCTACGCCATCGACTTCCTCAATCCTGCTCCCGATTTCGAGCGCGACCGCATCACCGAATTCTATTTCGATCACGTCGTCGACAAGATGGCTCGTCTCGTGGTTGACCGCGCTCTTCGCGGCGACGCTTCCACTCCTTGGCCCCGCTGGGAGGAAATGCTCAAGATCGGCCAGGCCAGCGGCTTTACCGGCGCTCCAAAAACCGCCGCCGCAGGCCAGGGCGCTATACCCTCTTCGCCAGCCTTCGGCTCAGGCCTCTGAACAAATATGCCCACCGCTCCCACACCCTCGGCCATCTCTCGAGATCCGGTGCAGGAATGGAACGACATTCTCAAGGCCACTCTCTTGCGCCTTCCCGCGCTTCCGGAAGATTTGTTCAGCCGGCTCCGCCGCGCCAAGCTCACCTTCGGCGACCGCGTCCACTGCCCCTTTCTGCGGCCTTTCTTTCTCTCCCCGGAAGATGAAGATCGTGTGCGAACCGTCGCCGAGACCATCGCCGATCTCGGCGAACGTGTCGTTGCCGCCGCCCTCGAAGACCAGCAGCTCTTCTCGCAGCTTCATCTGCGCGACGAAGAGGAGCGCCTCGCCCGCATCCCTGTTGCTTACGGCCGCGCCAGCACCGCCTCGCGTCTCGACGCGTTCCTCCTGCCGGATTCCCTGAAGTTCGCCGAATACAACGGCGAATCTCCTGCCGGCGCCGGCTACGCCGAAACGCTCGCCGAGATCTTTCGCGACCTTCCGGTCATGGCCAAATTCTCGCGGAGCTACGAAGTCCACGGCTATCCGCTCGCCGCGAAGCTCCTCGATGCTCTCGTGGCCAGCTATCTGGACTGGGGCGGCTCGTCGCAAAAGCCGCAAGTCGCCATCGTCGATTGGAGCGAAGTTCCGACGTTTAGCGAATTTGAAATCCTGCAATCCCGCTTCGAAAAGATGGGCGTTCCCACGCTTATCGCCGATCCTCGCGATCTCGAATTCGACGGCCACCACCTCACCGCCGACGGCACGAAGATCGACCTCGTCTATCGCCGCGTCCTCATCAACGACATCGTCGCCAAGCCCGCCGAATGTTCCGCGCTCGTCAAGGCCTACACCGCCAACGCCGTATGCGTCGCCAACACCTTCCGCTGCAAAATCCCCCACGTCAAAGCCTTCTTCGCCGTCCTCACCGACGAACGCAACGGCTCTCTTTTTTCCCATGATGAACGCGAAATCATTCGCCGCCATATCCCGTGGACTCGCGTCGTCGCCGACGTCAAAACTGCGCACTACGGCAAGCCCATCGAGTTGCTCGCCTTCCTCGAGCAGGAGCGCGAAAACCTAGTCCTCAAGCCCAGCGACGAGTATGGTGGCTCCGGCGTCACGCTCGGCTGGGAAACTTCCGAATCTTCCTGGGACGCCGCCATCGCGCGCGCCCTTTCCGCCAAGAATGGCGCCTGGATCGTTCAGGAACGCATTCCCATCCGCCGCGAGGTTTTCCCCTACATCGCCGGCGCCGGCAAAGTGGACTACCGCGACATGCTGGTGGATTTCGCTCCGTATCTTTTCCGCGGCAAACTCTGCGGCTTCCTCACCCGCCTCAGCGCCACCGGCCTCGCCAACGTCACCTCCGGCGGCGGGCAAGTCCCCGCCTTCCGCGTCACCCCGCGCCCTGAGAAAGCCTCCTGAACAAAACTCGCTTCTTGCACTTTACCGCGCAAGAACTGGAGACCTGCGCGTTACACTAGCGCAACCGTCTAGAAACTTGCCGCAAAATTGGTAAAATACATGGATGTACTTTGGCTCCCCAGAACCAGAGTTAATGCCCGGCGCCAAAAACGCCGTGGAAACTTGTCTCAGCATCCGCCCCGGCGAATCCGTCGCTCTCATCGCCGATGAAACCAGCCGCTCCGTTGCGGCCAGCATCGCCTCCGCCATTGAATCTCGCGGCGCCAGCTACACCGGTCTTCTTCTCGAATCCTTTGGTCCGCGCCCTATGTCCGCCGCGCCACCGGATGTGCTTGCGGCGCTGGAAACTGCCGATGTCGGCGTCATGTGCATGACCCCGCAGGCCGGCGAACTCGGCGCGCGCATGGCTATCGTCCGCGTCGTCGAGCGCCGCCAGATCCGCTACGCGCACATGGTCGGCGTCACTCCGGAAATCATGCAGCAAGGCATGCGCGCCGACTACCGCATGGTCGATCGTCTCAGCGACAAGCTGCGCGAACGCATGCTGCGCGCGGAGACTCTCACGGTAAAAACCGAGGCTGGCACTTCGTTTGCCGCGCATTTCGACCGTGGGCTCGACTGGGTCAAAACCAGTGGCCTCATCAGCCCGCGCTATTGGTCCAATCTTCCTGCTGGCGAAGTCTTCACAACGCCAGCGACCGTTGATGGCACTTTCGTCTGCGATGCTACCGCCGGCGACCACTTCAACGGCAAATACGGCGACTTGCAATCCACGCCGATGACCCTAAAAATCGACAAGGCCCGCCTCGTCGGCGTGGACTGCGACCGCAAGGACCTGGAAGAAGAATTCTGGAATTATTGCCACACCGACGAGAACAGTGACCGCGTCGGCGAACTCGCTTTTGGCACCAACCTCGGCCTCTCCGAAATGATCGGCATCCTTTTGCAGGACGAAAAATTTCCCGGCGTCCACATTGCCTTCGGCGATCCTTACGGCAGCCAGACCCATGCCGACTGGAAATCCCGCACGCACGTCGACGTGCTCACCCGCAACTGCGATGTGTGGATCGACGACGATCAGGTCATCTCCAAAGGCCACTACCAGCTCGATCACCTCGGCCTCGGCTAAATCGCA
>Ga0335078_10014986_pt1 | contig 11504 bp, 9 predicted proteins | sample Lox_Sample_32_FD_206711 | JGI IMG/M metagenome (GOLD analysis project Ga0335078, IMG submission 206711) | Soil microbial communities from Loxahatchee National Wildlife Refuge, Florida, United States - Lox_Sample_3.2 | ecosystem: Environmental > Terrestrial > Soil > Wetlands | place: USA: Florida...
GAATCTGCACGGCCATGATGGCGTCGCAGGCCTTAACCGAAGCCAGCAGATGGCTCACCGGGCAGATGCCGCAAATCCGCGCCGTGATCGACGGCATTTCGTAAAACGGCCGGCCTTCGGTGAATTTCTCAAACCCGCGGACTTGGGTGACGTGCAACTGCGCGTCGGTCACGCGGCCTTCATCGTTCACCTGGATGGTGACTCTTGCGTGACCCTCGATGCGGGTGACGGGATCGATCTTGATGGTCTTCATGGCGGTCCCCTAGCCGAATCTCACCTTCCCCGCCAGATCGGGCATGCGGCCTTCCAGCAGTTCTCCCAACACAAATGCGATCGACTTGGCCGGCGGCGGACAGCCCGGCACGTGCAGATCCACTTTGATGGCGTCATGCACCGGCACGGCATGCCGCAGCAGGGACGGCACGCCATCGGTGGGAATCGCGCCATAGATGCCTTCGAGCAGCTTCTTCACGGGGATGTTGTTGCGCATGGCGGGCACGTTGCTGGTGACCGCGCAATCGCCTAACGCGATCACCAGCTTGCTCCGCGCCCGAATCAGGCGCGCCTTCTCCAGATCGTCCCGGCTGCTGACGGCGCCTTCCACCACGGCGACGTCCACGCCCTTGGGAAACTCCTGGGCGTCCACCAGCGGACCGTACACCAGGTCCACCTTCCCGGCGAGCGGGACCAGCGCTTCATCGAGATCCAGCAGCGACATGTGGCAACCCGAGCAGCCGTCCAGCCACACGGTAGCCAGCCTGGCTCGTTTCATTGATTGCCTCCCCGCCGGACGGCCAGCCGGGTGACGGGATCCAACCGCTTGGTCATTTCCTCGACCGCCCAGCCCTTCTCGGCCATGGCGCCCGTGGGGCAGACCTGTACGCACTTGCCGCAGCTCGTACAGTTGCGCGCTTGTCCCCAGGGGCGGTTGAGATCGGCGACGATCATGGTGTGAATGCCGCGCGACATGACGTCCAGCACGTGCGCGCCTTCCACCTCATCGCAAACGCGCACGCACCGCGTACAGAGGATGCAGCGGTTGTGATCGAGCACGAAGCGTTCGTGCGAGACATCCACGGGCAGCCGCGGGTAGCTGTACGGATACTCCACGTAGGTCACCCCCAGCTTCTGGGCCATCGATTGCATTTCGCAGTGGCCGCTCGAAACGCAGACGGCGCAATAGTGGTTGCGCTCGGAAAACAGAAACTCCAGGGTCATGCGCCGGTAGCGGGTCAACTTCTCCGAGTTGGTGGTCACGGACATGCCGTCCTGCACGGGGGTGGTGCAGGCGGGCAGCAGCCGGCCTACGCCGGAGACTTCCACAATGCACAGACGGCAGGCTCCCACCGCGCTCAGGCCTTCCAGGTGGCAAAGCGTGGGGATGTACTTGCCGTTCGCCCGCGCGGCCTCCAGGATGGTCTGGCCGGCGGTGGCATTGACGTATCCGCCGTCGATCTTAATGGAGACCTTATCCGGGGGCGGCGGAAGGGGCGCCCGGGCCTGCTGAAGTGGTTGCTGAAGGGTGGACATGGCGGCTCCTTATGCCTCGACCAGTTCCAACACGCGGTGGCCGTGCTGGTTCTCGCGTATATCGCAGCGCAGGCAGCGCTCGGCCTCTTCCAGGGCCTGGGCCGGAGACAGGCCGATCATGGCTTCGTTGAAATTCAGAACCCGCTCGCCCGCCGGCCGTTCAGCCAATTCGTGGCGCCGGGAGGCGCCGGACGGCTCCGGAGGCGTCTGGGCATAGTCGAACTTCGGCAGGATGCGCGGAAATCGCGCCGCTCCCATCAGCCGCAGGTCGATGTTGCGGGCCGCCTTCTTGCCCAGACCCATCGCGTTGGAGACATTCGAAGCGCCCGTAATGACGTCGCCGCCCGCGTAGAATTTGCTGCGGCTGGTTTCGAGCGTGAGACGGTCCACCTCGATAACGCCGGATTCCTGGATCTTGAGGCCCGACCCGCGCCCGAAATCCGGATCCACCGCTTCCCCCACGGCCAGGATGACGGTGTCGCATTCATACCGCCGGATCTCCTCGGTCGCCACCGGCTTGCGGCGGCCCGAGGAATCGAACTCGCCGAGCCGCGTCTTGACCACTTCGATGCCTTTCACCCCGCCGTGCTCGTCGCCCACGATGCGGTGCGGCGTGGCCAGGAACACGAACTTGGCGCCTTCGGCTTCGGCCGCGTCGGTCTCTTCCTTGATGGCCGGCATGTCTTTGCGCTCGCGGCGGTAGACCACGGTCACCTCGGCGCCCTTGCGCAACGCCGTACGCGCGGAGTCGATGGCCGCGTTACCGCCGCCGACCACCACCACCTTGCGGCCCAGTTGGACCGGCTCCCGCTTGGCCATCGCCTCCAAAAAGACCAGCGCCGGCAAGACCCCTTTCAGCTCCGTGCCCGGCAGATACACCCACGATTCCTTCCAGGTGCCGATGGAAATAAAGACCGCGTTGTAGATCGTATCGAGCTCGTTCAGCATCAGATCCGCGCCGATCTTGGTGTCGCAGATGAATTCCACTCCCAGGCGCTCGATCAACTCGATTTCACGGTCCAGTACGGAATTCGGCAAGCGGTACTCCGGGATGGCATACCGCAGCATGCCGCCCGGCAGCGGGTTCGATTCGTAGACCGTGACTTCGTGGCCCAGCAGAACCAGGTAAAACGCCGCCGTCAGGCCCGTGGGCCCGCCGCCCACCACGGCCACCTTGCGGTCGGTGGGTTGCAGCTTATAGGCGGCGATCCTTTCCACCAGCGAATCGAAGCGGTCCGAGTGGTAGAGCGCGTCGGCGATATGGCGATGCACTTCGCGCATGTTGACCGCTTCGTCGATGGTGTGGCGGCGGCAGCGGTTGTCGCAAGGGTGCTGGCAGACGCGGCCGGTGGAGGCCGGCAGCGGATTGTCCATCACCACCGATACGAAGGCATCCTCCGAGCGCCCCTCTTTGTAGAGCTGCAGGAAGCGCGGGATATTCATGTGCAGAGGGCAACTGTTCTCGCACGGGGAAAGCGCCAGTTCCTCGCAGACGCCGGCCCGGCAGCGCTTGGCGAGAATGTGGTCCTCGAATTCGTGCCGGAAATGGCGCATGGTGGTGAGCACCGGGTTGGGCGCGGTCTGCCCCAGCCCGCACAGCGACGTGTCCCGGATCATGCGGCCCATCTCATCCAGCCGGTCGAGATCGTCCGGGCTGGCCTCGCCGCTCGAAAACGCGTTCAGGATGCGCAGCGCTTTATCGAGCCCCACCCGGCAGGGAATGCATTTGCCGCAGGATTCCGAGTGCGTGAACTCGATGAAGTAGCGCGCCACATCCACCATGCAATTGTCTTCATCCATCACTACCATGCCGCCGGAGCCCATGATGGAGCCGAGCTGCGCGAGCGTCTCGTAATCCACCGGCGTGTCGAACATCTCCCGCGGCACGCAGCCGCCGGAGGGCCCGCCCGTCTGCACGGCCTTGATGTAGCGATCGTGCGCGTCCCCTTCTCCGACGTCGTAGATGAACGTCTTCAGCGGCGTGCCCAGGGGCATTTCGACCAGGCCCGTGTTGGGAATCTTGCCCACCAGCGAGAACACCTTGGTGCCGGCGCTTTTCGTGCTGCCGGTCTCGGTGAACCAGGCCGCTCCCTTGGTTACGATGGGCGCGATGTTGTACCAGGTCTCGACGTTGTTGATATTGGTGGGGCAACCCCACAGCCCTTTCTGCGCCGGAAACGGCGGCCGCGGACGCGGCCTTCCCGCCACGCCTTCGAGCGAGGCGATCAGCGCGGTCTCTTCGCCGCAGACGAACGCTCCGGCGCCTTCCACCAGGCTGATATCGAACTGAAAGCCGCGCCCCAGGATGTTGTCGCCCAACAGGCCATAGGCGCGCGCCTGCTCGATGGCCCGGTTCAGCCGATGCACGGCCAGCGGATATTCCGCGCGCACGTAGACGATGCCTTCGCTCGCCCCCGTCACGTAGCCGCCGATGATCATCCCCTCCAGCAGCCCGTGCGGGTCGCTTTCAATCTCGTTGCGGTTCATGTACGCGCCCGGATCGCCTTCGTCCGCGTTGCAGATGATGTACTTCTGTTCGGCGGCGGCTTTGCGCAGGAACTCCCACTTCAGGCCCGTGAGGAATCCGGCGCCGCCGCGGCCCCGCAGCTTGGAGGCCTTGATCTGCTCGATCACCATCTCGGGCATGGCGTCGATCAGGACCTTGTATAACGACTGGTAGCCGCCTACCGCGATGTACTCTTCGATATCCTCCGGATTGATCAGCCCGCAGTTGCGCAGCACGATCTTCTTCTGCGGCTTGAAAAAGGGAACCTCGCGCCAGCCCGGAATCTCCGGAAAGCCTTCGCCGTAACGCACCTGCGCGGTGATGTGGTCCCACTCCTCGATCTTGCAGAGGGCCATATCGCGGGGGATCTGGCCTTCGGCGGCGGCATCCATCAGGCGATCGATATCGTGCGCCTGCACGCGGCTCAAGACCACCAGCGGCCGGCCCGGCAGCCACACGTTGACCAGGGGCTCCTGGGCGCAGAAGCCGAAGCAGCCAGTAGGCGACAGCCGCACGTCGCGGCCGCGCTGATGGATGGCCTCGGAAAAGGCGTGCAGCACGCCTTCGGCGCCGTTGCCGGTTCCGCAGGTGCCCATGCCGACGGCGATGCGCGGGCGGTTCGGCAACAGCTTGGCCAGGCCCGCTTCCTTCACGTCGTTGAATCGGGAAAAGTCCTGTATGCGCATATCACTTCCCGCTTTCGCGTGCGAGGGCCTGCAGCTCGCGGTCGAGCGCCTGCTCGTTCATGTGGCCGTACACTGCGTGGTCCACTTCGACCACCGGCGCCAGGGCGCATTGTCCGAAGCAGGCCACCGTGCGCAGCGAGAACTTGCGGTCCGCGGTGGTGACGCACACCTTATCGGCGCCGCCTTCGGCATCGGCATCCTGGACCCCCAGCTCCAGCTTCAGGCGCTCGAGCAGGTTGCGCGAGCCGCGCGTGTGGCAGGCCGTCCCGCGGCAGATGCAGATGGTGTGGTCGCCCTGCGGCTCCAGGTTAAACAGGGCGTAGAAGGTGGCCACGCTGTAGAGCTGGGAGAGGGGGATGTCGGTTTTCTCCGCGATGTATTCCAGGATTTCCAGGGGAAGATACTTGTGCGGATTATGCTCCTGGACTTTCTCGAGGATGCCCAGCAGCGCGCCGGAGCGGTCCTGGCATTGGGCGATGACCTGGTCCGCGAATGCCTGCTCGTCGAGGGTCGGCTGCGGCTTGGCCAATTTGGTTTTCATGAAGCGCCCCCCTTTTCCAATGTTGCTACACATCATATTAACACCTTTTTCTCCTTTACGGAAACGTGGCGCGCGTGGCGCGCGCGTCGGCGTGCCGCAGCGAACTTCAGTTCGGCGGAGCCTGGATCGCGGGCTGAAGCTCGCGACAGCACGCGAAACCGTGCGCCACAACTCGCCGGAGCCTGGATTGCGGGCTGAAGCCCGCGACAGCACGCTAAACTGTGCGCCACAACTCGCCGGAGCCTGGATTGCGGGCTGAAGCCCGCGACAGCACGCTAAAGCGTGCGCCACCAAACTAATGTTTCCACGGCGGCCGCCGATAGACTCCTTGGGTAGAGGTGAATCTCCCCTGGCTTGGAGTTTGCAGGAGATCGCCCGCCAGCAGGGCCCGGGACACCTTGTCCGTTTCAGATCACGAGGAGACGAAAGCAATTCTATGCAGTCGCAAATTTCGGTTGGCAAAAAGCTCTTTGCGAGCTTCGGTGCAGCATTAGCCCTCACCTTAGGGGTCAGTTTCACATCGCTGGAGGCCATCGGCAGCCTCGGCGCATCCATCGACAAGCTCATCAAGGTGAACGCCAGGAAGCTTTACCTGGCGGGTGAGATCAACACCGTGACATCGGACATCGTCGCGGAGGAGCGCGGTATCCTCCTGCGGGCGCAAATGAAGGACCCGGCTACCATGGAGAAATACAACCAGGCCTTTCGCGCGAGCACCACCAGGCTGAAGCAGCGGTTGGATGAATTCGTGCCGCTGGTCGAGACGGCGGAAGCGCGGCGGATGATCGAAGACATCCAGGCGGCCTGCCCGCGGATTGTGCAGGAGCACGAGGAAATGTATCGCCTCGCCGTGGACGGCAAGCTCGCTGCAGCCACCAAGATCGAGGCCGAAACCGTGATGCCGCTGGTGATGCGGATCAGCGACGAGGGTGACGCACTGGCGCAACAGCAAAACGCCCTGATGACCTCCGTGGCCAGCCGGGCGGTGGACAAGGTATCGTACAGCCGCTGGATCACCACTTTGATGATCGGGGTGGCTCTGCTGGTGGGGGCGGGCGTCGTATTCATCGTGAGGCAGATCAATCGCCAACTGCGGCACGCCATCGCCGAGCTTTTCGAGGGCGCCGAGCAGGTGGCCAGTGCCGCCACCCAGGTCTCCACCTCCAGTCAATCGCTCGCGCAAGGCTCCTCCGAGCAGGCTGCCTCTCTCGAGGAAACCTCGGCTTCGAGCGAGGAGATCAACTCCATGGCGCGCAAGAACACCGAGAACGCCGGCGCCGCCACCGGCATGGTGGAACAGTCCGGCCATCGATTCGTGGCGGCCAATGCTTCCCTGGAGCACATGGTGGCGGCCATGACCGACATCAACGCTTCGAGCGACAAGATCTCCAAAATCATCAAGGTGATCGACGAAATCGCTTTCCAGACCAACATCCTGGCGCTGAACGCGGCCGTGGAAGCGGCGCGTGCGGGGGAGGCCGGCATGGGGTTCGCGGTGGTGGCCGACGAGGTCCGCAACCTGGCCCAACGCTGCGCACAAGCGGCTAAAGACACCGCCGCGCTCATCGAAGAATCGATTGGCAAATCCCAGGCAGGCAAAACCCGGGTGGATGAAGTGGCTGAGTCTATCCGCGGCATCAGCTCGGAAGCGGCCAAGGTAAAGACGTTGGTGGACGAGATCCACCTGGGCAGCCAGGAGCAATCGCGCGGCATCGAGCAGATCGCCAAAGCGATCACCCAAATGGAGCAGGTGACCCAAAGAACGGCTGCCAACGCCGAGGAAAGCGCCTCGGCCGCCGAGGAGCTCACGGCGCAGTCCCAGACTCTGAAAACGATCGTCGAGGGCCTCACCGCGATGGTCGGCGGCGGCGAGTCCAAGAGCGGAGGCACGAGCGCCCCGGCGAAACCACGCCAGTCGTCACCCTCGAGCCTGCAGGCGTTGCGCCAGGCGGTGGCGCGCAAACCGGTGAGGGACACTGCCGCCGCACCTGCGCCGGCGCGGTCCAAAGCCGACCCCAGCGAGTTCCCTCTGGAAGCGGAATTCAAGGAGTTCTAACCGCGGGCGCTTCTCCGCGTGCCGCGTCGATGTCCGTCAGCCGGTGGTAGCCGGCCAACGGGCGACGAAGCGGCACGCGCCGCCCCGGACCGCCGGGCGAGGCTTCATCCAGACTGCCGGCTCCCGTTCGCGGCCGCGCGGGCGGAATGGGAAACTCGATCGTTGCTACGCGAACACTCGCGGCAGCCGCTCCGCCGACCCCCTAAAAACGCCGGCCCCGCCTCAGAAGTCGTAGTCGGCGGGCTTGATGTTCTTTGCCCGCAGGTACACCACGCATTGCCCGCGGTGGTGCGCGGTGTGGTCGGTGGCCAGCAGCAGGAGTTCAAATCCGGTTAGTTTTCCCTCCCCTGTATCGATGGTCGCGTGCATCTGCTCCATCGTAAGGCTCCCCAGCGCCCCGATTACAAAATCGTAGGAATCGTTCAGCATCTTCAGAACGGTCGCTTTTTCGAAATTGGCCGGCTTGCCGATCGGGTCCGGCTTGCCCGTTAGCTTGGAGAAGAAATACGCATTGGACCCGGCGATGTGCGCCATCTGCTCGCCGAAACCCATCTCCGCCGCGTTCGGCTTGAACGCGTAATCTTCGGCCGGCATCTGCGCGGCGAGCGCCAGCACATACTTCTTGGAAGTTTTCCAGTGATCCGTCAGCTTGGACTGAACGTCGGTCTCTTGCGCCAGGAGCGGCACGGCGAGCGCGCCCACGATCAGGGTCGTCATGAATCGATACATCGCATCCACCTCATGTCTACAATACGTCATAAACGCATGCAGCCGAAACCGGCCCCTTTGGCGTACGGTTCGCCGCAGATCGAATCGAGAGCCCCAAGGGCGGCTGGGGTCCGCCGCCGTGACGAGCGTATCGCCGCGGCTCCGCGGCAGGTGCTGCGGGAAGTGGCGCGGCTGAGCGGCATGATTCCCGGGAAGCTTGTGGACCGCCTGCGCTTTATCGCCGAACTCACGGCATCCGAATTCCAGGGCGGTCTGCGGCAGGTCTTGAGACTGCCGCTGCCGCGCGCGAAGAAGGCATGGAAGCTATTTCCGTCGTGGGGTACGCCGGCACTCCTAAAGACGCGGCGCTTCCCGGGTTCGTGCGCGGCGTCAGAGAAGGCGCAATCGCTAGGTTTCGTGTTCCTGGCGCAGGCATGGGCAAGCCTGGGGGCACCTACCCGCATAGCATCAACAGGACGGGGACTATCGCCGGACCTTACATCGACGCCAACGGCGTGTATCACGGCTTCCTGCTAATCCTGTAAGCCCAGCGGCTGCGGAGATTTGGCATCCGCACCAAGTGAGCCTGCTCACCCGTTGCAACGATTGCCGGGCAACCTGCATCCTAAATAGTGGCTGGTAATTGGTGACTCGTGGCTGGACGCCGTATTAAACCTTCGCCTCACCACCCGAACCCTAAATTGTGGGGTGACCGTGGGTTGCACGCCGCGTGGCTCGGCCACACCACAGTCCTGCTGAAATTGGATGGCACAACCATCCTGACCGATCCCGTGCTGGGCGACCGCGTGGGGCTGAGCTTCGGCCCGATGACCCTGGGGTTGAAACGCCTGGTTGCGCCCGCCATGCGCGTGCATCAATTGCCAAAGATCGACCTGGTGCTGCTCTCCCACGCCCACATGGATCACTTCGACCTGGCCACGCTGCGCGCGCTCGAAAGCCGCGGCACCTCTGTGGTGACCGCCTCCAGGACCAGCGATCTGCTGCGCGTTGGCCGCTACGCCAAAGTACAGGAGCTCGGCTGGGGCGAGCGCGCGCGCGTGGGCGACGTCCGCCTGCGCGCGTTTCAGGTAAACCATTGGGGCGCGCGCATGCGCCGCGATACCTACCGCGGATACAACGGCTACCTGATCGAGGCCGGCCGCTACCGCGTTTTGTTCGGCGGCGACACGGCGGCCACCACGGGCTTCCGAGCGCTACGCAGCTCGCGCCGCATCGATCTGGCCATCATGCCGGTGGGCGCCTACAACCCCTGGATCCATTACCACTGCACACCCGAACAAGCCTGGCAGATGGGCAACGATGCGGGTGCGGAGCTGTTTCTGCCGGTGCATCACCAGACGTTCCTGCTGAGCCGCGAGCCGTTCTACGAGCCGATCGAGCGGCTCTACGGAGCAGCCGGGCGCGAGCCCGAGCGCATCGCCATACAGGGCATCGGGCAGGAAATGAGGCTGTGAGCGTGCGAGCGCCGCGCCCCTGTGGCGCCGCATTGGGGTTCGAAGGTGCTTTGGGGGGTCGCCCCCGCCCGGCACGATGCGCACACCCGAACGCAGCCACGTGATCGCCTCGCCGGATTGTTTCGCATACCACGCCGGGCTGCGCCCGCAAGGGCCGGACTGCACAAAGATGGCCCACCGCGCAGAGCGCCATCTTGGAAGCAGGGCGTAGCTAGTCACAGCCTCCGATAACCGCGGGCCGCGCTAACATAAGGCCATGCAGGAATCCCTCGCCGCCGGCGCGGTGCTGGCTCACTACCGCATTGAGTCCCGCCTCGGCGCGGGTGGCATGGGCGAGGTTTACCTGGCCCAGGACTTGAACCTCGACCGTCCGGTGGCCCTGAAGATCCTGCCGCCGGAAGTGGCCCACGATCCGGAACGCATGCGCCGCTTCATCCAGGAAGCCCGGACCGCGTCGGCCCTCAGCCATCCCAACGTGGCGCATGTCTTCGAGATCGGCGAGGCCGATGGCGTCACTTTCCTCGCCATGGAGTACATCGACGGACAGACGCTGAACGCGCGGATCGGAACCGCGCCGCTGCCGCTAGAGGAAGCGCTCGACATCGCCATTCAGGTCGCCGACGCCCTCGACGCGGCCCACGCCAAGGGCATCGTCCACCGCGATATCAAACCGGCCAACATCATGATCACGCCGCGCGGGCACGTATCCGTGCTGGATTTTGGGCTCGCCAAGATGAAACCCCCGGGCGCGGGCGCCGGCTCGGGCTCCAGCGCCAGCCGCATGGCGACCGAGCTGCTGACCGACCCGGGCATGGTCATGGGAACCGTCCAATACATGAGTCCGGAGCAGGCCCTGGGCCGCGAGGCCGATTGCCGCTCCGACCTGTTCAGCCTCGGCGTGGTCCTCTACGAAATGGCCACCGCCCGGCTTCCGTTCTCCGGCGCCAACGCCAGCGAACTCCTGCTGCAAATCATGCGGGCGCAGCCCGAGGCCATGGCGCGTTTCAACTACGAAGTCTCGCCGGAGCTGGAGCGCATCGTGCGCAAGTGTCTCGAAAAAGACCGGGACCGCCGTTATCAATCGGCGCGCGATCTGTTGATCGACTTGCAGAATTTGCAGCGCGACCTGGCGCCGGCGGTCCCGGGCGGGAAGGCGATGGCGACCCGCGCGCGCGCCGCGCAGATCGGCGCCGTGATTGTGGACGACGAGGAGTTGGCTCGCGCGCTGGTGCGCGAGATGCTCCGGCCGCATCCGGATGTGCGCGTGCTCGCCGAGTGCGCTAACGGCTTCGAGGCCGTCAAAGCCGTCGCGGAGCTCAAGCCCGACCTGCTTTTCCTCGACATCCAGATGCCCAAGCTGGATGGCTTCGAGGTGCTCGAGCTGGTCGGACGGGACGTGGCCGTCATCTTCACCACGGCCTACGATACATACGCCATGCGCGCGTTCGACGCGCACGCCGTCGATTACCTGCTGAAACCGTTCGGCGCGGAACGGTTCGCCAAAGCCCTGGAGCGCGCCAAGCTGCGGCTGGGCGAGAAAGCGCCCGACCCCACGGAGCTGGCCGCGGCGGCGCGCCCGCCCGACCAGTTCCTGCAGCGCATCGTGGTCAAAGACGGGCCGGCGGTGCACGTGATTCCGGCCGATAAACTGGACTACGCGGAAGCGCAGGACGACTACGTAGCGCTCAAAAGCGAGAAGAAGACCTATCTGAAACAGCAGACCATCTCCAGCCTGGAGACCATGCTGGATCCGGCGCGTTTCATCCGCATCCACCGGTCGCACATCGTCAACCTGGAGCGCGTAGCCAAGATCGAAGCCTACACCAAGGACAGCAAAATTGCCGTGCTGCGCGACGGTACGCAACTGCCGGTGAGCCGTGCGGGCTACGCGCGGCTCAAGACCCTGCTGGGCGAAGGAACCTGACGCGGCCGCTTAACGAAGTATCCGCAGGACCCAGGCGCCCACGACGCCCGCCACAAAAGGAAAGAACAAAACCCGGCG
>Ga0335078_10014989_pt1 | contig 11501 bp, 12 predicted proteins | sample Lox_Sample_32_FD_206711 | JGI IMG/M metagenome (GOLD analysis project Ga0335078, IMG submission 206711) | Soil microbial communities from Loxahatchee National Wildlife Refuge, Florida, United States - Lox_Sample_3.2 | ecosystem: Environmental > Terrestrial > Soil > Wetlands | place: USA...
TGCCAGGTGTGGATCACGCGCCGCGTGCGGAAGCTGACGACCGAGATCGAACCGGCCTGGCGATTGGAGACGTACATCACCTTCGCGTCGCGGCTCGGGTAGAGACCGTGGGACCCCGCGCCGGTCTCGAGGAAGCCGATCACCCGGAAGGACGACGCGTCGATCTCCCATACGCCGCCGTTCTGCTGGTCGGCCACGTAGACCGCGCGACCGTCGGGCGAGACCTTCACGTCCTGGGGGCTTGCGACACCGTGGTCGAGCACGACCGTGCGAATCACCTGCTGCGTGTCGAGGTCGATCTCGATCATCCGGCCGGCGAACTCGCAGCTCGCGAACGCGTACCGCCCGTCGGCGGAGAAGTCCATGTGATCGACCCCGCGGCACTCGGGCACCGACAGCGAGTGGACCAGCCGCATCGTGTGGGGATCGCGGAAGTCCAGACGCTGAAGGCGTTCGGCGACCACGATCGCGAACCGGCCGTCGGGCGTGAAGTACAGGTTGTACGGATCCTCCACCGGGATCGGCCGGCCGGGGCGGCCGGTCTGCGGGTTGATCGGCGTGAGGCTGTTCCCCAGGTCGTTGTCGACGTACAGCGTCCGCAGGTCATACGACGGGGTTACGTGCTGCGGAAGCGCGCCCACCGGGAACTGCTCGACGATCTTCAGCGTCCGCTGGCTGATCACATCGACGGTGTTGCTCATGCTGTTCGGCACATACACGAGCGCCGGATCGTTCCGCACGACCGGGCTCAGATCGCCGGCCACGTCGGCGCTGTACAGATTGACCTCGCCGCCGGGCCCGCGCGAGTCACCCGTCGTCGGCCTCGTCAGGGTCAACGTGTTCGACGAAGTGCTCACCGAACGCCGACCCGAGCCGCACCCCGCGAGCAGTAGCGCTACCAGCGCGGTGACCAGAACCGCCACGTTCCTCACCCGGCCTCGTGTACCCAGGACAGTCACAGGCAAGCCGACGAGTTTGGCCCCCGAGCGGCTCAGCCAAGTAAGTGTGCGATGAGACTTTCCACACCCGCACCACCTCGCCACACGGTTAGCATCGCCGCCATCCGCCGTCCACGCGCACTCCTGGCCACGCTGCTCGTGGCGCTGGCCACTTCGAGCTGCGGGGGCGGCGCCAATTCGACGAGCACGTCGGCGCACGGCGCGCCGGCCTCAGGCCGCACATCGGCGGCCCGCGCCGCGAGCGCGCGCGCCGCGCCGGCGCATCCGGCCACGCTCGTCTACCGCTCGCGCTACCAGCTCCCGGCGCCGCTCAAAGACCCGGCGTTCGCAGGGCTCGGCGCCGCCCGGTTCGCCCTGCTCGGAGGGCTCGATTCCTCAGAGGTCTCGAGCGCGGGCATCGAAGTCGCCGATCTCCACGGCGTGCTCCACACCGCGAGCCTGCCGCTGGCCCAGCACGATGCGCAGGCCGCGGAGCTCGGCGGCGTCGTGTACGTGTTCGGCGGCGGCTCGGCCACCGAGCTCGACCACATCGTCAGCTTCGATCCCGCGAGCGGCGCCGTGCACACGGTCGGCACGCTGCCCCACGCCCAGTCGGACGTCGCCGTGACCGAGAGCGGCGGGACGGCGTACGTGGTCGGCGGCTATGACGGCACGAACTGGATGAACACGATCCTCGCGTGGCGGCCGGGATCGCCGCCGCGCGTCGCCGGGCAGCTACCGGTCGGCCTTCGCTACGCGGCCGCCACCGCAGTCGGCGGCCATGTCCTGATCATCGGCGGCTCGACGCCCACGAGCGCGAGCGACGCGATCTACAGCTTCGATCCAGCCACCGGGCAGGTCCGGACGCTCGGACGATTGCCGCAGCCGATCACCCACGCCTCGGCGGCGACGCTCGGTTCGTACGCCTACCTGGTCGGGGGCCGCGGGAACAGCCTCGGCTCTCAGACCGCGACCGTGTGGTCGATCGATCCGCGCACGGGGGCGGTCACGGTAGCGGGACGGCTGCCGGAGCCGCTGTCGGACACGGCCTCGGTGCCGATCGACGGGACGATCGTGGTCGCGGGTGGGCTCGCCCCGACGACCACGATCGGGGGCGTCGGCCAGCTCGTGCCGGCCCATACGCCCTAGGACCCGCTGGCTTCGACGGAGCGGACGTAGTCGGCCACGGCGCCCTGCTCGGTCGAGCTCAGCCGGTGCGGGACCGGCATCTCGCGCACGAACTCGAGCATCTGAGCGCGCGTCATGTGCAGCGCGAGCAGGTCGCCACCCTGCTGGCGCGAGGAGGCGGTCCCGGTCAGCGAGTGGCACGCGCCGCAGTCCTCGGCGAACAGCGCCCGGCCGGTAGCAGGCGGGGGGCCACCGCCCGAGCCACAACCCGCGGCGAGGACCGCGATCGCCAGCGCTGCGAGTCCGGGGCCGGGGCGCATCGGGCAAGGGTACGGCCGCGGGAGTTGTGAATTTTCCGAGGCCGCGATGACCCCGAGGAAGGATGTCCGGATCGCCGGAGTCCTCGGCTGGGACACAGCAACTCCAACCGGGAGCGGAACATGAAGAAGCTGGTCCTTGTCGTAACGGCCGCAATGGCCGCCTACCTGGCGATCGCGCCGGCGGCACTCGCCGCAGGCGGCTGGACGTCGGTGAATGTGCCTTCGACGGGCAACAACGTGTCGCTGTTGGGCGCATCCGCCCGCACGAACTCGGATGCGTGGGCCGTCGGTCAGCAGTTCGTCGCCGCCGGGCAACCGCAGGCGCCGGCGGTCGCGTATCACTGGAACGGAACGTCGTGGTCGCTGACGCCGACCCCGAATCTCGGCGAGTACGGCGCGCTCGATGGGGTCAGCGCGAGCAGCGCCACCGATGCCTGGGCAGTTGGGTTCACGATGATCCGGCGCCACGACTACGGCACGTTGATCGAGCACTGGAACGGGTCCGCCTGGACGGCTGCCTCGGTCGACGCGATCACGGGCTTCGCCGCACGCCTGACGGGCGTCGTCGACGAGAGCTCGACGAATGCGTGGGCCGTCGGCGAGGGCGCGTCGGGCGGGCTGATCGAGCACTGGAACGGCAACGCGTGGACCACGGCCTCGCTGCCGGACCCGAGCTTCACTCCGGCCACGGGCAATGCGATCTCGGCCGACTCGGCCAACGACGTCTGGGTCGTCGGCAGCACGATCAGCCCGGCGACGGAGACCGACGTGCCCGAGGCGCTGCACTACAAAGGGTCGACCTGGACGGTCGTCGCGGTGCCCGAGCCGAGTCAGGCGAGCGGCACGCTGAACGCCGTGACGGCGCTCTCGGCCGGCAACGCTTGGGTGGTCGGTGAGGACAGTGGCGCCGGCAGCGCGGTCGGTGGCAGCACGCTGATCGAGCACTGGAACGGGACCGCCTGGAGCGTCGTCCCGAGCCCGACCCCGGGCGCGTATCCGACGCTCAGCGGGGTGGCGGGCCGTTCCGCCAGCGACGTCTACGCGGTCGGCACGAACCTCCCGAGCGTGAACGGCGGACCCGAGCAGGCGATGATCCTGCGTTGGAACGGCACCGCCTGGTCGGTCGACTCGAGCGGCGCGTTCGGCGGCTCGCTGGCAGCCGCGGCCACGTTCCCGGGCGCGGGCAATGAATGGACCGTCGGCTTTGGCAGCAGCGACCAGGGGCTCGTGCTCACCCACGGCTGACACCCAGGGACTGGGGGCAAATGGGGGCGCGGAGCGAGGGGTTCCCGACCGCTCACGATCGGGAACCCCTCGCCGTGAGCGCCGGGGCGTAATAGGCGGGCCGGCGATCGGCGAACACGTCGTTGTGCTCGCCGTTCCGTTTGCGCCGGGCCTCGGTCAGGTCGCAGTCGGCGAGCAACGTCTCGACCCCGCGGTCGCGGACCGGACCGGCAACGAGCCCGCCGTCGGGCCTGGCGATCACGCTGCCGCCCTCGAACTCGAGTCCTCGCTCGGCGCCGCAGCGGTCGCACACGGCCACGTACACCCGGCTCAGATACGCGGTCGTCGCGGCGAGGGATTGGAGGATTGCGCGCGGGTCCCGCGGCCAGTTGGTCGGCAGCGCGAGCAGGTCGGCGCCGGCGAGCGCCAGCCCACGCGTCAGCTCCGGGAACTCGATGTCGTAGCAGATCCCGAGCCCGATCCGACCGTGGCGCGTGTCGACGACGGGGGCCGGCTCCTCGCCGGCGGAGAACCACCGGGGCTCCTCGCCCCAGAGGTGGAGCTTGCGGTAGACGGCTCTGAGCCCGTCGCCGTCGACGAGCGCACTGCTGTTGAACAACCGGCCGTCGGGCGCCCGCTCGCAGAACCCTCCGACGACGACCGCGTCCGCACTGGCGACAGCGCCCGCCCACCGCGAGGCCACTTCCTCGGCCGACAGCGCGGCCGCCTGCGCCTCCTCGTCCGAGGTGAACACGTACCCGCTGGTGACGAGCTCGGGCAGGACGATAATTTGAGCGCCCGCGGCCACGGCCGCGCCGACCGCGTCACCCGCGAGCCCGAAGCTCCGCTCCGGATGGAGGACGTCGGGCGCGATCTGACAGCACGCCACGCGCACGCCCGCCGCCATCACGCGCTGCGTGAGAATCCGATCCGGAAGCGCGCGACGTACGTCTCCCCCGGCGGGACCACGGTCAGGCCGTCGCCGCTACCCAAGGCGTTCGTGGGCGCCGTCATCGGCTCGAAGCAGATGAACTCCTGCCCGGGCGGGGCGAACACCTGGGCATAGCCGTAGCCGCCGAGAAACTCCACGGTCAGCCTCGCCTCGCCGGCCGTGGCCACGAACACGGCGGGCTCGGAGGAAGCCTCAAAGGCATCGTCGAGGCTGACGCCTGCGAGCGAGAAGCGGTCGCGATCGAGCGGTGCGCGCTCGCCGGTCGGGATCGAGTGGTCGTCGAGCACGAGCCGGCTCGTCGCGCCGAGCCCGACCTGCCATTCGTCGCGGCCGGCGCCAGGAACCCGGGTGTATGGGTGGTAGCCAAACGACACCGGAACCCGGTCCCCGGTGTCGGCGGTGACGGTGATCGTCATCGTCAGCTCGCCGCGGCCCACGGTCGCCTCGCAGTGGACCTCGTGGACAAACGGGAACAGCTCGAGCAGCGCATCCGACCTCCACTCGAGGCGGGCCGCGATCGTGTCGGCCGCGCCGGAGTCGCCCGGCTCCCAGTGCAGGAGCCCGGGCATGACGCCGTGGATCGGCAGTCCGGCGGAGTCGCGCGGGGTTCGCGCGTCGTCCTCGGACAGGACGACCTCGCGGCCCGCCGCCGAGTACCCGAAGCGGGCCAGCCGGTTCGCCCACGGATAGAGCAGCGGGATGCCCATCGTCTTGCCCTGCTCGGCATACACCCGGACGCCACGCCGCCGCTCGAGGAGCTCGACGCCATCGACCTGGAACGAGCAGCACACCAGGTTGGCGTCAGGCACGAACTCCGCGGTCGTCGAACCGTCGGCGGAGGTCAGCGTGATCGAATCGAAGCCTTCGGCGGAACCCACGGACGGACGTTATCCGACCGGGCCGGGCGCCGCCGGAACGACCGGTCCGGGTAGGCTTTCACCTGTGGAACCCGAACGCGCTCGCGAACTGCTGGCCAAGGAACGCTCCCGGATCGAGGGCTTGCTCTCCTCGCTCAACCGCGAAGGCCCGCTCGAGGGCGACACTCGCGTCGAACCCGGCGACCTGGACTCCGAGGACCTCTATCAGGACGAGTTCAACGCCACACGGGCCGAGGATCTGCGCCGCGAGCTTGAAGCAGTCGATCGAGCCGAAGCCCGGCTCGCCGATGGGACCTACGGCCTGTCGGTCGAGAGCGGCAAGCCGATCCCGGACGCCCGGCTCGAGGCGTTCCCGACGGCCGAGCGAACGGTCGAGGAGCAGGACCGCATCGGACCGGGGTGAGCCCCGGGCGGGACTAGGCCGCTTCGGCGAGCTCGACCAGGCGCCGGTATTCGGAGGCGGCGTCCTCCTCGCGGTCGAGCGCCGCGAAGTAGCGATCGAACGCGAGGTGTCGCTCGTCCCGGGGCGCCTGGCGCCACCGGTGGTAGGCCGCCTCGACGGCGACGCTCGCCTCCCGCCAGGCGACATAGCCGTCCATGACCGCGTCGATCAGGGCCGACATTGGCATCAGGGCGGTGGATCGCTTGAGGCTCATGTTGGTGTAGACGCCGAGGACCCCGGATCCCTTCCATGGGGTGTCTTAAGACTTGCGAGCGAGCCGCTGAAGCGCCCGCCGGCGAGCGGGGTCGAGGCTCGCGAGCTGTTGGGCGAACTGGCTGAGCGCGGCGTCGCCGTATTCGGAGACGAGCCGCTGCGCCTCGGCCTGCGCCCGCCGGCCCATGTAATCGTCGCGCTCGAACACCGGCGCGTAGTGGTCGGTCTTGCCCTCGCGCCGCCGGCGTAACAGCCCCTTCTTGTGGAGCCGGGCCATGATCGTCATGTACGTCGTGTAGGCGCGATCCCGCCGCGTGCGCTTGTTCAGCGCCTCCATCACGGACCGGACCGTGGCCTCTCCCCCGGCCCAGAGCTGCTCCATGACCTCGGACTCGAGCTCGTGGAGTGGCGGCGGAGCGGCGGCCCGAGAACGCTTCCGCGGACGACTCGGCATCTACGACACACCATAGCGGATGACTCCTCGCCGGACACCGCGTTCTCCTACTTTCGGCTGACCCAGGTCCATCCCCGCAGCCGATGTGCGGAGCGCCGGCCGGGCTTAGCTTGGACTCATGCCAATCACACACGTAGATCAAGATCATCGGGCGCCCGCGCTCGAGACCCAAGGTCTGACCAAGCGCTTCGGCGAGCGAACGGCCGTCGACGACGTCAGCCTGGTCGTACCGCGCGGCGTCGCCTATGGGTTCCTCGGCCACAACGGCGCCGGCAAGACGACGCTGATCCGGATGCTGCTCGGGCTCACCCGGGCGAGCGCCGGCAGCGCGCGCGTCCTCGGCCTCCCGGTGCCAGAGCGACGAGCGCAGGCTCTCGCCCGTGTCGGAGCGATCGTCGAGGAGCCATCGTTCTACCCCCACCTCACCGGCTACGAGAACCTCAAGGTCGCCGCCGCGGTCCGCGGACCGCAGACGCGCGCGCGGATCGATGGGGTGCTCGACCGAGTCGGCCTCGACAAGCGCGCTCGCGATCGCGTCGCGACCTACTCGCTGGGCATGCGCCAGCGTCTCGGCGTGGCGCGGTGCCTGCTGTCCGATCCGGAGCTGCTGATCCTCGACGAGCCGATGAACGGGCTTGACCCGGGCGGGATGCTCGACGTGCGCCTGATGATCCGCGCGCTGGTCGAGGACGAGGGCCGGACCGTGTTCGTCTCCTCCCACCTGCTCGACGAAGTCGAGAAGACATGCGACGTCGCCGCGATCATCGACGGCGGCCGCGTGATCGCGCAGGGATCGATCGACGAGCTCGTCGCCGACGAGGCCGGTGAGCTCGTGATCGAGTGCGACGACGCGAAGCGCGCGCTTGCGGTGCTCGCCGGCGACCCGGCGGTGCGCGATCTGCGAGCCGAGCACGCGGCGCTTCGGATGAGGCTGCTCGACCCGCACCACGCCGGCGAGATCAACTCGCGACTCGTGGCCGCGGGAGTCGTCGTGACCCGGCTCGAGCCCGCGCGACGGAGCCTCGAGGACCGATTCCTGGAGATGACGACACGGCTGGAGGTGGCCGCATGAGTCTGGACCTGACAGTGGCAAAGCAGATGGTCGGCGCGGACATACTCCGTCTGCGCAAGAAGCGGGGCATGATCGCTCTGGCGCTCGCGGTGGTGCTTGTGCCGCTCGTGATCATGACCGGGTACGACGTGGTCAAGCACGCGTCCGATCCGGTCCACTATTCACCCGCCGGCGGCCTGAACAACTACGGACGTCTGCTAGACCTGCTGGGCGTGTTCATGGGCCCGGTCGCGGCGATCCTGATCGGTGCCGAGGCAGGCGCCGGTGACCTCGCCGCGGGCGTGTTCCACGACAACGTGCTCACCGGCCGCTCGCGCACGGCGCTGCTCCTGTCCCGGATTCCGGCCGCCGTCGCGGTCACCCTGGCCGTCACCGCAGTCGCATTCGCGATCAGTGTCGCGGTCACATTCGGGTTCGCCGGCGGGCTGGCGACGCCGAGCCTGCCGGTGATCGTGCAGTCGGTAGCGTGGCTCGCGCTCGCGAACTCGGTCGTTTGCGTGATCGCGCTCGGTCTCGCCTCTCTGACCGGCTCGCGCACGGGGACGATCACCGCCTTGATCGGGTGGGAGCTCGTGCTGAGCCCCCTGGTCGTCCAGGCAAGCTCGCTCGGCTCGCTCCGCCGTGTCCTACTCGACGCCGTGCTGCTGTTCCTCAAGCCGGGCCCTCTGACCGGCCCGCCGGTGATACCGATGCCGGTCGCCGTGGCCGTCGTGGTGACGATCGGGTGGCTGCTGGTGCTGCCGGCGCTCGGGGCCTGGCGGATGCGGACGCGGGACGCCTGAGATTCGGGGTTACTCTCACCGAATGCGGCAGGTGTCCACAACGGTGGCGGCGGTGCGCGATGCGATCCGCCGCCACCCGTGGTGGAGCGATTCGGTGCTGGCGCTGTTTCTGACCGTGATCGCGGTCGGCTCGGTGGTCGGCTCCCGCACCCGGTACGGCTATCCGTTCCCGGTACTCGCGGCCATCGCCGCGCTGTTCACCACGGCCCCGATCGCGCTGCGGCGCTACCGGCCGCTCGCCGTGGTGGCGGTCACGGTCACCGCCGAGACGCTGCTGTTGATCTTCTCGAACGACTCTCCGGTGCCGGTCGGGGTGATCGTGGCGCTCTACACGGTCGCTGCGTACTGCGAGCGCAGGGTGTCGATCCGCGCCGCTGCGTGGGTCGCGCTTCCGATCACCGTCGGGGAGATCGTCAACAACGCGGCCCAGCCCGGCCACGTGATCCCGGAGCTGGCGGTGATCGCGATCGCGTGGGTGATCGGCGACAACCTGCGTACGCGTCGGGCCTATCTGTCCGAGCTCAAGGCGCGGGCGGCCCGGCTCGAGCGCGAGCGCGAGGAGAAGGCGGAGCGGGCGGTTGCCGAGGAACGCGCCCGGATCGCGCGCGAGCTGCACGACGTGATCGCCCACAACGTCAGCGTGATGGTCGTGCAGGCCGCCGCCGGCGAGGAGGTGTTCGACGAGGACCCCGAGCGGGCGCGCGAGTCGCTGTCGGCGGTGGCATCGACGGGCCGCGCGGCACTCACCGAGCTTCGCCGGCTGCTCGGCGTGATCCGCGCCGAGGGTGACCGGGGCAAGGAGCCGGCGTTCGCGCCCCAACCGGGGATCGAGTACGTCAGCGAACTGGTCCGCCAGGTGAACGACGCGGGACTACCGGTCGAGCTATCGGTGATCGGCGAGCCGCGCGCGCTGCCCGAGGGAGTCGGCCTATGCGCCTACCGGATCGTGCAGGAGGCCCTCACCAACACGCTCAAGCACGCCGATGCCTCGGGCGCGCGGGTCAACGTCCGCTACGCCGCCGATGCGCTCGAGCTCCAGGTCGTCGACGATGGGCGCGGTAGCTCCGGGATCAACGGCGAGACCGGCGGCCACGGGCTGATCGGGATGCGTGAGCGCGTGGCGCTGTTCGGCGGCGAGCTGACGGCATCGCCGCGGGCCGGGCACGGGTACGAGGTCCGGGCATGGCTACCGCTTGAGGAGCGGGTGTCGTGACCATCCGAGTGCTGATCTGCGACGACCAGCCGCTCGTCCGCGCCGGCTTCCGGACGATCCTCGGGTCAAAGCGCGACATCGAGGTGGTCGGCGAGGCCGAGAACGGCGCCGAGGCCGTGGCGCTGGCCGAGCGCCGTCGCCCGGACGTGATCCTGATGGACATCCGCATGCCGGTGCTCGACGGGGTCGAGGCGACCCGCCGGCTGGTGGCCGACGGCACTCCCGCGCGGATCCTCGTGCTCACCACGTTCGACCTCGACGAGTACGTCCACGCCGCGATCCGGGCGGGAGCGAGCGGCTTCCTGCTCAAGGACGTGACGCCGGCCAAGCTGCTCGAGGCGATCCGGATCGTCGCTGCCGGAGATGCCCTGCTCGCGCCGTCGGTGACGCGCCGGCTGCTCGAGCGCTTCGCGACGACGCTTCCGCCGGGCGAAGCCTCGGGCGACGCGCTCGCCGAGCTCACCTCGCGCGAGACCGAGGTGCTGCGCCTGCTCGCGGGCGGCATGTCGAACGCCGAGATCGCGTCCGAGCTGGTCGTCAGCGAGGCCACGGTGAAGACGCACATCTCGAGCGTGCTGCGAAAGCTCGGGCTGCGCGACCGCGTGCAGGCGGTGATCGTCGCGTACGAGTCCGGGCTCGTGAAGCTCGGGAGTGGATAACGGGTCTCGCTGCGCTCGACGTCCGTGGGGCCAGGTACCCCGTCCGGACGGTGCGCGCGTCCGAGTTTGGTTCCGTGGGCGAGCGGGCAAAGGCGGGCACCTGGAGATGGGTCTGGCGTGTCCGCCACCGAGCCCCCGCCAGGCGGCAGCACCCGCCCGGTCCCGACCCGGCCGGTGGCGACGAGGCGCGGCCCCCCATGTACAACGCAGCAAACCCGTTCCCGTGATGCAACCGGTGCCACATAAGCATGCTCTCCATGCTTATGTGGGCCGGGGGCGGGCGCGGCGGGAGGTTTGCTGCGTTGTACAGGTGCCGGCGCCCCCCGGCATCGTCCCGACCCCGTCCGGACGGGGTACATGGCGGTCGCGGCGACGGCCCCGCTCGGCATCCCTGCCTCGCAGACGGGGCCTGCCGCGCCACATCCGACGGACGCCGCCGCAGGCGGCCCCAATCAGAACCCGAGCGCGCAGCCGTCCTTGCGGGCGTCAGAGCCGCCGAACAGCGTGCCGTCGCGGACGATGATCGCCTGGCCGCCGCCGAACGTGGCGCGGCCGGCGTTGGTGTCGATCGTGAAGCCGAGCCGGGCGAGCTCGTCCGCGCGGTCCCATAGCGGCTCCTCGAGGCTGAGCGTGGCGCCGTCGATCCGGAAGCGGCCGCGGTCGAGTGCCGCCTGCGGGTCTCCGTCGGGCAGTAACGAGCAAAGGAACTGCACGTGCGACTGGGCCTGGATGAAGCCGCCCATCAGCCCGAACGGGCCGACGAGCTCGCGCCCGCGCGTGAGCATGCCGGGGATCAGCGTGTGGTAGGGGCGCGTGCCGCCGACCACCGTGCCCTGGACGGCGAACCCGGCGGCGCGATTGTTGAGGACGACGCCGCTATCGCCGGCGACCACGCCCGATCCGAACGACTCGTACAGGCTCTGGAGCAGTGACACCGCCATGCCATCGCGGTCGACGGCGCAAGTGCACACCGTCCCGCCCGCGGGCTCGGACACGCGCGCCGGGAGCTGCGCCCGCCGGGCGCCCACGTGCTCGGGCGCGAGCAGCCCGCGGACGTCGGCGCCGTCGCGCACCGTCGCGAGCGCGTCCTCGAGGGCGAGCCCGACCGCCCGCACGAGCTCGGGCAGCGCAGGCTCCTCGTCGCCGAGGATCGCAAGCGCCTCGAGCGCGGCCACGCCCTGGGTGGGCGGCGGCAGCTCGGCGACGTCGACGCCGCGGTAGCGGCC
>Ga0335078_10014990_pt1 | contig 11501 bp, 8 predicted proteins | sample Lox_Sample_32_FD_206711 | JGI IMG/M metagenome (GOLD analysis project Ga0335078, IMG submission 206711) | Soil microbial communities from Loxahatchee National Wildlife Refuge, Florida, United States - Lox_Sample_3.2 | ecosystem: Environmental > Terrestrial > Soil > Wetlands | place: USA: Florida...
CCGCCAACAGACATTCGGTCTCTTCCAGGAGCGCGCCCAGCATCACGATGTTGGTGGCCTTGGTGGAGCCCAGCTTGTCCGCCATTTCGGAGGCAGGAATGCAGATGACTCTGGCTTGCGGCAGCTGGAAGTCCTGGGGCAGACGCTCGGCGTTGTAGAGAATGAGGCCTCCGGCGGCAACTTGCGCCGCAAACTTGCGCAGCGAGACTTCATTCATGGCCACCAGTACGTCGGGATGCGAGACCAGCGGTGAGCCGATTCGTTGCTTGCCCAGGCAAACGTGGCAGTGGGCGCTGCCGGAGCGCATCTCCGGGCCGTAGGATGGCAGCCAGCTTACCTCGAGCCCTTCGCGCATTCCCATCTCGGTGAGGAGCTGGCCGAGGAGGAGAACGCCCTGGCCCCCGAAGCCGGCTACCTTGATTTGGAATTCTTTGAAATGATGCTCATGCTTGGCAGGTTCAACCAGAGAAGCTGCGTCTTTCGACGTGATCTCGAGGACTTCCTGGACCGACTGGTGCGGGACTTTTGCGTTCTCCACGGGCTCGTGCTTCTTGTCGCGGAATACGTTGAGCGGGAAGTTCGGGATCATCGCTTCCGCGATCCACTTGCGGGCTTCGACTGGATCTTTGGCCCAGATGGTTGGGCACGGCGAAAGAATTTCCACGAAGGAGAAGCCGGCGCCGTTGCGCTGAAGCTCCAGCGCGTGGCGGACTGCCTTGCGGGCTTTCATGATGTTTTTCGGGTCGGAGAGGGCTACCCGCTCGATGTAGACGGGCGCTTCCAGCGTATTGATCAGCTCGGCGACATGAATGGGAAAGCCTTCGTTGACGGGGCGGCGCCCGAACGGGCTGGTTGTGCTTCGCTGGCCGACGAGCGTGGTGGGAGCCATCTGTCCGCCCGTCATGCCGTAGATCGCGTTGTTGACGAAGAACACAGTGATGTTTTCCCCGCGATTGGCGGCATGCACGATTTCGCCCGTGCCGATGGCAGCCAGGTCTCCATCGCCTTGATAGGAGATGACAATCTTGTCGGGGCAACTGCGCTTGATGCCGGTGGCTCCCGCCGGGGCGCGGCCATGCGCGAGCTGCACGTTGCCCACGTCGAAATAGTAGTACGCGAAAACAGAGCAGCCCACCGGGCTGACGAAGATCGCCTTGTCCTGGAGGCCGAGTTCTTCCAGCGCTTCGGCGATGAGCTTGTGCGCCACTCCGTGGCCGCAGCCGGGACAATAGTGGGTCTGCTGCTGAAGGTCGGACTTGCGCTCGTAGGCGCTGTAGAAGACCGGAGACTTGGAATGCGTGACCTCGTAGCCTGCCGCTTGGATTTCGGAGGCTTTTGCTTCGAGTTCGGTTTCGCTTGGCATGATCGCTCCCGGTTGCTCCCTCAGGCGCTAAAGCCCCTGAATTTTTGTGTCCGCGTCCGGCGCGCCTAAACGCGCGCGCCCTGATACAAATCTTCCCGGCGCCCAAATATTCCGGCGCCTAAGTTTTTCTCTCCGCCTTAGACTGGCGCGAGCATTCTCTGCATCAACTGCGAGTGCACTTCTTCTACGGTTGGGACGTTTCCTCCGGCCCGGCCGTAGAACTCAACGGGTACTTTGCCCTCGAGCGTCAGACGAATGTCTTCCAGCATCTGGCCATTGCTCAATTCGACGACCAGCACTTTGCTCACTTTGCTGGCGGCGTCGCGCAGGGCTTGCTTGGGGAATGGCCACAGCGTGATGGGCCGGAACAGGCCTGCCTTGAGCCCTTCGCGGCGAGCCATTTCTACCGCGCTGCGCAACACGCGCGAGGTGATGCCGTAGCCGACCAGCAAAACTTCCGCGTCGCCGGTCTCGAAGGTCTCGTGCCGCGCTTCCAGGCGTTCGGCCCGAATATATTTTGCTTCCAGCTTGCGGACGTGGGCTTCCAGATCGTCAGGTTCGAGGAAGATCGAACTCACCAGGTTCTTGCGGGTCTCGGGCGTGCCTTGCACGGCCCAGGGCTTCGGCGGCAGAGCCGCTTCGCGATAGGTGAGGTCGAGCGGTTCCATCATCTGTCCGATGAAGCCATCCGCCATGACCACCACCGGATTGCGATAAGTGTCGGCGAGATCGAAGGCGAGGATCGTCAGGTCGGCCATTTCCTGTACCGAGGCGGGCGCCAGCACGAGGTTGCGATAGCAGCCGTGGCCTCCGCCTTTGACCATGGCGAAATAGTCGCTCTGTTCAGGAGCGATGTTGCCGAGGCCGGGGCCGCCGCGAACCACATCCACGATGACGCACGGCAGTTCTGAGCCGGCGCAGTAAGAGATTCCTTCCTGCATCAGGCTGACGCCCGGCCCGGAGGAAGCGGTCATGACGCGCGCGCCCGTGGCGGCCGCGCCATACACCATATTGATGGCGGCGACTTCGCTCTCGGCCTGCAGGAAGGTGCCTCCGACTTGCGGCAGATAGAGCGCGGCCGCTTCGGCAATTTCGCTCGCCGGAGTGATGGGATATCCATAGTAGGCGCGGCATCCGGCCAGGATCGCGCCCTTCACGATGGCTACATTTCCTTTACAGAGCTGCCGCATGGGTGTCTCCTGGGACGACACTGGGGACGTTCGCCTCGACATCCGCGCGCGTAAGCGGCTTGGAAGGCGGCGCCAGACGATATACGGTGATGGCTCCCGGCTCGGGGCAGCAATAGAAGCAGATGCCGCATCCCGTGCAGTCTTCGCCCGTATAATGCGCCGGATGAACGCCATAAGCATTCAGTTCGGGTAGCAGTTCGAGGCATTCCGGCGGACAGGACTCCACACAGAGTCCGCAGCCTTTGCATTCCACGGTATCGATCAGCACGTTGCCGCGGGCTTGCTTCCTCGTTGCCGGCTCGATTGCATCGTTCATTCCGGGCTTTATGATTGCGGGCATTTTTACCTCCCTGCCGCCACTGGTTCGGGACGTTGCAGCCATTTTGTTTTTTCGCAGTAGGTGTAGAGTTCTTCGCGAAACTTGGGATGGGCAATTTCAATGAGAGCCTTGGCGCGCTCGCGGATCGATTTGCCGTGCAGGTAAGCGACGCCGAATTCGGTGACGATGTAGCGAATCAGGCCGCGCGATGTGACCACGCCCGCGCCCGGATGCAGCATGGGCGTGATGCGCGAGATGGTTCCATTTTTCGCCGTCGATGAGATGGCGATAATCGGCTTGCCGCCCCTGGAGCGCGAAGCGCCGCGCAGGAAGTCGACCTGCCCGCCAATGCCGCTGTAGAACTGGTTGCCGATCGAGTCCGAACAAACCTGTCCCGTGAGATCGACCTGCAGCGCGGAGTTGATGGCGACCATGCGGTCGTTGCGCGCGATCAGGCCGGGATCGTTGACATAGGCGGTCGGGTGGAATTCGAAGATCGGGTTGTTGTCGACGAAGTCGAAGATGCGTTTGGTGCCGAGCACGAAGCCGGCAATGATTTTGCGCGGCTTGAAATTCTTGCGCTCGCCGGTAATCACCCCGGCTTCAACCAGCGGAATCACACCGTCGGAAACGAGTTCGCTGTGAATGCCGAGATCCCGGCGGTCGGTGAGCAGGGGGAGAACGGCGTCGGGAATGCCGCCGATGCCGGTTTGTAGGACCGAGCCATCCTCGATCAGGGTGGCCACGTTGCGCGCGATAGCGATGTTCAAGTCACTGACTTCGGGCTTTTTCATCTCGCAGAGCGGGCGCGACTCCTCGATAATTACGTCGAGGTCGCTGACGTGGATAAAGCTGTCGCCGAAGGTGCGCGGCATCTGATCGTTGATTTGCGCCACCACGAAGCGCGCCTGATGCGCCGCGGTCAGGGTCGTATCGACCCCGATCCCGAAGCTGCAATAACCGTGCGAATCCGGAGGAGAGACCTGAACCAGCGCGACATCGATCGGCATCGCGCCGCTGTTGAAGAGTTCTTCGATTTCGCTGAGGTAGATGGGCGTGTAGTCGGCGCGGCCGTCGTTGATCGCCTCGCGCACGTTGGCGCCGATGAAGACGGCGTTGTGCCGGAAGTGTCCCGCCATTTCCGGGGCGACGTAGGGCGCGCAGCCCATGGTCATCATGTGCACGATTTCCACGTCTTCGACGAACGGGCCGCGCTTCATGAGAGCTTCCACCAGCACCTCGGGCTCGGCACAACCCGGCTGAATGTAGACGCGCATTCCGGATTGCACGTAGAGCAGCGCTTCCTGCGGGGAGCGTAGCTTCTTCTTGTAGTCGGTTTGCCAGGTCATAGAATCAGTCTCAGTTGTCGGCTCCCGCTTCTCGGCTACATCTCTAAATTCGCGGCGCCAAGCTCCATGCCACAGCACTTGCTAATGGCTGACAGCTTTCTGGCTCTTGCTTAGCGCTTTTTCGTAGCCCGCGGACGCGTAATAAATTGCACGGTCAAAAAACTGGTCCAGCAGCTGCAGCATCTCCAGTTCGCCGAAGGCTTCGATCGGGCGCTCGGGCAGCGACTCTCTCTGCAGGAACTCCCATAAATTCTCTTTCGTCAAAATGATGACCCAGATGAGTTCGCTGACCGGCACGCCCTGATGCACCCGAAGCGCGCCGATTTCCTGGTAGCGTTGCTCAATGTCAAATGAGCTTTTGCCCAGGAGCCACTCGCCGAGATGGCTGTAGATTCCGCCCACCCGGGCTTTTAGATCTTCGACCGGCACGTGGCTGTAGGAGCGCGTCAGATTCGAGCTTTGCACCTTTTCGATCAGGCTGGCGGTCAGCGATTCCGAGTGCGTCTCGATCAGGCGGACGAGTTTGTAAGCTAGCATCATGACCGACTCCCACAGCACCTTAAGTGTCAGTGTCAGCCATTGCCGGGGAGGGTGTCGTGACAGTTGCCACATCAGCTTGTGATCGGCATCACAGAGATAAGTTGTTCAGTGACAGCCATTTACGAGTGGAGGCGTCAAGATTTTCCCGACCGAGTAGTCGGTTTCGGGCCGCTCCCCCCAGCCGCGCGCTTCGAGCCGCGAAAACAGTTCATTTCCCTGTCTCAGGTAGGTAGTGCTGCATTTTGAACCACTACCGTCATGTATCCGCCCTTGACCATTTAAGCGCAAGTTCGTCTAAACCAGATCAGGTTCTGATCATCTAAGTTTTTGACCACTTAGGGTGGGAATGTCGGATGTGGCGGCGTGCCGCGGTCACAACTGCCGGCGGGGCGGCGCAACTGTCTGCATGAGAATTTTTTTACAACGCGGAGCCGCAGTGCGAGTGGTTTGCATCCTTGCCATCGCATTGGTATGCGGCATGGGCCTGGTGCAGGCCGTGCACGCGCACCAGGAGAATTCCGCGGCCCCGCATCATGCTTGTTCGATCTGCTCGACGGCTCATGCCGGCCTCGGAACCGGGGTTGCATTCGCGCCGCCAGTGCTGGCCGCCTCCGCGCTTGCCGTTCCGCCGCTCGATCTTCCGGGAGTTTTCCGCGCAGCGCCGAAGTTCACTTCATACGTCCTCCACCTGCCGCCTGATTCTCCGCGCCATTAGGTTCCGGGCCCGTCGGTCCGGACAAGATTAAATTCCGGGCGCGTTCGCGCTACCGGCACAAGCACTTAATCATTGGAGAAATCATGGCGTTCTTATTGCCCGGCGTGTCCGGCGTCGCAGCTTACTTCCACCCTCATCTAGGTGCCGGCGCAAAATACGCAGAATCACGACCGGCATCCGGCGCGCATCGCGTCGCGCAGCCTGTTCGACGTGTCGGTCGGCCACGACAACTTATTTCATGGAGACCGCTTCAAGTGGAGCGCACAAGTAACGGCTGTGAATTTGACGAACAACTACGCGCTCTACAACTTCCTCTCAACCTTCAGCGGAACTCACTACGTGACGCCGTGCGGGGTGACCGGGGAGATCGGGTTTCACTTCTGATAGAAGCACTTCTTTCCCGCGGATTTTGCGGATGAACACAGATCAGCATCTTCTTCAAGAAGCCTGAAGATCTGCGTTCATCCGTCTAAATCAGCGGAGAACAATTTCTTCGCGCCCTCGATCTTTTCTACTGCAGTTTGGCGTATTCGGCTTTGGCGGTCTTGAGGAGCGGCAAGTCCGGATCCGCGTCTTTCCATGTCGCCAAAAAGTTCTGGTAGGCAATACGGGCTTTGGCGATATCGCCTTGCTTTTGATAGACGCGGCCCAACTCCAGCTGGGCTATGGTAACGAGCACGTCCGGCCCCATCGTGCACTTCAGGTCGATGACCCGCTGAAAATCCTGCTGCGCCTCGGCGTAGCGTCCCAGTTCGCGATAAGCAATGCCCCGCCCGAACAGGATGCCGGTGTTGGAACGCGCATAAAGAATCGCGGAATTCAGCAAATCGATCGCCTTGGCGGGATCGGCCTTGGCGGGGTTGGCGGGCATGAGCGCTGTGAATGCGCGAATGGTCGGGACGGCGACGTTTTGCGCCATCGTATCGTTCGGGCGCGTGCGCTGGATTTCATCGGCCAGTTCGAGCGCTTTCTTCTCTTCGCGCTCCAGCGCCAGAATTGCGGCCGCGCCCTGCTTCACGCCGAATGTCTGGGACAAACGCAGAGCCTCGCTCGCGTCATTGAGGGCCTCCGTGCGATTGCCGACGAGCGCTTCGCGGCCTCCCATCTGAGACTCGAGACCGGCGCGGCCTGTCAGATGCATGCGATCGAGGCTTTCCGCGGCTTTCTGCGCGTAGTCGCGCGCCGATCGAATCTGTCCACGAACACTCGCGACACCACTCCGGAACATGAGAACGGCAAGTTCACCCTGCGGATTGGCCGACGCCGCCTGTAGATCTTTCTCCAGGTCAGCATCCCGGCCTTCGGCCCAATCGTAGGTCGCCATCTCCACATTGAGGACCACCGGACTACCTTTTTTCTGTATCGCCGTGGCAAGCGTGGCGCGTGCTTCGGCAAGACGCCCGAGCCCGGCATACGCCCCGGCCAGATTTTCATACCCGCTCACCATGTCCGGGTCAATTTCAACGGCCCGTTTCGCATTTACCAGGGCATTGTCATATTGCCCGAACTGCGCATAAATAATCGCCAGATTGTTGAAGGGTGTCGCGTCGTGAGGGTAAGTCTGCTTGAAGAGTTCCAGCGCGGCGATGCCCTTTTCCAGTTGACCGCTGTCCGCGTAGTAGTGCTCGGTAATGTAGAGTTTTTCCCGCTCGCTCGCGCGGTCGCGCAGCTCGAAGGCCTTCTGCCGGTTTTGCTCCGACGACTCCGTCTGTCCCAGATTGCCGTAAACGGTGCCCAGCCGCGCATAGGCCATGGCAAAGTTGGGATCGAGTTCAACCGCGCGCTGATAATTGGGAAGAGCTCCCAACTCATCGCCCATGCTGTGCTTGGCGTCGCCCAGGCTGAGCGCTTTCAGCGCATCGAGCGAGGTGGTGGTCGCCTGCGAGAGCGACATATCGTACTTCTGAACCGTGGCCAGCGACTCGCCCAGTTGACTGCGCAGCCGGGTCGCGGCGCTGTGGAGAGCGTTCAGGACGTCTTCCTTGCGGTCGGCCTGGGCCTGTTGCCGGCCAAGAGAGTCGCCCGAGGAGGCGTTGCCCGCCTCGATCGTTATGACATATTGGCCCCCGACGCTGTCGATGTTGCCAGTTAGCAGGGCTTTGATGCCGTCGCGCACACAAATCTCACGGCCCACATCCGCAGTCACGCGATCGTCGGGCCGGCGGCCCATGAACTGCAATGTCTGCCGGATTTTCTGATCTGGAAAAACGTTGAGGTAAGGCGATTGGCCCAGATCAACCGCCAGCGCTTTTTTCAACGTGCCGTCGAAGACCGGGTCGGCAGTGGTATTGACGAAGTCGGTGATGAGGATGCTGTCTTTTTCCGTCAGGGCCTGGCTGCGCCGCGAGAGCACAAACGCGATGCCCCCAGCCACGAGAATCACAACCAGCGAAGGGATCAGCCACCCCGGCAGTTTCTTCTTGGGTGTGTGTGCGGGCGCACGCCGATGCAGGCCGCTCGAGGAGGTTACCGCCGTGATGGTACCCGACTCGGAGTCACGGCGCAGCCGTTTCAGATCGGAGCGCACTTCGGCCGCGCTCTGGTAGCGAAGGTCGCGGTCTTTTTCCAGCAGCTTCGTGAGCACATCCTCGAGGTGCGGCGGCAGATCGGGATTGAGGCGCAGTGGAGAAGCCGGCGGCCGATTCAGGATGGCATCGAAGATGACGGCGGAGGTGTCGCCGCGAAACGGAATCGAGCCGGTCGCCATCTCGTAAAGCACGGCCCCGAAGGAAAACAAATCCGTCCGCGCGTCGAGTTCTTTGCCGCGCGCCTGCTCGGGCGACATGTACGCCACCGTGCCGACGGTTGAGCCGGGGCTGGTGAGGAACGGATTGTCGACCGTCGCCGCGGACCCAACCGTCGCAGCCGACAGCATGGAATGCTCCAGAGCGCGCTTGGCCAGGCCGAAGTCGAGAATCTTCGCCTGGTTCCGGTTGGTGACAAAGATGTTGGCCGGTTTGATGTCGCGATGAATGATGCCCTTGGCGTGCGCGCAATCCAGGGCGTCGGCCAACTGAATGCCGAGGTCGAGCAGTCGATCGAGCTCCATCGGCTGGCCGTGGATCGCACTCTTCAGCGTCTGGCCTTCCAGCAGTTCCATGGCGATGAAGTGCCGCCCGCCCTGTTCGCCAACCTCGTAAATCGTGCAGATACCCGGATGGTTGAGCGCCGAGGCGGCGCGCGCCTCGCGTTGAAACCGCTCCAGCGCAGCGGCATCTTTTTCGGTTTCGGGAGGCAGGAACTTCAGTGCGACGTGTCGCCCAAGGCTTAGGTCCTCGGCTTCGTAGACGACACCCATCCCGCCGCCGCCGAGCTGCGACAGCACGCGGTAGTGCGAGATGGTTTGGCCGATGAACTCCACGAGCACTCCTGGGGGTGACTCGATGTTAGGCGTCAGTGTTCGGACAAGTCAAACCTGGAATTCCATCTTTATACCTTTCCTATACGATGCGGCCTGGAGAGGAGTTCATTGTCCACAACTAATTTTTTGGGGCAAGCCTCGGATCATTTTGCGACCAGTTTGTGCCGATCCTGCGGGCACGCGTGCGCCCCGGAATGAAGCCAAGGCTGGCTGCCCCGAATGCCCTCGTCCCCGACGAATCACAGCCCTAGACACGCTGTTAAGAGGAGCATGCGCTCCGTCTGGCTGAGTTCGGACTCGCCCGCCCGAACCTGGAACATGGAGTGACATTGTCCAGAAGGGCCATGGCCCAGTCCGCGAAGGGCGCTGCGGGTAGGTCGGGGAACTCCTCATCCCATTGTCCTGGTGGGGAGAGTATGCCGAATAAGGGCCTGCTTTATCCATGCCGGCTCGGGCTTGTTTTTTTTGGCGTCTTCAGCGCATTCCTTTGTTGCGGTTCTCAGCAAGCGGTGTTGTGAAATGTTGCAGCGCGCTGCCGTGCTCTAAGTCATTGTTTCTGCAAGCCGAGTTACTCGATCACAGGTTACGCGGAGTTACTGTTCTAAAATCGGCGATGCGATTCGCATCAAAATGCTGTTGCCGATTTCACCGGAATTTTTCAACGGCGAATCCCGCCGACTCCAGAACCATCTCTTTTTCATTCACTTGACGGCGAGCGAAGGATTGCCTCGCGGGACGACAGACTTTGGCACCGCGAATGCCTTTAGTCAAAGTGGCGAGCGGCCTGAAAACGAAAGAGCCCTCGAAATGAGGTGGGTTATGACAGTCATCCTGGTTCTCTTCACATTCGTGAGTTTCTTGTTGATCGATCACTTCCACAGCAAAAAAGCAATCGTGGTCCAGCCCGCGCTGGCCAAGGCGCCGGCCAAGACCGAAAAAGCTCGTCCGACTCCTGAGCTGGTCAACGGCTTCCGCGTCCCCGAGAATCTTCGCTATCACCCCGGACACACCTGGGCGCTCAGTGAGAGTCCCACCCTGGTGCGGGTAGGCCTGGACGATTTCGCCTCCAAGCTGATTGGAAAAATTGATCGCCTGACGCTGCCGCAACGCGGACAGTGGATCCGTCAGGGACAGAAGATTGCGACGTTCTTCCGCGACGGCGCGAGCGTGGATATGGTTTCGCCGATCGAGGGCAGTATTGCCGATGTGAACGACAATGTTGCGAAAGACCCGGCGCTGGCGCAAAAAGACGCCTACGGCGAAGGCTGGCTGGTCACCGTGCAGTCTCCGGACGCGAAGACGAATTTCCGCAACCTGCTGGGCGGCGCGCTGGCCCGCTGGTGGACAGAAGAGTCAGCTGGCCGCTTGCAGAAAAAGATGCCGATGTTCGCGGGCGCGCTGGCGCAAGACGGCGGCGTGGCGGTCGGCAACCTGGCCGAGCAGATTCCAGACAAGGAATGGGCCGCAGTCACCAAAGAATTCTTCCTGTCCTAGTCAGAACGTAGAGGGCTCGGATTTCGATAGAGGTTAGGCTCTCGCCAAACGAACAATGAGCACCCACCGCCCGGGATCATGACCCGGGCGGTCGTTTTTGCTGGCTCATACTGAAGTTCCCGCTCTTGGCCTGACTAGCGGGGCTTTTGATTTTTTGCCGTTGGACAGCTGTGCCGGTTTCCGGACTGGCTCTGGTGCTGGAATGAAGGAGCGCGGACAAGAGTGTCCGCGCCCGCGACCTTTGTCCGGCTACTGAATCTGGATTACGTTTTCCGAAGCGTTGGATTTTAGCTCTTCTACGCGAGCTACCACTTTTCTGGCAAATTCGAAGAGCGACTTAGCGTGCGACGACTCTTCACCCTTCAGCACCGCGGGTGATCCGCTGTCGCCGGACTGGCGAATCTCTGGATCGAGTTCCACGCTGCCGAGAAACGCCGCGTCGAACTGCTTCGCCATTTTCTCTGCCCCGCCGCGCGAAAAGATATCGACCTCATGCTGGCAATGCGGGCAGACGAAGTAACTCATGTTCTCGACGATGCCGACGATGTCGACCTTCATCTGGCGGAACATTTCGATTGCCTTGCGCGCATCCTGAAGCGCAACGTCGGAAGGAGTTGACACCACGATCGAGCCGGTAAGCGGGACCGTCTGGATCAGCGAAAGCGCCACGTCGCCGGTTCCCGGCGGCAGGTCGATGATGAGATAGTCCAGCAGCCCCCAGTCCACCGAGCCGATAAATTGCCGGATGATCGAGTGCAGCATCGGCCCGCGCCAGATCAGCGGCTTGTCTCCCGGATTCAGGAAGCCGACCGAAATTACTTTGAGCCCATGCGAGTTGATGGGCGAGATGCGGCCTTCGTCCTGCACTTTGGGCTGCTCGTTTGTGCCCAGCATCAGGGGAACGTTGGGGCCATAGACGTCGCCATCGAGCAGGCCGACGCGAAGCCCCATTTTGCCCAGGGCAAGGGCGAGGTTGACGGCCAGCGTGGTTTTGCCGACTCCACCCTTGCCCGAACCGACGGCGACGATGGCGCCGACGCCCGGCAACGCTTGCGGAGTGGGCTGTTGCCCAGGAGAATGCGAATGAGCGCTCATCCGTTGATTATACGGGAGGGAACGGAGGTCGAACTCAGAAGCAAAAAGTCGGATTGCAGAAGTAAAAGCCCAAGG
>Ga0335078_10014991_pt1 | contig 11501 bp, 8 predicted proteins | sample Lox_Sample_32_FD_206711 | JGI IMG/M metagenome (GOLD analysis project Ga0335078, IMG submission 206711) | Soil microbial communities from Loxahatchee National Wildlife Refuge, Florida, United States - Lox_Sample_3.2 | ecosystem: Environmental > Terrestrial > Soil > Wetlands | place: USA: Florida...
TGTACGGATCATCCATGCGGCGAAGGCGTCCGGCGCGGATGCAATCAAATTGCAGACTTATACTGCGGATACGATCACAATCAATAGTGATCGCGAATGTTTCCGCATCGCAGGCGGCACCATTTGGGACGGGCGCACGCTTCACGATCTTTACTGTGAAGCCCGCACCCCTTGGGAGTGGCAGCCCAAACTGAAGGCGATTGCCGACGATCTCGGCATCGATCTTTTTTCTTCCCCATTCGATTCGACAGCCGTCGACTTCCTCGAGTCCATTGCTGTCCCAGCCTACAAAGTGGCGTCCTGCGAACTCGTGGATCTCCCTCTGATCGCGAAAATCGCGAGTGCTCAGAAGCCAATGATCATGTCCACCGGGATGGCCTCCCTCGGGGAGATCGATGAAGCAGTGGCAACGGCCCGATGCGCTGGTGCAACCCAAATTGCTCTTCTCCGATGCAGCAGTGCCTATCCCGCTCCGCCGCAGGAAATGAATCTGCGTTCGATCCCAGACCTAGCACAAAGATTCGGCGTGCCGGTTGGATTATCTGATCACACAGCCGGCATCGCTGCTGCTGTCGCATCCGTCGCCTTGGGTGCTTGCATCATTGAAAAACATCTGACACTCTCGAGATCTGATGGCGGCCCTGACGCGAAATTTTCGCTGGAGCTCCATGAGTTTCGGGAATTGGTTGAAGCTGTGCGAGTCACCGAAGCAGCGCTCGGCACGGTCCAATTCGGCCCCACAAAGTCGGAACGCAGCACGCTCAGATTACGTCGCTCGCTCTTTGCGGTGAAAGACATTCGGCAAGGAGAAGCTTTCAGTTTAGAGAATGTGCGCTCCATTCGGCCCGCCGACGGCCTGCATACGCGTTACTTGCCGGATATTATCGGCAAGAGCGCAGCCCAAGATATCCATCGAGGGACACCTCTCGATTGGAATCTCATTGCAGATCCGCGCACTCCAAGCCCGGTTGATGCCCAGGCCGCCCCTGCGCTTGTGAAATGAAAGTTCTACTCGTTCATCCTGAAGACAATTTTTCTCCGGGCTGCTTGGATGGGGAATTCGACCTCATTGTCGATTGCGCACGAGAGCTTCAAAGCGTTTATCTGTGCTGGTCAAGAGTCACTCGCTGTCCAATCCTCAGTCTTTACGACTTTGCCGAAGGACTCGAGGATTTTCGCCGCTGCGGAGCATTGTTGCGAACAGGGCGAGGGCAAGCCGTCGATGGGTACGGGATTGATTGGTGGGACGTCCTTTCACTGAAACTCGTTTCAGCCTTCTTGGGTCTGCTTCTTGTCGAAAGACTCGCGAGGTACATCGGACAAGCTGATGAGATTTCCACTTCGCGACCTTCGCCGACAGCAACTGCTCTGAGAAACCGGCTGGGATGCAAACTGACCGTTGCGCAAACGCCAACCCAAAGAATATCCACCCATGTGTCCCATTGTTGGCGGACTTTTTTAAACCTTGATCATTCACAGTTGTCCCAGGTGGCTCAGGATAAATTTGATCGGCACTATGCGATTCGGCACAGATTCTCTCCTCGCATTCGAAGTTCAGCAACGCCGGTTGTCCTGCTGCCGTCCGCGTACGTTAATGTCACCCGAACTGCCCTTAGGTACGCCGAGCAGTTTCCCGAGCAGCAGTTCCTACTCGTGTGTGCGCGGAAAAGTGCGGAGTTTGCCGCCGTTCCAAGCAATGTCACGACGGAATCCCTGAGTTCGTACTTCCAAACACCCAAGACCGAAGAAACAAATCTTTTCTCAGATTGGAAAACGCTTCGCCGACAACTGGGGCGAGACACTGATGAATTCCGCGCGTTGGAACAGTCCGGCGATTTCGATCGTATCGAATCCGACCTGCAGTGGGGTATCAACATCAGAAATGCGTGGAACAGGCTTTACGATTCACATAACGTGGTGGGATGCTTTTGTGCCGATGACACGAACCCGCTTACTCGGATACCGCTGCTGATCGCTCAGCATTGGAGCATTCCAGCCGTGGTGAGCCATCATGGCTCTCTCGATTGCTGGATGTCACTCAAAAGCGTCATCGGCGATCGATACCTTGCAAAAAGCGACATGGAAGAGGATTATCTGCTCCGTACCTGCCATGTGCCGACCGAAAAGATTATCCGATGGGTCAACCGGCAGTTGCCAGTGGATGATTTCTGCAGTTCCGACGCAGACTCAATCGTATTCTTCACCGAGGCTTATGAACTGTGTGGATGGCGCAGCGAAAGTGTCTATCGCGATCTGCTCCCGAAGTTGCGTGCCTTGGCAGAAGTCATGCGTCTTCGCCTGGTGATCAAACTCCATCCCTTCGAAAGTCAACGAAAAACTCGCAAGTTGCTCCAGCGAGTGCTGGGTAACGGCGCAGATCGTATCGAGATTGTCTCCGGGCCAATATCCACCGGACTCTGGTGCAAAATACGCCTTGCCATCACGGCCCAATCTTCCGTGGCACTCGACTGTGCCAGGCGAGGCATTCCCATATTTTTGTTGACATGGTTGGCTGACGTCTATTCCGGATATGCGGCTCAATTTCAGAAGTTCGGCGTCGGTCATGCACTCACGTCATCTGACCAGATTCTCGACATCCCACAAACAATCGCCGAACAATCGACGGTGAACGCCAAAACGGCTCCGGAATTACGGGCAGTTCCGCAATCTACTCCGGAATTATCCATCAACGCCTAAGTCGCACCAATATGCCGCCAATCACAATCTTCACGCCCTCCTTCGCGGACGAGGACAACACTAACGCACAGAATTTGACGGTCAAAGAACTCGTTTCTCGCTTGCCCGCGGATGAGTTTCACGTCACGATGCTCCACGCTGGCGCTCCTGATCCACGCATTTCATCCCGTAAGAACACGCAACTGATCCGCTGGAGGAGTCACGGGAACACTCTTCGATTGCTCACCAAGATTCTATTTTCGCCGCCGGACATTTACTTCTTCCCTCGTTACGGTCCTCTAGATCGGGCTTTCCTCGCACTGAAAAGATACGCTGGTCTTCGGTCGGCACTCGTCACGTACATCGTGATGATGATGGATCCAGCGCCAGTCAACTCGTTAGTCCGTTGCCTGATTTCGGAAGCAGACCGTGTGCTTGCCAATTCCCCTTATGTCGCTGAAACCATCGACAGTGTTGGATCCAGAGCCGACGTCATCTTCGACGGCGTTGACCAGCGCTTCTTCTACCCACGGGGAAGTCTTACTCCCAAACAGTCAGCGATCAAGGTCACCGTGTTGTATGCAGGTTCCTTTCAGCCTCGCAAACGAGTTGAATTGGTCATTCAAAACGCAGCACGATATCCGAACGTGGAGTTTCGCCTCGCTGGACAGGGTGGAACCGAAAATGCTTGTCACGATTTGGTGACCCGCAAAGGCTGCCAGAATGTGATCTTCCTCGGTCATCTCGCGTCTGAGAAACTCGGGGAAGAGATGCGGAATGCTGACCTTTTCTTCTTCCCGAGCATCCTTGAAGGTAATCCCCAAGTACTTTTACAGGCCGCGGCTTGCGGTCTGCCCGCCATCGCCATGAATGACTATCGCTCGCCATTCATCGTGAATGGCAGCACTGGTTTTCTAACGAATTCAGACCACGAGTTGTTTGCTTCTTTGGACCTGCTGCTCACAAATCCTGGATTGCGGCAATCCATGTCGGGTGCGGCGGCCCGCCATGCTCAAAATTTTGATTGGGTGAGGATTGCGAATCAATGGGGCAATGTCTTTCGGCAAGTGGTTAGTGGTTTTCAGGAACATGAAGCATACGAACCATCTCCTGCGCTACGGTAGCTACGTATTTTCGATAGCCGGAGCGCGGACCGCCGGAATTCTCATCAGCTCGGCAACCTTTCCTTATTTGGTGCGAAAGCTCGGGGTGCAGGGATACGGGTACTGGAGCTACGTAATTGCAGTCTGCGCTTTCTTGACTGTTCTGTCAGATCCAGGACTGACAACTTTTTTAACGCAACAACTGGCGGCTCACCGAGAACATGCTTTTGATTGCATCGTTGATGTGCTCTTTCTGCGTCTGATGAGTTCGGCAATTGCTGGCATCATCCTGCTGCTTGTCGTTTCTCTTGAAATTCGGACCGAGGTTCGTTTCTTGCTGAAGCTGTATGGGCTTGGAATTCTTTTTGTGAATTTGCTTTCCTGTGACTACATCCTCACTGCGCTCGAGATGTTTCACTTTCGATCGGTGCTTACTGTTGCTCAGCAATCAGCGTATGCGTTAGGAATTTTCGCTTTTGTGCGCTCGTCCGCGGACATCAAATGGGTTGCACTCAGTATCCTGCTTTCGTCTAGCCTAACTGCTCTGATCGGGTGGACGATCCTGCTCCGTCGAGGCGTTAAACTTCGCGCGAGACTGCGTCCAAGATCATGGAGAGGCATTCTCGTTCCCAGTACCCACTATGCCGCGTCAACATTAATGTCGAGTATCTATCACCGGACCGGGCATTTGATTGTGCGCTGGATGTTGGGCGATTTCGCGCTTGGTATTTACGCAGCGGCCACTAGGTTTGTTGATCTCTTGCGAGGATTCGTAACTATCGTTTTGCAGGTCCTCATGCCGCGAATCGCCTTTGCCAGCCAATCCGGGCAGGGAGTTCGAAAGCTGGCGAAGGTGGCGTTGGCCGGAATATCGATTGTCAGTATCCCGCTTTGTGCAGGCCTGATTGCTACGTCTCATCTTCTTGTGCCGTGGCTGATGGGCACAGCCTACACCGCAGATATCAGCCTTCTCCGCTGGGTAGCCCCTTACCTCGTTACCGCGCCCGCTGCATCTCTGTTCGCAGGCACCATCTTGTTTGCTATGGGACGGCATCGCGCATATCTCGCCGCGACCGCTGTAGGTGCCGCTTGCGGAGTCATTCTGAATTTTGTTCTCACTCCTTGGATTGGTCTTATCGGCGCGGCCCTTGCCTTTGTTTTGGCGGAGGTGGCTGTGGCCGGAGTCGCTTTCGCAAAAGTGCCGGAGCTGTGGGATTCCTGGAGAAGTCCTGCGATCGCCGCTTCGGTCGTGGCGCTTTTACCGATGTTGCTGGCCGTGCGCGTCGCCAACGCTTACACGTCGCAAGTGGGAGTCGTGATCGTTTCAGGCGCATGTTTTTATATTGCAGTCTGCGGATGGTTCGTTCGGAGACTTGTGTCGAGGGAGTCGTTCGGGGTCGTCGCCGGAAATTGAACCGGTTCTGCTAAGCATGCGCGTCCTGACTCTCACACCCTTTTTCCCGAGCGCCGCCGATGGTGCAAGGGGCTGTTTTGTGGCGGAGCCGCTGCGTGCGTTAGAGGCGATCGGCATCGAATCTGCCGTCATCGCCGTTGAGCCAATCTATCGACCTACTCCAATGCCAAACGGCCATCCAGCCTCGTGGGTTCGATACATTGCAATTCCTGGTCGTGTTGGACTTGCTTCGGCGGGGTTCTTTCTGTACGAAACGTTGCGCGCAAGGGTGCGGAGGCTACATCGCGAGCATCACTTTGACTTGATCCATGCGCACGCCGCTTTGCCCTGCGGATATGCCGCGATGCTGCTTGCTCGCGACTTGCAAATTGCCTACGTAATCACCGTGCATGGGCGGGATGTCTTCTTCCGCAAACAGCTGCCCGGAGTGTCGGGCCTGTGGTGTCAGCGGGTGGCACGAACTGTCTACAAATCGGCGGCTCGCGTCATCTGCATCAGTCGCACGGTTGCTAGTGAGATTCGACAGCACACCGGCGATGTCGAGGTGATTTACAACGGCGTCGATTCTGGTCGTTTTTCTCCTTCTGGCACCAGCGCCGATCGCACGGTTCTTTCCGTTGGAAATCTGATTTCCACCAAAGGACACGCGCTCCTCCTACGGTCATTTGCGTTGCTGGGTCCGCGCTACTCCGATGTCCAATGCGAAATCATCGGCGAGGGTCCCGAACAGGAACGTCTGTGCCGGCTGGCATCTGAACTTGGAATCGCGAATCGTATTCAGTTCAGGGGAAGACAAAACCGAGGTCAGGTCGCCGCCGCTATGTCGCGATGCACTCTGTTCGCCTTGCCAAGCTCCTACGAAGGCCTTGGCTGCGTTTATTTGGAAGCCATGGCCTCTGGAAAGCCTGTTATCGGTTGTCGGCAGCAGGGAATTGAGGAAATCATCACACATGAAAAAAATGGTTTCCTGATCAATCCCGAAGACTTGCAGGGACTGACCCTGACTCTCTCCAGACTGCTCGACGATGCTGACCTGAGAGATCGAATCGGACACGAAGCCCGCGAGACAATCTTGGACCGCTATACGCTTCGCCATCAGGCGCAGCAACTGGCACAAACGTATCGGGATTGTGCCGCATGAGCTGTCGCCTGGTTGTGATCACTGAGATCATCGCGCCCTACCGGGTCCCGGTCTTCAATGTGCTCGCAGTTCACCCTGAAATCGACCTGCATGTGATCTTCCTCGCTGAAACCGATCCGACGCAGCGCCAGTGGCTCGTGCCGACCGAAGAAATACACTTTTCCTATCAGGTTCTGCCCAATTGGAGAAGGCGCATTCACGACCACAATCTCCTGTTGAATTGGGGTCTTGAAGCAGCACTGAGGCAAACGTCTCCCGACGTAATCATTTGTGGTGGGTACAACTACCTTGCTTCATGGCTGACTTTGCATTGGGCCCAGCGCAACCGGGTGCCGCTTTTGTTGTGGACCGAGAGCACCGGCCTCGATCGCCGAAGTGAATCGGTCCTCCTTGAATCCCTGAAAGCTCGGTTCATCAAAGACTGCGCAGGGTTCGTCGTTCCCGGGAAAGCATCCTTTGATTACTTGACCAATTTCGGGATCAACAGCCAACACATTTTTATTGCTCCGAACGCCGTTGACAACGAATTCTTCAGCCAGGCATCGAGAACAGCACGTGAAAACATCGAGGTAACAAGAGAAAAAATGCGACTACCAGTTCGATATTTCTTATTTGCGGGCCGATTGGTCAGGGCAAAAGGAATATTCGATCTTGTCGAGGCATATGGGGCTTTGCCACAAACCGTGAGAAGCGAAGTTGGCTTGGTGTTTGTTGGGGATGGCCCTGACCGCGGAAGTCTCGAAGAATTGGCCGCACGCGTCCATCCTGGCTCGATTCATGTTGCCGGTTTTGCACAACGGGACACATTGGCCGCTTATTACGCGTTGGCGGATGCGTTTGTTCTCCCAACGCATACCGACCCCTGGGGATTGGTTGTCAACGAGGCGATGGCTTGCGGTTTGCCAATTATATGTAGTGATGTCGCTGGCTGTGCCTCGGATCTTGTAGCAGGCAACCATAATGGACGCACATTTCCTGCTGGCGACGTTCAGCGGCTCACCGCTGCGCTACTCGAGATTGCAAGCGATCAAGAACCCCGGGCATCGCTCGTAAGAAACAGCGAGACAAAGATTCGGCAATACTCGCCAGAGAAGTGCGCGGCAGCTATGGTTTCCGCGGCACTTGCCTGTGCCGAGGTCCGGCATGCGTGAACATAAATTGTTTGGCCTGATTGCCCTGCTTCTCGCCGTATGCGGCCTCCTCTATGTCAGTTTTTCACGCCCTGCTTTCTTTACAGATGTTTCGTTCCTTGGCGCGATGATCTTCCTTCAACTGCTGGTCGCTGTGATCTCGTGCTACCGCAAAGCCTTTTTCCCTGCGTTGATCATGATCTTTCTCTTCGCCGGTACTGCAGTGCCACTGCAGGAAGCTTGGACATCTGCTCGGTGGCTGGTTCTCGCAGTTGGCACGACCACCGGTTTGTTTCTTCTCCTGCGCGGACAGCAACGGCCCTTCGGCACTTTCCATATGGCTGCGATCGCTTGCATGCTCAGCGCGACGGTATCGGCTTTGGTTTCGTCCTATCCGGAAATAGCGCTGCTAAAAGCCCTGAGTCTCTGTCTTTTGTTTATTTATGGAATCACCGGTGCCCGCTTGGCGATCCATGGTCGAGAGGATCAATTTCTATCCATTCTGCTGTGGGGCGCTGAAGCGCTCGTATATATCAGCGCAATCGTTTATCTACCGCTGCGTGTTCAGCTTTTTGGCAATCGAAACTCCCTCGGTGTCGCGATGGGAGTAATTGTTCTTCCTTTCTTACTTTGGGGATTTTTCGTGAGCGCCAGTCCCGTTCTGCAACGGCGTAGGCTATTTGCAATTCTGCTCTGCCTGATTCTGCTCCTCAGCAGTTATGAGCGAGCTGGAATTGTCGCCGCTCTGATTTCATCCAGCATGCTCTGTGTTGGGTTGCGCAAATACCGATTTCTGGCATGTGGCATTGCGGTCGCTTCAGTCATGGCTGTTGGAGTGGCCGCACTAGTTCCACCACCACCAACAATCGAAACGGATGACGGGTCTCTGACCACGCGGTTTGTCTACAAAGGCGAACGACAGTCGGGAATCCTGGCTTCCCGCCTCAGCGTTTGGGACAAGACAATTTCCTCCATGGATCAGCACCCTTGGTTCGGAACCGGATTCGGCACCAGTGCTACCGATTTCGACAAAGGGCAAATCTCTCAGAGGTTTCGTTCCGCGGGACAAGTCACCAGGGAACATGGCAACAGCTATCTGGAGATCGCTGAATGGCTGGGTTTTCTCGGAGTCATCCCCTTCGGTGTCCTTCTGCTTTTCCTGTTGCTGAACGTGACTAGCGTGTTCGTCTGGATGAGGCAGACCAGAAATCCATTCTCTCCGGCCGTGCCCCTTGCGATATTCATCATTGGCGCGTTGGTCAACGCCGGGTTCGAAGACTGGCTCTTTGCGGTCGGCTACCACACTTGCGTACTTTTCTGGAGCCTCGCTTTCCTGTTGCCTGACTATGCTCCGTCATTGCGATTCCCGCAAATCCTGAGACATCGTCCTTTGATTTCACGAAGCTCTTCTGAAGCATTCCCAGTGACAGCTCCCGTCTAACATGCGTCTCTTCCTGAACGCGCTCGGCGCGAGTTGTGCGAGTGGGCTTACCCACCTGCGGAATGTTATTCCCCAACTCTCCAGGTTTGCCGGAGTAGAAACGACTCTGGCTGCGAATCCTGAAATTCGTTCGGAATTCGCAGATCTACCCAACATATCTTTGCCAGCAATCCCGCCCTTTGCCAATTCCGTCAAGCGGTTCTGGTTTGAACAGACGGTGCTTCCGGACATCGTTCGGCGTTCCAAGGCCGACATTCTGATTTCTACCGGAAATTTCGCCCTGAGACACTCCCCCGTTCCACAAATACTGCTCTCAGGCAACTCGCTCTATACGTCGCAGGATTTCAGACGGGACTTGTGGTCTCGGAAGGATTACCGTCTTTGGCTCGATAATCACCTGAAGTCGGCCGTGGCTCGCCATTCCATCCACTGGGCTGATTTGACCATTGCACCTAGCCAATCCTTTGCCGATGAACTTCGCCGCTGGACCGGTAAGCCCGTGGAGTGCATTTATCACGGATTTTCGCCGAGCGTCTTCTTTGCGCAGGATCCTCCGTTGCCCAGTAATATTCGCGAGCAACTTGACGCAGCACGCAACCATATTCGGCTTCTCTTTGTCAGTCACTACAACTATTACCGGAACTTCGAGACCCTGCTTCGTGCTTTGCCGATTGTGCGCAAACATTCGTCGCAGCCTGTGCGCTTATTCCTGACTTGCGAATTCCGTCACGGTGCGAATCCCGGATCGTACCGCCCCGAGCAAGCAAACGCTTTATTGAAAGAGCTTGGACTTCAGGATGAAGTCGTGCAACTGGGTGCGGTCCCTTACCATCTCTTGCACCAGGTTTACCGTGCGGCAGATATTTACGTTACTCCGTCCTACGCAGAGACTTTTGCACACCCGTTGGTCGAAGCCATGGCTTGCGGTCTTCCCGTCGTCGCCTCTGATTTACCGGTTCACCGGGAAATCTGTCGGAATGCCGCGCTCTATTTCCACCGGTTCTCGCCGGAAACTCTAGCCGAACAGGTTCTTCGACTTGTGGGCTTATCCGCGCGGCAGCAGTTTGCCAAACGTGGCTCGAATCGCGCTATCGACTTCACATGGCAAAAGCACATCGAGCAGTTGCTTGCAAAAGCTCACCAGTTACTCGGCAAGAGAAACGTTATCGAAAACGTGGCCTTCGCGCACCCAACTCCTCCGATTCTGCGGGAACATCCAGTTGAGCAATTGCCGGCATAACCTAAAATGAATCTGCCAGGACCACCCCCGCTCCCCCTCAGCGTAATCATCCCGGTGCGGAATGAAGCGCGAAACTTGCCGCGATGCCTCGCATCTCTGCGCGGAGTAGGCGAAGTCTACGTTGTGGATTCTCAGAGTACCGATGCAACCGTTGCGATCGCCCAAAGCTTTGACACAAAAGTCGTCCAGTTTCACTACCGCGGTGGATGGCCGAAGAAGCGCCAGTGGGCTCTTCAAACTTTGCCGCTCAAGTTCGACTGGGTGCTGCTTTTAGACGCGGACGAGGCGCTGACGCCGGAATTGACCAGTGAAATTCACCGGGCAATCGGAAATCCCGAATTCAACGGTTACTACATCCCCACGCAGATGCATTTCCTTGGACGAACGCTCAGTCACGGAGATGCCACTTTTTACAAGTTGTCTCTGTTCCGAAAGGGAAAGGGTCAGTTCGAATGTCGTTTCCGGGATCAGGATGTATCCATGGCCGACATGGAAGTCCATGAGCACGTCATCGTCGATGGTGCGACGGCAAAGTTAAAGAACTCGATCGCACACGAGAACATCAATTCACTTTCACAGTACATCCAAAAGCACAACGAATATTCGAACTGGGAGTGCCAGGCATTGCTCACGGAAGACTCCGAGGCCGCCATGCCGGCAAAGCTCTTTGGAAACCAGGCACAGCGCCGCCGCTGGCTGAAACAAACTTTCTTCCGAATCCCATGTTCTTCCGTTGTCCTGTTTTTGTATCGTTATTTCTTGCGCCTCGGTTTCCTCGATGGTATTCCGGGCTTAATTTACTGCACGTTCCAGGCAATTCAGATGTTTCACACCAAGTCCAAAATTTATGAATTGCAGGTGGGCCACTCGGAACCGTGCGATGTAGCGGACACCGAGGGTCAGGTGACTTCATGCTGATCCTGGGCCTGAACATGTTCCACGCCGATGCTTCGGTAGCAATCATTCAGGATGGCAAGATCGTCTTTGCGATTGCCGAAGAGCGCCTGAATCGCATCAAGCATTATGCCGGATTTCCATCACTAGCCATTAAAGCCTGTCTCGATTACGTCGGCGCCAAGATCACGGATATCGATCACGTCGCAGTCGGCCAGGATAGCGAAGCCAACCTCCGCAAAAAAATCCAATATGTCCTTGCCAATCCGGCCGGGATCTTGAACTTTGTCAAACTGCGTCAACGTAAACAGGCGATGCAGGATCTTCGCTCTCTCCTGGCCTCTGCGCTTGAAGTCGATCCGGCGTCATTGCGCTTTCAAGAGCACCACATCGAACACCACATTGCCCACATCGCCAGCGCTTACTTCTGCTCACCTTGGGAGAAAGCTGGAGGGTTCAGCT
>Ga0335078_10014993_pt1 | contig 11501 bp, 8 predicted proteins | sample Lox_Sample_32_FD_206711 | JGI IMG/M metagenome (GOLD analysis project Ga0335078, IMG submission 206711) | Soil microbial communities from Loxahatchee National Wildlife Refuge, Florida, United States - Lox_Sample_3.2 | ecosystem: Environmental > Terrestrial > Soil > Wetlands | place: USA: Florida...
TCACGCCGTTGTCGACGGGACGGTCGGTGATGGTCATCGGTGTCTCCTTCGTATCGATCGCAGGATCCGTTGTACGGGCGAGGACTCCGATCCCGGTATTGGGGAATTCCCCTACATGAGCCATTAGCGTGACTCGGCATGCGAAGCTCAGCGCGCCAACTCGGTGCGCGTTCGTATGCTCGGGACATGGCCTCCTGGCTGCACGAATAGGGACCTGGGTAGGGCGGTCGGATGCGAGATGCGAGAGGGGCACCGCACGGTGGCCTGCCGGCGCCTGCTGACCTGTTCATCGGTCGGGAGGTCGATCTGGCGGCTGTGTCCGAGCTGCTCGCGCGTGCACAGGCCCGGCTGGTCACGCTCACCGGGCCGCCCGGCATTGGCAAGACCCGCCTCGCCGTCGCATGTGCGTCGGCTTACGCCGAGCGCACCGGATGCGCATCGGTGTTCGTCGACCTGGCTGCGGTCCGGGATCCGGCGCTGGTGGTCGTCGAGCTGGCTCAGGCGGTGGGCGTCGAGCCGAGGGGCGGGACGGATCTGACCGGCCAGCTGTCTGCGGCTCTGAACGATGAGGAACGGCTCGTAGTTCTGGACAACTGCGAGCACCTGCTGGCCGCAGCCCCGGACGTCGCCCGGGTGCTCGCGGCCTGTCCGCGGCTGCGGGTGCTCGCTACCAGCCGGGAGCGGCTTCGGCTCTCCGCCGAGCAGGAGTTTCCGGTTCCGCCGCTCGCCGTGCCCGCGACAGCGGATGTGGCCGACCTGCGCCGTCTGGCGGCGAACCCATCGGTCGCGCTGCTGCTGGACCGCGCACACCGAACCAACCCGAGCTTCGGTCTCACTTCGGCCAATGCGCTGTTGCTGGCCAGCGCCTGCATCCGGCTGGAAGGCCTGCCGCTGGCCATCGAGCTGGCCGCGGCCCGGCTGAAGGTCCTGACCCCCGGGGAGATGCTGTTCCGGCTCAGCAGCAGGATGGAGGTGCTGGCCGGGAGCACGCAGGACGTGCCGGCCCGGCAGCGCGCACTGCGCAGTGCCATCGCCTGGAGCTATGACCTGCTCGACTCCGGCGAGCGCATGCTGTTCCGCAGGCTGTCGGTGTTTGCCGGCAACTGGACGCTTGCCGACGCGGCCAGCGTCTGCGCCGTGAACGGGGACGACGCGCTCGCGATGGTGGAGTCGCTGCTCGACAAGAGCCTCATCCGGCGGCTGCCCGGCGATGAGGAGACCGCTGAGTTCTCGATGCTGGACAGCTTGCGCGAGTACGCCGCAGAGCAGCTGGCGTGCCATGCCGAAGCCGAGGAGACGCGGGCCAGGCACGCTGGCCACTACGTGGGGGTGGCGACGCAGCTCGAGGCTTCCATCGGCCTGCCGGAGGAGCGCACCTCGCCACAGCGAGGCGACCGCCACCACGCGGACCTGCGCTCCGCGCTGGATTACTGTCTGAGGGCGGGCCAGGATGCCTGGGCACTGTCGCTAGCTGCGGGGCTCGGCTGGTACTACTACACCCGGGGCAACCTCGTTCAGGGCCAGGCCTGCGTGGACGCGGTCCTTCCGCTAGGCCCAGGCAGGCATGACCCGGCGGCGACGAGCGATGACACCACGGCGGACGGCCTGGGTGGCGTGCTCCTCGCCGCCGGGGCCCTGGCCTGGGCGACGGGGGAGACCGGTCGTGCCAGGCACCTCATGCTCCGCGCCCTTGAGCGCGCCGAGGAGCATGCCGACGTGCGCCGCGCGGCGATCGCGTGCGCCTTTCTCGGGCATGTGGCCCGCGCCGACGGCGAGTGGGATGCGTCTGCCAGCTGGCATCGGCGGGCGGAGGCGGGCTTCCGCGCAGGGGGCAACACGCACGGGATGGCATGGGCCCGGCACGACCTCGGGCTGCTCGCTCGGGACCACGGCGACCTGGGCAGCGCCGCGGAGCTGCTCCGGGAGAGCCTGCGAGAATTCCGCGAGCTGGACTATCCGTGGGCAGCGGCATGGTCGGCCTGGGGGCTCGCCACGACGCTGAGCGCTCAGCATCGGCTTGAGGAAGCGTGCCCGCTGCTGGCGGAGGCGCTGCGGATCTACACAGACGTTGGCGACTCCAGGGGCCTCGCCCACTGCCTGGAGGCGCTCGCCTACGTCGCCAGCGAACGGGCGCACTACGAGAGTGCCGCCCGGCTGATCGGCGCGGCCGCGGCGCTTCGCGCGCGGGAAGCCGCCCGCCCGCCCGGCACCGAGCAGGCAAGGAACTCGGCCGTCGAGCGGACGCTGGCCAGGGCCCTGGGGCCTCAGGACGCTGACCGGCTCATCCAGGCTGGCCGGGCCATGCCCGTCCAGCAGGTCGCGGATCTCGCCATGGCGGTCGCTTCGGGCGCCGCGCCGGGTGATCCGGACCGCGCTCGGCAGGTGCCGCTCACCCCGCGAGAGCGGCAGGTGGCCGCGCTGGTCGCCTCGGGCCGGACCAACCGGCAGATCGGCAGGGTGCTCGGCATCTCCGAGAAGACCGCCGAGGTTCACCTGCATCATGTGATGTCGAAACTGGACGTTCGCAGCCGGGCCGAAGTAGCCGCCTGGGCCGTCACCCAGCACCCGTCCGCTCCGGCGCGGTAAGCGCCGAGGCGGACACGGGCCTGGCGGGCGGGATCGCCTCAGGTCGCGGGTCGGATCAGAGTGATCCGCTGCCAGGTGTGTCCGGCAGTGGTGGTGGCGTAGATCCGCGGCGCGTTGCTGCCGTACGGTCCTGGCGTCGTGAGCCATGCCCGGCCGGCTCCAACCGCCTCGATCTGGTCGGGACCGCAGAACTGGCGTGAGGCCGGCGCTGGAGTGGCCAGCGGGGTCCAGCTCTTGCCCTGGCTGGTCGTCCGGTAGACCACGACGTGGCTGTCGCGGAAGGCTGCCGCCCAGGCCACGGCCTGGCCCGGGAAGCTGGTCGGCAGCGGGCCCGAGCACGACCGGCTCGCCGCGTTCTGCAGCGTCGACGCCAGCGACCACGTCTCACCGTCGTCCCGGCTTATGTAAATGCGCAGGCTGGCTGTCCCGCCAGCGCCGACCGTTACTGGCTCGGCCAGCGTCCGGCCGAAGACAGCCGGGGGCCCGAAGGCCGCGCCGGACGGCGCCCGGAGGTGAACCTGCCGCCAGCTGCGCCCGCCGTCGGTGGTGCGATAGAGCGGAGAGCCGAATAGGTTGTTGCTGAGCCAGCCGGTCATTCCTCCCGGCTCGAACCTGATCATGCCGAGGGCAGGCAGCGTGCCCACACCATGCGGGCGCTGGCCGTTGAGCGTGGCGACCAGGCGCCAGGTGGAGCCGCCATCCGTGGTGCGGAACAACTCCTCGGCCGGCGCGTTGGCCACGACATCGACCAGCCAGCCATCAGCGGGAGTGAGGAACTGCAGGTAGTCGGCGCTGCCGGCGGCCTGGTTGTGCCCGGGAGCGGCGAACGCCTGCCAGGTGCGCCCGCCATTGCTGGTCCGGTACACGTTCTCGGCGAGATTCAGGATGCTGAATGTCGCGAACCAGCCGTGCTGACGGTCGAGGAAGAAGATGCTGTCCGGCTCGGTCAGCTGATCGGTCCTCGGGCCGATATCGCTGAAGGTCCGGCCGAAGTTCGTGGTCAGCATCAGCTGCGCGTGACCGCTGCTCGCGGTCGGAGCGGGGCCAAGACCGATCAGTCCGAGCCGTGCAGAAACCAGGTCGGATACGCCGGTCACGACCAGCCCGGCACCTTGAGCCGTCGTTCGCGGTGCCGGTGTCGTCCGTGTCGCGCACCCTGCGGCCGCCACGCTGAGGGCCAGGCACGCGATCGCCAGCGTGGCGGCGCACCGTGCGGCCGCGGTCCTGCCGCACCTGCCTGGCGTGACGGCTCCCAGTTCGACCACCTCCGAGACAATTCGTCCCACTAATAGAGACGGGCATCCAGGCCGAACGGTTGGGTGTGCGGGCAGCGACCTTTACCGCGCGGCGCGAGATCGCCTCCTGGCGGCCTCGAGAAAATCGCAACCGGTGGTCAGTCGGCGGCGTCAGTTAAAGGCATGCGAGCGCGCCATGCCACGGTCCGGCGGCTCTCCTTGCCGGCGGTGGCCCTCATGCTGGCGCTTTCCGCCGGCTGCGCATCCTGCGCGGGGCCGGCGCATCAGGTGACGCCGACCCCTCGCGGCGCGGGTCAGGTGGCTGCGGCTCAGGTGGTACGGGCGTCCGCCGCCGTGGTGTACGTGCTGAGGACGACGCGGAGCGGCCCGGCCGCCACCGTGACCCGGCTGTTCCGCAGCGACAACGGATTCGCCCTTGACCTGGGCGGGGCCTTGCTTCGCACCACCAACGGCGGGGCAACCTGGATCGCGGTGCGGCTCTAGCCGTGGCCGCGCCGCCCCGGAGATGATCTTGATGGATGTGGCGGATGTCCCAGAATACGCAGTGGATGTGGCATCCATTCCACTGACACTCGGCGGATCACATCCGGTTTCGGCTGGTATGCGGGGATCCGGGCGGGCGTGCTCGGCTAGGCGGCCGCGGCCGCGCGGCGCGGCGCGAAGACCAGCCGACCAGCCGCGCTGCTCCGGATTGTCCGTGGCCGGTGATGCCGCGCGGTAGAGCCGTCAGTGCCCGCGGAGATCTACGGGAGAGGCGCTAGCCGGCCTGGGCGGCCTGCGTCTTCTTGCCTGGCTGGCGGCGCCGCCGGTCGCGGATGTAGATGGCGCCCTGCCTGCCGTCGCCCGCGCTGCGGCGCTCGATCTCGAACAGGGTGGTCGCGGCCATCAGGTCGCTCAGCTTGGCGTAGCCGTAGCTGCGCGAGTCAAAGTCAGGCTGCTGCTTGGTGATCAGCGTGCCGACGTAGCCCAGCGCGGCCCAGCCGTCCTCGTCCGAGGCCGCCTCGACCGCGTTGCGCAGCTGGCTGACCAGCCCGGCGTCGCGCTTGAGCTGCGCGGCCGAGGCGCGTGCCACAGCGGCGGGCGCGGCATCGGCTGACCCTGCGGCGGCAGTTGCGTCGCGGGTTAGGTTCTCGATGTAAATGAACTTGTCACAGGCCGCGACGAACGGCTTGGGCGTCTTGCGCTCGCCGAACCCGTACACGGTCAGGCCGGACTCGCGCAGCCGGGCCGCCAGCCTGGTGAAGTCGCTGTCGCTGGACACCAGGCAGAACCCGTCGAACCGGCCCGAGTACAACAGGTCCATCGCGTCGATGACCATCGCCGAGTCGGTCGCGTTCTTGCCGGTGGTGTAGGCGAACTGCTGGATCGGCTGGATCGACTGCGCGAGCAGCTGGTCCTTCCAGCCCTTCAGGCTGGTTCCTGTCCAGTCCCCGTAGGCGCGCTTGACGTGCGCGGTCCCGTACTTGGCGACCTCGGCGAGCAGCCCCTCGGTGATGCCGGGCTGCGCGTTGTCCGCATCGATCAGCACCGCGAGCCTGGCCGCGTTCTCGCTCACCCGGATCCTCTCCGTTGCGTTCCGGGCCAAGAATAGCCCTCCCCGGCGGCCTGGCCGCCGGCCAGGACGCGGGTCAGGACGCGGCCGGGCCGACGTCGCCAGGCGCGATCAGCGGCCCGTGGCTAACGAGGCCTTCAGGACTCGCTCTCGGGCCTAGGCCCGTGGTGGATGTTCAGCAGGCGCTCTTCAAGCTCGGCCCACTTCCGGCTCCATTGCGCGAGCGGGCCGAGGATCTGCTCCAGCACCACGAGCTGCTCGTCGAACGCGGACAGCTGGGCCTGCATGGCCTCGATGCTGCGCCGCTGCGCGGCGATGGCGTCGGCGATCGAAGTCAGCTGCGCTGCCGACAGGGTGCCGGGCAGCGCGAGCGCGCGGGATGCCGACGGCAGGTGCTCACCCAGCCTTGCCAGGCCCTCAAGGCCCTCGGCTACTCCGCGGAACTCTCTGATGAACTCCTGGACCAAGCCGGGAACCACACCGGAGGTGGCCCGCTCTTCGTCGGCCATCGGCCTGGTTCCTTCCGTCAGCTCGCACCGTAGGATCGCACCGGCTGCCGCCGCTGCGATCCTTCCCGCTGCCGGTCACGTCACACCGGGCGCCAGCCAGCTCAAGCGATGTCCAGCCTGGCAGCATCGCGCCGGTCCCGGCAATGCCGGGGCCCCTGCGCGGGCGGGCGAGATGCTCGTCGGCGCAGGGGTCCGGAACCATCAGAAGGGTCACGCCTCACTCCGCGGCGACCGCCGGATCTGTCACGACCCGGACGTCACCGGGCTGACCCACATCACCACCAGCGACTTCATTGTGCAGCCGGTGGCCTTGATGGGGGCGAACAACGCGGTGTACTGATCCGGCGGGTAGACCTGGACCGTGTTCACCGGCGTCTGATTCTGGTGGCACTGGTTGCTGACGAGCACGTCGCTGAGCGCGAGAATCGCGTGCGCCGTCCCGCCTGGCTGGACCGTGATGAGGGTCGGCGTGATGCCGGAGATGTCGCGGCGTCCGGCCGGCGCGCCGATGATGCTGCCGCCCGCTGAAGTCACGAACGACACGCCGGGGTAGCCGTATATGGTGCACGCCGACGATGACACGTTAGTGAAATCAAGAGGGTAGTAAATGGTCCCGGCAGCGCCGTTCTCCTGGCCAACGGTGAGCCGGAGGTCGCTGGTCGTGCACTGGGCGGGGCCGGTGGGCATCGTCGGGCTGGGGCTGACCGTCTTCGTGACCGGAGGCGGGGTGACCGTGACCGTAGCTCCTGGTGCACCCCCCGAGGTGCCGCATGCCGCTACGAGCAGGCCCGCCGATGCGATGGTGACGGCGGCGAGGCCAATGGCCCCCAGCCGCCCGCGGAATGTCTTCATGGCAAACATCCCCTTCTCGTACTCACTAACTACGACGGCGGAGCCGGTGCCGGGGTTACTCGAAGGGGACCTTCGCCGCCGTAGTGGGGACCTTAGGCCCTACTGCATGTCAATAGGCGCCCACCCGCACAGCGAGGCAGCCCGGTTCACCCGGCCAGGGTGGTGCGCGCCGCCGCGCCGGGGGCCGACCGTGGGCACGATCAGGTGAACCGCGAGCCAGGGGGCGCCCGTTGAGCAGGGAGCGATGGCTGGCCAGGCTGTCCATCCTGCTGATGGCGGGCGGGGTGGCCGTGCTGATCGCGTTCGCCGAGGTGCATAGTGTCGCGCTGGTGCTGACCGGCGCCGCCGGAGCGTGCCTTCAGCTGGCGGGCGCCTACTGGTTCCTCGCCTACCGAGGGCCGCGGCGCTGGGCTGCGTTCGTCCTGGCGGTTCTTGCCCCGATCGCCGTGCTGACCCTGTACGCGCTCGCGCACCTGCTGTGGGTGGCGGCGGTCTCGCTCGCGCTGGTGCTGGCCGGCCTGGCCGCGGCGCGCGCCTGCATGGGGACGCTGCGTTACCGGAGCGCGCCCGAGCGGCCGGCCAGGCGGCCCGAGCACGCGTTCCTGATCATGAACCCGCGGTCCGGCGGAGGCAAGGTGGCCAGGTTCGGGCTGGCCGAGAAGGCGCGGGCGGCCGGGGCCAGAGTCGCCCTGCTTGAGGGCCCGGGAACGGTCGACGTCGCGGCGCTGGCCAGGCAGGCGGTCGCCGACGGCGCCGACCTGCTCGGCGTGGCCGGCGGCGACGGGACCCAGGCCCTGGTGGCCGGCATCGCCGCCGAGCACGACCTGCCGTTCCTGTGCATCAGCGCCGGCACGCGGAACCATTTCGCGCTGGACCTCGGCCTGGACCGCGACGACCCGTCCCGATGCCTCGACGCGCTGACCGACGGGATCGAGCGGCGGATCGACCTCGGCCTGATCGGCGGCAGAACCTTCGTTAATAACGCATCGTTCGGGGCCTATGCCGAGATCGTGCGGAGTCCCGCCTACCGGGACGACAAGCGCGGCACCACCCTGCAGATGCTGCCTGACCTGCTCAGGAGCGACGGGGGTGGGCCGCACCTGGTGGCGCGGGCGGGAGCCGCGGACATCGCCGGCCCGCAGGCGGTGCTGGTCAGCAACAACCCCTACCAGACCGGGGACATCGCCGGGCTCGGCAGGCGGGCGAGGCTGGACGCCGGCGCGCTCGGCGTGATCGCCGTAACGGTGACCAGCGCGGCCGAGGCGATCGGCCTGGCGCGCCGCGGCCGCGGGCGTGGGCTGATCATGCTGTCGGCGAGCGAGGTCACGGTCGACGCGGTGGACGCTGAGAACGCGGAGGGCGCCGGGGGTGCCGCGGGCGCGGCGGGCGCGAGTCAGAAGGAGATCCCGGTCGGCATCGACGGCGAGACCGTGCTGATGCCGGCGCCGGTGCGCTGCTCGGTCCGGCCCGGCGCGCTGCGGGTGGTGCTGCCGAGGAACCGCCCGGGCACCCGGCCGTCCAGGCGCGCGTTCAGCTGGAAGCGGCTCGCCAGGCTGGCCGGCTTCGGCCGCATCGACGCCGCGGGCGAGGACCCAGGCGGCACCCGTTGAGCCGTCCGGCTCGGGCTCCGCGGGGATCCTCGCCCGCGTGCGGTCAGGCGATGGAACCGGTCATGCGATGAACACCGGCACCACGACGCCGATGAAGACGTTGTTGAAGAACAGGAGCTTCGGGCTGATCGTGCTCGTCGCCCAGATCCCGTAGAAGTCCCCCTGGATGAGGTTCTGGTAGACGTGGGCCACCAGCGGCAGCGCGCTGCTCACCATGATCCCGGTGGTGTCGGTGTCCGGGCCGGTCGTAACGTCCGTGTTGTTGATCCCGAGCGCGTTCTTCGTGATCACGTTGCCGTTCATGTTCCCCGGCTTTGCGTCGGGCGTGATCCGGTCCGGCCCCGAGGTCACTGCCGGCCCGCCGATCAGGCTGATTCCGGGTCCGGCGTTGTCCTGGCCCTCGTTGCTGGCGATCGTGTTGTCGAACACGCTGCCGAGGGGGCTGCCTGCGGTGAGCAGGATGCCGGCCGGCGCGGGCAGTGGCTTGATCCCGAAGCCGTTGCTGTCGGTCGTGTTGCTGATCACCTTGTTGTCGAACACGCCCGACGGTATCGGGGCATTGCCGAGCAGGAGGATCCCCTGGCCGCCGTTATGGTCGGCGATGTTCTCCGAGACCACGTTGTGCGCGCAGATAGAGCCGAGCTTGTCCGGCGTTATCGGGCTGAGGGCGACGACGCCGAGCGAGAGCGTGTCGGTCAGGACGATTCCGGTCTGCGCGTTGTCATCGGTGAGATTTTCGAGCACGTCAACGTAGGATGACCCGAGAATGAGGATCCCGATCGTATTGTCCCTCAGGTCATTGTGGACGATTGTCCCGTGCGAAACGTCGTCAGCCTCGATGCCCGCGTTGCTCGCGTTCTCGACCGTAAGATCCTCGACCGTCGTCTCGTCGGCCTCGATGAGGATCCCGTTCGTCTTGCCGGTGGCGTTGATGACCGGATTGCCCTGCCCCTTGAGGGTCAGGCCCTTGCCCGGCGGAATCATGACGTTGCCCTGCAGGTAGGGCTTCGAGCTTGGGCAGACGACGATCGTGTCGCCCTGCGCGGCGACGCTGACGGCGTGCGCAATCGTCGCGAAGCCCAACAGGCAGGACGTGCCGCTGTGCGTGTCGCTGCCCCTGCTGGAGACGTACCAGGTCTTGTGGACGAGCGGTGCAGCATTCGCCGTCCCGGAGAGGAGCAGCGGCGAGAGCGCGATGGCGCACCCGCCCGCCACCGCGAGCACGCGCTTGATAGGACTTTGCATCAGAATATCCCCCTGTAAAGTCTTCGTCTCAGCCGTGAATACTACTGCCGTCGCTGGTCAGGGCCGGGGATATTGGCGCAACGCTTTCGCGGCAATGAAAGAGCGCTGGACTGTTACCGCGCTCTATGGTGATCGGCCGGAAATACGGTGAGAACGGAAGTCTTCGAGTTAGTCGGCAGGGTCAGGCGACTCGGCGAGGCACTTGATGGCGGCCAGTCGGCCGTCCCACGGATTCCGGGGTGGCCGCCGAGGGTCGGCTCGGGGTGTCGGGCAGGATGTCAGGCGACGCCGGCGGGCTCGGGTGCTAGCTGCTCGTGCTCGATCAGCAACGCGTAGTCGCCCGGCGCCGTGGGCGCTGCGCTGGGTTCGGCGGGCAGGTTCAGCGTGACCCGCAGTCCTTCGGCGTCGCCGAGGGCGGCGGTGGCGGTGCCGTGATGGGCGGTGGCGATGGCGGACACGATCGCCAGGCCGAGGCCGGATCCTGGCTGGCGCGCGTGGGTGCCGCCACGGTAGAACCGGTGGAAGATCCTGGGCAGGTCGTCCGGCGGAACTCCCGGGCCGTCGTCACAGACGCTGACCGTCACCGCGCCGTCCGTGCGGTCGGCCGTGATCGTGGCCGTCGTGCCCGGCGGCGTGTGGGCGCGGACGTTGGCGAGCAGGTTGTCGACGGCCCGGCGGAGCATCTCCTCGTCGCCGACCGTGACCAGGCCGCCCTGCACGTCGGCCCGCCAGGTGCGGCGCGGGTCAGCAGCGCTGGCGCGCTCGGCGCAGCCTGAGACCAGCGCGGTGAGGTCTACCAGGTCCTCCCGCTGCTCAGGATGCTGGTCGAGCCTGGCCAGCCTGAGCATGTCGTCGACCAGGCCGCTCATCCGCTGCGCCTCCAGCGAGATCCGGCGCATGGCCTCGTCGACCTGGTCCCGGTCCCGCAGCACGCCCTGCTGGTAAAGCTCGGCGTTGGCGCGCAGCGAGGCCAGTGGGTTGCGCAGCTCGTGGCTGGCGTCGGCGAAGAACCGGCGGGTGAGTTCCTGGCTGGCGTCACGCTCGCGGATCGACGTCTCGATCCGGCCGAGCATGTCGTTCAGCGCGATGCTGAGCCTGCCCACCTCGGTCGCCGCGTCCTGCTGGCCGACCCGCTCGGTAAGGTCCCCGGCCGAGATCCGGTCGGCCTGGGTGGCCATGGCCTCGATCGGCCGCAGGCCGCGGCGGACCACCAGCGCGACACCCAGCGCTACCAGCAGGCCGGCCACGGCCGAGCCGATGATCAGGATCAGCCGCAGCCTGCCGACCGTCTTGTCCACGTCGGCCAGGCTGGTGGTGACCACGAGGGTGCCGCCGGCGATCGGTATCGCCTGGAGCCTGAGCTGGGCATGGCCGTTGGCGCTGAGCACCGTCACGGTGGCTCGCCCGCGAACCCAGAACGTGGCGCGCCTGTGCGCCGCCCCGGGCGTTGCGGCCAGCCAGACGGGCGGCCGGGGCTGCAGCAGCGGGTTCCCGGCCACGAGCACCCGCTTGGCGTGGCGGCCCCGCAGGAACTCGAGGAAGAACTGATCGAGGATCGGCGCGTTCACCCGCACCTGCGGCCCGCTGATCTTCAGCCCGCGGATGGTCTTGAAGTGCGCTGGCGGTAGCCGGGTGGCGGCGACCTGGCTGTGGAAGTTGGCGGGCACCGTGATCGACCCGCGCCCGGGCAGCGGCCGGTACAGGTTCAGCACGCTCGCCAGCTGCGCGTCGGTATGCGAGAGCAGGTAGCGCCGCAGCGCGGTGACCGCGGAGACGTCGAAGGCGACCAGCGCGGTGATCGTGACCAGCAGCACGCCGGCCAGCACCCTGGTGCGCAGCTTGGGACGGCGCGGCCGCCTCGGCCCGGCCGAGTGCCGCGGCATGGACTGTC
>Ga0335078_10014995_pt1 | contig 11500 bp, 7 predicted proteins | sample Lox_Sample_32_FD_206711 | JGI IMG/M metagenome (GOLD analysis project Ga0335078, IMG submission 206711) | Soil microbial communities from Loxahatchee National Wildlife Refuge, Florida, United States - Lox_Sample_3.2 | ecosystem: Environmental > Terrestrial > Soil > Wetlands | place: USA: Florida...
GTGGAGCAATGGCGTATGTAACGGTAACGAGCTGCACACCCAAATCCAGTACTCGGCTAGCGGCCAGTATCCCTTCAATGCCTGGCAGGAGGTTCAGCGGGCGTCTCTGCTGGAGGTGCCAAACCCTGGCGCAGGCGGTCCCGGTAATTTGATCTACATCGCTTTCGGCACCGGACAAGGCGAAACCAACAGCCCCTATCACGGTTGGGTTTTTGGATACAACGGCACGCCCAATTCGCTGACGCAAGAGTTCGCCTTGAACACATCCGCTGCGCCCAGCGCTGGCAATAAGGGCCGGCCGACGTGCAGCGCGAATTGCTACTTGTGCCTTCCCTACAGCCCGCAACATCCGTCCGCGTGCAACTCCAGTCCAAGTTGCACTCCGGGCTCCAGCCCGCCTTGCTGTTGCGCCACCAGTTGCGTGCCCAGGGGCCGTTTCGAATCCCCGAACTGGTGCGGCCAGGGCGGTGGTGTCTGGATGTCCGGTGAGGGGCCGGCGGCCGGCACGCTCGATGGCGTTTCCCACGCATTCTTCGGCGTCGGCAATGGTCCTTTTCAGCAGTACCAGGCCGACAATGCCACCTTCCTGAGTCCGATGCAGAGCTTTGGGGAGAGCATCATCGATTTCACTTTTGCGGGTAACGCATTCGATGCCAGTCCTTCCCAATATTTCACGCCCTATGGGGGGCTCGCCGTAGAAGCGCCGGCCGAGGGAGCGCCCTTCACCTTCGAAGGGCTGAATATGAACGACTATGACATGGCTTCCTGTGGAATTCTGCTGTTCAACGATACCAGCACTAACCCCGCTACGCCACGCGCCGTCACTTGCGACAAAGCTGGCTACGGCTATCTACTGACACAGGGTAACCTGTGCGGATCGCCCACAGGTAAGTGCTATCCCGCGACTTCCGCTTCGAACGGCGGGCAACCCGGCGCCGCCATGGGAGACCCCGGAAATAAATTCCCGTTTGGTATGAGCGCTACTTTATGCCCGGCCAACTCCGACCCAGATGCATGTCATCGCACCACCGGTTTGGCGTTCTATCCGGATGGTAGGCCGCAACGCCTGTATTTCTGGCCTTTCCAGGAGCAGATGACGGCGTTTCAGTTATCCGACAATACTCCGCAAGCCGGCAAGGGAACGCTCTCCACGGAGACGAGCCTCACGAGCGTAGAGCTGAGTGTGGGCAACCAGGTGGTGGTGGGAGACCACATCAGTAACATTCCGGGCCAGCCCAGCCAGATCGTCACGGCGGCCAATACTGGCAGCACGGAACTGACCGTCTCTCCAGGATTCACCTCGGCCCTCAGTGGCGTCACCGGGTGGAAATACAATGGCTACTTCGTGAATCCGCTATTCGGCAACTTTCCACAAAACGGCGCGGCCGTCAAGTACCCCGGCGGTGGTGTGACGGTTACGTCCAACGCAGGGGTGGGCGGGGTGGCATGGGGGTTAGCTGAAGTGCAAGTCTCCAGCCCGTGTCCTCCTAACTGCTCCGGTACGCTATTTGCCTTCTCCGCAGATACAATGAAGAAGATCTGGTGCTCTAGTGGGGAAAGCTACTGTGACAAGAGCGCGGCCTTCACCGCCCCGTCTTTTAACCGGCCCACGGTCGTGAACGGAAATGTGTATGTTCCCACATATGGAATCACTAAGGCCGGCAATCCAGCTTGCACATCGTCGGCGCCATGCTCCGGTGTTATTGTGTACATCCACAATCCTTAGAAGCAGCCTGAGCCGAGCCGCCGCGCACGCCGATTTCTGTCCTATCCGGCGCGCCGCAGCGATCCCCGGCGTGCGCCGGTGCGCCCAGACCGCCGCGGCCCGGAGGGCGTCCCCCCAAGAAGGTCAGACGCCCTGCATCTCCCACCAATTCCGCCCACCGCGGGCGGCGTGATAAATTGATCTCAAATTCTGCTTTAATTGTATTGAAGGTCGCATGATTGGCTATTGGGAAGGCCGCGCCGCCCTCGCCTCCGCCGCGCTGCTGGTTTGGTCGTTGCTGGCAACTGGATGCGCCGGCAAAAGCGCGCCGCCGCCGCGCCAGGCGGAAGGCGTACCCGTGGTGGTGGCCACGGTCAGCCAGAGAACCGTTCCGGTGGACGTCCGGGTGATCGGCAACGTGGAAGCCTACGCCACCATTGCCGTGAAATCCCAGGTGGGCGGCGAGCTGACGTTGGTGCATTTTCGCGAAGGCGACTTCGTGAAGAAAGGCGACGTGCTGTTCACCATCGATCGCCGGCTGCTGGAGGCGCAGGTGAAGCAGGCGCAAGCCACGCTGGAACGGGACAAGGCGCAGCTCAGCCTGGCGGACGCCAACCTGGCGCGCGATGTAGCGCAGGAAAAATACGCGCACGACCAGGCCGCCCGGTACCGGAATCTGTTTCAGAAGGGCGTCATCTCGCGCGAGCAGTTCGACCAGTACCAGACCGGCTCCGACGTGCAGACCGAAGCCGTACACGCGGATAAAGCGGCCCTGGAAAGCGCGCGCGCGGCATTGGCCGCCGACGACGCGGCGTTGCGCAACATCGAGGTGCAGCTCTCCTACACGGAGATCCGCAGCCCGATCGACGGGCGCACCGGCAATCTCATGATCAAGCAGGGCAACGTGGTCAAGGCCAACGATGTGGACTTGGTGACCATCAATCAACTGCAGCCGATCTACGTGACGTTCACGGTGCCGGAGGCGCGCCTGGCGGAGATCAAGCGGTACATGGCGCAGGGGAAGGTCAAGGTGTTGGCGAATCCGCCGGAGGTGAATGAAGCCGAGAACGGAGATCTCAGTTTCATCGATAACGCGGTGGATGCCACCACCGGCGCCATCAAACTGAAAGGCACCTTCGCCAACGCGGATCGCAAGCTTTGGCCGGGGCAATATGTGCAGGTCACGCTGCGCCTGGGATCGGCGCGCGACGCGTTGCTGGTTCCCACCGAAGCCGTGCAGAGCGGACAGGACGGCCAGTTCGTTTTCGTAGTCAAGAAAGACATGACGGTGGACGCCCAGCCCGTGGTGGTGGGATCCAGGATCGAGAAGGAGCAGGTAATCGAACAGGGCTTGCATATGGGTGAGACCGTGGTCACCGAAGGGCAGCTTCGGCTGGCGCCTGGCGTCCGTGTGAAGGTCGAGAACAGCCGGCGCACGCCGGGATAATCTGGGGGCCGCGCTATGAGTTTCTCCGACATCTTCATCCGCCGCCCCATTGCCACCAGCCTGCTGATGCTGGCGATCGCCCTGTTCGGGCTGGTGGCCTACCGGGCGCTGCCGGTCAGCGATCTGCCCAACGTCGACTTTCCGACGCTGGTGGTGACGGCCAGTCTGCCGGGCGCAAATCCCGACACCATGGCCTCGGCGGTCGCCACGCCGCTGGAGCGCCAGTTCTCGATCATTGCGGGTCTGGACACCATGAGCTCGACCAGCTCGTTGGGGGTCACCCAGATCACGCTGCAGTTCGATCTCAGCCGGAACCTGGATGGCGCGGCGGTGGACGTGCAGACCGGCATTACCCAGGCGTCGCCCTACCTGCCGCCGGGCATGCCGACCCCGCCCACCTTCCGCAAGGTCAACCCGGCCGACCAGCCCATCCTATATCTGGCGATGACCTCGCCCACACTGCCGCTATACACTCTGGACGAGTACGCCGAAACTACGATCGCGCAGCGCATCTCGATGATCACCGGCGTGGCGCAGGTCGCTGTGTTCGGCGCCCAGAAATACGCGGTGCACGCGCAGTTGGATCCGCACTTGCTAGCCGCCAAGCAGATCGGGATCGACGAGGTGGAGAGCGCCATCGAGAAGTGGAACGTGAATCTCCCGACCGGTACCCTGTTCGGCGCGCACAACTCCTACACGGTGCTGGCCACCGGACAACTGATGAGCGCGGAGCAGTTCCGGCCGCTGGTGGTGGCCTACCGGAACGGAGCGCCGGTGCGCCTGGAGCAGTTGGGCCGCGTGATCGACAGCGTGGAAGACGATAAGACCGCCTCCTGGTTCTACAGCAAGAACGTGCCCGGTCGCCGCGCGATGATCCTGGCGATCCAGCGGCAGCCCGGCACCAACACCGTGGAAGTCACCAATGCCATCAAGCAACTGCTCCCGGTTTTCAAGGCCCAGATTCCACCCTCGGTGGAGCTGCACATCCTGTACGACCGGTCGCTGAGCATCCGCGAATCCTTCGAGGACGTGCAGTTCACCCTGCTGCTGACGCTGGGCCTGGTGGTGATGGTGATCTTCCTGTTCTTGCGCAACCTTTCCGCCACGGCGATTCCGAGCCTGGCGCTGCCGTTCTCGATCATCGGAACATTTTCCGTGATGTATGTTCTGGACTTCAGCCTCGACAACCTGTCGATGATGGCCCTGATCCTGTGCGTCGGATTCGTGGTGGATGACGCCATCGTGATGCTCGAAAACATCGTGCGCCATATGGAGATGGGTACGCCACCGCTCCAAGCGGCGTTCGAGGGCTCGCGGGAAATCGGCTTCACGATCATCTCCATGACGCTTTCGCTCGCGGCCGTGTTCATCCCAGTGTTGTTCATGGGCGGCATCCTGGGTCGGCTCTTCAAGGAGTTCGCGGTCACCATCTGCGCGGCGATTCTGATTTCCGGATTCGTTTCGGTGACGCTCACACCCATGCTGTGCTCGCGCTTTCTGCGCGTGCGCCACGCGAGCGAGCATGGCGCGCTGTATCGCCTGACGGAGCGCTTCTTCGACGGCATGCTGCGGTTCTACGACCGTACCCTGCAGGCGGTGCTGCGCCACCGGCCCGCTACCATGGTGGTCTTCTTCGCCATCCTGGCGGCCACCGGGTGGCTGTTCGTCAAGATTCCCAAGGGCTTCATTCCGGACCAGGACAACGACCAGATTTTCGTAGTGACCGAAGCGGCCCAAGGCACCTCCTTCGAGCAGATGAAACAGTACCAGAAGCTGGTGGCGGACGTGGGCATACACGATCCCTATGTCGAGGAGTTCATGTCCAGCGTGGGCGGGACCTCCGCCGCGAGCATGGGCGGGCAGAATTTCGGCCGTATGTTCTTCCACCTGACGCCGCGCGCCAAGCGCCCGCTGAACGTTACCCAGATCATGCGGGAGTTGCGTCCCAAGCTGGCGAGCTTTCCTGGCATCCGCGTCTTCATGCAGAATCCTCCGACCATTCGCATTGGCGGCCAGCTTACCAAGAGCCTTTACCAGGTGACCATGCAGGGTCCGGACACGGCCGAGTTGTACCGCGAGGCGCAGGGTCTGGAACGCGAGATCGCACGGCTGCCGGGCTTGCAGGACGTGAACAGCGATCTGCAGATCAAGAACCCCCAGGTCTATATCCAAATCGATCGCGACAAAGCGGCGGCGGTGAACGTCAGCGCGGGGCAGATCGAAAACGCGCTGTACGATTCTTACGGCCCGCGCTGGATCTCCACCATCTACGCGCCCATTAACCAATACAAGGTGCTGATCGAGCTGATGCCCAAGTATCAGGCCACGGCGGACGCTATCTCACTGCTCTATGTGCGCTCCAGCGACGGTAAGCTGGTGCCCATCGACACGGTCGTCCGCATGACCCGCGACTCGGGACCGCAGACCATCAATCACTTCGGCCAGTTGCCCGCGGTCACCCTTTCCTTCAACCTGAAGCCAGGCGCTTCGTTGGGCGACGCGGTCAGCGGAATTCAAGAATTGATTAGCCGCCTGCCGGCGTCGATCAGCGCGACGTTTCAGGGCACCGCTAAAGCGTTCCAAAGTTCGCTGGGCAATCTCTGGCTGCTGCTGGTCATCGCCATCTTCGTGGTGTACATCGTACTCGGCATCCTGTATGAAAGCTACATCCACCCGCTCACAATTCTGTCGGGGCTGCCATCGGCCGGATTCGGCGCGCTGCTCACGTTGTATCTGTTTCACATCGAACTGAGCATTTATGCGTTCGTCGGCCTGATTATGCTGATCGGGATCGTGAAGAAGAACGCCATCATGCAGATCGACTTCGCGCTGGCGGCCGAAAGGCACGAAGGTAAGTCGCCGCGGGATGCCATTTACGAAGGCTGCCTGATTCGTTTTCGCCCCATCATGATGACTACAATGGCGGCGCTGCTGGGATCCGTGCCGATTGCCCTCGGCTACGGCGCCGGCGGCGAAGCCCGGCAACCGCTAGGCATGGCGGTAGTAGGCGGTCTGCTGTTCTCGCAGTTGATCACGTTGTATCTGACACCAGTCGTGTATACCTATCTGGCGGCTTTCACGAGCCACGCGGGCAAGCCTCGTGGGGCAAGTCTTGCACCTGACGTCGTACCTGCCGCGAGCCGCTAAGCTGGTTAGAAAGGGGCCTATCCTGGCCGTACGAAATAATACAGCGCGCCTGGCTCCGGCAGCGAACTCCCGTTTGGTTTCTCACAGTGTTATATCGAACTAACGCGATTACTGAATAAGTTGCAGGGAATGGCACGCCCAGTGTCGGCGAAACGTAGTGAGGCGTTATCTCGTCCCAGGTAATAGGAGGAGAGAACAGATTCTATGAAGCATCATTTACCAGTTCTTTTGCGGCCGGCGCTGGCCCTACTTGGCTTAGCGTTGGCAACGGGCGCAATCACCAGCCCGGCGCGAGCGGACTTCCACGACAAGAGAACAATTCTCACGGTGAACCAACCCGTTCAGGTGACCGATACCATTCTTAGGCCTGGCCAATATGTACTAAGGACCGATGACTGGCAAACGGACCGGCACGTCGTCCAGATCTTCAACCGCGATCAGACGCGGATCATCGACACAGTCGTCGCGATTCAGACTGAACGCGTTACGCCGACGGCCAAGACGCAGTTCACCTTCTGGGAAACGCCTCCTGGAACGTACCGGGCACTGCGCACGTGGTACTATCCAGGCGACGACTATGGCCAGGAGTTCCCTTACCCGAAGCACCCGCGGCAAATCGCCATGGTGACCACTCCCGCACCGGCCCCGGAGCCTGTAGCATCGAATCCGGCGCCAGCTCCTGCTACGACTGCCGCCCCGTCCGTGGCGCCAGCCCCAGCGCCCGCTCCAGCGCAGCAGCCCGTCGAGGTCGCGCAGAATGCGGCTCCTGCCCCGACGGAGACGCCAGCCCCGTCCACCCCGAACCCGCCAGCCGAACTGCCTAAGACCGGGAGTGCGTATCCCGCGATCGGGGCCTTCGGCGCCATGCTGCTTTTCGTGGGAGGCTTGCTTCGGCTGACGCGGCGGGCATAAGTTAGACCTGAGTAACACACCCGATGAACCGGCGCGGCGGCATTTCGCAATCTGACGATTGCCGCCGCCGTTTCATTATTGAGCTGCCCGCCGAAGGCCGCCGCGCATGGCGCACTCCTTCAAAGAAACCTTCTGAGCCTGTCGGCCCGCATTTCCATTTCGTTGAAGCGTGCTTTGGGGGGACGGAGATACCGTGCAGAATAACGCCGGGCGGGGCGCCGCGCTGGCAAAAAGTTCCATGTCGTATCTCATCCTTACAGACAGTCGCTTTGATTATAAACAAACTGCGTGTATGGCACGCCGGATGCATTGGCAGCGGAGTAAGACGCAGCCTCGTCTTAAATACCATGAGGAGAGGAACAAGTTCTATGAAACGTCATTTATCGGCTCTTCCGCGAACAGCGCTGGCCGTACTTGGCCTGGCGCTGGCAACGGGTGCAATCGTCAGCCCGGCCCGGGCAGATTTATGGGACAAGAGGACGATTCTTAAGGTCAATCAACCAATACAAATAACTGACACTGTGCTCCAACCGGGCCAATATGTGTTGCGGCTGCTGGACTCCCAATCGGACCGGAACATCGTCCAGATCTTCAACCGCGATCAAACGCATATCATCAACACGGTTCTGGCCATTCCCACCGAGCGCCTGCAACCGGCGGGCCGGACGGAATTCACCTTCTGGGAAACGCCTCCTGGAACGTACCATGCATTGCGCACGTGGTACTATCCGGGCGACAACTACGGTCAGGAGTTCCCTTACCCGAAGCACCTGCAGCAGATAGCCATGGCGGTGGCTCCCGCACCGGCTCCGCCGCCCGCGGTCGAGAAACCCGTGGCCACAAACCCAGCGCCAGCTCCGCCGCAGCCGGAGCAGCCGCCGGCCGAGGTCGCGCAGAATACCGCTCCCGCCCAGAATGCCCAGCAGGAGACGCCGGCCCACTCCCAACCCATGCAGCCGGCGGAACTGCCTAAGACCGGAAGCCTCTATCCGGTGCTGGGGCTCTTCGGCGCCCTGCTGATTTGCCTGGCAGGCTTGCTTCGGTTGAGACGGCGGGCGTAAGGTGAAATTTGGCTGACTCGAACAACCTGCCCATGAACCGGCGCGCGGCAATTCGGAATCTCTTGGTTGCCGGCGCCGTTTCATTCTCGGGCCGTCTGTTGAAGGCCTCCGCGCCGACGGACGATCACCCGGACTTGGTGATCCGCAGCGACGTGCGCCTGGTGCTGTTGGACGTGAGCGTGAAGGACCGCGGCGGCGGCTGGGTAGCCGGACTCTCAAAAGACGACTTCCGCGTGGATGAAAATGGCGCGCCCCAGGACATCACCGTATTTGCGAACAACGATATTCCGGTGACCGTGGGAATTCTGGTGGATAACAGCCGGAGCATGACGCCGAAGCGCGCCGAGGTGCTCTCGGCGGCCACCGCGTTCATTGAGGACAGCAATCCACACGACGAGATTTTCGTATTGAACTTCAACGACACTGTGAAGCGCGGACTGCCGCAGGGTGTGCTGTTCTCCGACAACCTGAGGCAATTGCGCGGCGCCCTCTCGCGCGGATTTCCGGAGGGCCGGACGGCACTGAACGATGCGATTGTAGACGGGTTGCAGCAGCTCGAAAAGGGTAAGCGCGACAAGAAGACCCTGATCGTCATCAGCGATGGCGGCGACAATGCCAGCCACCACACGCGCGCGGAGATGCTCGATCTGGTGGAGCGCAGCCTGGCGACCATCTATACGATCGGGCTGTTCGACCCGGGCGACCCGGACCGGGACCCGGGCATCCTGAAGAAACTCGCCCGGCTCACCGGCGGCGTCGCGTATTTCCCGGTGGGTTTGGAGGACCTGACCGGCGCGTGCCAGAAGATCGCCAAGGACATCAGGACGCGCTACACGGTCGGCTATATTCCGCCGGCGCTGAACGGCGGCTTGATACGGCGCATTCGCGTGCACGTGTCGGCTCGAGGCCGCGTGGGACTCATCGCGCGCACCCGGGTCAGTTATCGCTATGAAGAGGCAGCGAATGAAAACCAGTAAAGCGCGCAGATGGACGGAAGGTATCCTGCTGCTGGCCGGCTTGATCGCTGTCGGCATTTGGGGCTGGTCGCATGCGCGCATGGCCGTCTTCCAAAACCGGGCCAACCAAGTGCTGGACCACGAGATCAGTCGCCGGTCGGCAAGCGTTTCCCCGCGCCAGGCGCAGGCGCCGCTACACATTCAGAACGGCGCGCTGATCGGCCGGCTGGCGATTCCGCGCCTGCACATGCGCGCCGTGGTCCGGGAGGGAGCCGGCCAGGATACGCTGGATGTGGCTCTTGGCCACATCCCTGGCACCGCGCTGCCTGGACAACCTGGGAATGCCGGCATCGCCGGCCATCGCGACACGTTGTTTCGCGGTCTGCGCCATATCGAAAAGAACGACCTGATTGAGTTCCAGACGCCCGCCGCGAACTATGACTACCAGGTGGAAAGTACCAGCATCGTGAAGCCGGATGACGTAGCCGTTTTGCATGCGAGCCAGCGTCCCGAGATGACGCTGGTGACTTGTTATCCCTTCTACTACGTGGGTTCGGCGCCGGACCGCTTCATTGTGAAGGCACGCCTGGTGGACCCGCCGGTATCCCCACCTGGCTCTCAACCGAGCCACGCCGAACCAAGCCATAACCGTGAGGGAGTGGCCCCCGGCGACCGCTCCGCGTCACATGGCTGGACGCCCGTCCACGCCGTCCAAAAAGCGAATTTCCAGGTGAATACTTTGCACAGCCGCGAGCTAGCGCCCGGGATCGTGCTTCGGGTTGCGTGGACCGATCCGGCTCGCCGCCGCGCGAGCGGCTGGTTGTGGATTGCGCGCGAACGGCGCACGATCTGGTTGTGGAACAAGACCGTGCACGAGCCCGTGTTCTTCCGCGCCAGCGCCGACAGCAGGCAGCGTGAGCTCTTGATCACCAGCGTGACCAAGAACTCAGTGAGCGGATATCTAAGCTCCATGCAGTAGCGGGCCGCGGGACTGGCGGCTACAAGTGGCCGACGGGCTCCTGCATGTTTTGGTTGGAGCTTTTACTGGCCTCGCGGTCGAGAGACCGGCTAACGAGTTCCTTGGAACCTAGGCCGACGGCCAGAGCCAATGCCAAGACAATCCCGCCAAACAGTATGCCGAACGCCAGACGGATGATGCCGCCGCCGATGCCCAGATGCTCAAGAGCCATGGCCACGGCCAGAACGGTCACCAGCCATTTCACGCCGGCGCTCAGGAGGCGCGCGTACTGCAGATTCAGGTTGACAGCCCCGATGAGCACGCTGCGCGCCAGGAATCGGGCGACAATACTTCCCAGGGCCAGGACTACCACTGCCGCCAGTACGTTGGGAAGATATGCGAACAGGCGGACTACAAACTGCGAGGTCAGCGCCACGTCAAACGCTGAAATGCCGATGAGGAACCCAATGAGCATGACCGTCCATGCGACCGCGCGCGTGGCCAGCAGCGTAGGGCTCTTGGCCGGCGACCAATCCGCCAGCGCCTGGAAGCCCCATTGAGCGGCCCGCCGGTCGAAATCGATTCTGGCGAGCGACCGCCGCAGAATAGCCGTCAGAATCCACGCCGCCAGGGCCGAAACCAGTAGCGCGGCGATCAGCGCCACGACGCCAGGCAATAGACTGGCCATCTCACTTAACATTCTGTTCATCGATTGACTGAGCGCTTGTCCAACCTGATCCCACATCTTGTCCTCCTCCTGTCCGCCTATCTTAGAGACCTGGCAGGTCACTACGGGTTAAAGCGATCGGGCCACCGCCAACGCGATACCAGGTACGGTTTGCCGGCCTCGTATGCCCTGGCCAGGCGCTCCGTGCGCGCCTCAATCTCCGAGGAACCGGCGGTTTCCATCTCGAGCGCGTAAGCCGCGATCCATCCCAGGTAAAGGGGCGTAAACGACCGGAGAAGATGGTCGCGGCTGATGGTCCGCAAGCGGTGTCCGAGCGCGAAATCGTAGACGATCCGTACCCACAGATCGTCGGGCATGCGGAATTGATCCGGGAGCTGGCGTGACAACCTCCGCAATTCCAACAACGTCATGGGAGGCAGTATCGGTCCCCAAACATCTTGCAGGTTTTGCGCTCCCAGTTGAAACGATTCCATCATGCGGCGCACATCCACGGTTCCGCTGTCTTCGGAGGCAGCTTCGGGAAGGCCGAATCCCGGCACCGCATGGGATTCCCGGATACGCTGCCAAAACGGCGCTTGCCGTTCCATTTCGAGGAAGGTCGGCCCCAGAATCCTCGCCAGCAAGGA
>Ga0335078_10014996_pt1 | contig 11500 bp, 11 predicted proteins | sample Lox_Sample_32_FD_206711 | JGI IMG/M metagenome (GOLD analysis project Ga0335078, IMG submission 206711) | Soil microbial communities from Loxahatchee National Wildlife Refuge, Florida, United States - Lox_Sample_3.2 | ecosystem: Environmental > Terrestrial > Soil > Wetlands | place: USA...
CGTCTTCATGGTGGAAGATGCGCTGATCTTCAAGGCCATGCTGAAGGCCTCCGGGAGTGGTTCCCTGGTGTGCATGCACGCCGAAAACGGGGGTGCCATTGACGTGATTGTGCAGCGCGCACTGGCGGAGGGCAAGACGACGCCGAAGTATCATGCTCTGACACGCCCGACGACGGCGGAGGCCGAGGCTACGGGCCGCGCCATCGCACTGGCCGAAATGGCGGGCGCTCCGGTTTACATCGTGCACCTCTCTTGTAACGACGCGCTCGAGAAAGTGCGCGAAGCCAGGGACCGAGGCTTGCCTGTTTACGCCGAAACCTGCCCGCAGTACCTCTTTCTCTCGATCGAGAACTTCGATGTGCCGGGCTTCGAAGGCGCCAAGTACGTCTTCACGCCGCCGTTGCGCGAAAAATGGCACCAGGAAAAGCTCTGGAAGGGGCTGGCGGCAGACCACCTCCAAGTCGTCTCGACGGACCACTGTCCGTTCTGCTACAAGGAGCAGAAGGAACTCGGCAAAGATGATTTCACCAAGATCCCGAACGGCGGACCTGGAATTGAGCATCGGCTGAGCCTGGTGTTTTCGGGTGGGGTGCACGGCGGTCGATTCTCCGTGAACAGGTTCGTGGAGCTGACATCGACGGCTCCGGCCAAGCTCTTCGGCCTTTACCCGCGCAAGGGAACGATCGCGATAGGTTCGGACGCCGACCTGGTGATCTTCGATCCCGATGAGGAACAGGTGATAAGCGCCCGCACCCACCACATGCGAGTGGATTACTCGATGTTTGAAGGGATCAAGGTGAGAGGCGTGCCGAAACAGGTTTTTTCGCGAGGCCAGTTGGTGATCGATCACGGCAAGTTCGTGGGCAAGGTTGGAGGGGGAGAGTTCCTTAAGCGGCAGCGGTACGGAAATCCGTAAGAGTAGGGGCGGCCCTTGTAGCCGCCCAGGTAGGGGCAATTTATGAATTGCCCCTACGACTGCCATTAGGGCGGCCACGAGGGCCGCGCTACCTCTGGAGCGTCATCGTGGCAGATAAGATCGTGGTGATTGGCAGCCTGAACATGGACCTTGTGGGCTGCGCCGCGCGCATCCCCGTTGTCGGCGAGACCATCACCGGCCACACTTTTTTCAGCGAGCCGGGTGGTAAAGGCGCTAACCAGGCTTATGCCGCAGCCAGGCTTGGCGGCCGGGTCGCGATGCTGGGCCGCGTGGGCAGCGACGACTTCGGGCTTAAGATGCGAGCCAATCTCGAGCGCGTGAATTGCGATGTTTCCGGCCTGCTGATCGTGCCGGACGTGAGCAGTGGTATCGCTCTAATCTTTGTGGCCGACACCGGGCAAAACTCCATCGTCATCGTTCCCGGCGCCAACGGTCGCTTTTCGCCGGAGAATATCGATGCGGCGAAGGAATCCCTGGCAGGTGCAGCCTGGGTTCTGTTGCAGCTTGAGAATCCGCTACCGACCGTGCTGGCTGCTGCGCGAGCCGCTACGCGCGCTGGGGCGCGCGTCATCCTCGATCCTGCACCTGCACGCTCCGTGCCCGACGAACTGCTCACGCTGGCGCACATCATCACACCCAACGAGACCGAGGCGGCAATTCTAGTCGATCTCCCGCCGGCGAATTTGAATTCCGACCAGGCTCTGGCTATCGCCCGCAAGCTTCAGGCACGAGGCGCGAATACGGTGATCGTCAAGCTGGGCGACCAGGGATGCCTGCTGGTAAGCCCGGAGAATTCTCAGCTTCTGCCCGCTCCCACCGTCAAGGCTGTCGACACAACCGCAGCCGGGGACGTGTTCAACGCCGGCCTGGCCGTCGCTCTAAGCGAAGGATGGGATCTGCCCTCGGCGGGCAAATTTGCGAACGCAGCGGCAGCCCTCTCGGTCACCAAGCTCGGAGCACAAGCCTCGGCGCCGACGCGGGCCGAACTGAATGACTTTATTCGGGGGACTGCGTGAGGTCCCTTTGCGGCGTCGAGGGAAGTCTTCCTTGCAGACGGCTACGGCGAATCGGACCCCTACAGACTTTTTCCCGGCGGCCGGGTCATCAGATCGATGTAAATCTCGTAGAAGCGTTGAGTGTCGAGGTCGAACTGCACGTTGGCCAGACGCTCGTAGGGCGGCAGGACAGCGTCAGCCGGCCAGAACAATGTCTGGCCGTAACTGGGACCGTGGTCGATCTCCACGTCGACGTAGAGTTGGCGCTGATCGGTAATGATCGACGGTTCTATGACCGCAATGCCCGCGATCTCATCCCACATGTAGCCGGGCAAAGAGTACTCGGCCAAGTAGCGCGTTAGCTGAGTATTGGCCCTTACCACAGCAGCGTGGATATCCGGTGTGTAGCGGGTTTTGATCGAGATATCGATCGGCGTGACGGTGACTTGTTTCCACGGCGCGCGCAGCACAATCCGCGCGGCCTCGGGATCGAACCACCAGTTGAACTCCCTCCTGCCATCTCCCACAAGGATGCCGGCTTTCTCCGCGTAGAAGCCGCCGCCCATGACCACAAGCTCGCGTGCCAGCGTGGCGACGGACGCATCCAATTTCAGCGCCAAGGCGATGTTGGTCAGCGGCGCCCCAGACCAGACGATCACTTCGCCTGGGTACTTATGCACCATCTCGACGATGAACTGGGCGGCGGTGCCGGGTTGCGCCTTGATTTGTGGCTCGCCTTCGATGAGAGGCGGGACCACCTCAGGCGGATGGTAGCGCTGCTCGATCACCGTGGTGCGGCTGGCGGGGAAATAGTCCATCCAACAGCCCTTGTATTGAAACTTGCCGTAGAGTGTTTCCCAGCGTTCGGTTTCTTCCTTGGAGTTCAACAATGGAAACTCGGCGCCTTGGTAAACGGGCACGTCTGTCCGATCAGCAACCTCCAGCAAGCGGAGCACGTGCTGAGTCTCTTCCCGCACCCACTGGTCGCCGCTGACCGTGGTAATCCCCAGCACCTCGAAGCGCTCCGAGAGCAGGAACACGAGGATGGCTTGCATATCGCTGGTACCGGGACCGCGCGCGTCTTGATCGACAATCACCTTCAGCTTGCTCATCTACCTCCGTATCGGACCCAAGCGGTAACCCAACTTCGTATACTTTACCGCACCTGCTCGCAGCGGCGAGGTGGACCAGCATCGTTTATGAATTCTCGGGAGCTTGACAGACGAACTTCGGGCATCTAGAATAAAGTAGCAAGGTAATCGCCTGAAACGAGACAAGTTATTCAGGTTCCATGCGAGGTCCCGTCGAGCTCGAGCGAAGGCAGTCTGAGGTGCTGGTGAGCGTGATTCGCCGGTACGTCGCTAGCGGTGCGCCTGTCGGCTCAAAGGCTGTCGCTGAAGACCTGAACGATACCGTGAGTTCGGCAACCGTTCGCAACACGATGGCCGAGTTGGAGTGTGCGGGATACCTGGAGCAGCCGCACGTTTCGGCGGGACGCATACCGACCGATAAGGCGTACCGCTATTACGTCGATCGGGTCGCGGGTGCGTACTCCCTTCAACCCGACATGGCCCGCTACATTCACGCCGCTTTGGGAAACGAAACAGTCGCACCCGAGGACTTGATGGCGAGGACTTCGCAAGTGCTGTCGGAGCTTTCCCAGAATGTTGGACTTGTGTTAGCTCCGGCCAGCAGTGACAAACTCCTTGAACACGTCAAATTCGTTGCCTTGCCGGACCGGCGTGTGTTGGTCGTGATTGTGTCCAGGCCCGACGTCGTTGAGAATCGGGTGATCCGGCTGGACGAGGAGATCCCCCAAGGCGAGCTGGATCGGGCTGCTGATTACCTCAATACTGAGTTTCGAGGCTGGTCTCTTCGGACCATACGGCTTCAGATCTTCAAGCGGCTCGAAGAGATGCGAGCCACGTGCGAGACCCTGCTCACTCGCGTCGCCCATCTGTTCCTCGAAGGTGCGATCGGCCAGCCGCAGGCTGGCGCGCTTTTCCTGGAAGGGACTGCCAAGATCCTGGGTCAGCCGGAGTTCGTGGACGCCCGCCGCGTTCGGGAGTTGCTGGATACTTTCGAGCAGAAGGCAAGGCTCATCCAGATTCTGACCGCCTGCCTTGAATCGTCGCCGCGCTCCGGCGCCACCATCCTGATTGGGCGGGAGAATCCTGCCGTCGAAATGCGCCAGTTCACGCTGATCGTGGCGCCGTTCTCATACCGGAATCAAACGATCGGCGCTCTGGGCATCGTCGGACCCACGCGCATGGAGTATGACCGTGCCATCCACGCCGTGGAGTACATCGCTCACCTCACCAGTCGAACGCTGAGTATTGCGTGAGCCAATTCCGGCGCCGTCTGGTTGTTAACGGCATAACGAGGCGTCTGGTTGGGGGCTGTGCCTCTCTGCATCGAGGAGTAGCAAAAAGCATCTAATGATCGATGGGTTCCTAGCCGCAGACGGTCAGACAGCTACTCTTTCAGCTTAATATCACGGGCCGGAATTCTGTCTGCGGGGTACCCGTTGTACAATAAGCATTCGAGGTTCACGTGATGAACGAACAGGACAACAGGAAGGAGTCCGGTGTTTCCGCTGCGGGCTCAAATGGGCAGACGGCAGTTGAGCCCGCCCCGTCCGAGCCTGGCAATTTGCCCGAAGATCTGCCAGGCGCATATCGTCAGCTTCTTGCCGAAAAACAAGACCTTTATGATCGTCTGCTGCGGAAGCAGGCGGAACTTGATAATTTCCGCAAGCGGACCGAGCGCGAGAAGGAGGAATTCTCCAGGCTTGCGACGGCTGATTTGATTCGCTCGCTCTTGCCCGCCCTCGACAGCTTTGAGCGTGCGCTTAAGCATCGCGATCCCAAGGTGCCGCGCGAGTTTTACCAAGGTATCGAGTTGATCCATCGCGACGTGCTCGACATCCTGGTTCGGGCCGGCCTCGACCCGCTGGACACGCAGGGCAAGCTCTTTGATCCCCACCTTCATCAGGCGGTCGAAAGCGTGGAATCAGAGCGCCATCGTGACCAGGAGATTGTGGAAGAGCTGCAACGGGGGTACAAGCTAAGGCAGCGCCTGCTTCGTCCGGCTGTAGTCAAGGTGGCGGTCGCGCCCAAGGCCGCGGACGGCGGCAACGAGGAGCAATCCAGGGGGTCCGAAGCAGCCGAATAGGGTCGGGTGCGCGTGCCTGCTGACGGGTGAAACGGCAGCGTTTTTAGTTCAGAGCAGACAAACCAGGCACGGGAGAGTGGCGAGAGCCGCAGGTCGCCTTCGTCAGAATCCCGACTTTTTGCTGAATCAACTCATCACGCATGAGCCAGAAGCGCGATTACTACGAAGTGCTGGGGGTCGACCGAAATGCCTCCGACAGTGAACTGAAGAGCGCCTACCGAAAACTCGCCCTGCAGTACCATCCCGACCGCAATCCGGAAAACCACGAAGAATCCACGGAGAAGTTCAAGGAAATTACCGAAGCTTACGGCGTGTTGGCAGACTCGCAGAAACGGGCCGCCTACGACCGTTACGGCCACGCCGGAGTCGCGGGCCCTGCGAGCCAAGGTTGGCCCGATGTCTCGTCCACCATCTTTACCGATTTCGAAGATCTGTTCGGTGAGTTCTTCGGCGGCGTTTTCGGACGCAGCCGCGGACCGCGCACTCGCGTGCAGCGCGGCGCTGACCTGCGCTACGAAATGGAAATCGCCTTCGAGGAGGCGGCCAAGGGACTGGAGACCAAGATCAAGATTCCGCGATGGGAAAGTTGCTCGGAGTGTGGGGGCCGGGGAGCGAAGAAAGGGAGCTCTCCAGCGGTCTGCTCGGTGTGCTCCGGCCGCGGTCAACTTCGGCACCAGCAGGGGCTTTTCACGGTCAGCCGAACCTGCCCGGAATGTCAGGGCATCGGTCAGGTGATTCGCGAAGCTTGCCCGGTCTGCCAGGGTGAGGGCCGTATGCGCCAGGAGAAGGTGCTGGGAATCAAAATTCCCGCCGGCGTCGAAGACGGCATGAAGTTGCGGGTGAGCGGCGAGGGTGAGGGCGGCGGTTTCGGCGGGCCTCCGGGCGACCTTTACGTGGTGCTTCGCGTCCGCGAGCATTCGTACTTTGAGCGCGACGGAAGCGACCTCCACTGCACGGTGCCCATATCGATTGCCCAGGCGGCGCTGGGTGCCGATATCAAAGTGCCCACGCTGGATGGCCAGGAGCGGCTTCACGTCCCCGAGGGTACGCAGCCGGGTGCAGTCTTCAGACTGCGCGGTCTGGGCGTGCCTCGGGTCGAGGATCGCGGCCGCGGGGATCTTTACGTCCACATTCAGGTCGTAATTCCCAGCCAGCTCTCACGGGAACAGCGCCGATTGCTGGAATCCCTGGGCGCGACGACGCGCGTGGATAACAAGCCCGTGGCCCGGCGGCCCGCCGCGAGGGAAAAGAGCGGCTTCGCGTAGAGGATTGGCGTGCCCCCGCAGGCTCTCCAAACCAAGTTATGTTTCGTCTCATTCAGTATGGGAGTACGCAAGAATATGGGGGACTTTCGGTCACCGGCGCAGGAGGGCAACCCGGAGTTCTCCGGACGGCGTCGCCGCTTTTTTGAAGCGCGCTACTGGTTGCGCGATCTCGTTCTCTCGCTGTTGTTAGCCTTCGTCGTGATTGTCTTCCTCTACCAGCCGGTGCAAGTGGAAGGCACCAGCATGATGCCGCGTCTCTACGATCACGAGCGGATTTTCATCAACAAGTTTGTCTACCGGTTTGAGCCCATCCAGCGCGGTGACATCGTGGTATTTCGTTACCCGCTGGACCCATCCAAGTCCTATATCAAGAGAGTGATCGGCCTTCCGGGCGAGTGGGTTAGCATTCACGACGGTGTGGTGGAGATCAACGGCAAGCCGCTGGCCGACGCCTACGTGCCGCCAAGTTATCGCGACCACGACAGCTATCCGCCCGTTTACGTCGAGCCCGATCACTATTACGTGCTCGGCGATCACCGCGAGTCCTCAAACGACAGCCGCGTGTGGGGCACGGTCGATCGCAGCTTTATTTACGGCAAAGCGGCCTTTGTTTACTGGCCCCTGGACCAGGTGGGGACGCTTCGGTAGACAGTCGCGGGTTCTCACCGGTCAGTGTTCAGTCCTCAATCTTCTCAGTCTTCGGTTCTCGGTTCTCAGTCGTTGCTCTACCAGTCTTCCAGCTCACAGTCACCGGGCTTCAGAGTCTCGGGCTTTCGATATACCTAAAGCCTGGTGAGTGAACTGACCACGCACCATTGACTACGGACGACTACGGGCTGCTGACAACTGAAGGCTGACCAAGGCTGAAAACTGATGACTGATGACTGAAAACTGACAGACTGACAGGCTGAAGACTGATAGACTGAAGGACTTAAGGATTCCGAATGCACTCCATCCTAGCCCTTGAAGACGGCCGCACCTTCCACGGACGCGGCGACGGCGCCGCTGGCGAGCGGTGCGGCGAAGTTGTGTTCAACACCTCGCTCACCGGTTACCAGGAAATCCTCACCGATCCCTCTTACACCGGCCAGATCGTAATTCTCACCTATCCGCACATCGGCAACTACGGCACGAACGGTCTCGATAGCGAGTCCGTGCGGCCGTATGCGGAAGGCTTGGTGGTGCGCGAGCTTTCTCAGCTTGCGAGCAACTGGCGCTCCACCGAGGGTACCTCCCGGTTTCTGGCTGAGTTTGGCGTACCGGTGATCTCGGAAATTGACACGCGGGCACTCGTCCGGCACCTGCGTTTGCACGGAGCGATGCGCGGGATTATCTCAACCGTAGACCCTGATGAGGCGAGCCTGGTGGCGAAAGCCAAGGCCTCGCCCAGCATGGTGGGTCTGGACTTGGCCAGCCGCGTGACGACGCCGGCGCGCTACGAGTGGAACATGCCTTCCGCCCGATTGTGGGACTCCGGCGCCCAAATCCCGAATCCCGAATCCCGAACTCCGAAGTATCACGTCGTGGCTTATGACTATGGCATTAAGCACAATATCCTGCGTCGTCTAGTCGACATCGGCGCCCGCGTCACCGTGGTCCCGGCGGCAACCTCAGCCACTGACGTCCTCGATCTGAAGCCGGACGGCGTCTTCCTTTCCAACGGTCCTGGTGACCCGGAGCCGGTGGAATACGCCGCCCGTGCGGTGCGCGAGCTAGCCGGGAGGGTTCCGGTGTTCGGTATCTGTTTGGGACACCAGATCGTGGGTCTGGCGCTTGGCGGCCGGACGTACAAGTTGAAGTTCGGCCATCACGGCGGAAATCACCCGGTGATGAACCTGGAAACGCGGAAAGTTGAAATCACAGCGCAGAACCACGGCTTCGCGGTGGACCCTGATTCGCTCAAGGCGAGCGACGTGGTGCTTACTCACATGAACCTGAACGACCAGACGCTGGAAGGATTGCGCCACCGCTCGTTGCCCCTCTTTAGCGTCCAGTACCATCCGGAAGCCTCACCGGGTCCGCACGATGCGGCATATTTATTCGAGCAGTTCGCGAAGATGATGGATGAGTGCAAGGCATCGGGCACCGGGTAAGTGTCCTGTAGGACCATTAGTGCTTCTAGGCGCGGAAGGCAACCCTGCGAGGTAGAGGGATGGCAACCATGCCGGAAGGGCCGATTCCATTCCCGCGCGATGTCGCTTTCGAGGTGTCGCCAAGCGACAAAGGGTCAGACGTTCAGAGCGAGCAACGGGAGTACGCCGCGAATGGAGTTATTCAGGTCTGGGTTGACCCTCAAGAGCGCACGATTGAAGTTACCAGCCCGAAGCACCCGGCTTTCCGGGCGCAGACGCAGGCCATCGAGCGCGATGTTGCGGGCTGAGGGGGACGCTGAGGGCAGGAGAAGAGATGAGTTCTAGGGGCGAACAGGTCTGGGTCGGCTTGTTTGTGCTGGTGGCGGCGGCCCTGCTGATCGGAACCGTGCTCTCCGTGACCGGGACCTTCAGCCGCGGTAACATTCCGCATCGGTCTTACTTCAAGTTTGCCGGCGGGCTGGAGGCGGGAGCTGCGGTCCGCTACGGAGGCATGAAGGCGGGATCCGTACAGGGGGTCCACGTTGATCCCGACGACTCGACGCGCATCGAGGTGGACTTTAACGTAGGTCACGACATCCCTGTGAAGACGGACAGCGTGGCCAAGATCGCGAGTTTGGGCCCTCTAGGTGACAACTACGTGGAGCTCACTACCGGTACTCGGCAGGCGCCGCGGGCGGCGGCGGGCAGTGTCGTGAAATCAGCGGAATCGATGAGCTTCAGCGATCTCGGTGATATGGTGGGCAATCTCGAGCCCATGGTGCGGCAGGTGCTGCAAAAACTCAATCAGCGCCTTGATGAATTGCAGGTGACGGTGGCGCGGACCAACGACCTGCTGAGCGATCAGAACCGCGGGAATATCCGCGCCGCGCTCGGCAACGTGAATGCGATGCTGGCCGAGGACCGGCCCAGGATCAGGACGACCCTGGACAACGTCCAGACCGCCAGCGCCCGCCTCACGCCGCTGCTGGACGACTTGAAGAAAACGATGGCCCAGGCGAATGACGCTCTCGGTCACATTGACGCAGTCGTGCTCGAAAACCGGCAGGACCTGCGGACTTCCGTGGTGGAATTGCGGCAGACGCTCTTCACAGCCTCATCCGTGGTGGACCAGCTTAACCGGACGTTGGACTACAACGCCGACAACATCGATCAGACACTCGAGAATGTCCGCGTAACGACCCAGCATTTGAGGGATCTCACCGAGACTCTCAAGCGGCGGCCTTACACGCTGATTCGCGCCGCCAACCCCAAGGAGCGCAAGCCCGGTGAGAATTAGTCGGCCGGGGGGCCTTATGCTCATGCGTCGAATGATCGGGTGCACTGCGGCCTTGCTTGCAGCCGCGGGCCTGAGCGCTTGCGGTAGCGGACGCCCCGTCCGGTATTACACCGTGGAGATGCCGCCGGCGCCCCAGCCCACCACCAGTGTCTATCCCATTACTCTGCTCATCGGCCGTATCGGCGCCCCTGAGATTCTTCAGGACGAGCCTATCGCCTACCGTTCCGGGCCCAATGAGATCGGCATTTACGACTATCACCATTGGATCGAACCGCCCGTCAGGATGGTGAGGATCGCATTGTTCCGCCAGCTTCGAGCCTCCGGAAAGTATCAATCGGTGGATGAGCTCGGCAGCTCGGCGCGAGGAGAATTTGTCTTGCAGGGCCGGCTCTACGATTTCGAAGAGGTTGACACCAGCGGTATCGCGGCGCTCGTAACCATGGAATTTGAGCTGCTCGACCGCAAGGACGGCGAGGTCGTATGGACGCACTTCTATTCACGCAGTGATCCGGTGCAAAGCAAGGAAATCCCGGAGGTCGTAGCAGCCCTCAATCGCAATCTCGATCAAGGGCTTAGCGAAGTCACCTCCGGGCTGGACGCGTATTTCTCCTCCCACCTCTCTGGAAAACACTGAACCGGTGCCGTTCGAATCTCATCCAATAATCTGACGCTCGACGTATGCCCATGAACGACGTCCATGAGAGGCTGGCGTGTTTTGAACTTTGGGGCGGCAATGAGAGCGCGGACCATCTGGTGGAGCTGCCGGGGCTGGCGGGATGGGTTTACTCTCATCCGCTGGAGCCCGGTTCGGGTGGCGGGGACGTTCATTACCTGTCGGTTTGCAGTAGGGGCATGGTGTCGCGTATCGCTCTCGCGGATGTGGCGGGCCACGGAAGCAGTGCCAGCGCTGTTGCCGAGAATCTGCGTCACGTGCTTCAAAGGCATACGGACAACTGGGACCAGTCTGCCCTGATGAAAGAGTTGAACGAAGAATTCGCTCGTCAGTCGGAGGAAGGCTTGTACGCCACGGCTGCTGTGCTGGGCTTCTACCGCGAGACCGGGGAGTTGCTGTTTACGAATGCGGGGCACCCGCCCGTGCTGTGGCGCCGCGCCCTGGACAACTCGTGGGCATTGCTGGAGGACGCCACTCCCTTTGCCGTGGATATCGAAGGCCTACCGCTTGGGCTGATTCCGGGTACAACTTATTCTCAGACCGGTGTGAAACTGGGCGCAGGCGACATGCTGGTTCTTTATACTGACGGAATTACGGAAGCCATGGACTCCTCCGGCAATGAACTCGGCCAAGGCGGTTTGCTGAAGCTGGCGCGCGGCCTGGAGGCGGAGGTACCCGTTGAGGTCAACCACGGCTTGATTTCAGGCGTCGAGGCCTTTCGCGGCGACGGACCGCAGCGCGACGACGAAACGCTGCTGGTACTGCAGCGCGTGTTGCAAGAGCCTTCGATCCAGCTAAGCTAGTGAGGTGTCCCGCTCAATTTTTAAGAATCCTCACCGTCGGCCCCTCTCCCCCAAGGGGGCGAGGGGAATCCATCCCATCGCAGCGAGGGGAGGGTGCATTTGAGAGTAGGTTTGAGAGTTCAGTCGTATGAAATGAACTCCCCTCGCCGCCTAAGGGAAGAGGGGCCGGGGGTGAGGGGATTGTCAAAAATTGAGCGGGACGCCTCACTAGGGTGAACACTAATGCCAAAACCGGTCTTACTGGCTGTTGACGATGACCCCGAGGTGTTGCGCGCCGTCGAACG
>Ga0335078_10014997_pt1 | contig 11500 bp, 8 predicted proteins | sample Lox_Sample_32_FD_206711 | JGI IMG/M metagenome (GOLD analysis project Ga0335078, IMG submission 206711) | Soil microbial communities from Loxahatchee National Wildlife Refuge, Florida, United States - Lox_Sample_3.2 | ecosystem: Environmental > Terrestrial > Soil > Wetlands | place: USA: Florida...
GAACGCATCAGGTCACAGACGGGGGTGACCGCCCTGGCCGGCCCGTAGCCGACGACGATCGCCATCGTCAGCCGCTGCCGGCGCAGCACCTCGCAGGCATGCCTGGCGATGTCGGCTGCGAGCGAGTCGTCGGGCGGATCGGGCAGGTCGTAGCGGAAGGTCACCCGGATCCGCGCGTGCGGCCCGCCGACGCCGAGCACGACGATGCTGTCGGCAGGGTGGAAGCCGAGCAGGGGCGGGATGATGGCCAGGATCCCGTCGGCCGATCCCACCCGGACCCGGCAGCGCCCGGGGCCAGGCTGGTCGGCATCGCTGGCGTTCTGGCCGTCATGTGGTTCAGGAGGTCGGGCGTCATCAGCGTCAGTCATGGGATCAGGGTTGCCAGTGCGAACCGCGGGCGCGAACTCGCTCGGCATGCGCTGTGGACGCCCCGGCGGCTACCCACACGTGCGTAGCGCAGATTTGACGGTGCGCGGGCAGATCAGCGAATCAGAGTTCGATGCCGAGCAGCGCATCGATGGCACTCGCGGCCAGGCTGCCCGGCCCGGCCTGGCCGGCCGGCCTGGCATGGCTGGCCCGGCCGGGCGCGGCTAGCACGCCGTCGGCCCAGGCGTCAACGGCGGCGAGCGCCCCTGGGGCATCGAGGTCGTCGGCGACGCGTTCCCTGATCGCCGCGAGCAGGGCCTCGTCCGCCACCGGCCCCGGCACCGCGGCGGCGGCCGCGGCACGCCACCGGCCGAGCCGCTCGGCGGCGGCCCTGAGCCCCTCGCTGGTCCAGTCCCAGTCACCGCGGTAGTGGTGGGCCAGCACCGCGAGCCTGATCGCCATCGGGTCGGCGCCCGATTCCCGCAGCACGGACACGAACGCCAGGTTCCCCAGCGACTTGGACATCTTCTCGCCGTTCAGGCGCACCATCCCGGCGTGCGCGTACCGGCGGGCGAAGGCGGGCTCGGCGCCACCGGGGTAAGCCACCCTGGCGTGCGACGCGCTCATCTCATGGTGCGGGAAGATCAGGTCCGAGCCGCCGGCCTGCACGTCGAAGGTCCGGCCGAGGTACCGCGTCGCGATCGCCGCGCACTCCACGTGCCAGCCCGGACGCCCCGGCCCGAACCTGGAGCCCCAGGACGGCTCGCCCGGCCGGGCGGCGAGCCAGACCAGAGGATCGAGCGCGTCCTTCTTGCCCGGCCTGCCGGGGTCGCCGCCGCGCTCGGCGGACAGCTCGACCATGGTCTTGGCGTCGTACCCGGAGACCGCGCCGAAGGACGGATCGGCGGAGCGGCAGAAGTAGACATCGCTATCGACGTCGTAGAGCGATCCGCGCTCGGCCAGCGTTCCGCTGAACTCGTCGATCACGGCCAGTGCCTCGACCGCGCCGACGAAGTGATCGGGCGGTAGGACCCGCAGCGCGGTCATGTCGGCCCGGTACCTGTCCACCTCGCGGTCGGCCAGCTCGCGCCAGTCCCGCCCGTCCCGCGCCGCCCGCTCGAGCAGGGGGTCGTCCACATCGGTCACGTTCTGGACATGCCGCACCCGGTGCCCGCCATCGCGCCAGGCCCTGACGAGCAGGTCCCATGCGATGAACGTCGCCGCGTGCCCCATATGCGTCGCGTCGTACGGCGTGATGCCGCACGCGTAGATCGTGGCCTCCGGACCCGGTGCGGCGATCGCCGGGCCGCGGCTCGCGGTGTCCCAGATCACCAGCTCAGGAGGGCGTCCCGGCAGGCTAGGGACGCGCGGTGGCGGCCAAGAGTCCATGGGCGCTAGGTTATCGCTCGACTTAGGTGTTATCTGCCGGCACTGTCCCTCGCCGGGACGGCGCACCGGGCCTGGTCAGCCCCCGTCCCGGATCCTTGCCTGCTCGAAGGAGTAGGCAAGGGCGATCAGCCGCGGCTCGCTCCAGGCCGGACCGATCAGCGTGACGCCGACGGGCAGCCCGCTCACCTGCCCGGCCGGAACCGTGATCGCGGGATAGCCGGCCACGGCGGCAGGCGAGGACGTGCCAACGGAGTAGTTGTCGCCGAGCACGTAGTCGGTGAGCCACGCCGGATTGCCGCTCAGCGCTAGCACGGCGTCGAGCCGGCGGGCGCTCAGCGCGCCGTCGAGCCCCGTGGTGGCCAGCGCCCTCGCCTGCTCCCTGGCCGACAGGTAGTCATCGCCAGTGCGGCCGCTCGTTGCCTCGGCCCGCTCGAAGATCTGCTGCCCGAAGCGGGCGAGCACCCGATCGGCCCGGGCGGAGTTGTAGGCGATGAGCTCCGCCAGCGACGCGGGGTGCTCGCCGCCGAGCGCGGCCAGGTAGGCGTTGATGTCGTGCTTGAACTCATGGTGCAGGGCGATGAACTCAGGCTCGCTGATCTTGTCGGCGCCGACGAGCTCGACCGGGTCGACCACCTCGGCACCGGAGCGGGCGAGCACGTCGACCGCGGCATCGAGCAGCGCCGCCGCGGCGGCGGTCGCCCTGGCCGAGCCCTCGCGCCAGATCCCGATCCTGGCGCCAGCCAGCGCGCCGGGATCGAGGTACGTGGCGTAGTCGGCGGGCCGGCCAGCCGCCGCGCCGGTCACCGGGTCGGCGGGATCGGCTCCGGCCAGCGCGCCGAGCAGGACGGCGGCATCAGCCACGCAGCGCGTCATCGGGCCCGCCGTGTCCTGGTCGGCAGAGACGGGCACGATGCCGGTGCGGCTGACCAGGCCGAGGGTCGGCTTGATGCCGACGATGCCGCACGCGTGCGCCGGGCTCACGATCGAGCCGTCGGTCTCGGTGCCCACGGCAAGCGGCGCCATCCCGGCGGCCACCGCCACGGCCGAGCCCGAGCTCGAGCCCGACGGATTCCGCCCGGTGCCGTGCGGGTTCACCGCCTGGCCGCCAAGCGTCGACCAGCCGCTGACCGACTCGGTGGACCTGAAGTTGGCCCACTCGGAGAGGTTGGCCTTGCCGAGGATCACCGCCCCGGCGGCGCGGAGCCGCTCAACGGCGAAGGCGTCGGCGGCCGCGGCGCCGAGCAGGGCGGGCGAGCCCGCCGTGGCCGGCGAGCCCGCCACGGCGATGTTGTCCTTGATGAGCACGGGGATGCCGGCCAGCGGGCCTGCCGCCGTCCCCGCTGCCCGTGCCGCGTCGGCGGCTTCGGCCTGCGCGACCGCGTCGGCGCTGACCGAGATCACGGCGCCGAGCGCGGGATTGAGCCGCCCGATCCGGCCGGCGTAGAAGGCGGTCAGCTCGGATGAGGTGAGCCGGCCGCCGGCCAGCGCCTCACGCAGCGCAGCGACGGTGACGGCACCGACATCGATGCCCGAATTGCCGATCGTCTCGCCGGAGTACTCGGTGGGGGTCATTGTGGAAGCGTAAGAGAGCCGGGCGCGCGCAGGAACGCCTGGGGTGCCGCCCGGGACGCCGCCCGGGACGCCGCCCGGGGCCCGCCCGTGGCGGGGGTCGTTCGATCCGGCCCGCCGCGCGGCCGCCGGGCGTTCCGTAGACTTCCCTGGTGACCTTCAGCATGGGCAAGCTTGAGTTCTGGCCGGCCGCCGAGCGGCCGGAGTTGCTCGCCGCCGCCGTGACCGCCGCCCTCGCCGACCCGTTGCTGGCCGCGCTGGCCGCGGTGACGGGCGTCGCCGAGATCGATCCGGAGCTCGCGGACACGGCTGCGTTCTGCGAGCGGTACGGCGTCCTTCCCGCCGAGTCGGCCAACTGCGTCGTCATCTGCGGCAAGCGTGACGGCGATCTGCGGTACGCGGCCTGCGTCGTGCTCGCCACCACCCGCGCCGACGTCAACAACGTGGCGCGGCGCGCCATGGACGTCCGCAAGGCCTCCTTCGCGCCGACCGATGCGGCGGTCGCCGAGACCGGCATGGAGTTCGGCGGCATCACGCCGATCGGCCTGCCGTCCGGCTGGCCGATCCTCGTCGACGCCGCCGTGGCCGCCGCCGATCGCGTGGTCATCGGCAGCGGGGTCCGCCGGTCCAAGCTGGCCCTGCCCGGCAAGGCGCTCGCCGACATCGCAGGAGCGGCCGTCGTGGACGGGCTAGGCCGCGCCTTGTGATAGCGGGCGCCGCACCGGCGGCGCTGCAGCCTCACGGGCGGAGCCTCACGGGCGGAGCCTCACGGGCGGAGCCTCACGGGCGGAGCCTCACGGGCGGAGCCTCACGGGCGGCGCCGCAGCCTCACGGTAGCCAGGAGACCTTGCCGTGCAGGGCGGCCCACCCGATGAAGGTCGTCGCGTCGATCAGCGTGTGCGCGATGATCAGCGGCGTCACGCGGTGCCAGCGGCGGTAAAGGACGCCGAAGATGATGCCCATGGCGAAGTTGCCGGCGAAGCCGCCGAAGCCCTGGTACAGGTGGTAGGAGCCGCGCAGCAGGGCGGCCACGATGATCGCGCGTCCCGGCTGCCAGCCGAGCTGCTCGAGCCTGAGCAGCAGGTAGCCGATCACCAGGATCTCTTCGAGCAGCCCGTTCTGCAGCGCGTTGAGCAGCAGGACCGGGTCGCGCCACCAGACGGCGGGCAGGCTCTCCGGCACGACGTTGAGGCTCAGGCCGAGATGGAAGGCGGCGAGGTAGAGCGCGAGCCCCGCGCCGCCGATCAGCGCGGCAAGCACGGCGCCGCGCACCGCGTCCCTCGCGGGCTCGGTGCCGTCGAGGCCGATCACGGACGGCGGTTCCCCGGATCGCGCCATGAGATAGAGCACCAGGGCGACGGGGGCGAGCGTCTCGGCGATCGCGGCGAGCTGCAGCGCAAGGTCAAGCCAGTTGCTGGCCGCGAGCCTGCCGACGAGCAGGGCATGCTGGCCAGCGAGCGGCCGCGGCGCGAGCAGCGACCCGATCAGGCTGAGCAGCGCGTTGAGCGCGCTGGCGCCCAGCGACACAGCGAAGACCGCGACGATCTCCCAGCGGATCAGCCAGGGCGGCGGCGGGCGTAGGCTGGTCTGGCTGAGTGCCACCCGAAGGACTCTAGCCGGTGGCGGCGAAGCTCTGCCCATCCGCGGCGGCCGTCCGCCCACCTGGCGCTCTGAGGATGCCTCCCGGGGGATGCCTCCCGGGCAGGCGCGCCGGTCTGGCCGATCTCGGGACAAGTCGAAGAGCAGACGGTAGACATGGTTCGGTCAGAGCGAGCGTAGGCAAGGTGGTCCGATGATTCGTGCAGGGCGAGGCGATGGCGGCCAGCCGGCGGCATCAGGCGCTGCTGCCTCGGCTCGCGAGTCCGCCGATGGTTCAGCCGCCGGTGACCAGGCCCAGTCCGCCGCCACCGGCGGAACCGCGACCGGCGGAACCGCGACCGGCATCGCCACCGCCGATAAGGCACCTGGCGGGCAGGACGCTGACGAGCCCGGCCGGGATGCGGCGGCGTCAGCGGGGACGACCCAGGCGGCCGGGGCCGGCGGCCGGGCGGCGTTCCGCCTGGCAGCGAGCCGGGCCTGGGTGCGGCACCTGGTGCTGCTGCTCGTCTACGCGGGCGCTGGGATCGCGGCGACCTGGCCGCGCGCGGCGTGGATGGTCCAAGGCAAGCTGCCAGCCACCTCCGACGTCTCGGGCTTCGTCTGGAACATATGGTGGTCGGCCCACCAGTTGCTGCACGCGGGCAATCCGTTCTTCACCAACTACATGGCCGCGCCGGTCGGCACCCACCTGGCCTTCAGCACGCTGATGCCGCTGGCCGGCTGGGCGATGTCGCCGGTCACCGTCTTGTTCGGGCCGTCCGCGTCGTTCGCGCTGCTGACCATCATCGCGCCCGGGCTGCTCTGCTACACGATGTACCGCGCGGCCAGGCTGTGGCTGAACGAGGCCGGCTCGATCGTGGCAGGCGCGTTCTTCGGCCTGTCATCGATGATGCTGTGGCAGGACTGGTATCACGTCAACATCGCGCTCGGCACCATCTTCGTTCCGATCGCGCTCGAGGCCGCGATCAGGTTCAGGCGCGATCCGCGCACGGCTCCGGCGGTCGGGCTCGGGCTGGCCATCGGCGCGACGATCCTGCTCAACCAGGAGTCCACGGCCATCGCGGTGATCATCACCGCCTGCATCCTCATCCCCTGGCTGGTCATGGCCGCGATCAGGAACCGCCGGCTGCTCGTCAGGGCGGTCAAGCCGCTGTCCATCGGGGCGGCGGTCGGCCTGGTGGCGGCGAGCCCGGAGCTGGTCGCGATGCTGCAGCAACTCATCGCCGGCGCCGCCAACCCGCCGATCGGGCAGCTCTCGGCGAACTACGCCCAGTTCGGCGTGCCGCTGCCGACCCTGTTCGCCCCGTCACCGCGGCTGGCCAACTTCGGCCTCGGCCACCTGGCCTCGGCGTACAGCTACTACAACAATGACGAGCGGCTCGAAGGGCTCCCCACCTTCGGCGTCGTGCTGAGCGGCCTCGCCGTGATCGGCGCGCTGATCGGGCTGATCAAGCGCAAGACCAGGGTCTTCGCCGGGTCCTTCCTCGCGCTCTGGGTGGTCTGCGCCGCGCTGGCGCTCGGCACCAGCCTGGTCATCGGCAGCGCCTGCGTGATCAGCACGGGCAAGTACCACAAGCCAGGCAAGATCTACGGCCGGTTCTGCCACCAGTACCTGCCGCTGATGAGCACCATGCCGAAGACCAGGACGTACCCGCCCGGCGGCCCGGTCAACGGCCTCTGGCAGCACGTGCTCGTCTCGAACCTGATGCCCTATACCTGGCTGGTCAGGATCCCCGGCCTGTCCGGCCTGCGCGAGGCCGACAGGTTCGCCCTGATCGGCCTGATCGGCGCGGCCATGCTGGCCGGCCTGACGGTCCAGTGGCTGAGCCGCCGCAAGATCACGATGCCGCTGATCGCGGTCGTGGTGGCGCTTGGCGCGCTCGAAGCGGGCTGGTCGGGCGCGCCCGCCACCTCACCCGGCTACCACGGGGTCATGAGCACGTCGTTCTACAAGCTGGACCGTTTCCTGATCGGTGACCACTCGCACTCGATCGTCGTCGACGTGCCCTACGGACTGCGCGGCGGCGTGGACTTCACCGGCGCCCAGATCTCACCGCAAGCGCTGCTCATGGCGACCCATGACCAGCACCCGCGCGCGATCTCCTACACGGCCTGGGTCTCCCAGGCGGCGATCGCCGGCGTCGCCAGGCACGCCTTCTACCGCTACCTGTACATTGCGGAGAAGGGGCAGGACCCCGGTGCCAGGCAGATCAGGCTGGCAAGGGCCGACCTGCGGACGATGAACGTCGGCTGGGTCGTGATGTGGCGGAACATGTGGACCCTGTACCACCCGGTCCTGCGCTGGGGCCATGTGGACAGGTACCTGATCGCCGTCGGCTTCCGGCACACCACCGGGGCGTGCCTGATCACCGTGAAGCCAGGGGCGGCCTGCCCGGAGCCTGATGCGGTCTGGCTATACCAGTACCAGCCTGGCCACCACGGCGCGGGCGGCTAGCTCCCGGCGATGGCCGCCACCAACCCGAAGCCGGCCGAGCCTGAGTTCCTCGAGCCGCCCCGCCCGCTGCTGCTGGCCGTCCGGCTGATGTACGCAGGCGCCGCGCTCACCGCGCTCGGCACCGCCGCCGACATCGCGAGCGTCGGCAGCGCGGTGCGCGCCAGCCACCCCCATGCCACCGCGGCCCAACTGCACGCGTCAGGCAGCGTCCTCGTCGTCGCGCTGGTCGCGGCGGCGCTGCTCGAGATCGGCATCTGGATCTTCCTGGCCAGGGCCAACCGGAGCGGCCTGGGCTGGGCCAGGATCGCGGCGAGCGTGCTGTGCGCGGTCTACACCGGCTACCTCGCGTACCAGCTCGCCGGCTCTGGACCGGTCGCAGGCCGGGCGGTCACCGCGCTGATCTGGCTCGCCGGGGCCGGCGCGGTCTTCTTGCTCTGGCGCAGGGCATCGACGGACTACTTCAGCGCGCCCACCGCGCCCTCGCCGTCCGGCTGAGCCGCGCCGGGTCCAGGCTGCTCGGCCGGCCAGGACCCGAGCTGAGCGGTCAGCCGCCGCCAGGCAAGGTCGCCGCCCGAGGCCAGGCAGCCGTCGACGACCGCGCTCGTCCCCAGTGCGCTCACCCTGATCTCGGGCAGCACCGGGGCGATCGCCGCGAGCTCGGCGCCGACCGCGGCGGCGAACCCTGGCGCCCGGCCGATCCCGCCGCCAAGCACGACGAGCTCGGGGTCCACCACGGTCACGATCGCGCAGATTGCCTTGGCCACCAGCCTGGCCTCGGCCGCCACGATCGCCGTGGCCCGCTCGTCGCCGCCGGAGGCGGCCGCGAAGACCTGCCGCGCCGACCGGGCACGCACCCCGGCCAGCCTGGCGGCGCGCACGATGGCATCGGCCGACCCGGCCGCCTCAAGCGTCCCGCGCCTGCGCACCTCGTCGGGCCCGGCCGCCGCCGCCACCGCCGGTCCCTCGCCGATCGGCAGGTAGGCGATCTCCCCGGCCACCCCGTGCGCGCCGCGATGCAACTGGCCGCCGAGCACCAGGCCCATGCCGATGCCCGTGCCGATCGAGACGAACACGAAGCTGGCGACCTCCCGGCCGTGGCCGTGCTCACGCTCGGCCAGGGCCGCCGCGTCGGTGTCGTTCTCCACCACCAGCGTGTCCCCGAACGCGGCCCGCAGCCCGGCCAGCACCGCCGGCCGGTCCCAGCCGGCCAGGCCGCCGGTAAGCCTGATCACGTCAAGCTCGGGGTCGTAGACGCCGGGGCTGCCGAGCACCGTCTGGGTGACGCCGGACCTGGCGATCCCGGCGGCGGCGCAGATGCCGTCGGCGAGCCTGATCAGCTCGGCGACCCGCCGGGCGACCCCGCCGGCCGGGCTGCGTGCCTCGGCCTTGGCCCGCACCTCCCCGGTCAGGTCGGCGAGGGCGCCGCGCAGGTACTCGTGCCCGATGTCAAGGCCGAGCACGTACCCGGCGTCCGGGCTGATCTCGTAGAGCACCGCCGATCGGCCGGGCACCCCGGTTCGCTGCCCGGCCGTCCTGACCAGGCCAGAGCGCTCCACGTTGGCCAGCGCCAGCGAGACGGTCGGCTTGGAGAGCCCGGACAGCCTGGCCAGGTCGGCGCGCGAGCACTGGCCGAGCTGCCGGATCTGGGTGAGCAGCAGCTGCTCGTTCATCGCGCGGATCAGCTGCGGGCGCGCGGCCTGCAGGCTCCCGCCGCCGGGCGGCTGGGCGGCCGGCCCCGGCGTCCCGGCCACCTCCGGCGCTGTCTCGGTCACCGCAGGTAAGCGAGATGCTCGCCGTGCAGCTCGCGGTACCGCGCGATCAGCTCCCTGGCGGCGGTGATCCCCGGCACCAGCGGATGCTGGGCCAGCGCCACCGCCGCGAGCCCGGCGTCACCGGTCATCGCCGCCTCCACGATCCCGCGCTCGTACTCCTTGACGGCGAGCACCAGCGCCCGCGCCGATCTTGGCAGCTCAGCCGATCCGAATCCGGACAGCCCGCCCGAGTCCACCCTGGCCGGGACCTCGACGACGTCATCGGGGTCGAGGAAGCCGAGCGTCCGGCCATTGGCCACGTTCACGATCACGTCGCTGGCTCCCCGCCCGGCAAGGCCGTCGATCACCCGCAGCGCCAGCCCTTCGTAGCCGCCGATCTCGCCCGCCTCGATCGGCACCGGGCCGGCCGCCGCCCGGCTCGCCCTGGCCTGCGCCTGGCCGCTGTCGCCGGCGGTGTCGGTCCGCATGTACGTGTCGCGGCGCACCCCGAGCAGGCTGGCGTACGCCGCCCAGGCCGCGCGCACGTCACCGTCGGCGAAGGCCCGGCCGATCGCCCCGACCAGCTCGTCATTGAGCGCCTGCACGTCCTGGCCGCGGCTTGACCCGGCGCGGGCGACGCCATCGAGATAGCGCCGCGGGTCATAGTAATAGTAGACGTACTCGGTCGGGATCGCCCCGACCCGCCGGACGAGCTCGGGGTCGAACGCGGCGAGCTGCCGGTCTGCCGCCGCCAGCTCGGCGAATCTGTCGAGCACTTCCCCGATCCGCTCGGCGCCGTCCACCCGGACCGAGGTCACCCAGCCCAGGTGGTTCAGCCCGCCGTAGCTGGCGCCGAACCGGCCTGGCTCGGCGCCGAGGAACCGCCGCAGCCCGGCGATGATCCCCGACGGGGTGTCGCAGACGCCGACGGCCGTCACCTTGCCCTGGGCGCTGATCGCCTGGGTGATCAGCCCGGCCGGGTTGGTGAAGTTGATCAGCACGGCGTCCGGCGCGCACCTGGCGAGCAGGTCGCAGTAGGAGAGCACGACCGGGATCGTGCGCAGCGCCATCGCGCACCCGCCCGGCCCGGTGGTCTCCTGGCCGACGATCCCGCGCTCGAGCGCGACCTGCTCGTCGATCACCCGGCCCCGGTCACCGCCGACCCTGATCGCCGAGAAGACGTAGCTGGCCCCGGTGAACGCCTCCCGCGCGTCCTCGGTCACGGTGACCGCGCCGGGCTGGCCGAGCACCCCGGCGACCTCGACGGCGAGCCTGGCGGTCGTCGCGCGCCTGACGGGATCGGGCTCGAGCAGGCAGATCTCGCTGAACGCACCGGGCCGTCCCGCCAGCACCGCGCGCACGAATCCGGGCATCCGCACCCCGCCGCCGCCCAGGATGGTCAGCTTCACCGCGCCGGCTCCTTCGTCTCGCGACTCACCGGGAGTGCCCAAGCACGTCCGGTTCCCTGACCGCGCCGAGCGCTTCGGCCGCGTCCTTGACAACCATTGGCCGCAACGGCCAGCCCGCTCCGCTCCCGGCCCCCGACATGGCTCCCACCGCACCGAGCCTCGCCACGGCCCGGGACCCGGCGGCGTTGGCCGCTACCACCGCTCGCGGCAGGTCGGCGCCGCCCAGCAGGGCGGCGATCAGCGCGCCAGCGAAGCTGTCGCCGGCTCCGGTGAGGTCCATGACCGTGACGTCGCCGACGCCATCGCCGATCTCGGCGACCGATCCGTCCGGCCCGGTGATCACCGCCCCCGCCGCGCCCCTGGTCACCACGAGCTGGGCGCCCCACTCGCGGCCAGCGGCGATCGCACGGTCCAGGTCGGCGGCCCCGGTCAGCCGGATCAGCTCGTCGGCGTTGGGCACGAAGACGTCGGCGAGCCGAACGCATTCGATGACCGCCTCGGTGTCCCGCGCGTCGCCGAACGCGGTATCCAGCATGACCTTGCAGCCGAGCCCGCGTGCCTCGCGGAGGAACCCGCGAACCCGCCGCCCAGCGTGCAGGTAGCACCAGGCCGGCCGGTGCGCGGCGAGCACGCCGTGCCAGCGGTCCACCTCGGCCTGCTCCCTGACCGCCGCCGACGGCAGGTGGGTGACGAAGCCGCGGTCCCCGGCGAAGTTGAGCACGGCGGTTATCCCCGCCGTCGGCCCGGCGACCCTGGCCGACGGCGTCAGGTCCACCCCGGCCGACGCGCAGTGCTCGGCCACCACCTGCGAGCCCATGTCGTCGCCGAGCATCGTGCACAGCCCCGCGGCGACGCCGGCCTGCGCCGCGGCCGTCGCGCTGGTGACCGCGCCGCCGCAGGAGATCGCGAATTCGTCGGAGAACACCTCCTCGCCGGGCTCCGGCAGCCGGTCAAGCCGCCCG
>Ga0335078_10014998_pt1 | contig 11499 bp, 7 predicted proteins | sample Lox_Sample_32_FD_206711 | JGI IMG/M metagenome (GOLD analysis project Ga0335078, IMG submission 206711) | Soil microbial communities from Loxahatchee National Wildlife Refuge, Florida, United States - Lox_Sample_3.2 | ecosystem: Environmental > Terrestrial > Soil > Wetlands | place: USA: Florida...
CGGGCGGCAATTCAACTCCACTGTGGCAAAGGAATTTCCTCAATCCTTCTCAGGGAATAACCACCATATCGTCAAATGACGTGAACTGTCCCGATGGACTGATTCCTGAAATCGGTATCACCAGCACACCCGTAATCGACGTGACCACCAATACAATCTATGTTCTGGTAGAAACCAAAGAAAATGGCAATTTCTTCCATCGCCTGCACGCCTTGGACATCACGACTGGAGCTGAGAAATTCGGCGGACCTACTACGATTGTTGCATCGGTGCCAGGTACGGGCATGGGGAGTTCCGGTGGCATGATCGCCTTCGATCCGCTCATGCATCTGCAGCGTCCTGGCCTGCTGCTGAGCCATGGAACCGTGTACATCGCCTGGGGGTCGAACTGCGACAATCCGCCCTTTCATGGCTGGGTGATGGGATACGACCGGAGCACCTTGAAGCAAACCTCCGTGTGGGCCGACACCGCCAATGGCGAACTGGGCGGTATCTGGATGAGCGGTGCCGGGATAGGCAGCGATGCTTCCGGAAACCTGTTTATACCGACGGCAAATGGTACCTTCGACACTTCCGGCACCCCGGTAGATTTCGGCGACAGTATCGTCAAAATTCCGGCTGGCGGATCTTCCTTTGCACCTAGTGACTACTTCACGCCCTACGACCAAGGCCAACTCGAGGCGGGCGATATCGACCTCGGCTCCGGTGGAGCGCTCTTGCTGCCAGACCAACCAGGCGCTCATGTCCATGAATTGGTACAGGCCGGCAAGGAGGGCACGATCTACGTCGTGGATCGGGACAACATGGGACACTACAACCCAAACAACAATTCCCAGATCGTGCAATCCATCACAGGTCAACTACATGACGTGCTATCGGCTCCGGCCTATTGGAACGGAACCGTCTATCTTGGTGGAATTCAAGATTTCTTAAAAGCCTTCAGCCTGACAAACGGACGGCTATCATCGACTCCAACCTCCCAAACGCAAGTCACCTTTACCTACCTTGGGCCTTCGCCGAGCATCTCGGCAAATGGAAGCGCGAACGGGATTGTGTGGGCTTTATTTACCGATCTTAACTTCAATAATGGCAATGAAGTCTTGTATGCTTTCGATGCCACCAACCTTGCCATGGAACTCTACGACAGCAAGCAGGACAGCATGCGCGACACCGTCGGAGGGGCGGTGAAGTTCGCCACCCCAACCATCGCTAACGGGAAGGTCTACGCCGGCGCGGCACAACAGCTAAGCGTATTCGGAAACATGCAATCGCCGGCTTCTCCTAGTGAAGCGCAGTGAATCCGAGCGCCTATGGAGCTGATGCTGTGCCGACAATTGTCAATGGCAAGGTATATGGTCGATCGGCAAGCGTGATGAGTATATACGGCGATCTATTGCAATTGTCTCAGCAAACGACCGATAGGAAGTGATCTATAGTTTGGGACGGTAGTGATTAAAAAGCCTTAGACCGCAACAAAGAGCGCCTCCAGATTGGTTGCAAGGTATTTGAGCGGCGTATATCTACAGAGCAGGCGGTCCAATGGTTCCAGAAATGGGTCCCAGGATATGGGCATGGAATTTTTCGGAAAGAGCTGACCATGCGAGTAGCCGGCAAGCTGGAATCCCGCCGCGGCCGCTTGCAATCGAAGCCGCCGCACACGGTAGAGGCGATCATGATAGTCATTGCCCCGCAGGTGGCTGACTGCCTGAGTCCACGACAGGAAATAAGGAAGATAGGTTACAAAGAAAACTCCGCCGGGTCTCAATACGCGGCGAATTTCATACAAGGAAGCTACGTCGGACGGAACATGCTCTAAAACGCCAGAGCTTACAACGCAGTCAAAGGATGAGTCGGCAAAAGGAAGTGCGCTGGGATGATGGAGCGGAACAATCGCGATTTGCTTGGCTTGAACGATCGGAACTTCCTGCCCGAAGGATGAATCGTTTTTTTCCACGGCAATGTCGCAGCTGACTACGTCAAAACCACGAGCCTTCAGAAGATAGGTAATATGCCCTTTACCGCATCCCCAATCCAGAACCTTTAACTGATTAGCGGAACTATCCGTGTACTCCTGAAGAACCGCAGCGAGAAATGCCACGTGGCGGCCACAAACCGCTTGCGCGCTGTTAGCGAGGAATCGGTGCGATTCTGTCGCGCGGCCTATCTGCAGGAGAAAATTATCAACCCCAACTGGACAATTCAGGATGGAGCGATGCTTCTCCATCAGAGCTCCGACTGTCTGTACTGCAGAAGAAGAGCCGGCCAACACAGTACCGCTAACCATAAAACGTCTGTCCCTTGCACATAGAGATACGGTAGATAATTGCCAGGAGCAAATAGCTCGACAGAGAATCCATCAACGTGCCGGTTCCGCTGAGATAGAACTGATAGAGTCCCGCCAGATAGAGAAACATAATAGGGAAGAGAATCAGCGGACCTTGACTCTTTGCCCAATCAACCAGCCTATCAAACTTACGAACCAAAAAGCCAAACAACAATCCCAAGCCTATGACTGCAGCATAGCCAAAATTCAAGTAGGCCTCTCCGAACATCGAAATTCTCAGGCCGCCGCTTTCAAACTCTCTCGATAATCCCACCATGTCCTTGGTGACCAAAGTCAAGACATAAGTATCCTTAAAGCTGCTCATGGTGGCGGGCACCGGCCAGACGGCAGCCAGCCAGGTCGCTCCCATATACCAGTGGCGGTTCCACTCGGAGAGAACCCAGGCAAGATCGTTGACCTCGCTGGTAGCGCTGCGCAACACATAAGCTGTGCTTGCAAGCGCACCGGAGGCATTCGTGTCGACAGTAATAAGAAGCGCTTGCAGGATAAAGAAAGCTGCCACGAACGAGATCAGAGCTATGGCAATCAAGCGCCGATGCTTGCCGGCGATCGTGTTGCTAAGAACGAGCGCGACCAGAGCCGTGAAGATGGGACCACGACGTACAGTTGACAGCATGAAGAGCAGACTAATAGCTGCGGATAGAAATAGGGCTTTCGATCTGGTTTGCTGCCAACGCAAGAATAGCAAAGGACATGCAATTACTAGAATCGCTAAGGCGCGACGCAGTAAGGATTGATAGAGGGAGTAGTTAGCTCCGACCTGTTCTTCGCCGAAATACCGGCTGAAGGTTCCGGTCAGGATCATTTGTACAAAGCCGATCTCGGCCAGGACGTAGGCCATGAGCAGGGAACCGATGATGGCGAAGGTAAGTGTCCAGCGATCGAACCTTTTGTAATCCAGGGCGATCGCGTGCCAGGAGATCCTCGGTTTGCTACTCAAGCCATAGCCGACCAGCATCGCGGCGATGCCGACCAAGTAGATTTGAAAAGCCTCAAGCGCGAAGAAGGAGGCGTTATTGGCGAGCGAACTGGAACCGCCAGGCATGGTGACGGACAGATAGCTCCAGACGGCATGCAGCGATGCCAGGATCAGAAACCAGCTACCAAGCGAGTTGTCGGCAACCTGAATGATAAGTACGGCGAGCAGTGTGATTGCGAAGACGACAAATGGCAAATGGGCGATCGCGACCAGTAGTCCGACCAATAAGACGAGGCTAAAGCCAACGGCTGGCTTAAGTAGCGACTCGGTTGGATAGTACGCCGTTGTCATTCGTTTCCCACGCCTCGCATGTCGTCGGCTGAAGCCGACTCCACCCTTTGAATCAGGGCTTAAACGCTGGCCTGAAGGCCGGCTCAACCGTACATCCCACAATCACGAGTTTCTCAGTGACCCGCTAGGAACATGCCGCCACCAGGGCCTCGCTAAGCTGCTTCGCGCTATTCGACCAGGTAAACTGCCTGGCCCGGGCTTCGCCAGTCTTTCCCAGCAGCTCGCGATAGAGCTTCTCGAGACTTAAGCGCCGCATCGCTGCAGCGGCCGCATCGAAGTCGCGGCAGCCGCCGGTAATTCCTGCATCGCCGACCACCTCGGCCAATGAAGTGGAGTCACTCACGATGGCCGGCGTTTTCGTCGCCATAGCCTCCAGCGGCGGATAGCCAAAGCCCTCGTATTCACTCAGCAACAGCAATCCCGTGGCGTGGCGATAGAGATAGGCAAGTTCGGAGTTCGTCAAACCGGAACAGAAAGCGATCTTGTCCAGAACATTCAGAGATCGCGCCAGTTCGCGAATCGTCGCCTGCCGTTCATCGGGATAGGCAACGACCACCAGCTTCTCAGGAACATCAATGTGAATCTTCGCGAAAGCTCGAACTACCGTTTCCAAATTCTTGCGCGGAGCAAAGGTGCCAACGAAGAGAAAATATCGATCGGCGTCGAGACAGGCGGGCCTGCAGTCGGCGTCGGTATCGAACAGCTCAGGACGCAATCCATAGTAGACGACCGATACTTTGTCCGGCGGCAGGTGGTAGCGATCGATGAGATCGCTCTTGGTGTGCTGCGATGGCGCTACCGTTCGCGCGCTGCCCTTCAGAATGTAGGGCAGGACGCGCTTGTAGTAATGATGCAGGCGCGGACACTCCGCCGGATAAAACAGCGGAATGAGATCGTGTACCGCGACCACTTGCGGCACGGGCGATCGCAACAGCCCTTCGACGGGGGAAAAGAACAAGTCGACTTTGTCGCGTTTCAACTTTGCCGGCAGCGAGGCCTGGGTCCAGGCAAAGCGGCGAAAGTTATTGGCGGCGCTGCCATCAAAGACGAGCCCCACGGGAGTTCGGCGCAACGTCACGCCTGCGAACTTGGCGTAACGTTCCGTCGAGGAGTAGACGAACAGCTCGTGGCCATGGCAGCCCAGGCATTGCACGATGCCGTCGACCAACGTCGTGATGCCGTTGTGCCGCTCCGAGGCGAAGGTTGCATTGATGGCTAGTCGCATTCCGGCTCCACGCAGACCAGGCCATACACCGGCTCTTCCGGCTTGATTCGTCTCTCGTAAGCGACGCAGAAGATCTGGGCGATCATGTTCCACAACTCCGTTCCAAATGCCGCCCAGGCGGCGCCCAGAATTCCGTAGGGTGGAATCAGCGATAACGCCGCGATGATGTTGACCGTCAAGGTGGTGGCTGTGACTTTCGCGACGGCTGCATAACGCCCTTGCGAGTTGAGGATGGAAGTCAGCGTGATGTTCACCGTGCGGAAGAATAGGACGATGGACAGAACGCGAAGCACTGGATAGGCGGCGAGATATCCGGCTCCGAAGTGGCGCAGCAGGATTTGTCCGCCAAAGATCAGAACGCCGGCCACGCACAGAATGAAGACATAGGCCGGCCACATGGCGCGGAAGATCGCAGGCATGACGTGCCGGCGGGGAGATCCCGTCTCGAAGCGGCTGGACAGAATCGTAAACAAGCTGATCGCGAAAGCGTGCGGCACCATCAGCGCCGGCTCGACGATGCGGAAGCCCGCGGCATAAAGTCCCAAGGCCGCGCTGCCGACGAACTTGTAGACGAGAATGTTGTCCAGCCGGAAGTAAAGCATGACCATCGCCGCCATCAGGCCAACGGGCAAGCTCTCGCGAAAGAGGCTGGCAGTGGCGGCGAAGTCGAAGTGAATCGCTGGAAGGCCGCGCACCTTGCGCTTCAGGAGCCCAAAGTTGAGGAACTCGCACAGTGGCAGCAGAGCCACAACCACCGCTAGTGGACTGTGAGTAAAGATCGCCAGGCCGGCAATCACGATATAAGCACTGAAGGCGGTAAGGGTCGCCGGAAAAGCTTCGCGCATGCGCAACTGGCTTTGGTAGTAGCTGGAAAAGGCACCCACCAGATTCGCCGAAAACAGCGACAGGCCCGCGGTTGCGCCCAGCAGCAGAGTGGTTCGATCGCGCGTGATGCCGACCATCACCAGCAGGGAAATGACGTAGCAGACGCTGGCGGCGAGAAGCTTCGACGTGATGATCTGCGCCAGCAGGCGTGGGCGTTGTGCCGCCGTGCCGCGCGCAAAGCGGCGAATCGCGATCGTGTCGATTCCGAACTCGGAGAAGAAGCGGAAGATCTCCGTCATCGAGATGGCCAAGGCCAGCTTGCCGAAGACAGCGGGGCCGTAGCGGCTCGCAATCAGCAGCAGGATGCCGGCGCGACAGAATCCGCTGGTGGCGCGCGAGGCCACGCCAAAAGCCGAGTTGTTCATGCCGGCTTTGGTGATTTCTTGCGTATCAGGAGCGCTGGCGACGGAGGCGTTCATCCCATCTCAGGAAGCAAGGCGTTGATGTTCGTTATTCTGACCGTTGGAAAGGATAACGCTGATCTTCCCAACAGCCAGCTTATAAGGACTGGTGGCATCGAGCGCGCGCCAGGCGTCGCGCAGCGCCAACCATGCGATTGCCAGGCAAAACGCCAGCAGAGTTCCCAGCGTAATGATCAGAGTCCGCGGAGGCCAGACTTTCTTTTCCGGAACCACCGGCTCGTCGAGCACTTTGATGGTCGGGATTTCCTTCGCTTCCTCCACCTTGGCGAGCTCGTACTGCTTGGTCAGCGCCTCGTAGACCGCTTCGTCGATCTTTGCCTGGCGCGAGAGATCGTAGTAGGTGTTGCCCAACATCGGAAGCTGCGTGAGGGAAGGGTAGAGCTGCGCATTTGCGCCGTCGGCGTTGTCGCCGCTTTGCGTCGCCCTGTTTCCGCTGAGCGTGAGCAACTTGGATTTCAGCTCTCCCACCCTGGCGGCGGCCGCGCGGACGCGAGAATTATCAGGGCCGTAGATTTGCGACAGGCCGCTCAATTCAGCCTGGGCAGCGATCAACTGACCTTGGAGCGTGGAGGCGGCTTCCAGCATCGCCTTGCCCTCAACCTGGGGATCGAGGGTCTTGGTTTTGCTGGCGAAACGGCTGAGTTGCAGCGTGGCTTCGTCGAGTTGCTGCTTCACCGTCAACAGACGATTTTCGAGAAAGACGCGCTCGCGATGGGCCGACGACGTGGTCAGCTGCGAGACACGTCCGTTCAGCTCATTCACGTAGCCGGCGGCAATCGCGGCTGCGCGCTCGGGACTTCGGTCCTGCACCTGGATGGTGATGATGCCGCTCTTGCGATCCTCGCCGATGGAGGTGCGCTCCTGCAGCACTTTGCGCGTGCTTTCGTACTTGCTCTTGGAGTAAACCTTGCGCAGATCGAATTTATTGATCAGATCGTCCTGGATCGTGCGGCTGCCGAGGATACCGACCAGCGTCGCGCCGCTGGTGCGCATGCCGAGCAGATCGGTGGCCATTGAGCTGAGGCCGTCGCCGGCTTTGGCGGCAAGGGCGCCCAGCATGGTCGCGGTCATGCCGCTGGATTGATCGGGCGGCATCAGGCGGGCGGTCGCCTCATAACGGGCCGGGATCAGAAACGCAACCGCGGCGGAGATGATCAGCCCCGCGACTACGAACTGAAGGATCCGCCGGCGCTCGCGTGCCACTAAATCCAGCAATAGCAAGGCGCGAGGAGGCGACTGAACCGACAAGTGGACGTCCAGCCGCCGTTCCGCGTCTAACTCCAAATCATTGATCCGTGTCATAACTACTTTCCGAGGCGCTGTCACCAGTCAGCTGCGTACACCACTCCGCTGGCCTCGCGCAGGTGAGGGCACAGAACCCTTAGGTGGAACGGGGAGCGATCTGGCTGGAGCGGTCGAAACTCGTTTCCACTCAGTCCAACCTGGCTGTTTCAGGTATAACCCTTACGGTCGAAAACCACCGTAGTACGTTGAATAAGTATGCAATAGCATATGAAACGTCGTTACCAGAAAGCAACAGAAAAATGCCCTGGAAAAAGCCCGCCCGACAGCCGGCCGCCGAACAAGCGATGCGACGGGATTTAGTAGCTACTGCTGCGCCCAGGAGACCCGATCGGAACTGTTGCCGTACAGCGCGACTCCATTGTGAACCGGGACCGCGCTGCAAGCCGCCCCGGAGGTCGACGAGTTGTCGGTGCAGATAATCGGCCGCGAGCCGACGATGCAGCGGTTCTGTACCATGGCCCTGCCACCGGAAAGATTCGTAGTTCCGGAGCAGCCGTTGTAGACGCCGTGGTAGATTTCCGTCGCCCCAGGACAGTCGTTGGTTTGCGGCCCGCCGCCGTGAGCCACGAAATCGTGAATGACGACGCCGACAGTCTCTGAGGCGCAATAGACAGCTACGTTGGGAAAGTTCGTCTGCGAGTCATTGGGGCGGAGCATGATGTCAGCCGCAGCCACGGCGAAAGGATTTTTCTTATTGAACTGCAGCGGGGGCACGCTCGGCAGTTGGTGGTTGCTATAGGTAGCATCGATGTGAAGTTGCTGAACTACATTGGAAAACGTCGCAAACGCGGTGGTGGGAGTGTAGGCCTCTACGCGAAAGCCTATGATGCGGATTCCCTGTAGCGAGCCGCTGGCCGAAGGATCCTCGGCGATAAAGGCAGGGCCGCTCACATGGGCGTAGCCGTCGGCGAAGCCGATATCGCCGATGCCGTTGCGCGCAGGATCAAACAGAATGCCGACCGAGGTCCCCTGCACGCTGATGGTGGTGGCTCCCCCGGAGAAATGTACGGCAGTCATGCTCGTCGGCGGCGGCTGCAGTTTGGCGAAGGCTGAGACGATTCCCGCAGAGTTATTCGAGGACAGCACCACAACGGCCACTCCGGAGTTGGCGTCGGGGCTCAGATTGGAAAGATAGCAGTCGACGCAGCCCCAAACTTCCGCGCCGTAATTGTAGACCTGGTAGTCCCCATATCCCTCAACGGTCACCTGGTGCCAGGCGATCTCCGAACCGTTGCCGACGGTCCTGGTGGCAACCGTCTTTCCCAGCAACACGACCACTTGCGGCGCGTCGCCGACGCCGGTTCCCCCATTGAAGCGCAGATTCTCAATGCTGACGTGGCCGGTTCCGCTGAAATCGACGCACACGCCCTTATTGCTGGAGGGTTCACGGCACAGAATGTTCGATTGCCATCCGGCGAGCGAGTTTTGACCGACGACTCGCAGGCGATGCTCGATGTTGGTGAAATCCAGCTGCGTGACGACGCAAGGAGCGGTGCCGGGAATGAGGATGGTGTTGCCGTTCTTCGAATTTCGTACCACGTTGATGACCGACTGAATGGCCTTGGTATCGTCGGTGCTGCCGTCGCATTTGGCGCCGAAGTTCATGACATTCAGGACGCCGGTTCCGGGCGTGGGTCCAGGAGCGGATGGCGTTTGCCCTTGAACGATGCGGGTGCAGGAAAACAAAAGCGCGAGCGCGACGATACTGGTGCGCCGCAGTTGATTCATCATGACTTTCTCCAAGTGGCTAATGGTTCAGAAGGGAACTTGGCTTGCGGCTGATCGATTGACGCGCCGCATTCTAACATGACGCGCACTCACGCGCGGGCCGGCTGGACTCTGTTCAAGTTTCCACCGGCCGGCGAAAACACTTGTTTAATAGAAGGCATTCTCAGGGTATAAGTTGTCAAAGTCGTTTAGAAGCTCAGTTCAGACATAGGAGAACGACTATGCCAACCACCCCGGTTTCTTTCCGAAGGATGACCTTCGCGGCATTGATTGTGTTTCTGTTGATTGCGAGCAGCTGGGCGAGCGAGAAAGTGCTGCACAACTTCGGCATCACAGGAGCGGACGGGGAACAGCCTTTCGGCGGCTTGATCTTTGATCATAAGGGCAATCTCTACGGCACGACCTACAGTGGGGGCGGTCTTAGTATGGGCACCGTGTTCGAGATGACACCCAACGGCAGCGGCGGCTGGACGACGGTCGTGCTGCACAACTTTGGCCAGGACAAGGACGGAGTGCACCCCGAGGCCGGTCTGGTCTTCGATGCCGACGGCAATCTCTACGGCACGACGTATGCGGGCGGCAGCCGAGGTTTTGGCACGGTCTACGAGATGTCGCCCGACGGCAGCGGCGGCTGGGCCGAGAAAGTACTGCACAACTTCGGCTCAGGCTTGGATGGGTACGAGCCTGAAGCGGGTTTGATCCTCGATGGCAGCGGCAATCTTTATGGCACGACCTATAACGGCGGTTCCCACAGCTTTGGCGTGGTGTTCGAGATGTCGCCGAAGGGCAGCGGAGGCTGGGACGAAAAGGTGCTGCACAACTTCGGCGCCGCCCGCTTCGATGGCACAAACCCCTGGGCCAGCCTGGTCTTCGATGGGACAGGCAACCTCTACGGCACGACTTCCGCGGGCGGCAGCGCGAGTGTCGGCACGGTGTTCGAGATGACGCCGAATGGCGGTGGAAGGTGGACGGAGACGGTGATCCATAGCTTTGGTATCGGCGATGACGGCAACTCTCCCGAACACGACAGCCTGATCCTGGATGGCATGGGCAATCTCTACGGAACCACGTTCTATGGCGGAGGTTTCAACAAGGGCACGGCGTACAAGATCGGCCCCAACGGCGGCGGCGGCGGCTGGACGGAGACAATCATCCACAACTTCGGACGCAGCACCGACGGCCAAAGTCCTTACTCCGGCTTGATTTTCGATGGCTCCGGCAACCTCTACGGCACCACAGGATTCGGTGGCTCTAATAACAAGGGAACGGTGTACAAGATCAGTCCCAACGGCAGCGGCGGGTGGACCGAGACGGTTCTGCATAACTTTGGCTCGGGCTCGGACGGGAATGAGCCGATAGGGGGCGTGATCCTTGATGGCGCCGGCAACCTTTACGGCACGACCTATAACGGCGGCAGCCACACCTGGGGGACCGCGTATGAAGTCATACCGTGACGACGTTAAGTTAACTAGCGCGTGAAAACGATGCCGTCGTCCTCCTGCCCTTTGTCGTACATGTCCTGCAGAACGGGCTGGAATTGCTCTTTCGTGATGTCCAGGTTCTTGCTGGGGATGAAGAGCTGCGAAAAGTAGGGCGCAACCAGCGCCAGTAGCTGCGCGACTGACGCGCCGCTGACGTTCTTCAAATGATGCGGGGTAAACTCCATGCACAAGACACGAGCGGCGGCCAGCAGCCGGGGCATGCCTCCTAAGGCAAAGTACTCGGAGCCCTCGATGTCCATAAAAATCACGTCGAAGCTGCGCCCGGCGAGCACATCATCCAAACGGCTGCCTTTGACGCTGATGATGTCCGGCGAGTCGGAAAAGTACATCTGCTTGTGAACTTTGGGCATGCGCTTCGATCCGCCAGGGTTGAGGCGAGTCATCAGGAACTGCAGCTCCTCTTCTTTGTCGGAAGCGGCGCGGTTGATGGTTGTCACGTTGGCGCAGTCGTTCAGAACCACATTGACCTGCAGCAGGCGAAAGGTTCTGGGGTTCGCTTCAACGGCAACCACCGTGCGGCAGGACTTGGCGATGGGAATGACGATGGCTCCGACGTGGCTACCTACAAACAGCACATCGGAGTCCGGCGTTACATACCGGCGCAAGCGTTCGATCTCATCCCAGCCGTATTCGCCTCGGAAGGAGAGCTTGCGTCCCACGTTCTTGTCTTCCAGATCAAACAGAAGAAGTCCATTGCGAGTGTTGGCCAGCAGCGCCTCCGCGTGACTGCCCAACAGCCTTTGCCTGAGCCGGCTGAATGTCTTCCACACGAACAGCTTTGCCGATAACGGTTGGTGTGCCGACAGGCGCATCGGGCG